>Ga0307374_10006476_pt1 | contig 18369 bp, 17 predicted proteins | sample OX3MG_FD_202532 | JGI IMG/M metagenome (GOLD analysis project Ga0307374, IMG submission 202532) | Soil microbial communities from Risofladan, Vaasa, Finland - OX-3 | ecosystem: Environmental > Terrestrial > Soil > Coastal area > Acid sulfate soil | place: Finland: Risofladan, Vaasa | collected...
GGAGTTTACCTGCAGCGGAGCTAATCTATCGCCGCCGCTCAGATGGCGCGACGCTCCTGCCAGGACCAGGTCCTACGTCCTGATCGTGAGGGATCCCGACGCGCGCAGCGGCAACTTCATCCACTGGGTGATGTTCGATATTCCGGCCGCCACTGGCGAACTCAAACCGGGAATCGGCAGAAGCGATCCAGCCGCGCAGGGTACCAACGGCTTCGGCAGAATCGGCTACGACGGACCGTGTCCGCCGCCCGGGCGCGCGCACCATTATGTATTCGAGCTGATGGCGCTGGATTCGATGCTTGCGCTGAGACGCGGCGCGAGCGCCGCTCAGGTCGAGTCGGCAGCCGCGGCGCATCGCCTCGCGACTACTGAATTAACCGCCGAATTTGCTCGCTAGGATGCCGCTATCTGAGCGCAACTCGTGCCGGGTACTGCGTCTGGCCCTTTTGACGTCGTGCAGAGATTAGGATTATAGACTCGCGGGAGGATCGCTCGGCGATGCGCGGCGGCGCGTATCGAACCGGCGACCGGGTGTGATTACGATGAGCGATCGGCGCGAGATCAATCCGCTTTATAACGGCCACCGGCTCAAGCTCGGGACCTTCAGCAGCAACTTGAGCGGCGGCTGCGCGATCACCACCATCGACGGCGTCCTGAAGGCGACCTGGCCCGAGACCCTGGCGCTGGCCCGGATGGCCGACGAGATGGAGTTCGAGGCGCTGGTGCCGGTCGGCCGCTGGAAGGGTTTCGGCGGGGTGACCGATTTCAACGGCGCCGGCTTCGAGTGCCTGTCATGGGCGGCCGGAATCGCGGCCTCGACCAGCCGCTGCGGAATTTTTTCGACCACCCACGTACCGACCATCCATCCGGTGATGGCCGCCAAGCAGGTCACCACTATCGACCATATCAGCGGCGGCCGCTTCGCCCTGAATATCGTGACCGGCTGGTACACCGGCGAAATCGATATGTTCGGCGAGACCCTGATGTCGCACGACCTGCGTTACGATCGTGCCCTGGAGTGGCTCGAAATCATCAAGCGCCTGTGGACCGCCGAGGAAGAGTTCGACTATCTCGGCAAATTCTACCAGGTGCGCAAGGGATGGCTCGCGCCCAAGCCGCTCCAGGAGCCCTATCCGGTCGTGATGTGCGCGGGCGGCTCGGGCAAGGGGCGCGACTTCGCCGCGCGCCATTGCGATGTCGCGTTCGTCGCCTGCAATACCGAGGATCTCGACGAAACCCGCGCGCGGGTCGCCGATTACCGCCGCTACGCCCGCGAGCAGTACGGCCGCGAGCTGATGATCTGGAGCAACGCCTATATCGTGCAGGCCGAAACCGAGCGCGAGGCACGCGACTTCCATCATCACTATGTTTACGAGAAGGGCGATTGGGAGGCCGCCACCAACCTGGTCGAAACCATGGGCGCGAGCACCGAAATCATGACCCCGGAAATCCTGCGCGCGATGAAGGCCAACTTCATCGGCGGCTGGGGCGGCTATCCGCTAATCGGCACCCGCGAGCAGATCGTCGATGGCCTCAAGATGATGTGCGACCTCGGCCTCGACGGCACGCTGCTCTCATGGCCGCGCTATGCGGCGGGGATGCGCGAGTTTCAGACCGAGACCCTGCCGCTGGTCAAGCAGGCCGGCCTGCGCTGAGCATCACAACCGGCGCAGCGCGTTGAGCTGCCCGGCAGTCCGGACTCACCTGGATCGATCGAGAAGAATGCCGAACGGTCTAATGGTACGGGCTAACTGGTGGAGGCGGATTCGAGGAATTCGAAAAACCCCCGGCGCCAGCGAATCCGCCGACGATCGCACCCTCAAGCCCCAGCGCGCCGACGGTCCCGTAGAGCCCTAGCGCACCCATCCCCGGATTGACCGGCAATGGCGCCCCGGCGCAAGCGACCGTCGTGCTCTGATCCTTTTTGAGCATCACCTGCGTCCCGGGGGCGCCAAGGCTGGTGACCTCCACCGTACCGTGGCGCGTGTAGACATCGGTGAAGTCGCGACAGTGCGTATAGCCTTTGCGAGTGGTGTTAGTTTGATAGCCGGTATTGTAATCGGTCCCGCGTGCTGCCGCGATTGCGTTGGGCGTGTGCACCTCGAAATTCGGCGCCGGCCCGCCCGTGGTCACATGTACGATCGAGCGCAGGACGCCGGAGAGCAGGCTGACCCGCGTGGTGGCCTGACCATTGGTCCCCAGCACCTGATCGTTGAGCACCAGCACGCCCGAATCGTACAGATCGAGGGTGCTCTTATCGTTGAGCAATATGATCAAGCGCCCGTTGGCGCCGGTCGTGAACCGATCGCCCCGCATGACACCCATCCCGGTCGTGACCGCAACCGGACTAGCGGCGCGCTCGAGTTTCACATCCCCGGAGTAGGTTTGCACCGTCCCGACGGTCTGCGCGCTTGCCAGCGAGCCCCACAGCAACAGCGGGATCAGGAGCATCGCGGCCGTTACGGCGCGATTAATGTTTGGGCGGCTGATCCGATATTGGTTGGATGAGCTCAAGCTGACTCCCCCTGCCGGGCTGCCTTATCGTAAGAAATAGCGACTAATTACTAGCATGAGAACGCATCGAGCCCAACCGGATTGGGCAGGATCAGTGCCGAAAAAAGGGCGGGGGGCCGGTCACGCCGGTAGCCAATGGTTTGCTTTCCGCCCGCCGATTTTGCAGCGTAAGCATCAGAGGGTAACCAACCAACCATGAGCGCCAGTAACAGCTTATCGCGATCGGCGGCGATTCGCGCCCGCCTCTCCCATCCGGTCATCGACGTCGACGGCCATTGCGCCGAATTCGAGCCGGTCTTGTTCGACTATCTTCGCGAAGTCGGCGGCCCCGGAATCGTCGAGCGTTATAAGTCATTGCCGGAAAATCCGTTTTCCTACCGATGGCATCGGCTGACGCCGGATGAGCGGCGCGCGGAACGGGTCCCGCGTCCCAACTGGTGGGGCCATCCGACCAGCAATACGCTCGATCGCGCCACCAGTTCGCTGCCCAAGCTGATGTACGAGCGCATCGGCGAGATGGGTCTGGATTTCTGCGTCCTCTACCCGAGCATCAACTTGAACTCCTCCCATATCGGTGACCCGGAGGTCCGCCGCGCCGCCTGCCGGGCCTTTAATCGCTACCAGGCCGAGGTCTTTCGCGACTTCGCCGACCGCCTGACGCCGGTGGCGGTAATCCCGATGCATACGCCGGCCGAAGCGCTCGAGGAGCTGGATTATGCCGTCGGCACGCTCGGGCTCAAGGCGATCGTGATGCCGGCGTACGTGCGCCGGCCGATCGAGGCGCTGGCGCGCAAGGCGCCCGAGGTCGCCAACCAGCTCTACTGGCTCGATACCTATTGCCTCGACAGCGACTACGACTACGATCCGGTGTGGGCGCGATGCGTCGAGCTGCGGGTGGCGCCGACCTTCCATTCGCGCGGCACCGGCTTCGGGACCCGCGTTTCGGTCTCGAATTTCACCTACAATCATATCGGCCATTTCGCCTACTCGGCGGAAGGCATCTGCAAGGCGATTTTCCTGGGCGGCGTGACGCGGCGCTTCCCGAGCCTGCGCTTCGCCTTCCAGGAGGGCGGCGTCGGATGGGCGCGCGCGCTGTACGGCGATCTCGTCAGCCACTGGAAGACTCGCAATCCGGCGGCGGTCGCGGCGCGCGATCCGGCGCGGCTCGACCAGGAGCTGTTCCGCGATCTGGCGCTGCGCTACGGCGGTCCGCGCTATGCCGACAAGTTTCCGATCCGGCCCGGCGAGGTCTCGATGGTGATGTGGGGGACGCCCGAAAAGGCCGACGATCGCGACGAATTTGCGCGCTGCAAAATCACCCGCAACGAAGATATCCGCGATCTCTTCGTGCCCAATTTCTTCTTCGGCTGCGAAGGCGACGACCCGCTGACCGGGCTGGCCTTCCGCCGTGAGCTGAACCCGTTCGGCGCGCGCCTCAATGCTATCTACGGTTCCGACCTCGGCCATTTCGACCTGCCCGACATGCGCGATGCGGCTTACGAAGCCTGGGAACTGGTCGAGGACGGGGTAATCAACGAGGCCGAGTTCCGCGACTTCGTGTTCGCCAATCCGGTGCGGCTGCACGGCGGAATGAACCCGGACTTTTTCAAGGGCACCGCGGTCGAGCGCGAGGCGGCGGCGGTGCTCGCGGAGCGCGATGAGAACGCCGGCGCGGCGCGCTAGCCGCTGGCGCGGCTGCATGGGCTGCCGATGAAATTGGCCGTGCGCTTCGTGACCTCGGCCTTCGCGCCCGCCGGTTACCCGCGCTGGGAGCGCGCCGAAATCGCCTTTGCCGGGCGTTCCAACGTCGGCAAGAGCTCGCTCCTCAACGCGCTGGCGGGCGTGCGCGGACTGGCGCGCACCAGCCGCACGCCGGGGCGCACCCGCTCGCTGAATTTCTTCGAGCTGGGCGAGGCGCTGGCGCTGGTCGATTTGCCGGGCTTCGGCTATGCGGCGATGGCCCATACGGAGGCCGAGCGAATCGCCGCACTGCTGCGGGATTACCTGGCGACGCGCCGCAATCTGGCGGCGCTGGTGATGCTGATCGACGCGCGCCGCGGCCCCGCCGACGAGGAGCGCGAGCTGGCGGCGATGGTTGCGCGGCGGGGCATCGACCTGATCGTGATCGCGACCAAGTGCGACAAGCTGCGCGCCTCCGAGCGCGCCGCCCTGCCCAAACTGTTTGCCGCGCTCGCCGTCAAACCGATTTTGTCCTCGGCCCGCGACGGCGAAGGTGTCGACACGCTGCGCCGCCGTATATTTCACTACGGCGCTCGCCCGGCCGCCGGCGCGGCGGCGCGCGACTGATGTCGCGCGGCTGCGTCGTGGCGCCCTCGGTCAGCGTCATCATCCCGACCTACAACCGGCGCGCGATGGTGCGCGAGGCGATCGCGTCGGTGCTCGCCCAGCACGCCGTCGAGTTCGAGCTGATCGTGGTCGATGACGGATCGACCGATGGCAGCTTCGCGGAACTCCAGCAGTTGGCCGACGTGCGCCCGCAGATCGGTTATCGCGCGATACGGATTGCGCACGGCGGTCCCGCCGCGGCGCGCAATCGCGGCGTCGCTCTCGCCGCCGGCGAGTTCATCGCGTTTCTCGATTCCGACGATCTCTGGATGCCGGCCAAGCTCGAACGCCAGCTTGCCTTCATGCGCGCGCATCCGGACCTGCGGATTGCGCAATGCAACGAGCGTTGGCTGCGGGGCGGACGGCCGGTGAATCCCGGCCGGCGTCATCGCAAGCACGCGGCCGAGCTGTTCGAGGACTCGCTGCGGACCTGTCTGGTCAGCCCCTCGGCGACTATCATGCGGCGCGATTTCTTTGGCGCGCTCGGCGGCTTCGACGAAACCCTGGCCGCCTGCGAGGACTACGACTTGTGGCTGCGCGTGCTGGTTGACCACGAAATCGGCCTGCTCGACGAGCCGTTGGTGATACGCCGCGGCGGCCATCCGGGACAGCTCTCGGCCACGATGCCGGCGCTCGATCGATTTCGGATAATCGCCATAATGAAAATCCTGGGCGAGGCGCGGCTCGATGCGCGCCAGCGCGCCGCGGCGTGCGAAGTGTTGATCGAGAAATGCGGAATTTACGGTGCCGGGCTCGAACGGCGCGGACGCCTGGAGGCGGCGCGGCTGTGCCGCGCGATCGCCGGCGCGGCGGCGGGCGCCTGGCGCGCCGGCGCCGATCCCGCGCTGCCTGAATTTATCAGCCTGATGCGCACGCTGGTCGGCGAAGCTGAAGCGGCCGGGCGCGATGTGGAAATTCCTGATGAGCGCGGTTGAAAGCGAAGCCGCGATCCGGCGCTGGGCGGCCGACAAGCATCTGCCCGACGCGGCCCTGGCGCGATGGCTCGCGCTCGACGATGCGGCGCGCGCGGCGATGCTCGCGATGGCCCGGGAACTGCGACTGCGCACCGCGCAGATGGCGACCGCGCTCGAGCTGCTCGAGGAAATCGAGCTGCGCGAAAATCGCGCTCCAGGTTCGATTCTCGAGAGCGACGCGCTACGCGGCGCGATCGCGGCCGGCGGCTCCGCCCCGGCCCGCGCCAGCCGGATGCTCGAGGCGCTGCGCGCAATTCGCTGGCCGCGCCTGACCCGGCTTCGCGCCGAGCTCGAAGCGCGCATCCGCGGACTCGGCCTGCCGGCGGTCGTGACGGTGCGGTTGCCCCGCGAGCTTTCCTCTGATGAGCTTACGCTGGAGTTGCGCGCACACACGGGCGCCGAACTGCGCGATGGATTGCAAGTGCTGCAACGAATCGGGCCGGAGTTGGTCGGGATCCTGGAACGGCTGAGCGGTGACGATGAAATTTGAGCTGGAGGCGCTGCTGATCGAGGAGTCGTGCCGCGAGAGCGCGCTGGCGCGGCGAATTCTCGCGGCGGTCGCGGCCAGCGTCGCGGTCAGCTATCTCGACGATCCCCGCGCGGCGGCGCTGGCCGATCGATCGGCGTCCGATCCCTTCGGCGCCGGTAAGCGCCGGATGATCGTGACCCGCAAGCGCGGCGGGTTCGTGACGGCCTGTCCGGCGGCGTCGTCGAAATTCGCCTGCTGCGGCTACCTGGTGATGAATCTGGCCTCGAACTGCCCGATGGATTGCAGCTACTGTTTTTTGCAGGAGTACCTGGCCGATAATCCCGGCTTCCAGGTCTATGCGAACTATACTGAAGCCTTTGACGAACTCGAGCGTCTGGGCCGTACCGGCGCGGGTCGCAACCTGCGCGTCGGCACCGGCGAACTGGCCGATTCCCTGGCGTTCGATGATGTGACCGGAATCAGCCTCGAGCTGGTTGAGTTTTTCGCGCGCCAGCCGAATCTGCTGCTCGAATTGAAGACCAAGACCGACGAGATCGAGAATCTGCTGCGGGTCGATCCGCGCGGCCGCACGCTGGTTTCATGGACGCTCTCGCCGCCGGCCGTGTTCCGCTCCTCGGAGCGCGGGACCGCCTCGCCGTGGGAGCGAATCGCCGCAGCGCGCCGCGTGCTCGAGGCCGGCTACCGCGTCGCCTTCCATCTCGATCCGATCGTCGCCTATCCCGACGCGCCGGCCGACTACGCCGCCTTGCTCGACGCGCTGTTCGACACTATCGCGCCGGAGCGTATCGCCTTTCTGAGCCTGGGCGGCCTGCGGATGACGCCGGGGCTGCGCCGCATCATACGGCAGCGCTTCGCCGGCGATCTGATGATGGTGGGCGAGGAGGTGCTGTCGCCCGACGGCCGCTTCCGGGCCTTCACGCCGTTGCGGGTCGGCCTCTATCGTGCGATCCACGAACGCATCCGCCACGCCGGCGTATCGACCCCGGTCTATCTCTGCATGGAGCCGGCCAGCGTGCATGAGCGCGTGTTCGGCAGCCGGCCGGGCTCGCCGGGAGCGATCGGCGAGCGGCTGGCGCAGGAGCGCGGATGATGCGCCGCCAGCCACGGGCGCGCGCCAGGGCGGCGGCCAACGGCCGGCTGGTAGCGCCGGCGCGCTCGATGATGGCGGACAATCGCCGCCGTCCGATCGGAGTATTCGATTCGGGGATCGGCGGCCTGACCGTTCTGCGCGCGCTGGTCGAGCTGATGCCGCACGAGGACTTCATCTACCTCGGCGACACCGCGCGGCTGCCATACGGCACCAAGTCGAATGAAGTAATCCTCCGCTACTCGCGCGAGAACACCGAATTCCTGCTCGCCAAGGGTATCAAGCTGCTGGTGGTGGCCTGCAACACCGCCAGCGCGGTCGCGCTCGAGGAGATCGCGCGCGCCACGATCGTGCCGGTGATCGGGGTGATCGAACCGGGCGCACGGGCCGCGGTCAAAGCCTCGCGCGCGGGCAAGATCGGCGTGATCGGCACCGAGGCGACGATCGCGTCGGGCGCCTACACCCGGATGATCCAGCGGCTGCGGCCGCGCGCCGAAATCTACACGCGCGCCTGCCCGCTGTTGGTGCCGCTGGTCGAGGAAGGCTGGACCGACAACGCGATCGCCGAGCAGACCGTGGCGCACTATCTTGGCAGCCTGAAAGACAGCGGGATCGACACGCTGCTGCTGGGATGCACCCATTATCCGCTGCTGAGCGAGCTGTTCGCGCGCGTGCTCGGGCGGCGGGTGCGGCTGATCGATTCGGCCAGCGCGACCGCGGCGGCGGTGCGCGAGCGGCTGGCCGCGTCGGGTCTGGCCCGGCGCGAGGGCGGCGGCGGGCAGAGTTTCTTCGTCACCGAAACGCCCGAACGCTTCATCCGGGTCGGACGGCGCTTCATGGGTCCGCAGGTCGAAAGCGCGGTCAGGCTCGAGCGCTGAAAAATTCTTCGCCATAGGGTAAACTTGACGGGACGACGCGCAGGATCGCGCGGCGCAGGAACTTCGATACATCATGAGTGCATCGCTTACCTTAATAGCGCACAAGGTTTTCGGCTCGAAGAACGATCGCGAGGTCAAACGCCTGCGCCCCTCGGTCGACGCTATCAACCGCCTGGAGCCGTCGATCGCCGAGCAGAGCGACGACCAGCTGCGTGCCCAGATCGCCGAATGGAAGGCCAAGCTCAGCGCGATCGAGGATCGCGAGGAGCGCGAAGAGGCGATGGAAGAGTTGCTGCCGGAGGTCTTCGCGGTGGTGCGCGAGGCCGCCAAGCGCACGCTCGGCCAGCGCCATTTCGACGTCCAGTTGATCGGCGGGATGGTGCTGCATCACGGCAAGATCGCCGAGATGAAGACCGGCGAGGGCAAGACCCTGGTCGCGACCCTGCCGGCGGTGCTGAACGCGCTCGGCGGGCGCGGCGTGCACGTGGTGACGGTCAACGACTACCTGGCGCGGCGCGACGCCGACTGGATGGGCCGCATCTACAACCATCTTGGCCTGAACTATGGCGTGATCGTTCACGGTCTGTCCGACGCCGAGCGCCAGACGGCCTATAACGCGGATATCACCTACGGCCAGAACAACGAGTTCGGCTTCGACTACCTGCGCGACAACATGAAGTTCAACCTCGCCGAGTACGTGCAGCGCGAGCATAACTTCGCGATCGTCGACGAGGTCGATTCGATCCTGATCGACGAGGCCCGCACCCCGCTGATTATCTCGGGCGCCTCCGAGGAGTCGACCGATACCTATTACGTGGTCGATCGCGTGATTCCGCGCCTGCGTGCCGAGGAGCATTACACGGTCGACGAGAAGCTCAAGACCGCGTCGCCGACTGAGGAGGGCGTGGCGCGCGTCGAGGAGCTGCTCGGAGTCGAGAACCTCTACGATCCGCGTAACATCCTGCTGCTCCATCACGTCAACCAGGCGCTCAAGGCGCACGTGCTGTTCAAGCGCGACGTCGAGTACGTGGTGAAGGACGGGCAGGTGATGATCGTCGACGAGTTCACCGGGCGGCTGATGCCGGGGCGGCGCTGGAGCGACGGGCTGCATCAGGCGATCGAGGCCAAGGAAAACGTCAAGATCGAATCCGAGAACCAGACCCTGGCGACGATCACCTTCCAGAACTACTTCCGGATGTACAAGAAGCTGTCCGGCATGACCGGCACGGCCGACACCGAGTCGGTCGAGTTCCGCGAGATCTACAACCTCGACGTCATGGTGATTCCGACCAACAAGCCGATGATCCGTGACGATAACAACGACCTGGTTTACAAGAGCGAGGCGGAAAAGTTCGACGCCGTGATCGAGGAGATCTGCGATTGCAACGAGCGCGGCCAGCCGGTGCTGGTCGGCACGGTCTCGATCGAGAAGTCCGAGCGGGTCTCCGAGCAGCTCAAGCGCACCGGGGTCAAATTTTTCGTGCTCAACGCCAAGAACCACGAGCGCGAGGCCGAGATCGTCGCCCAGGCGGGACGCTACAAGGCCGTCACCATCTCGACCAACATGGCGGGCCGCGGCACCGATATCGTGCTGGGCGGCAATCCCGAGTTCATGGCGGCGGCCGAGGCCGGCACCAAGGAACCGGCGGATGCGGGGTTCCAGGCGGCGCTGACGAAGTATCGCGCGCAATGCGAGGCCGAGCGCCAACAGGTGCTGCAGGCCGGCGGCCTGCATATCCTCGGCACCGAGCGTCACGAATCGCGGCGCATCGACAACCAGCTGCGCGGCCGTTCCGGACGCCAGGGCGACCCGGGCTCGTCGCGATTTTTCGTCTCGCTGGAAGACGACCTGATGCGCATCTTCGCCGCCGACCGGCTCAAGGGGCTGATGAACCGCATCGGCATGGAGGACGGTGTCCCGATCGAGCATCGGATGGTCTCGCGGGCGATCGAAAATGCGCAGAAGAAAGTCGAGGCGCACAACTTCGACATCCGCAAACATCTGCTCGAATACGACGACGTGATGAACAAGCAGCGCGAGGTGGTTTACCATCGCCGCCGCGAGCTGCTCGGCGAAGCGCCGCTCAAGGACGACATCCTCGACATGTGCGACGCGCTGATCGAAGCTATCGTCGAAGCCCACGGCGATCGCGAAGCCGACCACGACCAGTGGGACTGGAAGGCGATCGAGGATGCCTTCTACAAGCAGTTCAAATACCGCTTCAACTTCATGCAGAACCTCGACGGCAAGGCGATCGACAGGCCCGACGATCTGGCCGCAATCGCCAGCGAGCGCGTGCGCCGGCTGTATGACGAGCGCGAGGAACAGTTCACGCCCGCCGTGATGCGCCAGATCGAGAAGATCGTCTCGCTGCAGACCCTCGACCTGCTGTGGAAAGACCATTTGCTGGCGATGGATCACCTCAAGGAGGGCATCGGCCTGCGCGGCTACGCCCAGCAGAACCCGCTGGTCGAGTATCAGAAAGAAGGCTTCGCGATGTTCGAGGCGCTGATGGCGACGATGCAGGGCGACGCCGTCGAGAAGGTCTTCTCGGTGCAGGTCACGCGCGAACAGGACGTGCAGCAGATGCAGCCGCAGGCTCAGCCGCAGAAGGTCGTGATGAGCCACGGCGGCGTCGCCGAAAGCGAGGGCCCGGCACCCGTCAAGCGCGAGGGCGACAAGGTCGGCCGCAACGATCCCTGCCCGTGCGGCTCGGGCAAGAAATACAAACGCTGCCACGGCAAGTAATTCTTCGGTCATGATCGAGTTTCGCGCGAGCTGCGCGGTCATCGCCGGCCTTGCGCGCCCGCCGAGTCGCCGCGTATAGATCGGCGGCTGGAGGATGGCGATGGAGGTACGGAGCGGCCCGACCACGGTACGCGGCTTTCGTTTTGCGGGCGTCAGCGCGGGACTCAAGACAACGCCCGGCGCCAAGGATCTGGGATTGATCGTCGCGGATTCGGAAGCCGCCGCGGCCGGCGTCTTCACCACCAATCGGGTCAAGGCGGCGCCAGTGGTGATCGCCGAGCAGCGCGTCGGGCGCGGTCGATTGCGCGCCGTCGCCGCCAACTCGGGCTCGGCCAACTGCTTCACCGGCCGCGCGGGACTCAAGCTCGCGCGCGATTCGTCGGCCGCGGTGGCGCGCGAGCTCGGATGTGCGCCCGATGCGGTGGCGCCCTGTTCGACCGGCGTGATCGGTCATCTTTTCGACCTCGAGAAATATCGCCGCGGGGTGCGCGCGGCGGTCGCGGCGCTGTCGCCCGACGGCCTGGAGAATTTCGCGCGCGCGATCATGACCACCGATACGCGTCCCAAGCTGGCGTGGGTATCGATGCGGCTGGGCGGGGCCGACCTGACGATCGCGGGCGCGGCCAAGGGCGCCGGCATGATCCAGCCGCACATGGCCACGATGCTGGCGTTTATCGCGACCGACGCGGCGCTCGCGCCACCTGCGCTGCGCGGGATGCTCAAGCGCGTGCTGCCGGTCAGCTTCAACGCGATTACGGTCGACGGCGACATGTCGACCAACGACACGCTGATGCTGATGGCGAGTGGCGCGGCCGGGAACCGCCGGTTCTCGCCGCGGGAACTCGCGTCGTTCGAGGTGGGGGTGCGCGAGGTGGCGCGTTCGCTCGCCTGGCAACTGGTGCACGACGGCGAAGGCGCGACCAAGCTGGTCGCGATCGAAGTGCGCGGCGCGCGCAGCGCCGCCGAGGCTTTTCGGGTGGCGCGCCAGATCGCCAACTCGCCGCTGGTCAAGACCGCGTTTTTCGGCTGCGATCCCAATGTCGGCAGAATCATCGCCGCGGCCGGCGCCTGTGGCGTCGCGTTCGATCCCGGGCGGCTGGCCTTGCAGGTTGCCGGCGTGCCGATCGCGGCGCGCGGCGCCTTGCTGGTCGAGGCGCTGCCGCAGGCGCAGGCGCGGATGCGCGAGCGCGAGTTCCGCGTCATCCTGGATCTCAAGCAGGGCCGCGCGCGGGCCGTGGTGCTGACCAGCGACCTGAGCTTCGACTATGTTAAGATCAACGCCGAATACACGACCTGACGGATTCGCCGGCGAGGGGAGGCATCCTTGGCGTTCACAAAAGTAGCGCGGCGCGATGAAGTCGCCGAGGGCAGCGGCCGCATAATCGAAATCGGCCCCGGCCGTTTCATCGCGCTGTTCAACGTCGCCGGAACCTTCTACGCGCTCGACAATGAATGTCCGCACGAGGGCGGGCCGCTCGGCGAGGGCGATGTCGACCGCGGTTGCGTGAGCTGCCCGTGGCACGGCTTTCGTTTCGATCTCACCAACGGTGTCTGCGTCAACTCGGCCAAGCTCAAGGTCGCGTGCTTCCCGGTGCGTGTCGATGGCGACGAGATACTGGTCGAGGCCTGAGGTCGCTCGCGCGTTTTAGCCGTGCGTCCAATTTATCCGCAACACGCCGGCGGCAAGCAGAGCAAGTTTTAATGGACGCGCAGATCGACGCCGAGCCGACGCGGCTTCCCGACTTCATTGCGGTCGGCCCGCCGCGCACCGGCACGACCTGGCTTCATCGCGTGTTGCAAGGACACGTCGGCCTGCCCCGGGGCATCAAGGAGACCCACTTCTTCAGGTGGAACTACGGACAGGGCGTCGATTGGTACCGGTCGTTCTTTCGCGGCTGCCCGGCCGGCTTGCCGATCGGTGAGATCACGCCGACCTATTTCGACAGCGAAGAGGCCCGGCAACGAATCGCCGCTCTCATACCGCGATGCCGGATCATCTGCTCGCTGCGCGATCCGGTCGTGCGCGTCTACTCGCAATACAAGGCCTGGCATCGCATTGGGCATATCACCGACGAGTTCGACTACGATCGTCAACGCGGGCAGCTCGCGGCCTCAAGAAGTTACGCTTTCAATGTGCGCGCGTGGCGCACGGCCTTCGGCGCCGAGAATGTACTGGTCGTGCTGTACGACGATTTACTTGCCGACCCGCAGGCCTATCTCGACTCGGTGTGCGATTTTATCGGGATTGCGCGGTTCGCCGTGGCTGACTCGGCGGTTGGCGCCGGACCGGTTAATCTGTCGGAGCGGAGACCGCGCAGCCCGGCGATGGCGCGGTGGGCGCAGGCGCTGCGGGTGCGGCTCATCAAAAGTGAAAAAATCTGGCTGGCCAGCCTGATCGAAGCAGATATGCCGATCTGGCGTTTCTTTTTCGCGGGCGGAACGGCCTACGCGCCGCTCGACGCGGACCAGGAGGCTCGCTTGCGGCAGCAGTTGCGGCCCGAAATCGAAGAGCTGGAGTCACTGCTGGGCCGCGACCTTTCGGCCTGGAAGGTCGGGCGGCCGAAAGCCTCCAGTAAACCTCCAAGCGCAAGCGCAAATGCCGATGCCGAGCGCTGACACTATCCGCCAGCGCATCGAACGGCTTTATGCCGAGCAGGCGGTGCTCGATGAAGCAGGCGTCAGCCACCCGATCCTGCCGATCGGGGTGACGCCCGAGCGCGGCGCCTTTATCGCCGGCCTGTGCCGCGCGGAGCGGCCGGCAGCAACACTCGAAGTCGGGATGGCGTGGGGACTGTCGACGCTCCATATCCTGTCGGCGCTGGCCGAGGTTCGCGGCTCGGTCGCCGGTGCGCCGCACGTGGTGATGGATCCGTTTCAGGCCTCGCGTTTCCGCAATGCGGCGCGATGCCTGGTGCGCGAAGTCGGCGCCGAGGCGATGGTCGAGTTCTATCCCGAGCCTTCCGAGATCGTGTTGCCCCGGATGGTGGCGGCGGGGCGGCAATTCGACCTGGCGTTTATCGACGGCGATCATCACTTCGACCCGGGCTTCGTCGATTTCTTCTTCGTCCATCGCCTGCTCAAACCGGGCGGCCTGGTAATCTTCGACGACGTGCTGTTCGACGGCATTTACCTCACCAGCCGCTGGGCGGAGACCAATCTCGGCTATCAGCCGGTCGCTCAATATCCGCCGACGGGCAGGCGTCCACCGCGCAGCGAAAGCGGCCGCTTGCGGCGCGCCGAGATCGGAGCCTGGCGAAAGCCGCTCCAGGAGGTCTCGCGCGACCGGCATCACTTCGTCCCCTTTTTCGAGGGCTTCGTTAACTTGAAGGACATTCCGAAACCCGACCGCCGCCGCCTGGAACGCCACCGGCTCAATCACGCCGGTCTGATGGCGATGCGGGCGGGCGATCGCGAGCGCGCGCGGCGCGCTTTTGCCGAAGCGTTGAAGGTCGATCCCTGGCACGGGTCCACCTATCTGCGCTGGATGCGGAGCTTTATGCCACCGCGGCTGGCCGCGATGTTCACCGGACGGACGCGCGGCTGAGTCGGTCGGTCCGGGCCAGTGCGCCCGGCTTTCGAATCGTCAGGCTTTACGGGTGCGGCCGCTGAGCGCCTTCGCGATCGGCGCGGGCAGGAAGGTGCGCATCATGCGGAGCGCGTTTTTCACATTGAACGGATCGTAGCCGAGCGCGCGGATGAAATCGCGGCGCGCCTCGCCGGTGCGCCCGGCGCGCAGGGCGACGAGGCCCCGATGGCTGAGCTGGTTGACGTGCGCGCGCCGGTTGTCCTCCTCGATCGAGCTCATCAGGCGCCGTCCGCGCTCGCCGTAGCGTGCGACCACCATCTTGCCGAGCGCCCGGCGTCCCTCGTTGTTGGTCTCGATATAGTCGGGATAGGGCAGAATCCGGTAACGCACCAGGATTTCCGGGACATAGTGGAAATGGCCGAGCTCGCGCAGGCAGAGCCACATGTAAACGTCTTCGCAGGCCTTGAAGACGCCCGCAGCTTCGAAGAAGCCGCCCACCTGCTCATAGGCCGAGCGCCGGATGACGGCGAGGCTCGGCACGATCGGCCACCAATGCGCCAGCATCTCGTCGAGCGTCGGCGCATGGTCGCGCCCGGTCAGCACGAACGGGCCGCGGGTCGCACCGCCCGGCTCGAACATCAAGCCATTGGAGAATACCAGTACGCAGCCCGGGTCGCTTTCCATGATCGGCACGGTGTGCGCCAGCTTGTCGGGCAGCCATTCGTCGTCGGCGTCGAGAAACGCGATGAACTCGCCGCGGGCCGCGCGGATGCCGCTGTTCCACGCCGCACTGCATCCGCCGCGTTCACGATTGATCACCCGGATCCGATCGCCATAGCGCGCCAGGATCGCCGCGGTGCCGTCGGTCGAACCGTCGTTGACGGCGATCAGCTCGAAATCGCGCCAGCTCTGGGCGAGGCCGCTGTCGAGCGCGCGCTCGAGCGTCTGCTCGCTGTTATAGGCCGCGGTGATTACCGAGACGCGCGCCATCGGGCTCCTCAAGCAGCGAAGCGGGAGCGGCCGGTCAGGCGCTGTGCGAGCCGCGCCGGCAGGAGGCTCCTTACCAGGCGCAGCGCATTCTTATAGCTCAGCGGATCGCACTTGAGCGCGTGGATGAAATGGCGCCGCGCCTCGGCGCTGCGTCCCTCACGCATCGCGAGCAATCCCAGGTAGCCAAGCTGGTTGACGTTGTAGCTGCGCTGTCGGGCGCGGGTATTGCGCACCAGGCGGCGGCCATCCGCGCCGTAACGCGCAACAATCCGCCGGAAGGCGTATTTCTGATCGCCGCTATATTGTCCGACGTTGTGCGGAAAGGGCCGGGTCGAGTACCGCGCGAGTTTTTCCGGCACGTAGTGGAAATGGCCGAGCTCGCGCAGCCGCAGCCAGGCGTCGATATCCGAGCAGATATGGTAAAAGCCGGGCCGCGCGAAAAAGTATCCCACCGCTTCGAGCGCGCTGCGCCGCACCACGGCGGTGGTGGAGATAATCGGCCACAGATCGGTCAGCATCTCGTCGAGCGTCGGCGCGTGGGCCAGCTCGGGGCTGACGAAATCGCTCAAGGTTTCGCCGCTTTCGAGAAATTTTACCGCGTTCGAGAACGCCAGCACGCAGCCGGGGTCGCGCTCCAGCGGCGGCACCGTGAGCGCCAGCTTGTTGGGCGTCCAGATGTCGTCGGCGTCGATCCAGGCGACGAACTCGCCGCGCGCCGCGCGGCAGCCGGTGTTCGACGCCGCCGAGCATCCGCCGCGCTGCTGGTCGATCACCCGGATGCGATCGCCATAGCCGGCCAGAATTTCGGCGGTCGCGTCGGTCGAGCCGTCGTTGACCACGATCACTTCGAAGTCGTCGAAGTCCTGCGCCAGCGCGCTGTCGAGCGCTCGCTGGAGCGTCAGCGCGCCGTTATAGACGGGGGTGACGACCGATACTCGCATAGCTTTCCAGGGGGTGATGCTTACCCCGCCTGTATCGGCACGACTCTAGCCGACTCCTAAGTGCCGCGCGACCGCCCGGTCAGCGCCCGCGCCATCGCGGCCGGCAGGAAGGTCCGCGCCAGCCGCAGCGCATTCCTGACATCGGTCGGATCGTAGCGCAAGGCGCGCAGGAACAGGCGCCGCGCCTCGCCGATCCGCCCCTCGCGCATCGCGACCCGCCCCAGGTGGCCGAGATGGTGGCGATGGTCGCGCTTGATCGCGCGCTGCATCCCGCGCCGGAGACGCCGGCCCGCCGCCGCGCCATAGCGCTCGCGCACCAGCCGCACGAAGACCTGCCGGCCGACCGCGTTCTTGTCGATATAGTCCGGGTAGTCCGATCCTTCGAGCAGCACCAGCGGCTCGGCGAGATAATGGAAATGGCCGAGCTCGCGCATCCGCATCCACAGGAACCCGACCCCGTTGGCGCGATAGGCGCCGGGCTCTTCCCAGAAGCCGCCGGCCGCATCGAACGCCGCGCGCCGCATCACGGTCATGCTCTCCAGGATCGGCCAGTAATGGCTGAACATCTCGTCGAGCGCGGGCGCGTGCGCCGATTCGGGACCGACATAGGGGCCGAGCATCCGCCCCGTGCGATCGACCAGGGTCGCGTTGGAATAGACCAGCACGCAGCCGGGATCGCGGTCGAGCACCGGCACCGTGCGCGCGAGCTTGTCGGGCAGCCAGACGTCGTCGGCGTCAAGAAAGGCGAGATATTCGCCGCGGGCCTGTACGATCGCGCGGTTGCGCGCCGGCCCATTGCCGCGCCGCTCGCCGTCGATAACCGTGATCCGGTCGGCGTAGCGTTGCAGGATTTCAGCGGTCGCGTCGGTCGAGCCGTCGTTGGCCACGATGATCTCGAACTCGGGCGCGCCGTGCTGCGCCAGCGCGCTGTCGAGCGCGCGGGCGACGGTCGCGGCACCGTTGTAAACCGCCATGATGACCGAGACTCTGATCACGCGTCGAATTCCGCTTCCCGGTAGCCGGCCAGACCGCATAGCCGCCGGTACATCGACAACGCTCGCGCCGGCACCGCGCCCGCCGCGCGCGAACGCCGCAGCGTCGAATCGGCGAAACTGCGATCGACCGGCGCGCCCAGCCGCCGCTCGATTTCGTCGAGCCGACTGCCGTCCATCAACTGGTCGTAATGCACGAACATCCAATCGCCGCCCGCCGGGTAATGGACCCGCATGATATAGCGGTACATGTCATACCAGATGCGCAGCGCCCACTCGCGATTCATCGCCACGTCGCTCAGGTAACGGGCGGTGGCGCATTCGGTGACGATACTGGCGGCGGTGATCGCCGGATGTCGGAAGACGCAGATGAAGACCGCGTCGCGTATCAGCGGACGCCAGACGCCGAGCGTGTAGGAGAAGCGCGGGTCCTTGAAGCAGTACGGCGCACGCGCGGTGACCGCCTCGATACGTTGTACGATCGCGGGATTGGCCGCCAGCGATACCGACGGCGGCAGCGCCGCCAGCCAGCGCTGCGGGTAATGGATCTTGAGATCGCGCCGGCGCTGCGGCCACAGCAGCTTGGTCAGCAGGCGGCGCCGATAGGCGCGCATCGGCGGTCCGATCAGGTCTTCGTTGATCGCGTTGATCTCGTGATCCTCGAACTGACCCTTGGGATTAGCCGCGCGCAGTCCGGCTTCGTCGATCTGATCGCCCATGAAGTAGCCGGCCCGCGCCAGCAGCCCGGCGGTCAGGCTGGTGCCGCTGCGGCCGCTTCCGAGGATGAGACAGTTGCGTGTCATGTCAGCGGTTGCGGAACATCCAGCCGGCGCCGAAGGTGACGGCGGCGGCGGCCACGCCCACGGCCAGGCTCTCCAGCCC
>Ga0307374_10006477_pt1 | contig 18368 bp, 14 predicted proteins | sample OX3MG_FD_202532 | JGI IMG/M metagenome (GOLD analysis project Ga0307374, IMG submission 202532) | Soil microbial communities from Risofladan, Vaasa, Finland - OX-3 | ecosystem: Environmental > Terrestrial > Soil > Coastal area > Acid sulfate soil | place: Finland: Risofladan, Vaasa | collected...
CTGGCGGCACGGTTTCATGCGCATCGTCTTCCGTGAACATGCGCCCAAGGAGCGGGCGCACACCAAGAACGTCGAAGTAGTTCGACGTCACCGGTACCGATGCTACGCGGATGGCGTGGCCGCTGGAGCCGAGGTCCGAGCCAGGCCCGTACTCCTGCGCGACCGCGACGCCGGAGAAGGAGTGCACCTGTTGCGCCGCGAGGGCGTCACGCGCGGGGAGCACGGAGAAGAGCGAGTTCATCTGCGGGTCGCGCTCGCGGACGATGACCAGCTCTGCCTGGTTGGGGAAGGGAAGCGGACGCAGAAAGAGCGCGACCACCATGCTGAACACCGCGGTGGCGAGCGCCATGCCGAGCGCGAGCGAAAGCGACGCACCACCCACCGCTCCCGGGTGTCGCCGCAGGCGCTTCGTCGCGCTCGCCACCTCGGTAAGCGACCGCTGGACCCACGGGAGTCCGCGCTGGTCGCGGTAGGCGTCGCGTGCTGCCTCCAGGCCTCCAGCGTGTACCATCGCGAGACGGCGGGCTTCGGATGGAGACATTCCGCGGCGCACAAGCTCGTCGGTCTCCAGGGCGAGGTGCGCGGCGAACTCTTCGTTCATATCGCCGTCGCGATGGGCACGGCGGAAGAATCCGTAGACCCGGGCCATGAACTCTCGAAATTTGCTCACGGGGCGGCCGTCCGGGGAGCGAGGAACCAGGCAAGGATTTCCGTCGTGGCGTGCCACTGGCGGGCCTCGTGTGCGAGGTGTCGCCGCCCGGCGCCCGTGAGCGTATAGAATTTCGCGCGGCGATTGTTTTCCGACTGGCCCCAAGAGGACGAGACGAATCCCTGCTGTTCCAGCTTGAGGAGGGCGGGATAGAGGGTGCCGTAGTTGAGCGAAAGCCGGCCGCGACTCGTCTCCTCGATGCGGCGGGCGATGCCGTAGCCGTGAAGCGGTCCGAGTACGTCGAGCGTACGCAGGACCATGAGGGCAAGCGTTCCCTGCCAGACGTCGAGTTGGGCGGGCATGAACGGTCCTATTGGAAAGCAATAGGAATGTGCAGATCGACCCCGCGGCTGGCAAGAGCAGGGCCGCTGGCGCGGCTACCGGCCGGCGGCGTGCCTCACAACAGCCGCGTTCCGCTTCAGCCCGGCCACCTTCGCGCGCTTCATTGCCGAGCCCTTGAACGCAGCGCGGAATTCATCTTCGCTCATGGCGAGGATCTCGGTCGCCAACGTGCTTGCGTCTTTCCCCGCAATCACCGCCCGCGGCTGGAAGCTTGGCTCCCTCACCTCCCGCGCGAACTTCACGTTCCACGGGCACACCTCCTGGGAGATGTGCCGGTATAACCGTATTGAGGTCCCGTTGACGACTGGTGTGCGAACTCTCTATAAGCCAGGGGGTTAGCCCGCCAACTGCGCCCGGCGCGGCGGAGGCATGGCTGCCGCATCCGGGAATAGCGGTCTGTCATAGTTCCGTTTATGTTGTAAGTGCAACTACTGGCAGTCCTGTGGTTTCACTTCGCGAAGCTGGCGTTCGAGCCAGCGCCACACTCGTCACTCCGTTCGCAATGCCCGGTCGTTTCGCCTCGAAGATATGGAAGTTCGATCCGACGCTGGAAGCGCCGGCCGCCTACCGGCGTGCCTGCCGGTACGACGCGTTCATCCCCGACGACCTGTCGTCCCTCGACCTCCGGATGGACGCTCGGCTCGCCGGCCTGGTATCCGAGGCCGAGGACGCCATCCGACAGCTGAACCACGAGGGGGGCACGGCGTTAGGGCCCCTGGCCCGACTCCTGCTCCGGACGGAGTCCATCGCTTCCTCCAAAGTGGAAGGGATGCAGCTCGGGGTTCGCGAGTTGGCGCGCGCCGAGGCGCGCGCCGAGTCGGGAATCGCTCCGGGGCCGACCGCGATCGACGTGCTGGCGAATATCGACGCGATGGTGCTCGCCGTGGAGCACGCGGCCGAGACGAAGCGGTTTCGCCGGCAGGAGATCCTGGCGATTCACCGCCGGCTTCTCGAGCGCGCGACCCACCGGCACATTGCAGGGCGTCTGCGCACGGGGCAGAACTGGATCGGCGGGAACGACTACAACCCATGCGGCGCCGACTTCGTCCCGCCCCCGGTGGAGGACGTGGACCGTCTGCTCACGGATCTCTGCCGCGCGGTGAACGACGATCTTCTCTCGCCGCTCGTGCAGGCCGCGTTGGTCCACGCCCAATTCGAGACCATCCACCCGTTCGACGATGGTAATGGGCGCACCGGGCGCGCGCTGGTGCACGTCGTGCTGCGCCGGCGAGGGCTTGCCCCGCGGTTCCTTCCGCCGGTGAGCGTGGTGTTCGCGGGCGCGAAGGGCCGCTACATCGCCGGGCTCACGCGCTTTCGCGGCGATGGCATTGCCGAGTGGGTCGAATACTTCGCCGCGGCGGTCTTGCGTGCCGCTCGGTTGGCGCGCGCGTACATCGGCGCAGTGGGGGATCTCCAGGCGCGCTGGCGGGAGCAGTTGCGCGGGACCCCGAGTGCCCCACGTGCAAACGCGGCGGCCTGGACGATCATCGACCTGCTGCCCGGCCACCCGATGATTTCGGCGCCGGTGGCCACCGCGGTCACCGGCCGCGCCAAGAGCCGCGTGTACGAGGCGATTGAGCAGTTGGTCGCCGCCGGGGTTCTACTGCCGCTGTCGACGGGCAAGCGAAACCGCTGGTGGGAGGCGGCGGGGCTGCTGGACCTGATCGCGCGCCTGGAAGCCGGGGAGTTGCCGTCGGTACCGCGATGATCCCGACCCCGCCGCGAACGCCGGCTCCCTAACCTCCCGCGCGAGCTTCACGTTCTACCGGCACACCTCGTGGGAGATGTGCCGACAAAGCTGTATCGAGATTCCGTTGCAGACGAGTGGGCGAACGCTTCCTGGAAACAGGAGTTGGCCAGCCGGGCCCGAGGGAGGGCATGCACGCCGGGTATCGTCGACCGCTGATCTTGACGACCTTGGATCGCAACGGTATCTCTATCCAGATTCTAAGAGGAGCTGCAATGGCTGGCCGTGACGCGCTTCCGGTCGTGAAGGGCACGCTGGATGTCCTCGTGCTCAAGGCCCTCAGCTGGACGCCGATGCACGGCTTCGAGATCGTCACGTGGCTCGAATCACGGTCGGGCGGCGGCCTCGGCCTCGACGACTCGGCGCTGTACCAGGCGCTCTACCGCATGGAGGAGCGCGGACTCGTGGCCGCGGACTGGGGGGTGACGGACAACAATCGCCGCGCGCGGTACTACCGCGTGACGGCGAAGGGCCGGCGCTACCTCGAGGCGGAAACGGCGCGCTGGACGCGCTACGCCGCGCTGGTCACCGACATCCTCACCGCGCGGCTGTAGGGAGGCGACGATGATCCGCCCGGGTGTGAAGCGGGTGTTCCGGCTGGCGCTCCGCCGCCGAGACGTGGTCCACGAGAACGTGGAGGACGAGATCGCGCTGCATCTCGAGCTGCGCGCGAAGCAACTCGAAGCCCAGGGGCTGACGCCGGACGACGCGCTGCGCGAGGCCCGACGCCGCTTCGGCGACACGCCGGCCGCACGCCGGTCGCTGCGGGCCACGGCGGAGCAACGGGAGCGACGTCTGCGAATCGCCGATCGGATCGAGGGGCTGTGGCACGATCTGCGGCTCACCTCCCGCCAGCTCGCCAAAGCCCGCGGCTTCACCGCCATCGCCGTCCTCACGCTCGCCCTCGGCATCGGCGCCAACACGGCGATCTTCTCGGTGGTGCATCACCTGTTGATCGCGCCGCTTCCGTACCCCGACGGGAACAGCATCGTGCAGCTCAGGTGGACGGGTAGCGGCGGCCAGATCAGCACTCCCCCCGACTCCGAAGTATTCAATGCCTGGCGCGCGCAGTCGAAGACGCTCGAGGATTTCGCCGCGGTAGGGGAACCCTGGTACCGCCTCGGCGACACGCTCCAGCGCGCCGATTCGGTTCCCGGCGCGCTGGTCACGCCGGGCTTCTTCCGGCTGCTTCGCGTGGAGCCGGTGCTCGGGCGTGCCTTCCTTCCGGGAGACACCGCGCGCGGCGCCGCGCCCGTCGCGATGATCGACGCCGGTCTCTGGCATCGGGCGTACGCGGGCCGGAGCGACGTGATCGGCCGGACGATCCTCCTGAACGGCCGTCCGCACACGATCGTCGGCGTCGCCCCGCGCGGCATGGTGATCCCCATGTCAGGCGAGCCGCCGCGAGAGGTGTTCGTTCCGCTCTCCCTCGACTCCGCGAGCAACGTGCCGGCGTTCGCCCGGTTGCGCGCGGGGGTGCAGCCGAGACGCGCCTCGGCCGAGCTGCTGGCCATCATGCGAGGGCTCCCGGATGCGGCCAAGTACAAGAGGATCGACGCCGAGGCGGTGCGCGCCCAGGACGTCATCGGTGTACGCGAGGCGCAGACGGTGAAGGTGCTGTTCGCGGCGGTGGGCGCGCTGCTCCTCATCGCCTGCGCCAACGTCGCCAACCTGCTGCTTGCGCGTGGGTGGATGCGCCGCCGAGAAATGGCGCTGCGGACGGCGTTGGGGGCCACACGGGTTCGGCTCTTTCGACAGGTGCTGGCGGAGAGCCTGGTGTTGTCGGGTGCCGCCTGCGCGATCGGGATTGGCATCGCCTGGGTGGGACTCCACGTCATGATCGCCCTGCGCCCGAGCGCGCTCGACAACCTGGCGGCGGTGCGCCTGCAGCCGGCGGTGCTGCTGTGGAGCGTTGGCATCGCATTGCTCTCGGCGCTGGGCTTCGGCACGGCGCCCGCGCTCCTGGCGCGCACGGCGGCGCCGGGCGACGTGTTGCGCTCCGGCTCACGCACGTCGGCGGGAGGGTGGGCCAGCGGGCGGGTCCGCGGGCTGTTCGTGGTGCTCGAGGTCGGGCTTTCTCTCGTGATGCTCGTGGGGGCGGGGCTCCTGGTGCGCTCGTTCGTGCGTCTGGAGCGGCAGCCGCTGGGGTTCGACGCGGCGCGGCTCTACGAGGTGGCGCCCATGCCGAGGCCGGTCGGCGGCGGGCGCTCGCCGGAGCGGAGGGGCGGCAGCGGCCAGCGCGCGGCGACGGCCCAGGGGCGGGAGTTGCTGGCGCGGTTGGCCTCCGCGCCGGGCGTCACGGCATCGCACCCGGGGTCGCTGCCGGGGAACGGTTATTGGGGGTTCGGTTCGGTGGAGGTCGATGGGTCGAGCGGACCGACGCCCACCGACGTGAAATCGGCGTTGGTGACGCTCGCGAGCCCGGGGTATTTTCATTTTCTCAAGATCCCGCTCCTGGCCGGACGGGACCTCGACTCCGCCACGGCCGCGGGCGGAGGCGCCGGCGTGGTGATCGGCGAGGGGCTGGCGCATCGCCTTTGGGGGCGGCGCAGCCCCCTGGGCTTGCGGTTTCGGCTAAACGCCAAGCAGCCGTGGCTGACGGTGGTGGGTGTGGTGCCGGACGTGCACTACCCCGGATACACCGCCGAGGTCTACCAGAACCAGGCCTACGAGACACCGCGCGCAGAGGACGGCGCGGGGAACCTGCTGGTGCGGACCTCCGACTCGGCGCTGGTGGCATCGACGGCGCGGAGACTTGCGGCCGCCGAGCCGGCGCTCGGCGCACCCTACATGGTGAGTGTGGCGGAGGCGGTGGAATACGGCCTGGCGCCCGAGCGGTTCGCCATGGCGCTCATCGGCGTCTTCGCCCTCGTGGCGCTCGTGCTCTCGGCGGTCGGGCTGTACGGTGTGATCGCCTACGCCGTCACGCACCGCACCCGCGAGATCGGCATCCGCGTTGCGCTCGGCGCAGATCCCGCAAAGGTGTCTCGCCTCGTGCTGGGAGAAGGACTCAGGCTCACCGCCCTCGGGCTGGTGATCGGACTCGTGGGCGCGGCATTCTCGACGCGGGCACTCGAGGCGTTGCTCTTCGGGCTCAACCCGCTCGATCCGGTGACGTTCGTGGCAATCGCCGCGCTCCTCGTCGTCACGACATTGCTCGCCGCGTACGTTCCGGCGCGGCGGGCGCTGCGCATCGATCCGATCGATGCGCTGCGGGCGGAATAGGATGCGGGCCCGTCGCGTGATGCGTATAGCCGGGCGTCTCGTCATTGTCGGAGCGGCACTCGCCGTCCCCATGCTGCTGTCCGCCCAACAAGTCACCGGCCGCGTCGTCACCCCCGAAGGCTTCGGCATCGTCGGCGTCGAAGTCCAGGTGCTTCCGTCGGGCCCGCGAGCAACCACCGACTCCGGCGGGCGCTTCGTGCTGTGGCCCGTCGACACGGGCACCCACCTCGTTCGCGCGCGGCGTATCGGCTTTTCCCCGTCGGAGACGACGATTCGCATGCGCAAAGGTTCGCAGTCGATCGTCATTACACTGCAGGCGAACGCGGCGCTGCTCGACACCGTGCGGTCGCAGGCGCTGGAGTTCGCGCTGCCACGCGCGTTCGACCGCAGGGCGCACGGGATCGGCTCCATGGAACTCGGACGCGACCTGATCGCCAAGTTCCCCAAGGGCTTCTCGCTCCCCGAGATGATCTCCTTGGACTTCAATCTTATGCGACAGGCCAGGGCGACGTACGGATGCCCCCAGAAGATCTTGGTGGACGATGACAGCGCCGATGTCGGGATGCTTGCCCTTATCAAGCCTGAGGATGTCGCGGCGGTCGAGACGTTCAACTCCCTCGATTTCGTGCACGAGCCGACCGTGGACGCGCACCGGGGGCCTCCCGGAATGCATTCGTGGAAGGAGTGCACCCACCTCGTCCTCGTCTGGCTCAAGGGATACGAGCAGCCGCGCTGGGCCGGCCGGTAGTCGAATCGAGAGCCGAGTGGCGCGTGGCGTACGTCGATATCCGCCCCGTTCGCGCGTCCCGCCGCCCAACAGCCACGCACGCAACATTCCGAGCTCGCGACGCTCACGACGTTCCTCGCCATTCCCGCGCCTTTCATTCGCTGGGCGGGCTTCTGGGCGATGACTTTCCAGCTCAGGTCGTTGAAGAGCGGCACCTGCTCCTTTTCGAGCTCGCCAAGCTCGCACCGTGTACGCGCCTCCGGTTCACGCGGATGGCGAACGCGCTGAGCGCCCTGAGAGGCGCGGGAGCTGCTGGCGCGGCTGGCCACGGCGCCTGGCGTTGCGGCGGCACACCCGGGATCGCTGCCGGGAAGCGGCTACTACACGTTCGGCGGGGTGGAGGTCGATGGGTCGGGCGGCCCGTCTCCGACCGACGTCAAATCGGCGTCGGTGACCCTAGCGGCGCCGGGCTATTCCCATTTTCTGAAGATCCCGCTCGTCGCCGGGCGGGGCCTCGACTCCACCACGGCGGCGGGCGCCAGCGCCGGCGTGGTGATCGGCACGAGGCCGGCGCACCGCCTCTGGGGGCGGCGCAGCGTCCTGGGATTGAGGTTCCGGCTCAACGACCGGCAGCCGTGGCTGACGGTGGTGGGGGTGGTGCCGGAGGTGCACTACCCGGGACACACCGGCGACTTCTACTAGATGCAGGTCTACCACCTGCCGCGCGCCCAGGATGGCGCGGGGCCCCTGCTGGTGCGGGCTGCCCGACTCGGCGCTGGTGGCCTCACCCGCGCGTGCTCGTGACGGTGGCGGTCGCCGTGCTCGCCGCCGCCCGGGTCGCGCACGCGCAGGACGTGCGCGGCCGCGCGCTCGACGCGGCCAAGGAACCGCTCGATCTCGTCGACGTACAGCTCCTGCCGCTCGGCCGACACGTCCGAACGGCCAGCGCGGGGACTTTCAATTTCGAGGACGTGCCCCCGGGCTCCTACACGCTGCGGGTCAGGCGGCTCGGCTTCAGTGAGGTGACCAAATCGATCACGGTGCCGGTGCCAACGGGAACGCTCACCGTGACGATGCAGCCGGTGCCCGTCGCGTTGGATACCGTATACACTCAGGTCCTCCGCCAGGAACTGCCCTACGTCTTCCAGCGCATGAAGGAGCAGCTGGAAGCAGCCGCGTTCGGCCCGGATCTGATGAAGCGCTTCCCGGGGGCGTCGCTGGACGAAGTGCTGCAGATGGACCCGACGCTGTGGTGGCAGCTCATGGGCGCACGGAACCACTCTGGCGGCCCACGGAGCCCCGAATGCGGAGCGCAGGCATATATCGACGGAAGACCGGCCCTGACGCCATTGGACCCGGGCTTGAGCGTCGGCGGGATCGGTCTCGGGCTCGCATCGCAGGTGAGGATGAGAGACGTCGCCGCCGTCGAGGTCTTCAACTCCCCGGACTTCATTCACGAACCCGACCTCCTCGGCGATAAGATCTTCTTCACGCCGACGATCCATGACTGCAAGCGGATCGTGCTGATCTGGACGAAAGGCTACGTGCAGCCGCGCGGGGCAGATTCCAGCGGTCACGGCCAGCTTCCGGTCTCACGGTAGCGGCGGTCGAAACCTGCGCCGGTCAAATGGTCAGTCATCGAAGTCGGACGGGCAGGAGCCTTGCATGTCTGGAACGATACTCCATAATTACAAGGATGATACAACGCCGCCTTCTCGGCCCGCTCTCCGCCGCCCTCGATGAATCTCCGGCCGCCGCCCTGCTGGGGCCGCGGCAGGTTGGGAAGACCACCCTCGCGCTCGAAGTGGCCGGCACGCGGCCGGCGGTCTACCTCGACCTGGAGTCCGAGGCCGACCGGGCCAAACTCACGGAGCCGGAACTCTACCTGGCACAGCACGAGAACACGCTCGTCATCCTCGACGAGATCCAGCGCACGCCACACCTCTTCCGCAGCCTGCGCGGGCTCATCGACGCCGGTCGGAGGCGCGGGCACGGCCAGGGGCGTTTCTTGGTCCTGGGGTCGGCGTCGATGGACCTGCTCAAACAATCCAGCGAGTCGCTCGCAGGTCGCATCCGCTATCTGGAACTCGCCCCGCTCGACGCCGGCGAGGTGGGGCGCGAGCGCGTCGACACCCTCTGGTTGCGCGGCGGATTTCCGGAGAGTCTGCTCGCCGCTTCCGACGCCGCGAGCCTGCGCTGGCGCACCGATTTCATCCGCACCTACCTCGAGCGCGACATCCCGCAACTCGGGCCGCGCATCCCGGCCGAAACGCTCCGCCGCCTCTGGACGATGCTCGCGCATCAGCAGGGCGGGCTGCTCAACGCCGCGGCGCTGGCTCGCGCCCTCGCCGTGGACGGCAAGACGGTCGCGGCCTACCTCGACCTGCTTGTGGACCTGTTCCTCATTCGCCGCCTTGCGCCGTGGCATGGCAACGTGCGCAAGCGCCTGGTCAAGTCGCCCAAGGTTTACGTTCGCGACAGTGGGCTGGTGCACGCGCTGCTCGGCGTTGGCGACCGCGAGGGCTTGCTGGCGCACCCGGTGGCCGGCGGGAGTTGGGAGGGACTGGCCATCGAGTCGCTGATCGCGGCGGCGCCCAGCGGCACCGAGGCGCACTTCTTCCGCACGGCGGCGGGCGCCGAGATCGACCTCTTGCTCAAGCTCCCCGGTCATCGCAAGCCGTGGGCTGTCGAGATCAAGCGCGGGCTCGCACCCAAGGTCGAGCGTGGGTTCCAGCTCGCGTGCGAGACGGTGCGGCCGGAGCGCCGGCTCGTGGTCTACGGTGGAGCCGAGCGATTCCCGCTGGCGAACGACGTGGAAGCCGTCTCGCTCGTCGAGTTGTGTGACGAGGTCGCCGCGGCCTGAGCGAGTTCGCCACCTGACACGAAGGAAGCGCCGCCATGGACACCACGCGCAGTACGCTCCAGTTCAAGGTCACTCTGCGGCACATCAAGCCGCGCATCTGGCGCCGAATCGAGGTGCCGGCCAGCTACTCGTTCTGGGATCTGCACGTAGCGATCCAGGACGCCATGGGCTGGCTGGACTACCATCTGCATGTGTTCCGCGTGCGGAACCCTGAAACGCGCCAGGCCGAAGAAATCGGCATTCCCGACGACGACCCGTTCGAGGGCGATCCGGTGTCCCTGCCTGGGTGGACCGTGCCCATCAGCAAGTACTTCTACGTCGGGGGCACGCGGGCCCAGTACGAATACGACTTCGGCGACGGGTGGGAGCACGACGTTGAGCTGGAAGCCGTCGGGCGCCGCCAGCCGGGCACCAAGTACCCCCGCTGTCTAGGCGGGGAGCGGGCGTGCCCGCCTGAGGACTGCGGTGGCCCGCCCGGCTACGAGCGCCTGCTCGAGATCTTGAGCAACCCAGCCGACGAGGAATACGACGAAACGTTGGAGTGGGTGGGCGGACTGTTCGACGCGAACACGTTCGCACCCGAGCGCGTCCGATTCCACAACCCGAAGGTGCGCTGGCGCAAGGCATTCGGTGGGCGGCGGAGCCGGTGACGTTCCACGTGTGACGGACAGGAGGTGCAAGGGCCGGGGTGGGGGAGCGATTCGACGACATCGCTCGGAGCGGCCTTCGGCCGGCTTGGACGCTGCCATAGCGCCGAGGCCTCAGCGACTCAGTCGTGATTGTCGGCGAGAACGACCTCGGCGTTTCGCCGGAGCCCGGCCGCCTTCGCCCGCTTCATCGCCGAGCCCTTGAACGCCGCGCGGAATTCGTCTTCGCTCATGGCGAGGATCTCACGCGCCAGCGTCCGCGCATCTTTCCCGGCAATCGCCGCCCGCGGCTCGAAGCTTGGCTCCTTCACCTCCCGCGCGAACTTCACGTTCCACGGGCACACGTCCTGGGAGATGTGCCGACAAAACTGTATTGCGGTTCCGTTGAAGACGGGTCGACGTACCCTCGCCAAGAGAGGGAGTTAGCGTCCCGGCAAATCATGGGCCCGGCCTGCGGCATGGAGATGCCGCGGTCAGTCCTCCGTCGCGAAGTGCGGCTAACTGGACACCTCCTCGGGGTCCCAGGCCCTTCATTCCTCGCGCATCGCGATCTGGGGATCCACCCGCGCCGCGCGGAGCGCGGGCACCAGCGCCGCCACCGCTCCGCTCGCCACCATGCACGCCACCGCCAGCCCCCACGCCCGTGGGTCGTCTCGGCTCACGCCGTACAGCAGCCCGCGCAACAGTCCGGTCGCGGCGGCGCCGCCCAGGGCGCCCGCCAGCACGCCGAGCAGCACCAGCCACGCTCCCTGCCGCGCCACCAGGCCCACGATGCGGCCCGTCGGGCTCCCCAGCGCGCTCCGAATCCCGATCTCGCGCGTGCGCTGCGCCACCGAATAGCTCATCACGCCGTATAGGCCGGTCACCGAGAGCAAGAGCGCCACGGCCGCGAACACCTCGAGCAGCGTGAGGTAGAACCGCGGCTGCCCCACGCTGCGCGCGATCACGTCCTGCATCGGCATCATGCGCGTAATCGCGGCGCCCGAATCCACGCCGTGCACGGCGGCCCGCACCGCCGATTCCACCGCCGCCGGATCGCCCGACTTCACGCGCACCATGATCGATGCCAAGGTCGTGCCGGGCTCGGCCACTTGGAAGGGATAGTACACCTCGGGGAACGCCGGGCTGAACGGCCCCACGTTCCGGATGTCGCTCACCACGCCGACGATGGTCGCGAACGTGGTGTCGCCGATGTAGAAGCGCTGGCCGATGGGATCGCGCCCCTTGAAGTCGCGCTTCACCAGCGCTTCGTTGGCCACCACGACCACGGGACTGTTGGGCGCGGCATAGTCGCCGGCCCCGAACAGGCGCCCGGCCAGCACCCGCTGGCCGGTGGCCGCGAAGAATCCCGGCGTGGCCTCGCGATACTCGGCCAGAGGCAGCCGGTTCATATTGTCGGCCGCCTGCCCCTCGTACCGAATGTTGAAGTTTTCGCCCCATACGGAATAAGGCATCGCGTCAATGGCCCCCGCCGCGGCCACGCCCGGCACGGCCCGAATCGCCGCCAGCGCCGGCGTGATGAATTGCCGCACCTCGGCGTCCTTGGCGTACGACGTGGGAGTGACTCTCACGTCGAGCGCGAGTATCCGGGAGGTGTCGAACCCGGGATCGGCGTGCAGGACGCTCGCGAATCCGCGCAGTACCAGCGACGCCCCAACCAGCAGCACCAGCGACAGCCCCACTTCGGCCACCACGAGCCCCGCCAGCACGCGATGGTGCGCGCGTCCCGTGCCGCCACCGCGCCCGGCGCGCAGTGCGTCCTGCGGGTCCACGGCCGCGCCGCGCCACGCGGGCCCCAGGCCGCACACCACGGCGGCCACGATCGCCAGCGCGACCGCGAACGCCACCACCCGCATGTCCATGCGCAGCCCGGCGAGCTGCGGGATCTGCTGCGCCGCCATCGCGCCGATGGTGCGCACGGCGCCCCACGCGAACGCCAATCCCAGGCCCAGTCCGAGCGCGGTGAGCAGCAGGCTCTCGGCGAGCACCGGGCGCACCACCGCCCAGCGGCTGCCGCCCAACGCGCTGCGCACGGCGATCTCGCGGCGGCGGTACACCCCGCGGGCCAGCAGCAGGCTGGCCACGTTCGACACCGCAATGAGCAGCACCATGCACACGGCGCCGAACACGAGCAGCATCGGCGTCCGCACGGCGCGCACCGCCTCGGCTTCGAGCGGCACCGCACGCATGGACTCGTCCTTGAGCGACGGGTACGTGCGGATCAGCCCGTCGAACAGCGACACCAGCTCGTGGCTCGCGCTCTCGACGGTGGCGCCCGGGGCCAGCCGGCCGAGCATCATCAGGTAGTTGGTGCCGCGCCTGGCGCGCTCGCCGGCGCTGAAGCGCATCGGTAGCCAGACGTCCTCGTCCACATTCTGCATGCCCTGCACGTACCGGAAGCCGCGCGGTAGGATGCCGATCACGGTATACGGCACCCCCTTGTATTGCACCGTTTGCCCCACGATGGACTGATCACCGCCCAGGTGTTGCCGCCAGAACGGCTCGCTCAGCACCAGCACGTCGGGCGCCCCAGTGCTGTCGTCGGCGGGGGTGATGAGGTGTCCGTGCAGGGCGGTGGCGCCCACCAGCGAGAAGAAATTCCCGGTCACGCGCAGGGCGCGAGGCTGGAGAGACTGACCGCCCACGAGGAGAATGGCGCTCGCGTCCGCTGATGTGGCGGCGGCGAGTCCCGAGAGCTGGCGGGTCTCGCGGGCCAGGTCGAGGTAGTTCGGCGCCGACTGCGGCCAGTTGGTGGCCTGGGGGGCCGTGCGATACACGGTTACGAGGCTCCCGGGATCGCGGTACGGCGGCGGCTGGAGCAGGGCGCGGTCGATCGCGCTCGACACGGCGGCCGTGACGCCGAGCCCCATGGCAAGGCAGAGCACGGCGGCGACGGTCACGGTGGGAGTACGGGCGAGGCCGCGGGCGGCGTCGCGAAAGTCGGAGCGGGCGAAGATGGCCATGGCGGGAGCGGTGAGATCGTCGGTTGGACATACGTGGGGGCCGCGAGGTTTGATTCGTTAGTCGAGCCGCTCGAAATCAGGGCGGGTCCCCCCGATCTTGGGACAGACTGAGCTATCGGAAGCTGGTGAGGGGCGGGCGATCTCTGTCGGCCAGTTGTCGTGACGACTCCAGGTGTGTCGCCACACCTCCTGGGAGATGTGCCGACAAAACTATATCGAAATCGAATTGACCACCGGACGCCGAACGACCTCCGTAACACCAACTTAGGCGACCAATTTACCGTGACACGGCAACGTTCCTGACCGCGCGTTACCCCGCGTCCCCCTGGATGGACCGTACCACGTCCTGGCGCAGCATGCGGCGGATCGGGAGCGCCATGCCGAGCGCCATCACGACCAGCAGCGTGACCGCGACCACCGCCACAGGCGCGAGTTGCATGGTCAGGGCCGGCTTGCCGGCAAGCGGGTTCCGCAGGTACGTGTCGGCGATGTACACAGCGCGCGAGCCGAGGAGCAGCCCACCCAGCGTCGCTAACAAGGCGACCGTGCCGAGGTCGGCGACCAGCGCGCGGACCAGGCGGCGCGGCGTGGCGCCGAGGGCGACGCGAATTCCGAACTCCCGCGCCCGGAGCGCTACCGAGTACGAGGTGAGCCCATACACGCCGGCCACGGCGAGCACGAACGAAAGCGCTGCCATGAACGCGAAGAAGTAAGTGCGGGCCCGCGCTTGAGCGCTCCACTGGTCCACGACGGCGGCGACGGGGTCCAGGTCGCTGACGACGATGCGGGGGTCGATGCGCCCCACGGCCTCTTTGACGGCGCGGAGCCCGGTTGCCGCGTCCCCGACCGTTCGAATGCGGACCTCCGTCGTCGTGTGGCCAAGCGGCAGACGCTGCACGGTGTAGATCGGCGGCGTCAGGGGGTCGAAGTTCGGCATGTCGCGCACGTCGGGTACGACACCGATCACGCTGAACCAGGTGAGGTGGGTGGAGCCGTCGAGCGCGAGTCCGACTCGCCGGCCGACAGGCGGCCGATCGCCAAAGGTCCAGCGAGCTGTGGACTTCGACAGCACGACCACCGGGGCGTGTGCTTCGGCCTCCGCCGCCGTTGGAAGCCGGCCCAGGATCGGCGTGAGGCCCAGCGTCCTGAAGTAGCTCAGCGAGACGTCCTTCCAGGCTTGGGCGGCGTACAGGTGTGGGCGCCAGTCCGGGTAGAACAGAGCGGCGCCGAGGATGGGCGTGCGCACAACTGCCGCTGACTGCACGCCGGGGACACCCTCAATCGCCTGGACGAGGGATGCGCCGATCTCCTGCGATGCGGCGGTGTCGGGGACGTTCAGCCGGGCCGTGAGGACGTGTGAATAGTCGTAGCCAGGTCCGGCGCCCTGGGCGTCCCGGTTGGCGACCACGAGGGCGGCCAGCATGGCCATGCACGCCAAGGACAGTCCGAGCTGCAGCGCGACGAGGCCGCGTCGATTGTGGACCTCTCGCGAACCGCCGGTGGATGACGAAGCACCGGACAGGACCGAACGGAGGTCGGCCCGTGCGAGATCGATGGCCGGCGCGAGGCCAAACAGCAGCCCGACGAGGACGGTTCCCGCCACGCCGAACGCGACGGTTGCCCAATTCATGCTCGGCGCCACCAGCATGAAATCCATGCCGAACCAGAGACGGCGCGCGTCGAGGAGCCACTTCGCCAGGACGACGGCAACGGCACCGCCGATTGCGGCCATGAGCGTCGCCTCGACCGTGAGCATTCCTGCAATGCGCCGCCGGGAGGCGCCGAGCGCGATCCGCACCGCGATCTCCTCTCGACGCCGCATGCCGCGCGCGAGCAGCAGCGTCGCGAAGTTCACGGCACCGAGCAGGATGATCACCAACGCCGCGGCGATCCAGAGGCGAATCAGGTTGCGGTAGGGCGACGTGACGTCCTGGGCGAGCGGAAGGAGGTCCCCCACCGGGGTCTTGGCCAACCCGGCGGCCATGCCCGCCTGATGGAATGCTACCGACACGTCGGCCTGGGCGCGGGCCATGGTGACGCCTGGCCGGAGCCGGGCGATCACCACGTTGTTCTGCCATTTCCGGTTGGCGGGTGGCATCGCCAGCCGCTGGAGGCTGTCGTGACCGAACGGCAGCCAAATGTCGGTGCCGAGCGGAAGGCTAAAGCCCGGCGGCATGACCCCGACGATCATCGCGAGCCGTCCGTCGACCGGCACCGTGCTGCCGATCACGTCCGATGATCCACCAAACTCGGAATGCCAGACGCTGTACGAGAGAATAACTGGCGGCACGGTTTCATGCGCATCGTCTTCCGTGAACATGCGCCCAAGGAGCGGGCGCACACCAAGAACGTCGAAGTAGTTCGACGTCACCGGTACCGACGATACGCGGATGGCGTGGCCGCTGGGGCCGAGGTCCGAGCCGGGACCGGACTCCTGCGCGACCGCGACGCCGGAGAAGGAGCGCACCTGCTGCGCGGCGAGGGCGTCACGCGCGGGAAGCACGGAGAAGAGCGAGTTCATCTGCGGGTCGCGCTCGCGGACGATGACCAGCTCTGCCTGGTTGGGGAAGGGAAGCGGACGCAGAAACAGCGCGACCACCATGCTGAACACCGCGGTGGCGAGCGCCATGCCGAGCGCGAGCGAAAGCGATGCACCACCCACCGCTCCCGGGTGTCGCCGCAGGCGCTTCGTCGCGCTCGCCACCTCGGTAAGCGACCGCTCGACCCACGGGAGACCGTGCTGGTCGCGGTAGGCGTCGCGTGCTGCCTCGAGGCCTCCAGCGTGTACCATCGCGAGACGGCGGGCTTCGGATGGAGGCATTCCGCGGCGCACAAGCTCGTCGGTCTCCAAAGCGAGGTGCGCGGCGAACTCTTCGTTCATATCGCCGTCGCGATGCGCCCGGCGGAAGAAGCCGCCGATCCGGACCATGACTTCCCGAACTCCGTTCACGGGGCGGCCGTCCGCGGGGCGAGGAACCAGGCAAGGATCTCAGTCGTGGCGTGCCACTGGCGGGCCTCGCGTGCGAGGTGTCGCCGCCCGGCGCCCGTGAGCGTATAAAATTTGGCGCGGCGATTGTTTTCCGACTGGCCCCAGGAGGACGTGACGAATCCCTGCTGTTCCAGCTTGAGGAGGGCGGGATAGAGCGTGCCGTAGTTGAGCGAAAGCCGGCCACGGCTCGTCTCCTCGATGCGGCGGGCGATGCCGTAGCCGTGAAGCGGTCCGAGTACGTCGAGCGTACGCAGGACCATGAGGGCGAGCGTTCCTTGCCAGACGTCGAGTTGGGCGGGCATGAAGGGTCCTATTGGAAAGCAATAGGAATGTGCAGATCGACCCCGCGGCTGGCAAGGGCAGGGTCGCTGGCGCGGCTACCAGCCGGCGGCTTGTCTCACGACAGCCGCGTTCCGCTTCAGCCCGGCCGACTTCGCCCGCTTCATCGGCGAGCCCTGGAACGCGGCGCGGAAGTCGTCTTCGCTCATCGCGAGGATTGCCGTCGCCAGCGCCTTGGCATCCTTCCCCGCGATCACCGCCCGCGCCTCGAACGCCGGCTCCTTCACCTCCCGCGCGAACTTCACATTCCACGGGCACACCTCCTGACACACGTCGCACCCGTACACATGCCCGCCCTCGGCGATCGCTTCTCGGAACCCAGCCGGGATCTCCCCCTTCAGCTCGATGGTCAGATAGGAGATGCACTGCGTCGCATCGAGTACGCCCGGCTCCGCGAACGCCTGTGTGGGACACGCGTCCAGGCACGCCCGGCAACTCCCGCAATGCTCGGCGTCGAAGGGCGCGTCGGGGACCAGTTCCAAATCAACGAGCAGTTCCCCGAGGAAGAAGAACGAGCCGAGCCTCGGGTTTATCAGATTCGTATTCTTTCCGAACCAGCCGAGCCCCGCCTTCCGCGCCAAGTCGCGCTCGAGAATGGGTCCCGTATCCACGTACGCCTTGCCGGACACCGGCACGCCGACCTCGCGCTCCACCAGCCGATGCAACGCGTTCAGCCGGTCGAGCATGACGTCGTGGTAGTCGTCGCCGCGCGCATAGCGGGCCACCGGACCCGGCGGCGCGCGTCCTCCGTAGTCGAGCCCAACGACGATGGCGCTCTTCGCTCCGGCAACCGGCAACCGGGTGTCGGCGCGCTTGCCGGCGCCGCGCGCCAGATACGCCATGTCGCCGGCGTACCCGGCGGCGAGCCAGCGCTCGTAGGCCGGCGCGGTGTCGGCCGGCCCCAGCGTCGCGATGCCCGCCAGATCGAAGCCGAGCGCGTAGGCGTGGGCCTTCACGCGCTCCTCGATCGGGCGCGTCACGGCTCGCGCACGGCCCACCGCGCGTAGCGCACCACGTCGGTCGGCGGCGGTACGAAATCGTAGCTGCCATACGCGGTGTGCATGCGCCAGCGCACGTACTCGCGCGACGGCAGCGGTACAAACGGGAACCGCCGGTACCAGCCGCGTTCGCGAAATCGCCACGCCACGCGCATGAGCGCGATGCCGGTGGCAGGCCTAATCAGGGACCGCACCGCGAGCGAGAGGGAGAGGCGCGTCCAGCCCATGCGTTCCAATCTACAGGAACGAGGTCCCGTCGAGCGATCCGGGCACCGGCAACCCCAGCGCGACGAGGGTGCTGGGCATGACGTCGGTTGTGCGCCGTGGCACACCTGCCAGCGGCCGGTTGACGAGCAGCGGGACGGTCATGTGCTCGCGGTGCAGCGCGCCATGCGAACTGACGTGCGGGATGGGCTCGTAGCGCGCCCGGAAGTCCCAATCGCGCGCCGCCGACAGGATGATGTCGCCCGCCCGGGGAGACGCGGCGAGGTGCGCGATCTGGACGATGGAATCGGGGTAGTCGGTGTGCGCGGTGGCGTCGTACGCCTCGTCGGCCGTCACTCCCTGCAGCGCCCGCCCCACCCCCAGCGGGTCGCCGATGGCGGGGAAATACGAGTAGAAGCCGGCCGCGCGCGACACGATCCCCACCTCACCCCGCCGAGACCGAACCTCGCACCGCTCGGTATCGAGCGGGAGCAGGAGCAGGTCCACCGACGGCCGGGCGAGCAGCAAGTCCACCAACGTGCCCCAGCGCGGGGCCAGCGCGGGCCACCACGGGCGCCGGCGCCGGCGGACCTCCAGGAAGACGTGTGCCATGGC
>Ga0307374_10006479_pt1 | contig 18363 bp, 7 predicted proteins | sample OX3MG_FD_202532 | JGI IMG/M metagenome (GOLD analysis project Ga0307374, IMG submission 202532) | Soil microbial communities from Risofladan, Vaasa, Finland - OX-3 | ecosystem: Environmental > Terrestrial > Soil > Coastal area > Acid sulfate soil | place: Finland: Risofladan, Vaasa | collected...
GGCCGGGCGATGACGGGGAAGCCGGCGCGGGGAGAATCTGGCGTCCAGAGAGACGATCACGTGGCCGTTCTGAGCACGATTGGCGCCGGCGGGGGCGGCGAGAAAGGCGGTGGCGGCGAGCGCCGCGGCGAAGCGGGCCACCAGCTTGCGGGTGCTGCGGCCGCGGGAAACTAGCTGCCTCACCGAATTGGCCTATTCGAAGCGTGACAGCTTGAAGTAGCAGTAGTTGAAGCCAAAGGCGAGGACGACGCTGTCGGCGCGTTCGCCGCTCCTGACGAATCGGGCTGAGGCGTGCTGGAAGGCGACGGGACGGTCGGAACGAAGCACCGCGACGATCCTTTGTAGGTTCGACTCCTCTTGGGCGAGGTAACCAAACCAGCGGGCCAGGGTGCCGCGATCGGCCACAGGCCGCGGCAGCGGTGAGATTTCCCGCACTGTGGCCGCGAAAAAGCGAGAGGCACTGGAGAACTTGGCGGCGGCGATGGCCAGGCGTTCGGCGCGCAGATCGGCGCGCATCCCCTGCACCGCGCGCCTTGTGGCAAGGGCCCGAGGCTTGCAGATCCCCTCCAGCTTGGCTACATATTCGGCGCGACCAGGGCCGGGCGCTTCCTCGGCTGCGGCAGCGGCGACGAGAAGCAGTGCAACCGCAAGCGTCGCGGCCCCGATTTGGGTCGCAACGCGAATCATCGCTGCGCGTCGTTGGTTTCGGGCGTTTCCCTCAAGCTCTAGTCTCAGTCGGCTCACCATCCATCCCCTGCACGTTAAAATTCGGCAACACCCGGTCAAGTAGCGGCGACACGCGCCAGACCCGCTCCCCGAGCAGCAGCATCAGTGCTGGCAGCAATACGATACGCACCACAGTTGCGTCGAGCAGAACCGCGACGGTCAGCCCCACGCCCATCTGGCTCACGGTGGCGACCGATGCGGTGGCGAAGGAGACGAAGACGGCAGCCATGATCGCCGCGGCGCCGGTGATCACGGCTGCCGTCTTCTCGAGCCCGTAGGTGATCGCCGCGGCATTGTCCCCCTCAACCTCGTAGCGCTCCCGCACCCGAATCAAGAGGAACACGGCATAGTCAATTGAGAGGCCGAAGGTGACGCCAAAGATCGCCGCCGCGCCGACCGTGTCGATATAGGGGTGGCCGCCCAGAGGGTAGCCCGCAGGAATCTCGCAGGCGAGCGAGACGACACCGATCGCGGCGCCAACCGATACCAGGTTGAGGGCGACGGTAATCGCGGCGAGCAGCGGTGCGCGCAGAATCGCGACCAGCATCAGGAAGGTGATCACAACAATCGCGCCGATCACCAACGGGAGCCGCGCTTTCGTCGCTGCAGCGTAGTCGTTAAGCGTCGCGGCGCCGCCGCTGACGCCGGTGCGCAAGCCAGCGGCCCGGCCCAGCGAGGCGGCGTCGGTGAGCAGCCGCGAGCCGACCTCGCGGGAGCCGGCGGTGTCCAGGCCGGCGGCGGGGACGACCAGGAAGCGGGCCGCCTGGCCGCCGTGGGAGAGGTCGATCGCCTCCCCGGCAAGGGCGCGGCGGGTCGGCGGGGCACCGTCGATCGCCGCCAGGGCCAGATAGCCCGAACGAAAGAAACCCGGAGAGATACGGTGCAACTGCGTCACCTCGCGCTGCAGCGGAGAAGCGGAGGCGGCAGCGCGTTGCAGACCAGCCTGCAGCGCGTGGGAGCGCCGGTAGCCGCCGGCAAGGGCCCCGCCGAGGGAGCTGGTACCGCTTTCGAGCGCGCCAAGGCCCGTCACGAGGCGGCCGGCGCCCGCGCCGAGGCGGCCAAGGCCGCTGCCCAGGTTCCCCGCGCCCCCGGCCAGGTGCCCGATGCCGCTTGCAAGCTGCCGCCCGCCCCCGGAGAGCCGGCCGAGGCCACCTTCCAGGGCGCTGCCGAGTTCGCGCAGGCGGTGTAGCTCTTCGCTGGTGGATTCGAGCTCGCGGGCGACGAGCGTGGCCTGTTCGGCCTGCGAGCCAAGCGACGGATCGCTCCGGGCCGAGGCCTTGAGTTCGTGCGCCAGCCGCTTTGCACGTTCGAGCCCATTGGCGCGGAAGCTGGGAAGCAGCGAGCGCAGACCCTGGCTGAGGTTGAAGGCCAGGCCAGCCCCCTTGCGCTGTCCACCTGCGAGCCGCCCGGCACCGGTGGCGGCATTGCTCAGCGCGGAGCCGGCATGTTCTCCGACCGCGGTGGCGTGGCCGAGCCCGGCGGCGAGCAACGAGGCGCCCTGGCGCGCGCGGGCCGAGCCCTCTCCCAGCAGACCGCTGCCGGCGCTTGCCTGCGAGAGCCCATCCCGGAGGCGCCCGACCGCGGATGCGGCGCGGCGAAGGCCCGGGCCAAGCCGCGCCAGCTGGGGCTCGCCGCTCTGACCGGGAGAGGCGAGTCCCCTCAAGCCAGGCAGAGTGCGGGCAGCGCGAGAGAGCGGGGCGAGGCCGATAACAGTCCGCACACCCGGTTCGGCGGCAATGCGGCGCTGCCAGCGTGACATCAGCGCCAGGCGGTATGCCGTTGTGATTGGCCCCTGCCGCGCGGAGGCGACCAGGACGAAGGGCGCCTCCCAACCGGGGCCGACGGCGCGCCCGATCGCTTCGGCACTGCGCCGGGCGGGGCTCGAAGCGGAGAGCTCACCGACCCCCGGGGAACCGGTGTTGAACGCGAGCGCGGGCGAGGCAAGCAGCGCCAGGGAGACCGCGATCGCCGCCGCAGCGAGGGCGGGGCGCCGCAGGGCAGCGCTCGCCGCAGCGGCAACCCGCCGAGACATCGAGCCTTGGGCGGTGGCAGAGCGGCGGGCGATGCGGCCGGCGTTGATGCGCGGCCCGAGCACGGTGAGGAGGGCGGGCAGCGCGCCCCAGGCGATGGCGACGCTGATCGCAGTGACGAGCACCAGAGCGGTGGCGAGGGAAACGAGCAGCGTGCCCGGCTGGAGGAAGGCGGAGGCAAAGAGTGAGACAAAGAGGGTGGATCCGGCGAAGACGACGGTGCGCCCGGCGGTGCGGCGGCTGCGAAGCGCAGCCGCAGGCGGATCGTGTCCGGCCGCCAGCTCCTCGCGGAAGCGGGAGACGATGAATAGGGAGTAATCGACCCCGAGCGCCAAGCCCATCATCGTGCAGACGACGAGCGATAGGGCGTCGATCCGCATGAAGGAGCTGAGCAAGACGAGGATGCCGCGGCCGGCGAGGACGGTCATCGCGCCGAGGGCCAGCGGGATCGCGGCGGCGGTGAGGGAGCGGAAAACCAAAAGCAGGACGATGATCAGCAGCGGCGCGGCAAGCAGCTCGGCGCGCTCCGACGCGCTGAGCGATTCCTGCTGAAGGGCACGAGAGATTGAGGCGAACCCGGACTGGGTCGCCGTCACGGGCGGGTGGACGTGGGCAGCAAGGGTGCGTTCGAGCGCCGGCACGGTGTCGCGGATCACCGTGGCGAGCGGCCGGTGGAAGTCGAGGAGGATGAGGGCGCGATCCGGACCGGGCCGCAGGGCAGCGGGCGCTTCAGATTCCCAGGGGGAAATAGTGGTAGCGGCGCGGTCAAGGCGCAGCGCCGCGACCAGCCGCGGACCCTGGCGGTCGATCGCCGCCGCCGGGCCGCGCAACATGACAGCGAAGGGCACAGATTCGCCGAAATCCGCGCGGGCAAGCGCTTCGCCGCGCGATGAAAGGGTGCCGGAGATCACGAGGGAGGTCGGCTGCAGATCGCGCTCGACACCGAGGCCGATGATGCCAAGGACGGCGACGGCGAGGAGCGTCGCGAGGAGTACGACGAGAGAGCGGCGTCGGCTCATTGGGAACGCCGGCCGGCGCAGGGCGTCGGCGCGGGCGCCCTGGTAGAAGCTCTCCCGTCTTCCCAAGGCATTATGACCGACGGGTCCATCCGAACTTTCATCCCAGTTGCCAGCTCGCCCGGAGAACAGACTATCTCAAGAGAACCATAGGAGGAGCGGATGCTTCTGGAAGTGAGCGCTTTGCCGGCTTCTCTCCCTGCCCCCGCGCAGGCCCTCTGATCCAGGCCAGGTTGACGGAAACTCTGATCTACCCCCGCTTTTTGGACCGATTTCAGGGTTTCGGGCCAGCGGTTCTGGAGTCAGGCGGCCTGTTGGCTGTGTTGTGTAGACACTCCGCGAGTTGCGCAAAAGGAATCGGAATTGCGACGTTCCTTCGCTTTCGCCTTGTGGGCCGCGCACGCGGAGCTTTGGAACCATCTCTGACGGCGTAGGCAAAGGTGGGCGGTTGCGGCGAAGATCGCCGCAACCGCCAAGGCCACGGCCTTCTTCAAGCGTCCGATCGGCCTGGCTCAGTTACCTGTTATTTGTGCACTCTTCAAACGGCTCCAAGCCCTCTCATCGCGTCCCAGGGTCTCCCTATCGCACCAGTGGGTAGACGCACATATAGCTGGCCGGTTGGGTGATTTCCTGTTCTTCGACCGCCCCAGCCCCGTCGATCACGATCGTGGAGTACTTGCCTTCGCCGACCTTGCTGTAAACGTCGTCGGTGAAGCGCTTTTCAGTGCCAACTCCGTCGCCGAGGTTAAGCACCGCTTTGGTCGAGTAGAGCTGCATCGGGGTCGGTAGGTAACCCCCCTTTGCGGCGCAGGCTTCGGCAGCTGTCTTGAGGTTGGGAGCTTCGGTGGAGGCGGTGTCATAACAGAGGCCGCGAATCAGGGTGGTGTGGGCGGGGCAGGCGGCGGCGTGGTGTTCTGCGCCCAGGGTGTCGGCGTTCGCGGCGTGGGCAGCGTTTGTGGCCTGGGGCACGGACCCAAGGGCATTCAGATTGACGTTTTGGCCGGTGATCGTCCCTTCGGCGATTTTGGCGCCGGTCACCGCATTGTTTGCAAGCTTGCCGTTGGTCACCGACTTGGCCTGCAGCTGGCGGGTGCCGACCGAGTTGCGGGGGACCTTGAATGCAGCGTAGGCGGTGGCGCCGCCGAGGACGATGACGGTCAAGAGGGTGACCATCACGTTGGCGTAGGTGAGGTGCTTTCGAATCTGGAACCTGCGAGGTGCCTTGTTCATCACTTTCTCCTTGGTTGTTCGTGGAAACCTGGTGTGCCGGAGACGGGGATCGGCGCGGTGGGGTTAAGCGGAGCTCATCTGGCCACCTTGCAGCTGCGGATCAGGGTCGAGGCAAGCGTCACGCTGCCTTCAAAGCTCATCGAGGCGCGGGCAAAGTTGAAGCTGGCGCCGGGGAAGCCCGGCGGGGCCGCGCAGGAGGCCGAGAGATAGCTGTGGCGCTGGCCGCGGTAGGTGTAGGTGCGGTGCAGGGTGAGGGCGATGCGCTTGACGTAGCCGTAGTGGTTGAGCGAGGCGGGCAGGTTGTCGATCAGCCGCGTGCCGTAGGCGCCGCGCGGGTGCTGGATATAGAAGGTGATGACGCTGGTAGAGGGGGCGGGGTTGGTCCCATAGATTTGGGCGAGGATCACGGGGCGGCCTTCGCTTAAGCCGTTGAAGGCGAGGATGTGGCCCTGGGTGGGAAAGGTGGACTTTTCGGGGAAGGAGGCCACGGCGGAGTAGGTACCGGTGCCGATGAGGGCGTTTCGGCAGGCGCGAAGGGCCTGGGCGGAGGTGGTCCCATCGATCTGAGCGTTATGGCAGATCGGCAGGCCGGTGGTTTCGAGGTGGCCGTTGCGGTTGATCGCGATCGCGATCTGGCGCAAGGGCGGGGGCTTGGTTCCGGGCGGAGTCCTGACCGTGCCGGAGACGCTGATCGAGATCGGTGCGAGCGAATGGCGGGGAAGGACCAGGGGGGCGAGGCCGCCCGAGAAGGTGACGAAGAGGTCACCATGCTGGGTGAGAGATCCTTCGGCTGTGGCGGCGAGGAGCAGCCCCATCGCGACAGCCACGCATCCGACGAGCCCTAACTTGTAGGCGCGCCTTACATGCGCGCCTACAACGGAGCGGCGCGGTGCGGCGTCCTCAGTCGAAGACATAAATTCCGCCCGCGTGCTCTGCTCCCGCTCCCTCGCGCTAATCATGACTGGAAATCTCGCTCGGTCGCTCCCGCGTCCGCCGCGGGCGGGCGTACCTTGCTGACGAGGCCATACACCAAGGTGGGGTTAGTTCGGACCCTGCGTCCCTGACGTGCTTGGCCACACACGTTCTCGGGATACGGAGAGATTTGAGAGACGCGGGGCGCTTTTTTTGTTCCTGGGGTGCACGCTCCCCTGCACGAAGACAGCGCTGGGGGCTGCGGCCAGATTTCGTCCTCTCCCCCACGCTTTGCTCCTAGCGCACCAGGGGGTAGACGCAGTAGTAGGCGGAGGGGTCCCCGGCGGGTTGTTCTGTGGGTAACCCGGAGCCGTTGACGACGATAGTCGTGTAGCTGTTGTTTGTGGGCGGGACGCTGTAGAGGACGTCGGTGTACTGGTGCTGGGAAGCATTCAGGCCGTTGCCCAGCTTGAGGGTGCCAAGAGTGGAGTAGAGCTGCATCGGAGTGGGCAGCCAGCCGCCCTTGGCGGCGCAGTCCTCCGCCGCGGCCTCGAGGTTGGGAGCTTCGGGGTTGGATTCCGAATCGAAGCAAAGGCCGCGAATCAGAATGGTGCCCTGGGGGCAGGAGGCGGCGTGACCGCCGACCGTGTCGGAGTTGACCGCCTGCGAGGCATTTGCTGCCATCGGCACGGTGCCCAGTGCATTCAGGTCGATGTCGGTGCCGGTGAGCGAGTGTTCGGCGACCTTGACGGCGGTGATCGCACCGTTTGAAATCTTGCCGGTGGTGACCGAACCGGCCTTGAGCTGGCGGGTGCCGACGCTGTTGGGTGGGACGCGCAGTGCCGCATAGGCATAGCCCGAGAGAGCGATGAAGACCGCGGCGCTGGCCATCACGTTGGCATAGGTCAGCTTGCCCCTGAGTCCTCGCATCAGCCGGGCGTGGAAGAACGAACCGCGGTGGCCAGATCCAGATCCGCGGGGCTCAGTGGCGGCCATGGCGGCGTCGCCTGGCCCGGCGTTTGTGTTTCTTTGCCTTACAGGCGGTCTTGGCCCTCACTTGCTGGGTCATCGACTTGCCGTTTTGGCCGTTCATCTGCACGACGATCACCGGCTTTGCCGCGCAAAGGCTTTCGCTGTTTGAGATGTAGCCGTGGGAGCCGCCGAGGAGGCTGAAGCGGAAGTGGCCGATCGGGGCGTCGGGGATCACCGGGACGACTGTTTTCAGCCGAGCGCCCGAGATCGTGGTCGATTCGGCCTCCGGGGTGATCATCACCTGGCCGCCGAGGATGAAGACGATGTGGGGCAGGACGCCGTAGCCAGAGACGGCGTAGGCGGGTCCTTCCAGTGGCTTTTCGAGCAGCGGGGTTTCGTCTTTGACGTAGCCGATCGGCTGGCGGCCCTTGCACTGGTCTGAGGCCAGTTCCGATTTGTCGCAGAGGTTGCCCAGGTGGCGCTGGTCGATCTCGAAGGCCCTTGGCAAAGTCACGGCGACAGATTTGATGTTGGCGTCGCCGGGTTGGGTGTTCAGGTCAAAGCGCAGGGCGGGGTCCTTGCCCCGGGCGGTGAACCTATGGCCGCCGAGCTGGGTGATCGTCATCTTGGGGCTGAAACCGAGGGTGGAGCAGTTAACCGCCTGGAAGGGGGAGGTGAAGGCGACCGCGGTGCCCTGGTCGCCGATCCCTTCAGAGCCGACCGTGAAGGCGGAGCAGTTGGTCGGGTCGATCATGAACTTTTCGCGGTTGATGTTGACCTGGATCGAGCGGATCCGAAGCGGGATGCCGCCGATTATCTCGGGCACGGCCTGGGAGTCGGCGGTGACGTGGGCGTCGGAGGGATCGATGTGGAGGGCGACGCGGACGACGACAGTGCCGTAGTCGTAGGGGCCGGCCAGGGCCGGGGTGACGACGACGAGTGAGAGAGGGGCGCCTTGGAAGGGTCCGGCGAGGTAGAGCTTGCCGGTGGCATGGAAGGGGTGGGTGCCGGGGCCGGCGGCGACGTTGGAGGTCCCGATTTCACTGCTCGCCGGACAGCTCGGGTTTGATTGCTCTGTGCGGCCCAGGGTGTTCGCGGCCTGGGCGATCGCGGCGTCGGAGCAGTAGGTGATGCCGTTTAGGTTGGCGGTGAGGCCCGGGGGCATGGTGAAGTTGACGTGGCCGAGGTCCTGGGCGCCGTCTTCGCGGCTCAGCTTGAGGGCGAAAGAGGAGAAAGCGCCGGCGGTGGAGTTGGAGGTGCCGGCTTCGAGGCTCGGGTTGAAGGGGCGTATCTGACCGGGGCATTCGGTCCCACGGGGGCCACTATTGAGGCCGAAGATCTGGGTCGAGGTCTGTTCGGCCTGGGTCGCGTTCCAGGGGAAGAACTCGGCGGCGACGGTGTAGACGGTGCAGGTGGTGGGGGTCGCCATCAGGGCTCGTTCGCCGCTGAAGAGGTGGAGCTGGAAGTCTTCGAAGGGCGCCTGGGGCAGTTCGGGGAATTCCACGATTAGCTGGCCAGTTTTTTCGTTGGGGAAAACCGAGCCCTTGAGCTTGACGTTCATGCCGAAGCCGGAGGCGGTGAGGAAGAGGCGGTACTGGTCGCCGGGCTTGGGTTCGCCGAGGTAGACGGAGCCTTCGAGGCGGGTGGGAAGGGCCGGGGTGCCGATGGAGAAAGTGCCGATCTTGGCGGTGTCGGGGCAGTGCGCGGGGCCTTCGGATTCGAATTCGGCTTCTGCTTCCTTGCATTCTGACTGCCCGTCGGCGGCGTCGGGGTTGATGTTGAAGCCTTCGGGAAGGGTGACGGTAGCCGCCCTGAGCTCGGAGGGCTCGGCGGCCTTGGTGAGGAACTGGGGGGAGCGCAGGTCGACGTTCAGCCCAGAGGCGGAGTCGGTCTGGTTGGTGGTCGGGGAGGCCTGGAGAACCGGTTCGAAGACCTCGTTCTGGCAGCCTTCGATCTTGGGGTAGGTGGCTTCGGTGGCGGGATGGTTGGTTGGGTCGGCGTAGGTCTGGACTTCGAGGGTGGAGGTCGGGTTCTTGCCGGTGCAGGTGGTGGGGTTGTCGATCAGGGGCTCGGGGGCGATCGAGGCCACGGTGGGGCTGGGGTTGCAGGCGGTCCCTTCGACGCCGGGGCAGCCGGCCGGTTCGCCTTCGGTGCCCTTGGGGAAGCGTTCGGCGGTGTGGCTGGCGGCGGCGGGGAAGCCCCAGAAGTTGAGCTTGGCACCAGCGAGGGGGGTGATTTGGGAGATGTCGGAGACGGTGAAGCGCAGGCCGTAGTCGGAGGTGGTGCGGACGGTGACCGGGATCGAGATCGGGATGTCGAGGGTCGGGGTAATGAAGGCGAAGCGGGCGGTTTCGGTGGGCTGGGGGACGATGGAGAAGATCGGGGCGGTGCCGAGCAGGTAAGGCTGGGCGGTGCCTTCGAGGGTGGCGGAGGTGCTGATCGGGGTGACGGCATGATCGGAGCCATAGAGAGAGCGGCCGAGGGCGTCTACGGCGTGGACGCGGTAGTGGTAGGTGTTGCCGGGGGTGAGGCCGGTGGCTTCGGCGCTGACTGCGGTGGGGCTTTTGAAGGGGCCGCTCTGGGAGCAGGGGACGGATTCGCCGTAGGCGGTGCTGTTGCCGTATTCCAAGGAGCATGCGGTGATTTCATCGCCGGAGTAGTTGGCGTAGACGGTAGTGAGGCCGACTTGGGAGTCGGGAGGGCAGCGGTCGGCGGCGAACTGGGAGGTCGGGCAGCGGGTGGCGGCGAGAGGATTGCCGAAGACGCCGGTGGGGGCATTGAAGACGATGTTCTTGGCGGATTCGGGTTCGCCGGGGGAGGCGAGCGTAAAGGAGGTCTCAAGGTCGGGGTGGGCGCCGGCCTGGGGGGTGGTGATCTCAACTTCGCCGGCGGTGATGGAGTCGCCGGCGATGGCCCCGAAGATCCCGACATAGTCGCCGGGGGCGACGTCGGTGAGGCTGGGGCCGATGACGCCAGGGTCGCTGTAGGTGGTCAGGTGGTTGGCTTCGACCGTGTAGAGGGTGCCGCCCGCCGCTTCGATGGTGAAGCTTTCGCCATTGGCGCCCTGGACGATGCCGGTGACCTGGACTTCGCCGAGCGGGGTGGCGGTTTCGGCGAGGGTTGTTTGGAAGGAGGTGACTCCCTCAGCGGCTTGGGCGGTGGAGGGAATCCAGGCGGCGACAGCCGCCACGATCACGGCGGCGGACACCATGAATGCTGCGCCTCTCGCTCGCGGCGCGGAAGAATCAGATCGTGACGCTTGCTCGCTCGGGCTTGCGTCGCAGTGCTTTGTCCTCAGTCGAGACATAAATTCCGCCCGCGTGCTCGGCTCCTGCTCAGCCGCGCTCATCACAACTGGAGATCTCGCGACCTCGCTCCCGCGTCCGCGGCGGGCGGGTAATCCGAACCTTGAAAGGCGAGCGCTGTGCAAACGAGTTCGTGATGCAACCCCGTGGGTCCTAGCACCGCTTGGTGGGAAATCCGCCAGGTGGGCAGCAAGACGGCTCTTGCGGATGCTGGCCAGGGAGATCATTTGTGACCTCCGCGCTTGTGGTGGGCTCGCTTGTGATGCCGGTGGTGCTTGGGCTTCTTGATGCACTTGCCGTGCTTTTTGACGAAGCCCTTCTTGCACTTTTCTACTTCGTGGTTGCCGATGCCGGGGGTGCTGGATTCGCTGCCGACCTGAAGCGGCGGGGGCGGGGGGCTGGAGGCGCCGTGGCACTCGTCGGAGGCTTTGCAGTCGGCGCGCGGCGGGGTGTAGGGGAAGCCACCTTGCACGCGGGCGTCATAGACCTTGACCGTGGGGCCGTTTTCGTCCTGTGGGACGAGGGAGTCGCGGGTGAAGAAGAAGGCGTCGGTGCCATCAGAGGAGATGCCGAGGAGGGCGGAGCTGAAGGTCGAGGTGCCGGAGGAGATGAGGGCCGTGCAGGCGCCGGAGAAGTCGCTGTAGGTGGGGCTTTCTTCGGTGCAGTTGCCGGTGCCCTTGGGCTCCCACTCATAGGCATCCTGTTTTTCGTCGGTGTCGGCGGCCGCGAGCTGATCGGAGGTATTGAAGAAGACGGCGCCGTCGTTGGCGAGACTCTGGCCGTCTTGGGCGAGGCTTGCTTCGGAGGCGGAGGGGATGCCGGTGGGGGTGCAGGAGGCGCAGGCAAGGGCTCCGGCGGAAGCGTCGTAGCGGTAGGCCTCGGTGTGACCGGCGGTTTCTTCTTCTCTGCCGGCGAGGGCCAGGGTCGAGGGGAAGGCAGCGAAGTGCCCGTCGGGGGTCGTCTGGAAGTCGGCGGTGTGGCGGGTTTCGGGTTCGGTGACCGAGTCGAGGACGAGGGGGTTGTCGGTCAGCGGGCTGGGGGCGAGTTCAAGAGGGCCGTAGGCGGCAACCTTCGTGCCGCCGGCATCGGTGGCGTAGAGGTCGCCTTCGGGGTCGATGGCGATGCCAACCGAGCCGGAGAGCTGCCCGGAGCCGAGGGTTCCGAGCGGGTGGCCGGAGGAGTCGAAGCGGGCGATCTGGGAGCCCTCGTCGACGTAGACGTCGTTGTTGGCGGGATCGACGCCGACGCTCTGGGAGGGGTTGGAGCCGGCGAGTTCGTGCTCGAATTCGCCGGTGGGGGTGTAGGCGTTGGTCGCGCCGCCGAACTGGGTCGTGTAGACGGCGCCGGAGGAGTCGACGGCGACGCTGATGAGGAAGCCTTCGACGGGGAGCACGGGGCCCGGGGTGCCGGAGGAGGAGAAGACGCTGACGCCCCCGAACAGCCCGCTGACATAGATTTCGCCGGTGGCGGGGTCGACGGCGACGGCGCTGGGATCGCCGACTTCGACTTGGCCTTCTGCGCCGAAGGATTTTTCGAGTTCGCCGTTGGGCTTGAACTTGTCGATCGCGCCGTGTTCGATGTCGGGGACGTAGAAGTCGCCGTTGGCGGGATCGACGGCGAGCTGGGTGGGGAAGGCGATGCCGAACAACGACTCGGAGAAGGAGCCGGCTTTGGTTTCGGCGCCTGAGAGCTGGTTGGCGGTGGTGCCGGTGCCAGCGGTGAAGTCAACCGGGTTGCCGGCGGAGTCGAATTTCTGCACGGTGTCGGCGCCGGCGTCGAGGACGTAGAGGTCCCCGGTGGTGTGTTCGACGGCGAGGGCGGTGGCCTTGGTGAAGGTGCCGAAGTCGCGCAGGAAGGTGCGATGCTGATCGGGCGGGTGGGGTCCGGTGAGGGCCGACTCCAAGGAGGCGACGAAGTGGGGCGCGTATCCGTCGCCGGGGCGGGCGACGTAGAGGTTGGGGGCGTTGACGGTGCCGTCGGTGGGTTCTTCGGTGCCGGCGAGGAGCTCGGGGGAGAGGAAGTAGACGGTGCCATCGCCAGAGGCCACTCCCCCGCCGCCGCCGATGGCGACGACGCCGCAGTTTTCTATGGTGGCGCCGGCGTTCCAGTGCTTGTGGGCGGAGTTGGCTGCCGGATCGCAGGTGTGGCCGTTGCCTTTGGAGATCAGGGTCAGCGGTTCGCCTGCTTCTTCGCCCTTTTGGGACCACATGTAGAGGTCGGCGCCACTGTGCTGTTCGTCTTCTTCGGTGAGGTGTTCTTCGGAGCTGAAGAAGACCTTGGAGCCGTCTGCGGTCATGCCGTCGAAGAGGACGCCCGTGGCGGCGCCGGGGGTGAGTTCGATCGTGCGGGGGGAGTCGCCGACGTTGATGTAGAGGTGCCAGTACTTGGCGCCCGCGGCTTCTTCTGTGAGCTGGCCGATGAGGACGTGGGAGCCTTCCTTGGAGATGGCGAGCTCGCCGATGCCGCCCGAGCTGGAGGCGCAGTTGGCGGCGAGGCAGGGGATGTTCGCTTCGTCGGGGAGCTTGGAGACGACGTGGGTTTCCCCGGTGGAGAGGTTGCGGTCATAGATCGAGACTTCGCCGTTTGAGTCGCCGCCGGGCTCGAACTGGGACTTGGAGCCGAAGACGAGGTGGGTGCCGTCGGCGGAGAGGGGCCTGGCGACGTAGCCGGCTGGTTCGGCGCCGGGCTGGGGGATGGAGCCTTCCATCCCCTGGACCAGTTTCCCGTTAGGGAGGTGGAGCGGCTCGCCGGTTTCGGTTTGGCCGGCTCCGAAGCAGGGCTTGCAGATTTCGGGGCCGCCGAAGGCGAAGGTGTGAAGGCCGGCGTCGGCTTGCAGCAATGTCGAGGAGAAGGGCGCGGTGGAGGGGGTGCCGTGGGCGGGGATGCCGACGTATTCGGTCTTCCAGCCTTCTTCGGTGCGAGTGGCGATGTAGGGGTCGACGCCGCGGTTGGTCGGTTCGCCGGTGCCCGGGATGCCGCCGTCGTGGATTCCGTAGACGAGGCGGCCGTGGGCTTCGGGGTAGTCGCCGAAGGGAGATTGGCCCGCGATCAGGTTGGACTCGACGTCATAGCCGGAAGTGTTGGGGGCGGAGACGAGCTCGTAAGCTCGGCAATCGAGGAGCAGGGAGGCGCTGGTCTGCTGGCGGACGTGGGCGTTGAGACATGTGTCTTTGACTTCGTGGAAGGGCAGGGTGGTGAAGGCGTGGGTCGGGCCGAGGTTGCCGCCGGGGGGGCTGGAGGCGTTTTCGGCGACGAGGCGGTAGCGGTAGGAGGTGTTCGGCGTTAAGCCGGGGAGCTTGACGGAGACGGCCTGGAAGGTGCGGGCGGAGCCGAGGTCGACCGAGGGGCTCTGCTGGGCGCCCTGGAATTCGCCTTCTTCGAACTGCTTTTGGGTGACGTATTCGACGTGGTAGTGGGTGTGGTATTCGGCTTCGCCGCCGCCGGGGTTGACCCTGGCGGCGATCAGGGCGAAGTCGGAGTGAACGGCGACGGCATGCTGGGCTTCGATCGCCGGTTCTTGGGGCAGGGTGGTGAAGGACTGGTCATAGCTGGCGGCGAGGCCATTTGAGTCTTCGGCCCCGAGGCGGTAGTGGTAGGTGGTGCCGTAGGTGAGGCCGGTGAAGCTGGCGGTGGGATGGGCGGTCCCCGAGAAGGAGGCGGAGGGTTGGCAGGCGGCACTGCCTTCGCCGTAGCTGTTTTCTTCCTTGCCGTAGGTGAATTCGCAGGAGGTGATTTCTTCGGGGGCGCCGGCGGGGTTGACTTCGCCTTCGACGCTCTCTTCGGTGGGGGCCTTGGCTTTGGCGGAGGCGATGACGTCGGGGAGGAAGGGGGTGGCGTCGAAGACGGCGACGTCGCGCTGGCCGGCGTCGGCGACGTAGACGGTGCCGGAGGAGTCGTTTAAGGCGAGGCCGCGGGGTTCGGAGAGGTGAGCGGCGCCGAAGCTGTCGATCGGGGAGCAGGCTTCGGGTTTGAGGTGGCCGTAGTGGCAGAAGGGGGCGTAGTGGTCGACTTCGCGGCCGACCGTGGCGAAGACGTCGCGGGTGGTGGGGTCGAGGGCGAAATTGGCGCCGCCACCGACGATGGGGGCGAGGAGGACCCCGGAAGAGTTGAGCTTGAGGACGCTTCCCCGTTCATCTGCGTAGAGGTCGCCGGCGGCGTCAACGGCGAGGCCGGCGGTAAACCTCCCGTAGTTGGCTTCCACTCCTTCGACTCCCTGAATGTTCGGGGTGAAGTCCGTGAGGAAGGCGCCATCGGGGGCGAACTCGAAGAAGCGGGTTTCGGAGGAGACGAAGAGGTTGCCGACGGGGTCGACGGCAACACCGGTCAAGCCGCCGAAGATCCCACTGCCGGCGAAGGAAAAGCCGTCGGGGTCTTCTGAGCCGTCGAGGAAGCCACCTTTGGCCCAGGCGGTGATGAGGTTGCCCTGGGGGCCGAACTTCTGGACATTCTCTCCTATGTAGTTTTCCCCAGTGGCAGCGCCGCGATCGCCGACGTAGACATCGCCTTCACCGCCGAGGGAGTTGTCGACGGCGAGGGATTCGGGGTCGGTGAAGGAGCCGGGGGAGGTGCCGAGGGAGCCGGGCTGGCATTGTTCGCCGGCGTCGCAGACGTTCTGCTGCGCTTCGGTGACGGGCTGCCCGTGTTCGGCTTCTTCGACCTTGCCTTTGTTGACTTCGCCGCCGAAGATGAGGATGAATTCGCCCGACGGGGTGAACTTCTCGACATCGGCGGAGGGGCGGATGGTGGCGATGATGACAGTCGAGGCGCCACCGGTGAGGTGAGAGGGGTCGGCGGCGATCTGGGGCTGAGAGTGGTCGCTGCTGAATTCAACGGTGTAGGTGCCGCCGTGGCCGCTGTCTGCGCCACTGACTCTGACGCCGCCGACGGTTTGGATCGTGGAAAGCTGAGCGAGATTTTCCCTCACCTGGTTGGGGGACGCATCGAAGAGAATCGGCCCAGTGGTCTGACCCTTGAAGGTGAGGGTGTAGGTGCCGCCGGTGGCGTCGACGACGATGGTCTGCTGTTCGTTCAGGGGGGTGTTGGAGACGTAGAGGTCGCCGGTGGAGTTGTCGACGGCGAGCGCGGTGGGGTTGGTGAGGGGGACGGCGGAGGGGCCGGCGAAGGATATGGTGTATACGTTTTTGGAGAGCGCGAACGCTTGGGGCGTCGCGGCGAGGAACAGCCCGGAGACGACCGCGATTGTGGCTGCGGCGACTGAGCCGCGGAGGTGGTGCCGGCGGAGAGCGGTCCGGCGACTCGGCCGAGCGGTGGTTCCGGCGGGCGCACCTTGGGCGTGGTCGTCGGGGCCCTTCCCCCATCCCCAGGAAGAATCAGATCGTGACTGGGGATTGGGGAATGGCTGGTTTTTCACATAAATATTCCGCCCAGGGCTCCCTGCGGTCGCCCTATGCGGGTAGGCGCTTCCTTGTTGCCGAGTAGTTGCGCCAACGTGGTTGGGTTTGGTATTTCCGGCGCAAGATGCTCCGTCGGCAAGCGTGCCTCTCCCCCCCTCCCTGCTGCGCAGCCCCGCCGCGGCGGTGTGGAAGATGTTGAGCCTGGCGCTCATCAACGACCCCCTCCCCGGTTGGCGCGCTTAGCTCGAGCTAGGCGCGCGCGCTTGTGGTGCTTGGGGCCGCAGGGCAGCTGGATCCTCTGGTTGTGAGCGATTGACTTGCCGTTCTGGGCATCCAACGTCACAGCTGCAATCTGGGGCCTTGCACAGAGGTCTTCGCTGTTTTCTGTAAGGCCTTTTCGGCCGCCATAGAGATCGAGGGTGAAACGAGAGATTGGAGCGTCAGGAACAGTTTCGAACCTCGTGCGCAGGCGGGCGTTGACCGAGTCGACGTGGCCAACGAGGTCAATCTCACCGACCTGGCCGCTCAGAGCGGCGACGATGTCGGGAAGCTTGTGGGAGCCGTTGCGGAGGTAGACGGGTCCTTCGAGCGGCTTTTCGAGCAGCGGGGTTTCGGCTTTTGCGAAGCCGATGATCGTGCTGGGCGGACACGCCTTCTGGGCGAACTGCTTGAGCGTGCAGGGAGCCTGGACATGAGCGTTGTCGAGAAGCTCGGTCGGAGGCAGGACGACCTCCGTCGAGGAGAGGTTGGCGAAATCGGAACCACCCGGGGAGGTGAGCGTCGCGCTGATGGCGGGGTTACCGAGGCGCTTGCTGGCGCCGGAAAGGCGGAGGGACAGCTTGGGCTTGAAGGCGAGGGAGGCGCAGTTGGCGACCTGGAAGTTCTGGGAGGCGGTGGAGAGGGCGCCTTCGTTACCGAAGGCTTCGGCCTTTACTTCGAGGGGGTTGCAGTTGGTGGGGTTCAAAGCAAAGTCGGGGCGGTTTAAGTTGACAAGGATCTGGCGGAGGCGGAGGGGGATGCCCTGGAAGATCTGGGGCAGGGGGGCGCCGGCGGTGGTGACCTGGGCGGTTTCGGGGTTTACCTCGAGCCCTTCGCGGACGACGACGTTGCCGAGGTCATAGCCACCGGAGACTGCGGGGGTGATGAAGACGAAAGAGAGGAGGGCGCCCTGGTAGGGGCCGGCGAGGTAGACGCGGCCGGGGAGGTAGAGGGGATGGGTGCCGGGACCGGCGGCGGCGGTGAGTTCGCCGACGTAGCTGGAGGCGGGGCAGCTGGGGCTGGCCTGCTCGGCGAGGCCGGTGTGGATTTCGAGGGCGGCGGCGGCGATCGCGGCCTCGGGGCAGTAGGAGACCCCTTTGAGGGTGGCGGCGAAGCCGGGCGGGGTGGTGAGCTTCAAGGAGCCGAGGTTCTGTTCGCCGTCTTCGCGGGTGAGGTCGAGGGAGAAGGAGGTGTGGGCGGCGGCGGTGTTGGAGGCAGAGGCGGCCTTGAAGGCGGGGTGGAATGGGCGGGGGCCGCCCGGGCAGGGGGTGCCGCCCGGGCCTTCGTCGATGGTGAAGGGCTGGGTGGAGAGCCGGTCGGGGAGGGAGGCGTCCCAGGGGGTCCATTCGTTGGTGACTTCGTAGGTGCCGCACTGGGTGGGGGTGTCGAGGGGGCCGCGCTCGGAGCCGAAGACGTGGAGGTTGAAGAGGGCGAAGGGGGCCTGGGGGAGGTTCTGGAAGGAGATGACGATCTGACCGGTTTCGGGGTTAGGGGTGGCGGTGCCGGGGAGCTTGACGTGGACGCCGAAGCCGTCGAAGACGAGGAACATGCGAAAGCGGTTGCCGGGCTTTGGTTCGCCGAGGTAGGCGGCGCCGGGGAGGGGGCCGGGGAGGACAGGGGTTTCGACGGTGACGGTGCCGATCTTCGAGTCTTCGGGGCAGTGGGCTTCTTCGGTGGTGCCGAACTTCGCTTCGGCGTCGGAGCAGGTGGTCTTGCCGTTGGTGACGTTGGGGGCGAAGGAGAAGCCCTTGGGGAGGGTGACGACGGCGGCTTTGAGCTCAGAGGGGGAGGGAGTTTTGGGGCTCTCGAACTGGGGGACGGTGAGGCGGAATTCGGCGCCGGAAGGGGAATCGGCCGCCGTGGTGGTCGGTTCGATCGACTGGGAGGGGTTGAAGGCGAGCTGGGCACAGTCGGTGGTCGCCGGCCAGGTGGAGTCGGCGTGGGTTTCGCCGCCGTCGTAGGAGAGGACGTCGAGGGAGGTGTAGAGGGAGGTGAGCCCGCATGTGGTGGGGTTCTGGAGGAAGGGTTCTTCGGGGCTTTCGGAGGGGACCGGGTGGCCGGGACCGCCTCCAGGTTCACCGACGTTGCGTTCGCCGACGGCCTGGACGAATGAGGGGTGACCATCATTGGGTTCACAGAGCTGGTAGTAGGTGGCGGGGTCGGCGGGGTTGCTGGGGTTGGCTTCGGCGTCGCAGAAGATCGGTTCGCGGACGCCGCCACCGAAGAGATGTCCGGAGCCAGTATTGGACTGGCCGAGGCCGAAGCGGAGGTTGTCGTGGACGGGGGAGGCGGGGACGCCCCAGGTGTCCTGGAAGAAGGAGGTGAGGGGGGCGAAGTGCTCAATCGAGGTGGTCTCGACGTCGAGGCCGTAGTCGCCGCCGGTGCGGGCGCTGACGACCTCGAAGGTGGGCAACTGGCCGGCGACCTTGAAGCCGAGGAGGCCGGGGTCGGAGGGGGGCGGGATGAGGTTGATGACGGGGACGAGGAAGGCGAGGCCACCGGTACCCGAATCCTGGGAGGCGGAGGTGATGACTTCGGCGATGCCGACCTGGGAGTCGGG
>Ga0307374_10006480_pt1 | contig 18362 bp, 15 predicted proteins | sample OX3MG_FD_202532 | JGI IMG/M metagenome (GOLD analysis project Ga0307374, IMG submission 202532) | Soil microbial communities from Risofladan, Vaasa, Finland - OX-3 | ecosystem: Environmental > Terrestrial > Soil > Coastal area > Acid sulfate soil | place: Finland: Risofladan, Vaasa | collected...
GACGACCGTCCCTCCCACGACGACGACCGCCCCGCCCACGACGACGACGACCTGAGGAGATCCTCGCCCTGGGGCGGCCGGCCGCCCGCGTCGGCGCCCGCCGTTCACACGATGCTCTCACGGCAGCAACCTGTGTGAAACCACGGATCGGTACCGTCGGCCGCGGTGACGCCGTGACCGCATCGACTCCGGCCGACCTCGACCACCCCCCGGTGCCGCCGCATGTGATCGTGCTGCTCGGTGCGACCGGCGACCTGGCCCGTCGAAAGCTCCTGCCCGGACTCTTCCATCTCTTCCGGGCAGGACTGGTCCCGGAATGCCGGATCGTGGCCACCTCGCTCGAGGATCTCGACGACGAGAGCTACCACCGCCTCGTTCGATCGGCGTGCGACGAGTTCGCCCGTGGCGGGATCGCCGACGAGGATTGGCACCCGTTCCTCCGATGCATCAACTACGTCCCCCAGTCCGGCGGGCACACGGCCCTCGCCGAGGCGGTGGAGGGTGCGGACTCGTCGCTCGGGGGCGAACCCCGCCGACTGCACTATCTGAGCATCCCGCCCGCCGCGGCGGGGTCGATCGTCCGAACGCTCGGTGAAGCGAGGCTCACCGAACGGGCCCGGATCATCATGGAGAAGCCGTTCGGAACCGACCTGGCGACAGCCCGGCATTTGAACACCGTCGTCGGAGAGGTCTTCGACGACGATCAGGTCTTCAGGATCGACCACTTCCTGGGGAAGGAGGCAGCGCAGAACATCCTGGCCTTCCGCTTCGCCAACGGGCTGTTCGAGCCGATCTGGAACCGCCAGCACATCGACCACGTTCAGATCGACGTTCCCGAGACGCTCTCGGTCGGGTCCCGCAGCGCCTTTTACGAGCAGACGGGAGGCTTCCGGGACATGGTGGTCACCCACCTCTTTCAGATCCTGGCGTTCGTGGCGATGGAGCCGCCGACCGCCCTCGAACCGCGGGCCATCAACGAGGAGAAGAACAAGGTCTTCCGCTCGCTCCGCCCGATCGACACCGCCCAGGTCATCCGCGGACAGTACGAAGGGTATCGGTGGAGCGAAGGGGTGGATCCCTTTTCGGACACCGAGACCTTCGTCGCGCTGCGCTGCGAGATCGACAACTGGCGTTGGGCCGGCGTTCCGTTCTTCCTGCGCACGGGCAAGCAGATGGCCGAAGGGCGCCGGATCGTCTCGATCGCCTTTCGGGAGCCGCCCAAGTCGATGTTCCCGGAGGGATCCGGGGTCGGACGATCGGGTCCGGACCACCTGACGTTCGACCTCGCGGACTCGTCGAGGCTGTCCCTCTCGTTTTACGGGAAGCGGCCGGGGCCCGGTATGAAGCTCGACAAGCTGAGCCTGCAGTTCGCCCTCCACGAGACCGACAATGCCGACGCCGCGCTCGCCGCGTACGAGCGGCTGATCTACGACGCCATGAGCGGCGACCAGACCCTCTTCGCCAATGCCGAGGGCATCGAGCGCCTGTGGGAGGTGTCCCAACCGCTGATCGACGCACCACCCGAGGTGCAGCTCTACCGGGTCGGCTCGTGGGGTCCGCCGGCGATCCCCGACCTGATCGCGCCCCGTACCTGGCGGCTGCCCTTCGAACGGGAATGGCGACAGCATCGGTGACCCTGGGCGGCCGGGCCCTCCCTGGCGGCGCCGTCCGGGAGTCGATCGGAGACCGATGGGGGGAGGTGCCGGCCGGGGCGGGTGATCCGCGACCAGGGCGTGGCTGTCAACCCAGTCTTCTCGGTCCCGAAACGACGAGGAAACACCCCTCTGGCACCGTGGCCCTCGTGGGAGATCTCTTCGACGGGTACGGCGAGGAAACCTCGGGACCCTTGGGAGGCGCCTTCGACGAAGTCGTGGGCGGCGACGGGTCGACCCGGGCCCCGTACCTCGACGTCGTCTCGGTCCTTTCGCAGATGAGCCCCGACGAGATCGCGGCCCGGACGAACCGGCTGGCCCGGGCCTTCATGGACCAGGGGGTCACCTTCGACCTCGACGGCGAGGAGCGCCCGTTCCCTCTCGACATCGTGCCCCGGATCTTCAGCAGCCGGGAGTGGGACACGGTGGAGGAAGGGGTGGCCCAGCGAGTACGGGCTCTCGAGGCGTTCCTGGCCGACGTGTACAACGAGGGCCGGATCCTCGACGACGGGATCGTCCCATACCGGGCCGTCACCAGCTCACCGGGCTTTCTGCGGGAGGTCTGCGGGGTGAACCCGGCCAACGGGGTGCGGATCCACGTCGCCGGCATCGACGTGATCCGTGACGAAGAGGGGCATTTCCGGGTGCTCGAGGACAACATCCGTTGCCCGTCGGGTGTGAGCTACGTGCTCGCCAACCGCGCCGCCATGGCCCGCGTCCTGCCCGAGGTCTTCGGGGGCCAACCCATCCACATGGTGGCCGACTACCCGGCCCGACTGGTGCGGGCCCTGCGGTTGGCCGCCCCTCCCGGGGTGAGCGATCCGACGATCGTCGTCCTGACCCCCGGCGTGCACAACTCCGCCTTTTACGAGCACGCGTTCCTGGCCCGCCTCATGGGCATCCATCTCGTCGAGGGCCGGGACCTCGTATGCCGGGGGAACGACGTCCTCCTCCGGACGGCCGACGGGGAGATGCCCGTTCACGTCATCTACCGCCGGATCGACGACGCGTTCGCCGACCCGCTCCAATTCCGCCCGGAGTCCCTGGTGGGCTGCCCGGGACTGGTGAACGCCGCCAGGGCCGGAAGGGTGACGGTGGCCAACGCCCTGGGCAACGGGGTGGCGGACGACAAGCTGGTCTACGCCTACGTGCCCGACATGATCCGCTATTACCTCAACGAGGACCCGGTGCTCCGCAACGTCGAGACCTACCAGCTGGTCAAGGAGGACGAGCGCCGGCTCGCTCTGGCCCGGCGGGACCAGATGGTGTTCAAGCGGGTGGACGGCTCGGGGGGGAAGGACCTGGTCCTCGGCCCCTTCGCCACGCCTGCGGAGCTCGACGCGGTCGCCGCCGCCGTTCAGGCGAACCCCCGGGGCTGGGTGGCCCAACCGATGGTGGCGCTCTCGACGTCGCCGACGTGGGTCGGTGGCTCGCTCGCACCGCGCCACGTCGACCTCCGTCCGTTCGCCGTGAACGACGGGGAGACGGTGAAGGTGCTGCCCGGCGGGTTGACCAGGGTCGCTCTGCAGGCCGGCGGCCTGGTGGTCAACTCGAGCCAGGGTGGCGGGTCCAAGGACACCTGGGTGATGGGAGCCCAGGCCCAGGCCTTCGGTGCGGCCCACCCCCGGAGCCCGGTTCGCCCGCCGCCGCCCGCCCCCTTGCCGGCAGGGCCACCGATGGACCAGGGGCCCGTTGTCGACGTCGAGCTGGGCCAGCAGCAGTGAGCACCGCCCTCCTCAGCCGGGTGGCCGAGTCGATCTTCTGGATCGGCCGGTACGTGGAGCGGGCCGAGGGCACGGCCCGCATCCTCGACGTGACCGTGTACCAGGCCCTGGAGCAGAGCGGCGGGGCGAGCGACGCGGTCTCCCGGCGGCTGCTGGCGGTCATGGGCATCCCTGCGGACGACACGGCGATGGACTTGTGGCAGGTGACCGAGCGGCTGGCGTGCGATCCGACGAGCCGGTCCTCCATCGTGGGTGCCATCGCGGCCGCCCGCGAGAACACCCGGGCGGTACGACATGTCATCCCGGTGGAGCTGTGGGAACGGATCAACGCCACGTGGGTGGAGCTGCCGGCCCGGTGGGAGCAGGCCCGCCTCATCGGTCCGGCCTCGTTCCTGGCCTTCGTGAAGACACAGACGGCGGCCATCACCGGTCTTGCCGACACCACGATGAGCCGGGACCAGACGTGGCACTTCTTCGCACTCGGTCGCTGCCTCGAGCGGACGGACGTGGTGGCGCGCCAACTGGCGTCCCTCCTGATAGAGGAGACGCCCGAGAGTGGGCTCGTCATGCTGCTCCGGTCGTGTGGGGGCTACGAGCCGTACCTCAGGCTCGCCCAGGGTGTCGTCGAGGCGGGTCGAGTCCTCCACTTCATCATGTGCGACCGTCTCTTCCCGCGGTCGGCCATCGCCTCCCTCACCGTCGCCGGGACGTGTCTCGAGCAGCTGTCCGGTGTCCGCAATGACGACTGGGACGAAGCCCGCGGGCTCATCGGCATGGCCCGGGCGGAGCTCGAGTACGTCTCGCCCGGCGCGCTGGTCGGTGACCTGCATACCCGCCTCGAACGCCTACAACGGACGATCTCCCAGGTCTCCGACCTCGCAACCCGCAGGTACTTCGCCCACGACCTCCCGGTCGAGTGGCAGATGGGCGCCGGTTCGTGAGAGCCGACGACGGGTGGCGGCTGCGGATCGAACACCTCACCACGTTCGTGTACTCGACGCCCGCTCGCGCCTCGTACAACGAAGTCCGCCAGACGCCGCTCACCACCAGCCGGCAGACCACGCTCGAAGCGAGCATCCGCACCTCGCCCCACGCCCTTCAGAATTCGTACTGGGACTACTGGGGCACCCAGGTCGTCTACTTCAACGTGGACGCCCCCCACGACGAGCTGACCATACGCGGGCGGGCGCTCGTCGAGACCCAGGTCCCCGAGGACTCCCCCACCTCGGCGTGGGTCGAGGTGGAGAGTGAGACCGACCGCCTCTCGGAGTTCCTCGCGGCCAGCCGCTACACCGAAGCAGGCCCGCACCTTCGCGAGGTGGCAGCGGGATTGCGGGGGTCCGCGCCCGAGGACACCGTGCGCGCCGTGGCCGGCTGGGTTCACGACTCGCTCGACTACGTGAGCGGGGTGACGAGCGTGCACACCTCGGCGGCGGAAGCGTACGAGGCCGGGCGCGGCGTCTGCCAGGACTTCGCCCACCTGGCCATCGCCGTGCTCCGTTCGACGGGCATCCCCACCCGCTACGTGTCGGGCTACCTCCACCCCGACCCCGAGGCCCGGATCGGCCAGGTCGCCACCGGCGAGAGCCACGCGTGGATCGAGGCCTGGCTGGGCCGTTGGTGGGGGCTCGATCCCACCAACGCCACCGAGATCGGTGTGCGCCACGTGGCCGTGGCCCGCGGCCGCGACTACGCCGACGTCGCGCCGGTGAAGGGCGTGTTCGCCGGGCGCGCCCACCACGACACGGAGGTCTCGGTGTCCATAGCCCGGGTGGCGTAGCCGGGCGAACGGCCGTCCGTCCCTGCCTCGGCGGCGGCCCTCGCCCGGCTCCCGGTCCTGGTCGACCGGGCCCCACTCGCGTCAGCTCCAGGTGATGGACTTCACCTCGGTGAAGGCCTCGAACCCCTTGCTGCCCCATTCCCGACCGATGCCCGACTGCTTGTAGCCGCCGAAGGCACCCTTCTGGCCGATCCCGGCCATTGCCTCGCCCCATCCCGGACCCTGCCCACCACCGGGTCCGAGGTCGACGAGCGGCACGTTGCCGACCCCTTGGGCGCTCATGCTCCCGGCGCGGATCTGGCGGGCCACGTTGAACGCCCGCGCCGTGCCGGCAGCCACGACCCCGCCGCCCAGTCCGTAAACCGAGTCGTTGGCAAGGCGCACCGCGTCCTTGTCGTTCCCCGAGTACGGGATCACCGTGAGCACGGGCCCGAAGATCTCCTCCTGGGCGATCCGCATGTCGTTCGTGCCGATCATCACCGTCGGCTCGTAAAAGAAGCCCTTGTCGAACCCCTCGGGCCGCTTGGCGCCGCACAGCACCTCGGCCCCCTCGCTGATCCCCGACTGCACCAGTCCCTCCACGCGCTGACGCTGCTGCTCACGGATCAGCGGTCCGAGCGTCGTCTCCGGATCGGTCGGGTCGCCGATCCTCACCGCGGGCAGCGCGGCCTCGACCCCCTCCTTGTACGCGCTGAGGAGGTGCTCGGGAAGCAGGAGGCGGGTCTGCAGCACGCAGCCCTGCCCGCAATGGGTCAGCACGGCGCCGAACCCGATGGATCGCGCGTAGTCCTCGCCCACGTCGTCGAGCACGACCTGGGCCGACTTCCCGCCGAGCTCGAGGTGGAGCCTCTTCATCGTGGCCGAACCGGCGGCCATGATCCGCTTGCCGGTCGCCGTCGAACCCGTCATCGTGATCATGTCGACGAGCGGGTTGGTCGTCAGCTCCTCGCCCACCTCTGCATGACCGGTCACGACGTTGAACACCCCTGGCGGCAGCCCCGCCTCCTCGGCCGCCTGGGCGATCAGGAAGGCATCGAGCGGGGTCCACGGATGGGGCTTGAGGACAACCGTGCAGCCGGCAGCGAGGGCCGGCGCCGTCTTCACCACGTTCAGCATGAACGGGAAATTGAACGGCGTGATGGCGCCGACGACGCCGACCGGCTCGCGGACGATCGCAGAGCCGCCCATCCCCATCGGACCGCCGGTCGGCGCGACGGCCTCCACCCACGCAAAGGAGTGCTCCGCAAGGGCGGCGTTCGAGTCGAACATGCCGATGGAGCCGGCCGCCTGCACGAAGTCGGTCATGAAGCCGACCGAGCCCGTCTGGGCGACGATCAGCTCCCGAAGCTCGGCTCCCCGCGACCTGAGGACCTCGCCCATACGGCGCAAGAGGGCCGCTCGCTCTGCCGGCTTCATCCACGCCCACGGTCCCTCGTCAAAGGCCCGCCGAGCGGCTTCGATTGCCCGCGCCGCGTCCTTCGGCGACGCCTCGGGGACGACGCCGATGACCTCCTCCGTAGCCGGGTTGATCACCTCGATGGGAGAACCGCCGGCCTCACCCTTCTCCCACTTGCCGTCGATGTACAGGTCGAATTGCCAGCGAGCGCTCACGGCTTCCTTCCTTTCGTGCGTTTCGTGCGTTTCGTGCGTTTCGTGCGTTCAGGACCGTCAGGTCGTGCGGGTGGGACGATCACGATCGGGCCATCATCATGTTGATCAGCGGCGCCCCCGGTTCCCAGGAGCCGGTGAGGCTCGACATGACGTGGCCCGAGTCCACGAGCAGGTTGACGCCGCTGATCCCGCTCGCCGCGTCGCTGTTGAGGAACACCATCGTGTCCCCCATCTGGTCGGGCGTCAGGTGCGGAGAGCCGGTGGCGTCCCGGTAGTCCTGGGCGAAACTGAGCCAGGTGTCGGCGTTGGCACGGGCCAACGGCGTGTCCGTCGGCCCGGGGCATATGGCATTGATACGAACTCCCCTGGTCAGGAACGGGTAACCCTGACGGGCGACGTAGCAGTTCATCGCCTGCTTGCTGAAGCCGTAGTTGTCGGTCCCCTCGTGGGCCCGTACCCAGGCGTCGGCTGACGCGAAATCGGGTGTCGCGAGGAAGTCGATCAGCGTGGGCATCCGGTTCTCCCAGCCGAGGCCCGCCACCGAGGAGATCATGCAGATGGCGGAGCCCCGGGGGAGCAGGCCGCCGGCCAGGAGCCGGTCGATGATGTGGCGGTGCGCGATGAAGTTGATCTTCATGATGCCGGGCGTGCCGTCGGCCACACCGGCTGCGGAGAAGACGGCGTGGACCGGTCCCTGCACCAGCTCGAGCGCGGCGTCGATCGCCGAGGGTTCCCCGAGGTCCACCTTGATCGTCTCTGCGACCGGGAACTCAACCGGTGCGTGGTCCATGACCACCACCTCGCCCCCGAGCGCCGCCGTGGTCCGGGCGGCCGCCGCCCCCATCCCGGTAGCCCCCCCGACGACCAGCACGCGCTTCCCGTCGTAACGGAACGCCCCGATGTCGCTCATGTCCATTCCTCCCCCGATGCCGACAACGCTCTTCGATGGGGAGGCAGCCCGGGCCGGCAATCCCGATCTGCCCGGACGGATGATGCGCTCCCGGGCCGACGAGACCCCCGGGCGAGGACACGGATCCGGACCCCGCGCATCGGCTGTCGTGCCATTGGCCCCCTCTTGCCCCGGCCCGGAACCAGTTCCGGCGGCTCGCGCCCGGGATCGAAACTAACGGGTCGCCATTTGGATGTCCACCCGGTCGTCTGGGTGTCCGTCTCCATCTCCGCCGGTCGTCTGCCCGAGGTGTGCCGGGTCCGTGACGCCCGACATCCACGACCCCCGTCGACCACCTCGGTAACGTGGCAAGATGGGCCAGACGTCGGAGCGCGGCCGCGACGACGCCGTCGCCTGGGGCGTTCCGTCCCGCGGCGAGCCGCGCTGGCCGGTGCTTCTCGCCGTGGTGGCCGCCATCGCCCTGCAGCTCGTCCTGCCCGAAAAGGTCGTCCGGGGGCTCGGGGGGCGATGGCTGATCCCGGCCTTGGAGGCAGTGCTCCTGCTGGTCCTTCTCGTCGCCAACCCTGGCCGCATCTCAAAGGAGGAGTCGCGCCTCCGCATCGTCGGGGTTGCCATGATCGCCCTCATCTCCATCGCCAACCTCGTCTCGCTTCTCGAGCTGATCAACGCCCTCCTGTACGGCACCAAGGCGACGGGCCGACCACTCATTTACGCCTCCTTGCCGATCTGGCTCACCAACGTCATCGTCTTCGGGCTCTGGTACTGGGAGCTCGACCGTGGTGGGCCGGCCGAGCGCCAGCTGGCCGAGCACTCCCGACCCGATTTTCTCTTCCCCCAGATGTCCACCCCGGGCTCGAGCCCGGGGTGGATGCCGCGCTTCCTCGACTACCTCTACACCTCGTTCACCAATGCCACGGCCTTCAGCCCGACCGACACCATGCCGCTCACGGCGTGGGCCAAGGCGCTGATGGCGCTGCAATCCCTGGCGTCGCTGGTGACCGTCGCCGTCGTCGTCTCGCGTGCTGTGAACGTCTTGGGCTGATGGTCCACCAGTCAGCCCGGGGACCGACGGGATCCCGCGCTGGTGGGGCGGCCGAGCGGCTGCCCGGGCCGGCCGGGATCCCTACTTCGACCGCAGCATCGAGAGCTGCACGAACCGGGCGATATCGCTCGGCGACACGATGCCCACCAGGTGCCCGGCCTCGTCGAGCACGAACGCCCTGCCGTCGGACGACGCCTGCATGCGCAGGAGGAGGTCGGGGATCGGCTCACCCGGCTTCCCTACCGGGACGTCGGAGAGCCGGCAGGCGATGTCGATCAGGCGGGTCGTCCGGCGACGGTCGGCAGGGACGTGGCGGATCCTGCCCATGGTGGTCAGGCCCTCGAGGCGGCCGCCCGGACCCACGAGCGGGTACGAGCTGAACCGGTGCCGGTGAAGTTGGGAGTCGAGCAGGTCGGCGACCGTCGTCCCCGAGGCGAACGTGGTGGGGTTCGGGGTCATGAGGTCGCGGACATGCACGTCGACCAACGAGCCCCGCATCACGGCGGAGCTCTCCTCGCCGCGGGCCGCCGCCAGGAGGAACCAACCCAAGAAGACGAACCACAGGCCGACGAGCCCGACCGCGAGGAACTCGAGGACCCCGAGGACGACGAGGGCGTAGCCGAACGCCTGCCCGGTGCGTGCCGCGGTGGTGGCGGCACGAACCCGATTGCCGCTGCGCCGCCAGAGGGCGGCGCGCAGCACCCGACCGCCGTCCAACGGTGCGGCGGGGATCAGGTTGAACCCGCCGAGGAGGAGGTTGACCCACGCGAGCCATCCAATGGCACTGACCAGCACCGCCTCGTTGCCTCCGGTCTCGGGGAGCAGGAAGGCGAGGGCGCCGTACACGCCGGCGAGCACGAAGCTGGTGAGGGGGCCGACCACCGCGATGCGGAAGTCGGCCCCGGGCGTCAGGGCCTCGCTCTCGAGCTCGGACACCCCGCCGAACAGCCAGAGCGTTATGCGCCGGACCCCGATCCCGTTCCGCCTGGCCACGACGGCGTGGGACACCTCGTGCGCGAGCAGGGAGGCGAAGAACAGGGCGGTCGCCAGGATCCCGGCGATCCAGTAGATCGCCCTGGCCTGGTGCGGGTGGTAGCCGGGCAGGACCAGATCGGCCAACTCCCAGGCCAGGAGCCAGAAGATGACCAGGATGCTCCAGTTGATGCCGACCGGCACACCGGCGATCCTGCCGAGTCGAATGTTCTGTTCCATGCTCCCACCGCTGCCGTGATCGCCGCGGTCACTGCCGATCGCGCTCCGCGTGGCATCCGCGGATGCCAGCATGGTAGATCGCCGTCCGACCCCGGTAGGGCCGAAGTGCTCAAGCGCCCCGGGCGCCGGGTCGCCGGCGGGAACCCCCACTTCCGCTCCCGGCCCCCTCCGTCGACTGCGACCGTGGGACCGGATGGTGGACGAAGCGAGACGCCCGGCGCCGGATGCGCCGCTCCATCCGTTCGGCGTGGGTGGAGGCAAGGGGCTCGCTCCGGGCGTGAGGGGCGCGGTAGAAGCGGCTCTTCGCCAGCTCCACCAGCAAGAGGTAGAGGACGACCATCGCGAACAGCAGCAGGAAGAAGGTCGCCGGCAGCGGCGTGAAGCCCAGCAGGTGGGCCAGCCCCGTGTACGGCAGGATCGCACCCACCAGGGCCGCCCCCGTCGGCACCAACAGCATCGGCAGGCTGGGCCGGCTCCTCACGAACGGAACCCGCCGGGTCCGGATCACGTACACGACCAGGGTTTGGGTCGCGATCGATTCGACGAACCAGCCTGTCCTGAACTCGGTGTGGCCGGCGTGGAGCAGCGAGAGCATCACCCAGAAGGTGAGGAAGTCGAAGATGGAGCTGACGGGACCGAACACGGACATGAAGCGCCGGATGAACCTCATGTCCCACGCCGCCGGTCGGGCCAGCGCTTCGGGATCGACCCGGTCGGTCGGGATCACCAGCTGTCCCGCGTTGTAGAGCAGGTTGTTGAGGAGGATCTGGGACGGCAGCATGGGCAGGAACGACAGGAAGACCGAGGCACCCGCCGCACTGAACATGTTCCCGAAGTTGGAGGACGTGGCCATCAGGACGTACTTCATGGTGTTGGCGAAGATGCGGCGGCCCTCCATGACTCCGTCCGCCAACACGCCCAGGTCCTTGTCGAGCAGCACCACGTCGGCGGCGTCCTTGGCCACGTCGGTTCCCGAGTCCACCGAGATCCCGACATCGGCATGGTGCAGCGCCACCGCGTCGTTCACCCCGTCTCCGAGGAAAGCAACGGCCTTTCCGGTGCGGCGGGCCACCTTCACGATGCGCGACTTCTGATCGGGACCGATCCGGGCGAACACCGTCGTGGCGAGGATCGCCGCCTCGAGGTGGTCGTCGTCGAGCGCCTCGATCTCGGCACCGCTGAGCACCCCCGCGCAGTCGACCCCGATGTCCGAGCAGACCTTCGCTGCCACCAGGCCGTTGTCCCCGGTGATGATCTTCACCTCCACACCCAAGCGTTCGAGCTCGGCGATGGAGGTGCCGGCGTCGGCCTTCGGTCGGTCGGCGAACGTCAAGAAGCCCTCCAACACGAAGCCCTGCTCGTCCTCGGCGGTGAGCGCCTCGATGCCCTCACCCGAACGGGTGGCGACGGCCACCACCCGTGCCCCTTCGGAGAACAAGGCCTGCAGGGCTGCCCGAGCGCCCTCGGGGACGTGCACGCAGCGGGACAGGACCACCTCGGGGGCGCCCTTGGCGATCAGGAGCCGCCGGCCGGCAGGGTCCTTCACCAGAACCGAGGCCAGCTGCCGCTCGTGGTCGAACGGCAGGATGCCGATCCTCCGGAGACCGGCAGCCGTGATGGCGGCCCCCGCTCCCGAAGCCGCCCCGGGAGCCGACCAGAGTGCCCGGTCCAACGCGTTGGCCCCGACCGGTCCGGCGACGGTGACCGCCGCTTCGTTGCACACGAGCCCGAGCGCCAGCGGGCGATCGCTCTCCTGCGCATGGGCGTCGAGCGCACGCTCAAAGGTGACGACCCCTTCGGTGAGCGTGCCCGTCTTGTCGGTGAAGAGGATCTCGATGTTGCCCAGGTCCTCAATGGCGACCAGGCGCTTCACGAGCACCTTCTTCTCCACCAGGGCCTTCGAGCCCGCAGAGAGGCTCACGGTCACGATCGCCGGCATCATCTCCGGGGCGATGCCCACGGCAATGGCCAGCGAGAAGAGCAATGCCTCGATGAGAGGTCGCGAGAGCGCCACGTTGACGGCGAAGATGAACACGGTCAGCGCGGCCGCCACGGCGAACAAGAAGCGCGAGAAACGCGAGAGGCCCACCTCAAACGCGGTCTGCCCCGGCCTCTCGGCCAGGCCCGCAGCGATCTCTCCGAAGGTGGTGCGGGCTCCGGTCCGAACCACCACGCCAAGGGCCGACCCCTGGTGGACGATCGTCCCCATGAAGGCACACCCAGGCTGATCCTGCGGCTGGTTGTCAGCGACGGGCGCCACCGATTTGGCCACCGGCATCGACTCGCCGGTCAGGAGGCCCTCGTCGCATTCGAGCTCGTCGACCTTCAGCAGGCGGAGGTCGGCCGGCACGAGGGCGCCGATACGGAGCGACACCACGTCGCCGGGGACGAGGGTGGTCACCGGGACCCGGCTCGCCCGGCCGTCCCTCGTGACCTCGGCCTCCTGGCGGATCTTGGCCCGGAGGGAGGCCATGGCCACCTCCGCCCGGTACTCGTTGAGGAAGCCCAAACCGACGCTGAGGGCCACGATCACCGCGATGATCGCCGCGTTGGCGCCGCCACCGGTCAGCCCGGACACCAGCGCCGCCCCGAGGAGGAGGACCAGGATCGGGTTCCGGATCTGGCGGAAGAGGACGGAGGCGACCCGTACCCGGTGCGTGCCGAGCGCGTTGGGCCCGAACCGTCCGAGCCGCTCCGTCACCTCGTCGGAGGAAAGCCCATCCGTACGGCTTCCCAGGCGCGAGAGCACCTCCTCGGGGGTGAGAGCGGCGGCTTCGAGCAAGTCGAGGTCCTCCAACGGGGCGGGTGCGGTGACAACCACGGGGGCAGCTTCGCCGCCGGAGCCGCATTCCGCCAGATGCATTCCCGCGACAGCCCGCGGGGAGGCACCGTGTCACGCTGCAGCCATCAAACGTCCCGACAACCGCAACCAAGCATCCTCGGGCACGCTGTACGGTCGGTTCGCGCGTGAAGGGAGGTGTCGGTTGGCCGCCCGGTGTCGGGGGCATCCAGGACAAGCCCGCCCCTGAGCCCACGCCGTAACCGCTCCCCAGCTCGCCATGCGGACCGAACTGTGAGGGGAGTGGAAGGGGCTGGGCATCAAGCGATGGTCGCCGTCGATCTTGCGAACGAGAAGGGCGCAGCCGTGGTCTCGAGCCCACCGCTTTCCGCAGGACATCGCCCGCCGTCAGTTCCCGCACGCGTCCGGGGAACCCGCGCTTCGGTCAGAACCATCCGCCACGGGCTCGGCGGCCCTGGTTGGTGGCTCGGCGTCGACGGTATCTGGTACTCACCCGGCCATCGCGCACCGCCCGGCTGCGAGCCGGCCAGGACCATGAGCGAGAGGTTCGGCGGCCCGGGATGGTGGCTCGGCGCCGACGGCATCTGGTACCCGCCCGAGAGCACCATGGTCACCGATGTCGACGAGCGCGACCCGAGCCCTTCACGACCGGGCGCGGTGCCGGACTGCAAGGCGTGCGCCCCCGAACCTACCGAGCCCGTGGCCGTGAGCCGCCTGCGTCTGCCACCGTCGCTGGCGACGGCCCTTACTCACAGTCGCCAACTGAAGCGCCGTTTCCGGCGCCGACAGACGCCCAAATTGCGGCTGCCCGTGCTCGCTGCGCTGATGGCAGCCACGACCATCGTCTTCTTCAGGATCAACCGTCCTCACCATTCGTGGCTCAACTACTTCCTCACGGTCGCCTGGGCGCTGAACGTCCCCCTGGTCATCGTGGGCATCACCGGTGCCACCTACCTCCGACTCGGCCGCAGGTTCGTCTACCACGTGCCAGGAGAGGATGTCCCGCAGGACCAGAGCCGTGCCCGGCATCGTAGAGTGCGAATCGATTCCCGGAAGATGTCGCGATCCTCCTACTCGGGGAGAAGCGATCGGCAACTGATCGTGACAGTTCCGACGCTTCTGGCGCCGGGCAACCTGGCAGCGCTTCAACGCGTGCTCCTGTCGCTGCTGGTGAACCTTCCTCGGAACTTCGACAACTTCCGCGTCGACGTGATCACCGAAGACCGTGGCGATCAGGATGCGCTCAGAGCCTGGCTGAAGGACCTCGGGCCCCCGGCTCGACCGGTCCGCATCCTCAACGTGCCCGCGAGCTACGAGACCGAGCACCGCGCCAAGTTCAAGACTCGGGCGAACCAGTACGCGATGGAACTTCGCCGGATCTCCGGCGAGAGCACGGCCTCCACCTTCGTCTACCACCTCGACGACGACACCCACATCGGCCTCGACACCGCCGCGTCCCTCGCGGAGTTCATCGAGGAGGAGGGTAGGCGCTTCTATCTGGCCCAGGGAGTGCTGGCCTTCCCCCACTACCTCACCCCCTCGTGGTTCTGCCGGCTGGCCGACTCCATCCGACCTGCGGACGATCTCACCAGGTTCGCGTTCTTCACCGGCGCACTGGGTACGCCGTTGGGTGGATTGCACGGCGAGCACGTCGTCATCCGAGCGGACATCGAGAACGAGATCGGCTGGGACTTTCCGAACACCGTGATCGAAGATGCCTACTTCGCCATCGAGTTCGCCCGCCGGTATCCATACCGGTCGACCATGCTCAATTCCTACTCCTACGGTGCCTCCCCGCCTTCCATCGGCGAGCTGATCAGGCAACGTCGCCGGTGGATCGAAGGGCTGTTGAGACTGGCGTGCAACCGCCGGCTCGAGCTGAAGCGGAAGCTGCCGCTCGTGTACTCCATCGCGACGTGGAGCATCTCACCGCTCCAATTCGTAGGCGTGGCCCTGATGGTGTCCTATGCCACCGGCATCAACAACACGTCACCGGTCAGCCCATGGATCATCCCGCTGTGGAGTGCGAATCTGGCCTATGTCTTCTGGCTCTACTTCGAAGGGCTCAAGGTGAACCTCTCCGCGTCGGAGCGCCCTGGCTCGTTCGGGTTCTTGGCTGTGTTCCTCGTCCCACTGATCTATGTGATTGCTCTCATCGAGACGTTGGGCGTCATCGTGGGGTGGATCCGCTTTTTCGGCATCGGGAGGCAGAGGGTCTCCGAGGTCATCGCCAAACCGATGTGACAGGAGATTCCGTGCATGTGCTGTACGTTGGACAGGAGAACGGACTATAGGAAGAAGCGGAATGGGGAGCAGGTCCCATCGACCGCTGGGCATCGCGGTGGGCATCATGGTCGTCACGCTGGTGTTGGCCCTTGTGCTGGTCAGCAGCGTGTTCTCACCTTCCACTGCCACGCAGAGCCGCTCCCTGCCCGGTTCCGGGGGCATAGGCCACCCGTCGGCCACCGGCCGCGTCGTGAGCCTCACTGCCGAGCCGGCGAGTCTGACGATCAGCATCGTTGCCGTCAAAAGCTCCACGAGAAGTGGCGATGTGACGATCGAGGCCATTCCCGTCGATGCGGTGGCGGTTAGCCAGATCTATTTTTATGTTGACAGTACTTTTGAGGGAACCGACCTGGCCGCACCCTACTGCCTGGGGGGAAGCAGCGAAGGCGTCTGCAGGCCATTCGATACGACCACGCTCTCCAGCGGTCCCCACACGGTCAAGGCGTTCATGTCGTACAACCAGGGATCCCTTCAGGCCGACGCGCTGCTCACCGTCACCAACTGGTTGCCATCACCAACCCCCTCGACGACTCTTCCCAAGACAACGATGCCGAGACCGAGCACCACGACGACGGAGGCCCCCCCTGCGAGGACGCCAACGACAACCGGAGGCCGGGGCACCCCATCTGCTCCGTTCGTCGGCCTCAATGTGTACGAATTGGCCAGCGACCCCGGGGTGAACCTGGGTTGTGGAACCAGCTTCGCTGGTCAGTGGGCAACGTTCTTTTCCTCACTTCCGAGCGGGACCGTAGTCCGCTTCTGGGCCACGCAACAGATGGCGACGAATGCGGCAGACCCCCAGCAGCCCGACTGGGCCGCCCTCGACTCGGTCTTCGACACCGCGGCCCAGTACCACGTGCAACTCATCCCGGTTCTCGGGAACGAGTGGACCAACTGTGATGGCGTTCAAGCGGTGCAGAAACAGCTGTCGTGGTTCGAGGGCGGGTACACGTCCAACAACGACCAGGGCCCGTTGTCGTACAGCCAGTGGGTGAGGGCAATCGTGGCCCGTTATGCGTCCAGCCCGGCAATCTACGCGTGGGAGCCCATGAACGAAGCACAAGCGAGAAACGGGGACGGGTCCTGCACCGAGTCAGCGGCTGCTCAGGCGTTGCGGTCCTTTTACGACGCGGTCGGCGGAAACATCCATTCGATCGATCGGGGCCGGAAGGTGGAGAGCGGGCTTCTGGGTGAGGGCAACTGCGGCACGGCGAACGGTGACTACGCGTACGTCGGTGCATCATCGGGGATCGACGTGTTGAGCTACCACGATTACTACCCGCCAAACGAATCCGAGGGTGGTGACCTATGGAACGGCATCGCCGTCCGAATCTCCCAGGCCGCGGTCCTCCGTAAGCCGATCCTTGCCGGTGAGGACGGCATCGCCGCCGGCAGCGGCTGTTCGGAGAGCCTAAGCCGACGCCAGACCGACTTCGCTTCACGCGTCCAGGCCCAGGGTGCCGCAGGCGTCGTCGGAATGCTGCTGTGGAACTGGGAGCAGGCGCCTTCCAACTGCAGTTACGACATCGGTCCAGGCGATCCGTCGTTGGCACTCCTGCGCGCCTCGACCCCATGACGAGAGCCGGATCGCTGCTCGATCGGAGCCGTCTCCCGGCTTGTCTCACAAGTGACACACTCCGTTATGACCCCGGTCAGCATCCGCGACCTGCGCAATCACGGCGGTGACGTCGTGGACCGGGTCGAACGCGGCGAGACGGTGACGGTCACCCGGGCGGGCCGGCCGGTGGCGGAGCTACGGCCCGTGCCGAAAGCCGGCCTCACCGCCGATGAGCTGCTGGGCCGCTGCCGGCGTCTTCCCGTCGTCGACCCGGCCGCCCTGCGCCGCGATATCGACGCCGTGATCGACACCAGCCTGTGGTGGCCGATCGTCACCCCCGGAGCGTCCTCGATACGTTTACGTTCGTCTCGCCAATCGGGTGACCGATGCCGCAGCACTGCCCCATGAGCCGCTCATCACCACGGTCACCTTGGCCGAGGTGTCGGTCGGCCCGATCCTGGCGATGACGGACGACGAGCGGGCCAGACGCCAGGCCCATCTGCAAGAGGCCGAAGCCGACTTCGACCCTCTGCCTTTCGACGTCGACGCCGCCCGCGCGTTCGCCCGCGTGGCGTCTTCGCTCCGCACCGCCGGCCGCAAACCCACGGCGCGGTCTTTCGAGGCCCTCGTCGCCGCCACCGCCCTCGCTCACCAGCTTCCCGTCTATACGTGCAACGCAGGCGACTTCGAGGGGATCGACGGCCTCGAGGTCGTACCCGTAGGCCTCCCTGACAGCTGAACCCGCCCGATCTTCCCCCGTCGTTGGTGTCGCCGCCCGGCGGCTCCTCGCTGCCTCTCCCCCACTCGGTCATCCGCGGGGGCGACCACCGGGTCCTGATCGATGAGCTGCTCGAGAGGCGCCACGGTGCTGCCGGACCACTTGGAGGTGACCGTCGCCGGCGTCCCCAGGCTGAACGTCCTGCTCGAGGAGGTGGGGCTCAAGAAGTCGAAGATCAGTGGTGTCGGAGGGCCGATCCGTACTCGACGCCCACGCTGGGCCTGCGGACCGAGCTGGCGCTGGCGGGGTGGGCAATCCGGCGAAGGGCGCTATACCCGGCGCCCGAGCCAGCGGACCGCCACCCCGAGCTCCTCGGCGACACGGAACTCCGGATCACCCGTGAGCACCGGGCAATCGAGCACCGACGCGGCTCCGGCGGCGAACGCGTCGGCATAGCTGAGCCCTCCGCGCGCCTTGATGGCCGCCGCCCGGCGCACGAGGGTGTCGTCGATGTCGATCCAACGAATTGGCACCCCGCCGGGCCGGATCTCCGCGCGGAGGTTCGCCCACACCTCGTCGGCGGCTCCGGCGTCGGAGGTGCGTTCGAGGATGTAGGCAACCTCTCCGAGGTTGACGAGCGTCATCCACGGCTCGCCGGTCCGCAGGATCTCCTCGACGTCAGCCCAACCGGGATCCTCTCCCAGGAAGGCGAGGACCGCGTGGGCGTCGAGGACGACGCGATCAGCCATCCTCGTGTTTGCGGTCCCGGGCGCGCTCCGCCAGCAGCATGGCCGTCAGCTCGCCCCCCTTGAAGCGCCCACGCAGCTGTTCGACCGACAGGAGAGGCTTGGGGATGAGGTCGCCGTCGCGCTCCAGCCACACGACCTTCGTGCCCGGGGGAAACCCGTAGCGGTCGCGCAGCGGCTCGGGGATCGTGACCTGGCCCTTCGGATTGACCGTGGTGATCATCGGTATTACCTCCGTTGTCAGTGTACTACTGAGGGAGTTCCGTAGTGATCGACACCGTCCGCGGGTTCGAGGAAGAGTCCAGGCGCCGCGGATCGACTTC
>Ga0307374_10006482_pt1 | contig 18361 bp, 21 predicted proteins | sample OX3MG_FD_202532 | JGI IMG/M metagenome (GOLD analysis project Ga0307374, IMG submission 202532) | Soil microbial communities from Risofladan, Vaasa, Finland - OX-3 | ecosystem: Environmental > Terrestrial > Soil > Coastal area > Acid sulfate soil | place: Finland: Risofladan, Vaasa | collected...
TCCGTAAAAATAGCCGCGAATAGTTTGCCTTCCATCCGGCCCAAGATGGCCCAGCGGCTTTCTCCTTTGACGTTCTTGGCCGGAATGACGACGTGCGTCACGTCCCAAAGCCCGCGTGCCTCGGCCAAGCTGATGCCGTGCCGCTCCTCGTTCGCCCAGTCCTTTTTGAAATCGTAGCTGAAGGTCGGCATTGCTAGTATAACAGTTATACCTTTTTGAATCAAGGCGCTCTCTGATCCGTCCGGAATCCGATGGGGGGCTTGGGCGTTAGAACCGGATCCGTCAGCCGGCGAATCGCGTCCCGAACATCCAAAATGCGTAGGTTCGGGACGTCCCAAACCAACTGACTTTGGAAGTTTGGGACGCCGAAAAGAGACTGGATGTGCTTGTCGCGGCCGGCGACCGCGCGCTCCAGCTCCGCGAGCTTGGCGGCCAACTCCTTGTGCGCGGAAATCATGTCCCGCAGCTTCACGAAGGCGCGCATGATGGCGATGTTGACCCGGACAGCGTGACGGCTCTTCAAGACGCTCGAAAGCATGGCCACCCCCTGCTCCGTGAAGGCATAGGGCGAATACTTGATATTGCCGCCGCGCATCAGATCGAATCCCTCCGGCCTGCCTTCGTTCAAGATCACAATTTGTGATCTTGAAGCTCTAGCCTCTTGGAGGGTCAATTTGAACATGAAATCCTGCGGGAAGCGTTTCCGATTGCGCTTGACGGCCTGAATCAGGGCACGGGCTTGAACCCCGTAAAGAGCCGCCAGATCGGAGCTCAGCATCACCTTGTGTCCGCGAATGAGGTGGATGCGCCGCTCGATGGGGGCGCCTAAAATCAGGTCTTTCATGGCCGCTCTGCTTTTATACGAGCGAGGGCCCGGAAAAGTTCCGCCGGCGAATCAAGCCGGAACGTTGCGACATTGAGTGATGGGCGGGCAGACGGAACGCCGGATGGAGTGGCCCGCTGAAAGAGCCTCCTTATGGAGGCCAAGAAGCTGGAGGCCGACGCGAAGTTCAATTGAACTTAGGCAACGCCGCACCGGCAAGAACAGGACGGGACGGATAAAATCCATCCCGCCCTCGCTTTTTGTCGGGCGCCGCGCGACTAGCCACCACCCCCACCTAGGTCTAGCCACCGGGGGTGGTGGGGTATACACCCCCTCGAAAAACGAATTAAAGGCTGGCATTCACTATCTACCCCCTAGCCACCACCCCCGTATACCTAGCCACCATATGGGGTATATATGGGGGGTATATATGAAAAACGCCCCGAACATCCGAAATGCGTAGGTTTTGGACGAATTAAAGGCTGGCGCCGGATAGGCGGCAGATAGGCAAACGAATATAAGATAGGCAAATGATAGGCAGATCGGGTCTGGATAGGGCTTATAGGGTCTGGGGTGGACCCTATCTAAAATCGTCTGATTTTAGGGCGAAGCTGGGGTAGTTCTAGAAACGGAGCGGGTGCAATGGTGGGTGCCTGGTTGCGTCGGAAAGAAGTAAAGAATATAATCGTTTTATGGCGCTTGCTCCCGTTGCTGCCAAGCAAAAACCTGCTGCTGGTAGTTCCGGAAGGACGCGTTTCCGCGTTGGTTCTCTTTTCGCGGCGATTGGCGGTTTTAGTCGTGCGTTTGCGGATGCCGGTGCTACTGTGCTATGGGCAAACGAGAAGGACCGCTTCGCAGTTGAGACTTACAAGCTTAACTTCCCGACGGTCCGGTGCCTTCATAAGCCGGTCGAGGACCTTTCTGTTCGAGGCGACGGACTGGAGCCGGTGCACGTGCTGACGGCCGGATTTCCCTGCCAGCCTTTTTCCGTGGCTGGCGAGAAACTGGGTTTCAAAGATAAGCGCGGAATGCTCTTCCTCCACATCATCCGCTTAATCAAGGAGTTTGGCAAAAATAAGCCGAAGATTCTCCTGCTTGAGAACGTTAAGAATTTTCGCTCCCATGACGGAGGAAAGACGTTCCGCCGTGTTCAGGCTGAGATTCAGAAAGCCGGCTATTGGTTTTCGGACAAGGATGCGCAGGTGCTCAATACCGCGACGCACTCGGCTATCCCGCAGAATCGAGAACGCGTTTTCATGGTGGCAATGGCGAGTGATTCATTCAGATCGAACACCTTCAAGTTCCCAGACGCTCTGCCAGACGACCGGCGGATCGCTGTGAAGGCGCTTCTCAATCTTGATAGGAAGGCTCCCGAGCAATTTTACTTCAAGCCCAGCAACCAGTATTACAAGTTGTTCGTCGATAGAATGGAAAACGGCGAAAAGGGAGCCATTTATCAGCTTCGCCGCAGCTACGTGAGGATGAATATGTCGGGGCTCTGCTTCACACTCATGGCGAACATGGGCGAGGGCGGGCACAATGAGCCCGTGATCAAGGATCGCTGGGGCATACGGAAGCTAACGCCTCGCGAATGTGCCAGGCTGCAGGGCTATGGTGACGATTTTAAATTTCCAGAAGGCATGTCCCGGTCGCAGCTTGGCAAGCAGATCGGGAACTCAGTCACTGTGCCGCTCGTCAGGCGGTTCGCCGACCGTATCCTCGACGAACTTGAGGGCGCCGAATAGGCCCGCCACGCCGAACGCATGAAGTGGTTCTTTTCGAAGCGGATGGGAGGCCGAGACTGCGGGCCGAATGACTCGGGCATCGAAACTTTTCGCGGCGATTTTTTTCGCTATTTGGCGCGTGAGCTAATCCAAAACAGCCTCGACGCGCGGCACGATCCGAGTAAGCCGGTTGTTGTCCGATTTGACCATGTCAACTTGCCATTGGCGGAATTCCCAGACGCAGACACCCTCGCAAGCGTAATCCATCGCTGCCGCGAGTACTTTCCCAAAGACAAGAAGGCGGGTAAGTTCTTTGAAGCGGGCGAGGCGCTGCTCAAAAAGGAGACCATCCCTTGCTTGCGTATTGGTGACTTCAATACGACGGGTGTGCGTGGTGGCGATGCGGCCCGGGATAAGGAATGGTACCACCTTATCCGGTGCAGCGGATCTTCATCAAAAGGCGCGGGAGAAGGCGGCTCATACGGAATCGGAAAGAATGCCCCTTTTGCTGCGAGCGATTTAAGGGCGGTGCTTTATTCTACTAAGAACACTGATAAGGAGGTTGCGTTCCAGGGCGTCGCGAGCCTGGTCACGCACCAGCATCCCGAGGGCGGCTTAGCTGAGGCTGTGGGCTACCTTGGGGGACGCGACGGGGCTTCAGTTCGGAAGGCCGCTGAGATTCCGGAGCGGTTCCTGCGCGACAAGCTGGGCACGGATATTTGGGTAATGGGCTTTCACGTTGTCAAAGACTGGAAAGCGGAGCTTCTATTTTCGGTGCTGGATAACTTCTGGCCCGCGATCCATTTCCGCGATCTTGAAGTGTTCGTCGGCGATCTGCGCATTTCTTTCGAGAATCTGGCGGCGCAATTGAACGCGCACGCCGGGAAAGATGACTTCACCGCCCATCAATACTTCAAGGCGTTCACGGGGCATACGCAGCACGTCGGACGGGATCTTCCGACGCTCGACCGCGCGGATTTATATTTACTTGCCGGAGATATGGATCTTGGCAAGCGCGTGGCGATGATTCGGTCATCCGGCATGGTGATCGAGCAGCGTCTTTTCCGCTCGCCCATGTCGTTCTGCGGCGTGTTTTTATGCCGCAGCGAGCGTGGAAACCGGACTTTGCGGGAAATGGAGCCGCCCCGCCATGATGTATGGGATCCGAACCACCCAGATAAAGGCGCGAACAAGAAGACTGAGGCGGAGTTTGTCAGCTTTATCCGGGAATGCGTCCGGGCGCTTACTCCGGCCGACGACTCAAAGTCCTTATCGATTCCCGAACTCGGCCGCTTTCTTCCGGACGACGACGAATCACCGGAAGAGAGCTTCGATCAGGGTGGTGATGAAGGTAGCAAGATGGAGACGGCCGACCGTCGCGCCAAACCTCAGAAACTGGAGGGGCGACGGATTGACCCCTCGAAGCGCCAACTACAGCCCGACGATACAAAGCCCGGCGCAGGGCTCGATGAGACAGAGCAGCCCGGCGGAGATGGAAGTGGCGGGGGGACTGGCGGAAAGCCGAACGACGGGACTGGCGGAACCGGTGGCGGTGGAGGGGGTGGCAAAGGCAAAGGAGACGGCGCTGGCGGCCAAGGTGGCCCGGGCGGCAGCCATGGCAAGCCGCCGATCCCCATCTTCTTCCGTACTTTTTCACGGAATCCGCCGGCCGGTGTCTACGTCGCGGTAGTTACGCCGAAAAAAGACGGAAGCGCGAGGGCAGTCATCAAAGTCAGCGAGATCGGCGATGACGGAGCAAAGATTCCCGCTGAAATTCGCAGCGCTCGGACGCCCAACGGCCAAGAGCAAAAGGTTGCAGGGAATATGATTGGCCCGCTGGCGATGCCGGCGGGAGCAGCTCTGAGGCTGGAACTTGTGCTGGCGACGCCTGCCAAGGTTTCAATGGGGGTGGAGGCGCATGAGGCTGAGTGAACGCTCATATCCACACCCGGTCGTAGGAAATCGGGACGATGTCCCCAGCGCCGGCTTTCAAGCGGTGATCTTGGGGTCGTGCGACAGAGAGAATTTTTACATTGACGTGGAAGTTCACTGTGGCAGCGGTGCCATCGCTGCGTTAGTCAAGGATAAGAAGGCCGCCTACGTTGCGCACATTGAATGCACGAATACGATGTATCGAGAAGCAATTCGATTTCATGAGGAGAAAAAGACGTTGGTTGTGCCGGTTTCGCGTCTGTTCGGACGCTTTGAGGTCAATGTTTTCGTTGTTGCCTTAAGCGGCATATCCTCGTATTCCGTTCACGGGGCGCATGAAGATTACGCTGGCGCTTCGTTCGACCTTTCGGAAGGCGACATCCTGGCCGTCGGCGACGGGAAATATTTTGATCCAGAACCGGAGGATGCGCTGGTGCGCGTCGGCTCGATAATGGCTGTCGAGGAGTCGAAGACGACTGAGGACGGCCCTATGGCGGTCGTCTACACGCGCGACAAGATTATCATCATCCTAAGCAAGAAGGATTTCACCGCCTACAAGGTGCTCAAAGGCCACGAGCATCTCGGCAGCACGCTAACGACCACCATCGTTCTGCCCGTTTTGGTCGAGGCGCTTAATCTGCTCAAGGCCAAACCGGAAGACGCCGAACTATTAGATTTGCGCTGGCATGACAATCTTCGCAGGCGCCTGGAGAAGCTTGGACTATTGGGGAAGGACTTCAACGCCCTCGACGTCGCCCAAGTGCTTTTAGAGCAGCCGATCAAACGGGCTCTGTCCGCTGGCCGAGCCTACATCGAGGCGGGATCGTAATGCCGGCGCTTAAAGTCTTTACTGATAACTTCACGGGGCGTCTCCTAAGTTCTGTGCCAAGCCACCTTGATTGGTACCAGGGAGCAGACTCTTGGGTCGAGGAATTTTCTGAAGCGTCCAAATGGGAGTTGCCGACGTCCATTGAGCCGAAGCTGCCGCCGAAGGTCCAGTTTGCGAAGCTGCTCGTGATGCCCGACGGCGAAGATAAGAAGGATTTAGAAAATTCCATCAGAGTACATAAGGCGCTCCAAATGTTGACGCCCGTGCAGGCGCGCGATCCGCGTTTGTGGGCGCGGTTGACGCATGTGGAATTTTGGCTGTACATGAGGCAGCGGTGGCCTGTAGAAAAATATCTTCCCAACCGAGAAAAGGCGGAACGATACGCCGTTGAGAGATACTTCGTTGCTAAGACCGAGAGCCGCGCACTACTAAGGAACGGCATGGCGCGGTTGTGGTGGTATTCACATATGACCTTCGATCAGGACCGCCAAAACCCCTATGAACTGACCGGCGTAATGCTGCGTAATCTGGACATCACGCAGCAGATACTGGAGCGCAGCATGGGGCGGTGCAGGTCTGTGCTTGTGGCATTTCTTGAATTTCTTCTTGAAAATCCGGAGTTGCTGGCGAGTGGGGGTGATGCAACGCGCGCAAAAGTGAGGACGTTGGCGAAGTCTTTGAATCTTTACGGCGGAGTCGCGATCTTGGACTGCCTTTCGGTCGGGACGCTCAAGGCGTACCTCGCGAGCGAGTTCGCTCGCCTCAGGCCATCGGAAGCCGGTGGGCCTGCCGGCGCGACCATCTAGTCGGCCGTGGCCGATATGTTCACGAGCCGCAAGCGGTCATCCATTATGGCTGCGATCCGAAGCCAGGGAAACCGCACGACAGAACTCCGCTTTATCAGCCTTATGCGCAAATTCGGCATACGCGGCTGGCGTAGGGGGAGCCAACTCCCGGGAAGGCCAGATTTTGTGTTCAGTTCGAAGCGCCTGGCGGTATTCATAGATGGTGACTTCTGGCATGGCAATCCCAGGAAGTTTCGAGTGCCCAAGAGCAATGTCTCCTATTGGAGCCAAAAAATTCATGCTAACCGTCGGCGGGACCGCCTAATCAACCGAACTCTTAGGGCCGCCGGATGGTCCGTCGTCCGTTTTTGGGAGTCCTCGTTGCGCGACGGGGAGGCCGCGATGGCCGATCTGAAGATGGATATCCTTAAATCGGCGGCCAGATGCCATCAAGGTTCGGGCAAGCGCTGGCGAAATTAGAAATCACGCAAGATGTCCGAGTTTCGGGCAGTCGATCTCCATTAATTATAAAAAGTCCTTCAATCTGGCGGCCGAAGTGCGTAGTTCTGCAAATTGGCCGTTTTCCTTATTGTCCTTCGGACTTTCCAACTGCAAGCGTCGCCATCCCCGCAAACCTCTTGGCGTTCGCCTCAATTTGTCGCATAATCTCCGTATGAGAAAAGCCAAGAAGCTCCAAATCACGCACCGATACAAGAACTTAAGCGGCAAGTCCGCGGTCGTCAGCTACAAAATGGATAAAGACTCCATGGCCATCCGCTTCGCCGACAGCTCGGTCTACCTCTACACCAACCAGAGCGCCGACCCGGCCAACATCAGCAAGATGAAGACCCTGGCGCAGGCCGGCAAGGGCCTGGGCACGTTCATCGAGGCCGGCATCAAGGACCGCTTCTCCCGCAAGGTCAGGTAGCCAAGCGGCCAAGACCACGGTCAACCGCGCCGCCGCCTATCCGCTCACCTATCTCTTCGTGCTGGGCGGATACCTCATCGCGGCGCACGCGGACCTGAGCCCGGCGCGCTTTCTTCCCTTGACGGCGATAGACCGGGCCGTGCCGTTTATGCCCTGGACCGGCTGGATCTACGCGACGGTGTTCCCGTTCCCGCTGCTGGCGGCCGTCTTCGTGCGCGACGACCGCGGCATCCGCACCATGCTGGCCGCGTTCATCGCCGCCGCCGCGGTCTGCCTCGCGGTCTTCTTGGCCTGCCCGACGGCCTATCCCCGGCCGGAGCTGGCCGGCGGGGGCCTCATCGCCTGGCCGCTGGAGATGATCTACCGCCTTGATTTGCCCAGGAACTGCCTGCCCTCGGAGCATGTCACCACGGCGTTCCTGACGGCCTTCGCCGTGCGCCACAGCCGGCCCAAGCTGGGCGCGGCCTGCCTTGTCTGGGCCGTCCTCATCAGCGTCTCGACCTTGACCACCAAGCAGCACTACTTCTGGGACGTGGCCGCCGGCGTCCTGCTCGCGACGGCCGCCTACGAGGCGGCGCGCCTTTATTTCGCGGCCGCCGGGTAGAAGGCGGCGGGGCTGACGCGAAATCGGCGGCCCAGCCGTTCGATGTGCTCGCGCGTGAGGCGGCGCTTGCCGCGAAGCACGTCCGACACCACCGGCTGCCCGCCCAAATCCGCGGCGATGTCGTACTGGCTCAGGCCGTTTTGCTCCATAAGAAATCGGAGAACCTGTTCCGGGGTCGAGGCTCCGGCGGGAAACTCGTTTTTCTCGTACTCCTCGATAAAGGGCACGATGGACAATAGGTAGCGGCCGACCGCTTTGCGCGAAGCGGCGTCCAACTCGCCCTTTTCTTTCTCGGCCAGCAGAAGCGAGACCGCCTTGGAATAATCGGCGTGCATTTTGCGCGTCGCAATCGGCTGGGGCGGCAGGCTGAGGTAGAGCCACTTCAGAAGAGGCCCCTCAAGGGGAGCCTCGAAAGGCTTCAACTTACGCTCCAAAGTTTCCACGGTCATTTTATTTCCTCCATCTGCCCCTATCGTATTCCTCATGCGTCAGCACGTCCACGATCGACGCCAAACCCAGCCCGTAGTCGACTATCGCTATCAATCGGTATTTGTTCCCGCCGATATTAAAAATGGTGTGGGGCCGGACATAATCAACGGACCCGAACGTCTTCTTTAAATCGACCAGATCGCTAAAATCCCTTGATTTCAAGATCTGGAGCCATGTCCTGAGCGGTTCCCGGGCCTGAGGACGTTTCCGGGCGAACGCCTCCGCGTGATCTTGGCCGACAATCCTCACACCCAGAATGATAGCAGAATGCTATTACTTGTCAAGGCCCAGGCGGGCTCTTTTGGCCTAGCGCACGTCGAAGTTGAAGCAGCGGCGCGGAAAGGGCTCGCGCTTGAGCGTGAAGTGCCACCACTCCTCGGGGATGCCCTTAAAGCCGTGCTTCTCCATCAAGGAGCGCAGCAGCCTGCGGTCGGCCAGCGCCCGCCGGCCCACGGCGGGGTTGTCCGGATGGGCCAGGAGATCGAAGCAGTCAAAGCCCGTGCCCATGTCGATGCTGTCGTCGTCAAAGCGCCGTCCCTCCGGCGCGGTGCAGGCAAAAAGCTTCTCGCCCCGGCGGTAGGGCGCTTCCTTGGGAACCGGGAGGGGGACCAAGGTCAGGTCCACCGTGCTGCCCCGACTGTGCGAGGAGCGCGCGGCGATGTAGCCGTCCTTGAACAGGTCTTTTTTGGCGACGCGGGGGTAGAACTCCGCCTTCATCGCGCGGTCGTCAAGGCGCTTGGCCCAGGCGATGAAGTCATTGACCGCTTTTTGCGGCCGGTAGCAGTCGTAGACCTTAAGCGTCAAGGAGCGCTTCTTCGCGTCAGCCTCGACCGCGGAGAGCGCCCGCGCGGCTTGGCGGGTGAGCAGGCACTTGGGCGCGTCGTAGCCCGCGACCGGGCGGCCGGTGAAATTGTGGTAGCCGGCGTAGCGCATCTCCACGAGCACGCCGGGCGCGGCGTCTTGCACGGAGACGAAGTCGGCGCGCGGGTTTGGCGCGGCCGCGAGGCAGAGCGCCAACGCCAACATCAGGATCGCCGGCCGCGGGCTCATGCCTTGGCGTAGCCGGAAAAAAACGGCTTCAAGAAGGCCACGTACTGCTTCATGAGCCGGAGCATGAAGGGGGACATCCAGGCGATGACGGCCGTGACCAGGACCGCGCTCAAGAGGCTGTAGAGCGCCATGCGCTTTTTGTCCGCGCCCAGCGCCTGAAAGACCAGCACGACCGTGAAGGTTCCCAGCGCCAGCGGGCCCAGGATGACCGAATAGAGGAGGCCGCGGCCCTGGATGAACCGCGTCAGCGTCTTGCCGCGCTTCTTTTCGAGGTAGGCGTGAATGCGCGGGAAGCGCTCCAGGCGCTCGATGAACAGGATAAGCGCCAGCGCCAAGGCGAAATTGGAAACGGCCGCCGCGGCCGAAACCGAGACCAGCGGCAGTCCCAGGCCCAAGCCCAGCGGGATGGACACGCTGCGGCCGGTCAAGGGGTTGAGCGTGGCCAGAACGACGGCCAGCCACTTATCGAAGGGAGTCATCGCGCGCGTCTATTATAAAACAACCAAGGGCCCCACAGGCGGCCGGCGCCGTTGACGAAACCGCTTTCTGGGTTTACACTTCATCCATGAACAATACGATCGCCCTGCTGGCCTTCCTGCTCCTGTCGGCGCCGCGCGCGCGGGCGGCGGATAAGCCCTCCGGCCAAAGCGCCGCCCAGGCCCCGGGGGACGAGATCGTTCCCATGCTGGCGCGCGACCCCGCCGCGTTGGTCCTTTCGCCCGAAGGCTTGGGGTCCGGCGCGCTCTCGATTTCGGCGCCGCCAAGCGCTCCGGCCGCGCCCGCCCCGGCGGCAAAGGCCAAGGTCGAGGCCGCGGACGCGTCCGCCCTGCACGCGCAATACCGCGCGGTCTCCGTGCCCATCAACGAGGATCAACTGCTCGGCGTGAAGGCCGGCGACCGCGTGGACGTGCTGGCGGTCTTCGAGGTCTCCGCCGCCGCGGGGCCCAAGAAGATGGTCGCCGAAACGATGCTGCAGGACGTCGCGGTCCTTGGCGTCGCCGCGACCGGAAATCTCTTCGGCCAGGGCGTCATCACGCTGGAGCTTAACCCCATCGAGGCCCAGTACGCGGTCTTGGGCGCCCGCGAAGCGGACCTCTATCTCGCCAAGCGCGCTCCGGGCGACGTCGCGCTGCACCCCATGCAGATGTCCGACTTCGACGGCTTTTTCCGCTGAGGCGCGCGCCTTGTTGGTCAGCGCCTGAGGAATCTAAAGTAGTCTGCCGTTGGGTTTAATCTGACGCTGAAGTCAGCAATCCGCTCAAGTCATCGGCTTGCGCGGCCGCGAGTCCGGAAGGGACCTCTTTTCGCCAGCCGGCCGGCAGTTTCCGAAACTTGGAGCGTGCCTGCGCGCCGCCCGCTGATGATCAGCTTCTGAAAGGCGTAGTTGATGGGGTGCGGAAGGGTCAAATCGAGGCCGCGGCTGCGGACCTTGAGCGTGTCGTCCGAAAGTAGGCTCATGTACCGCAGCGGCTGAGCCTTGACGCCGAGCGCTTTTACGAGATACGGCTTGTCCGTCCCGCGCCCACGCTCGGCCACGAGGAAGTCGATGATGAGTTCGGGATGGCTGAGGCTGATGGAGCCGTTGCCGTAGAACTCCGTGATAAAGCCCAGGTCCTTCAAAAGCTCCGCGAGATGGATCTCGCCCTTGATCTTGGGCGGCGTCGGAATCAGGAAATCCATGTCGCGGGTGCGGATTGCCGAGAGTGCGGCGCCGTTGAAATAGTCCTTGTAGAAGTGGACGCACCAGCTCCCGACCAGGATCATGCCCGGCAGGACGCCCGCCTTGTCCAGGCGGCGCAGGACCTCCACGACGAGATCAACGGGAGCGCCTTTTTCTTTCATGGAGCGCGCGCTTGAGGAAAACGATCTGTTTTTTGAGGTCCGCGATGAGTTCCCGGTGCCGGGCTTTTTGGTTCGCCGCCTTCCTGAAATCCGACACTTCGTCGGCCGAGAGCTTCCCCTTGTAATCGAAATGGACTTTCCCCGCTTTGCGGTAAGCCAAGTAGTAAAATACCCCGCCTTTGATCTTCTTTGGAACGAGGCTTCCCTTCGGCAGCGCCGCGAGCGCCTGCCGATAGCGCTTCAGCAGACGCTCGGAGTTCTCCAACTCCTCGGACAGAACGCCTCTCAACGGGTTGTGGGCCATGGGTTACCAAACCAGTATGGATAATAGTATAGTCTGTTTGGTAACTATCCGCCAGTCCCTATCTACACCACAATAATTTAATTTATGCTATTTATGGCGCAATCAAGCGCCGATATTCTCCAGGTTTTTAGTCGATAGCGAAAAATAAAGCGCTCCGGGCCAGGACTACAACGTGCCGAAAGAAAACTCGAAAACTATTTTAAAGCATGCCGCCGCCATCGGCGCCGTCGTCGCCGTCACGGTCGCCGCCTTCTGGCCCGCGCTCCATAACGGGTTCCTGAATTACGACGACGCCGTCTACTTCCTGGGCAACCCCAGCTACCGCGGCCTGGGCTGGGCGAACTTGAGGTGGATGTGGACGACGCATTACTACGGCGCCTACCAGCCCTTGAGCTGGATGACGTTGGGCCTGGATTATTTGATTTGGGGAATGGATCCCTTCGGCTACCACCTCGCCAATCTCATCTTTCACGCGCTCAACGCCGCGCTGGTTTTCTCCGTGCATCCCCTGCGCGTCGAATCGGTCGCCTGGGCCTCCGAGCGGCGCGACGTCTTGTCGGGTACGTTCTATCTGGCCGCGTTGCTTTGCTATCTGGAAGGCGCGCGGTCTCGCGCGTCTCGCGGCCGTTGGCTGGGCGCGGCCCTGGCCTGCTATTTTTTGTCCCTGTCCGCCAAGGGCGTGGTCGTGACGCTGCCGCTGGCGCTGCTGCTGCTGGACGTTTATCCGCTCAAGCGATTGCCCGGCGAACCCGCCAAATGGGCCGCCCCGGAGTTCCGCCCCGTTTGGCTTGAGAAAATTCCTTTTTTTATCTTGGCCGCCATCTTCGGGGCCGCCGGCTTGGCGGGGCTGCGCCAGGCCGGCGCGATGAATTCGTGGGCGCGGCGGGGCTTGGCCGCGCGCCTCGCGCAGTCCGTCTACAGCTTGGTTTTTTATTTGGGCAAGACGATTTTTCCGGCGCATCTTCTGCCGCTCTATCCTATTCCAATCCGGTTCAATCCCGTGGGAGCGCTCTATCTGCTGTGCGCGGCCGTCGTGCTGGTCATCAGCGGCGTCCTCTTTAAAGCGCGTCGTCGTCGGCCGGAACTCCTGGCGGCTTGGGCCTATTACGCGATAACCCTTTTTCCAATGCTGGGCTTGGTCGTGTCCTTCAGGACTTACTTCACGGCGGATCGCTACAGCTATCTTTCCTGCCTGGGGTGGGCGGTCCTGGCCGGCGCCGGAGCGCTTTTCCTGTTAAAGCGGCTGGGCGGTTGGCCGCGGAAAATGGCGGCGGTCGCGCTCGGCGCTCTAGTCGCCGCGCTGGCCTGCCTGACGTGGGGGCAAGCCAAGATATGGCGCAGTCCGCAAAGCCTGTGGAGCTATACCGTTTCACAGGATCCTAAAAATGTCCTGGCGCTGAGCAATCTGGGGGCAATCCTGGAAGAGGAGGGGGAATTCGCGCGGGCTGTCGCGCTCGATGAGCGGGCGCTCGCCTTAAATCCCGACATTCCGGAGCTTTACGCCAACCTGGGCGTTGCTCTTCAGAACGAGGGCGATTTGCCCCAAGCCGTGAGCGCCTACCGGCGCGCCTTGGCGCTCGGCGAAAAATCGCCGGTCATCCGCGCCAACCTGGCCTTGGCCCTCTCGCGGAAGAAAAAATAGGGCGCCAAGCCCCGGCTGTTTTTTATAATATGTCCGCCTAGACAGATATGTACGCCAAGCGGTTCGCCGCGTATCGCAAGAAGAGCCGCCGCTGTGATTAAGAGTCCAGGCGCCATGGAAAGAAAAAAAGTTCTCTTTGTCTGCATCGAAAACTCCTGCCGCAGCCAAATCGCCGAGGCCTTCGCCAGGAAATTGGGGGGCGGCGCGCTGGAGGCGTGGAGCGCGGGCTCAAAGCCCTCGGGCCAAGTCAACCAGACGGCCGCGGCCTTGCTGAAGGAGCGCGGCCTTGATTTAAGCGCGCACCGCTCCAAGGGTTTGGCCGAAGTTCCGGCGGGGCCGTGGGATTACGTGGTCACCATGGGCTGCGGCGAGGCCTGCCCGGCGGTGGCCGCGCGCGCCCGGGCCGATTGGGGCATCCCCGATCCAAAAAATATGCCGCGCGAGGAGTTCATAAAAGTGGTCGAGCAAATCGAGACCAAGACCGCGGCGCTTGTCCAAGAGCTTGCGGCCGGAGCCGGCCGATGACCCGCCCCAAATTTTTTGCCGAGGTCCTGGGCACCTATTGCCTGGTCTTCGCCGGGACCGGCGCCGTCGTGGTCAACCAAGTCACGAACGGGGCGGTGACGGCCTTGGGCATCAGCTTGGTCTTTGGCCTCATCGTCCTGGCCATGATTTACACGATTGGGCACATCTCCGGCGCGCACATGAACCCGGCCGTGACCTTGGGCTTCTACGCCGCGGGGCGCCACAAGGCGTCCGAAATAGCGCCCTATGTCGCGGCGCAGCTCTTGGGCGCCGTGGCCGCGTCGGCGACGCTCAAACTCATGTTCTTGGGCCTGCCGACCAATCTCGGCATGACGCTTCCCGCGGGCGGCGCCCTGCAGAGCTTCGTCATGGAACTGCTCTTGAGCTTCATGCTGATGTTCACCATCATGGGCGTGGCCACGGACGACCGGGCCGAGGGCGCCATGGCCGGCATCGCGATTGGCGCGGTCATCGCGCTTGAGGCGGCCTTCGGCGGGCCGGTGTCGGGCGCGTCCATGAACCCGGCGCGCTCGTTCGCTCCGGCGCTCATGAGCTGGGACTTTACCGGCAATTGGATTTACTGGCTCGCGCCCGTGCTGGGCACGGTGCTGGGCGCGCGCGCCTACCAGTTCATCGCGCCGGCGCCCGAAACGGGCCTCCCCGACTAATCAGCGGCCAAAATCCGGCGGACTCCATGAAATTATCCCGCGGAATGCAGTTTCGTTACAGCCGGCAAATTTCCAAGGAGGATGTCCGCGAATTCACGAAAGCGTCCCATGACGCGAATGTCTATCACGTGCGGGAAGACGAGCAGGGCCGGCTCATCGCCCACGGCCTGCTCGTCGCCTCCTTAGTCACGAAAATCGGGGGAGACCGGAGCTTCCTCGCGCGGACGATGTTCTTTGATTTTCTCAAGCCGACTTATTCCGGCGACACGCTGACGTGCATCGCCACGCTCGATGCGCTCGTGGAGCAACGCGAGCGGGTAAAGTGCGAATTCTTGTTTAAGATCAGCAATCAAAAGGGCGAGGTGGTCATGACCGGCGAGACCTCGGGCATGATCAGGAAAGGCGACCTGGGGGAGTAGGGGGGATTGCCCCAGGCCGCCGCCGGCCTCTCTCGCGCCGCCTAGCAGGTCGGCGGGGCGAAGGCGATGGCCGCGCCGGTCTCCAAGAGGCTCTTTAGGCTGCTCATCACCGCGGGCCAGCCGTTGTTGACGCCTTTAAACGTGCTCGGGTCCGCCACGATGTCCTCGGGCAGGAGATTTTCGTGGATGACGCGGAGCTTGACCTGCTCGCCCATGGGCGTCAGCTCATAGGTCACGCGCGAAAGCCCGTCGCGCTTGGCGGCCAGCTCGGGCGCGTCCTTCACGTTCCAGGTGTAGGTGAGCTTGCGGGTCGGCGACCATTCCAGGACCTCGCCGGCGTGATCGCCGAATTTGCTCTCGGTCCCCTTGGGCGGCAGGATGCGCACGCGGCCGCCGGCCTTCTTCTCCACTTCGAGGCGGAAACCCATCCAATATTTTTCGCTGAAGTCCCCGCTGGTCAAAGCCTCCCAGAGCTTCTCCGGCGTGGTGCGGATGAACGTCGCGTAGACGAAGGTCTCGGTCTTTATTTTCGTGGTCATATCATCTCTCCAGGTGCGCCTTTAATTCCCGCAGCGCGTCCAGGCGGGTTTCCTCGAAGGGCCTTATCCAGCGCCGCGCCAAGTCGTGGATGGGCACGGGGTTAAGGTAATGCAGGCGCTCGCGTCCGATGCGCCGGGTCTCCACCAAGCCCGCTTCCTCGAGCTGGTCCAAGTGCTTGGTCACCGCCTGCCGGCTCATGTCCATGCCCGCGCACAAGGCGTTTAAGGTGAGCCCGCCTTTGACGCGCAGGCGGTCCAGGAGGCGGCGCCGGCTCGCGTCGGCCAGGGCCTTGAAGACCATATCCGCGGCGCTGGGGGCGGCGAGCTTGTCCATGCCCATAGTATAGGCAACTAAATAGTTGCTTGTCAAGAATCATGAAAACTGGTGACAGCGCGTGACAGCCGCGGGATTGCCCCCGGCCCGGTTTCGGCTCCAAAATAAGTCAACGCAATTAAAAACAAAGGCTCGGTCGCGAGGCGCTATGGATGAAAAACCCTTGAACCTTCTTTTGATCGAAGACGATCCCAACGACGTGCTTCTCATCAAATACTTCCTGGCGGAAAGAGGACCGGGGCGGCCCATGAAGATCGCGGCCGCCGCGACCCTCGCGAAGGGACGCGGGCTTTTGGAAGGGCAGTCTTTCGACGCGGCGATATTGGACCTGGGCCTGCCCGACAGCCGCGGAATAGGCTCCCTGCTCGGCATCCGCGCGCGCCACCCGGAGCTGCCGGTCATCGTTCTGACCGCGCTGCGGGACGAGTCCGTCGCTCTCGAGGCGCTGGCCTTGGGGGCGCAGGACTACCTGATCAAGGGGATGATCAACGGTTACTTTCTAAGAATGGCGATTGTCCACGCCATCGAAAGGGCGCGGCAGGCGGCTCAATTCGAAAACGTCCTCGCCCAGGATCCCGACGGCAAGCTCATCGTCAACGCGAAAGGAACCATCTGCTACGCCAATGCCGCCGCCGAGTCTTTTCTGGGCCGCCGGGGGGAGGAACTGCTGGGCAAGCCCCTGCCTTATGCCTTGCCGGCGGAAGGCGCCGAGGAAGTCAAGACCCTCAAGCCGGGCGCGGAGGAAAAGCGCGTCGAGATCAGCGCGGCGCTCATTCGGTGGCGCAAAGCGACGGTCCGGCTCGCCACGCTGAGGGAAATCAAGCCCGTCGACCATGCCCAAAAAACCCGCCGCCGCGAGGCGCCCGTCCGCGACGGGATGCGGGAGGGCTCTCGTTAAAAGCTAAAATAACCAATGAGCCTAAACCTGACGGCGCCGCTTTGAAATGACCAATAATTTATTCGTCGGCGGTTTTCCCTATGAAACGACCGAGACGGATCTTTCCAGGCTGTTCCGGTCCTGCGGCACGGTCCGAGGCGTGAGCATCCTCTTGGAGCGGGGGACCGGCCGCTCCCGAGGCCTGGCCTTCGTCGAGATGTCCACGGAGGCCGAGGCGCGCTTGGCGATCGACAAGCTCAACGGCTCGACGCTGGGCTCGCGCCGGATATTCGTGAGCGAGGCGCGTCCGCGAGAAAGGCGGCCGGACGATTTTGCCGGCAAGCCCGGCTTCGTGGAGAGACGCTCCGGGAAGGACCGTCGCCGGGCGGGCACAACCTCCGGGAGCGGCGACGCGCGGCATGCGCAGAGGCCGGCCGCGGACCAAAGCCGGCGGGAAGGTTTTTTCAAGCCCAAAAAGCGCTGGGGAGATAAACTTGGTTTTGCCGGCAAAAAGGAATGGAAGAAACGCCCCGCTTTTGGCGGCCCCAAAAAGGATTGGAGCGCGAAACCCGGAGCCGGCGGCGATAAGCGCAAGGAGTTCGGCGGCAAGAAGAAATGGGGCGGCAAGCCAGGTTCAGACTCGGCGCGAAGACCTGGAAAAGCGAGTCCGGAACATCGAGCGCGAAAGCGTTGGGCTTGAGGCTCGGTAAAAAAAATCTGGCTGCCCGAGTCATGCGATAGACAGAACCTTTAAGCTTCGATTCCAACTGCTCTTCATCAAGCCGCAGAAGGCGCCGCAAGGGCGCAATCCAGGGCCGCGAAGGCCGATTCCATCTGGACGGAGACTCCGCTTTCCTCCGCGCCGTGGACCGGGTAGTCCGCCGCGTCCCAGAAATTCTCGAAGCGCCGCAGTCCGGGCCGCGCCGGCTTGCGCGGCGCGGGCGGAAGGGCGACGGCCTCCGAGAAAGCCCCGATGACGTCGGAAGATCGCAGCAGCCCCAGCTCGGCGAGTGAGTTCCTGGTAGGCTTGAGAAACGCCTTCGGATCGGCCATGACCCATTGGCCGAGCGCGCCCAGCCGCTTGCCTTGGATGGACGTCAGTATGGGCGTGGTCGTTCCAATCGAGTAATGTCCCGGCGGCGCGTTGTGCCGGCTGAAATGCGAGGGATAATAGGCCAGGGGCGGCAGAAGAGGATTGCGCGACTCTGGCAAGCGCACCCAGTGGTAGGGTTGCGGCGCGCGTCCCCGCGCGAGGATATGGTGCAGGAGCAGGACGTCCCGAGGACCGGACGCCTCTCCCGGATTCCGCGGTTCGGCCTGCGCGGAGAACGGCCGGCCCGCGCTCCAGTAGCATCCGCGGACCGGGAACCTCCGTCCGCCGAGCGTAATCGCCTCCAAACGGCGGCTACGGAACGCAAAGCGCCGCGGCTCAAGGCCGGTCCCAAGCAGGACGGCGCCGCCGTTTTCGCGCAAGAGTTCTCCCATGCGCTCGAAGATCGCGCCAAAGCCTCCGCGGCGCGGATAGATGACTTCCGGCGGACGGGAAACGCGCATGCAGCTCCACTCCGCGCCCTCGGCCCTGGGGAGCAGGGAATAAAGGCGCTTGTGCAGGCTTTGCGTCCGCCAATACGAGGCGTCCTCGAACATTCCGGGGCCGCCGCAATGGGACGCCGCCCTCGGGTAAAACGAGGAGAAGTCGCGGCCGAGGACCCGGCGCGCGAATCGCTCTACGCGGGGAGTCTTGGTCACGAAGGCGTGCAGGCCGAAATCAAAGACGAAGTCCGCATAGCGAAAGGAGCGCGCTTGGCCGCCCAGCACGCCCGAGCGCTCGAAAAGGACCACCGGCAGCCCCTCAAACGCCAAGGACAGCGCGAAAGTCAGCCCCTGCGCGCCGCCGCCCACGATCACGTAGGGACTGCGACGCAGAAGCTTGGATGCCTTGGCTTGAGCGTGCGCGCGAAGAATCATTAGGTTTGCTATAGAAAGACCAATCTTATAAAATTTAGAGGTTACCGGTCTTCTAATGATGAATACGACAAGGCCGTCT
>Ga0307374_10006483_pt1 | contig 18357 bp, 15 predicted proteins | sample OX3MG_FD_202532 | JGI IMG/M metagenome (GOLD analysis project Ga0307374, IMG submission 202532) | Soil microbial communities from Risofladan, Vaasa, Finland - OX-3 | ecosystem: Environmental > Terrestrial > Soil > Coastal area > Acid sulfate soil | place: Finland: Risofladan, Vaasa | collected...
CCATCCCGCCCGGCGCCAGCGTCGCGTCCCAGGATGGCCTCACTGCCCAGCTGGCGGAGCGCTGGTTCATCTATTCGATCGGCTACCAGGGCGTCAACGGTGCCGACTACGTGGTCCTGGACTACGCCGCCGACCATCGCGACCGGGCCCTCCACGAGGCGCGACTGGCTCGGGTCGAGGCCCAGGGCTACGACCTCGTCGGCTCCGGTCCCGGCCTCGCCCTGCTGGAGAAGCGGCCTTGAGGTCCCCGGGTCCAGCGCGCCACCTCGACTAGACTGCCTCCCGAATTGCCTGCGCCGGCGCCTCCACGGACAGTGCTCGTCGACGCCCGCGCCCTCCAGGGTCCCAGCGCGCGAAGGGGCATCGGTCGCTACGCAGCAGGGATCCTCGGCGGATTGAGCGAGCTCGGTTTCGAGTTCTCCGTCCTGGTCGACAGATCGTTGCCCGACCCCGAGCTGCCGAGCGGGGTGAGAGAGGTCTTCTCCACCCGCCGGCGGTGGCACGGGCGGCTCGCCGGATTGGAGGACGCGGTCGCGCTCCGAGAGGACCTCCGCCGGATCCGCCCGGCGATCTTTCACTCCCTCCACCTGACCCTTCCTCGCGGCGCACCCTGCCCCGTGGTGGTGACCGTGCACGACCTCATCCCCTGGGCCTTCGGCGGCTGGCGGATGTTGGGCGAGCGCTTCCGCTATAGCGCTTCCCGCCGCCTTTTGCCGCGGGCCGAACTCGTCGTCGCGGTGTCGGAGTCGACCGCGCGGGACCTGCGCCGGCTGGCGCGGGTCGATGAGGACCGCATCCGCGTGATCCCCGAGGGCCTCGACCGGCGCTTCAGCCCCCGCCCCGGCGCGGCCGAGCGGATCGCGGCCCGCTGGACGCAGGAGCGGCCGTACTTCCTCTTCGTCGGTGCTCTCGACGTGCGCAAGGATCCCCGAGGGCTGCTCACCGCCTGGGCGGTGGCCCGGGCCGCCGGCGCTGACTGCGACCTCCTCATCGCAGGCGAACCCGGTCGTCAGGCGCCGCCCTCGATGGGGTCCGCGCGGATGCTCGGCAAGGTCACCGATGAGGAGCTCGAGGACCTGCTCTCGGCGGCCGCCTGCCTGCTCTTCCCAACGCTCTACGAGGGGTTCGGCCTCCCCGCCCTTGAGGCGATGGGCTGCGGCTGCCCGGTGGTCGCCTACCGCAACTCGAGCCTGCCCGAGGTGATGGGGGACGTCGGAGCGCTGGTCCCCAACCGCGACTCCGCGGCGCTGGGCAAGGCCGCGGCGCGATTGGTGCTCGACCCCAAGGCTCGCCGCGCCGCGGTCGACGGCGGGCTGGCGCGCGCCCGGAAGTTCACCTGGCCGGCGGCCGCCGGGAGGACTGTCGAGGCTTACCAAGGGCTGTTGAGATAATCACCCCGCCTTGAGCAAAGTCACGATCGTCGGCGGTGGTTACGTCGGCCTCACAACCGCCGCCTGCCTCGCCGACCTCGGCAACGAGGTGGTGGTGGTCGACATCGACGAGGCCAAGGTGGCCTCGCTCCAACGCCACCGCGTCCACTTCTTCGAGCCCGGTCTCCAGGAGGTGGTCGAGCGCAATGCGCTGGGCGGTCGGCTGAAGTTCACCACCTCCTTCCAGGAGGCGATCCCGGGCGCCGAGTACGCCTTCTTGGCTGTCGCCACCCCCGAGGGTGAGGGCGGCCAGGCCGACGTCAGCGCGGTCGAGAAGGCGGCGCTCGCGATAGGCGAGTTCATGGACGGCCCGCTGGTGATCGTCAACAAGTCGACCGTCCCGATCGGCACCGGTGACCTGGTCTCCAGCCTCGTGGCGCAGCGAACCCGCCACGAGGCCCGGGTCGCGTCGAACCCCGAGTTCTTGCGCGAGGGCCAGGCGCTGCAGGACTTCATGAACCCCGACCGGGTGGTCATCGGCGCCCACGACCGGGCAGTCGCCGAACAGGTGGCGAGGCTCTACGAGCCGCTCGACGCCCCGATCCTGATCACCGACATCTACACCGCGGAGATGATCAAGTACGCCTCCAACGCCTTCCTCGCGACCCGGATCTCGTTCATCAACGAGATCGCCCGGATCGCCGAGAGGGTGGGAGCCGACGTCAAGGTGGTGGCGGACGGGATGGGTCTCGACCGCCGCATCGGCCCCTCGTTCCTGGAGGCCGGGATCGGCTACGGGGGCTCCTGCTTCCCCAAGGACGTCAAGGCGCTGGCTGCGATCGCGGAGAAGTACGACTACCACCCCGAACTCCTGACCGCCGTGATGGACATCAACCGCGACCAGCGCGCCCTGGTGGTCACCAAGCTCAAGGAGTGCCTGGGATCCCTAAGCGACAAATCGGTCGGGCTCCTGGGGCTCGCCTTCAAGCCCAACACCGACGACATGCGGGAGGCGCCGAGCCTGGACATCGCCCGGGTGCTGCTCGCCCTCGGCGCCAGGGTTCGCGCGTATGACCCGGCCGCGATCGAGAAGGCGAGGGAGATCTTGCCGGAGATCCAATATCAGGCCGATGCCTACGCGACCGCGCGGGAGGCAGACGCACTGGTGATGGTCACCGAGTGGAACGAGTTCCGCCAGCTTGACCTGGCCCGCGTGAAAGACCTGATGAGGAGCCCAGTCTTGATCGACGGCCGAAACATCTACGACCCGACTCGGATGCGCGACCTCGGCTTCACCTACCGCGGAATCGGCCGCTAGCAATCCAGTCCGCGAGGCGGCGGCGGTTAGCTCTGCGCTTTATCGGGCCTGAATTCGGATCCGGGGGTGGTAGGGTTGCGCTTCGACGCGAGTGGGCAGTCCGTGCACAACCGGACAGTCCGTTTTGGCTCCGTCGATCGCTGCTGCCGACCCCTGACTGGAGGAAAGTGAGATGGACCCAAAGTTGGATGTTTCGAAGGCCTATTCGAGGCGTGGCCTGCTTAAGCTCGGGGCGGTGGCCGGTGCGGCCGCGGGCAGCGCCGCGCTCGGCTTCCCGCTGAGCGCGAACGCGGCGACGGGCTCCGGCCTCACCACAACGGGGTCCGGGCAGCCGATGCCGCAGAGGTCGAGTGGGTTCACAAGGCTGCAGAACACCGCTGGGTCGATCACGCCCGGAACGACTTACGTGGAGATCGGTGGAATCACTGCGTTCAAGCCGCGGTCTTCGGCGAGCGGTTTCGCGCAGGGCAATAGTGGGGGAGGCATCGGAATCTTTCCGACCATCGGGACCGACTATTTCATCGGCAGCCTCCCGCTGCCGCCCGGTGCGACGCTCACCGAGTTCGTCTATTCCTTCCTCCTGAACGACGCGAATGGCGTCTCCTTGGAGCTGGACTTCCAGGCGAGCAACGTTGACACGAATCTGGCTTTCGTCTCATACCACACGCAATTGGGCAGTATCCAGTCGGTGGCGCTGACGTTTACGCCGACGACGATACCGGTTGATTCGTTCGTGATCCCCTACTTCGGATTCGGGAGCACTGGTGGCGCTAAGCAACAGCTGTTCAGCGCTCGGGCCGGCTATATCCACCAGCCTGGGTTCCACGCCATCACTCCGGCCCGCGTTTATGACACGCGCAGCTCGGGCGGCCCGCTCGCCGCCGGGGCGACCCGCGCCATCTCGGTGGCGACAGCGCTAGTGGGCGGCGCGACGGTGGTGCCGTCCGGCGCAACCGCGATCCTCTATAACCTGACCGTCACCAACACAGCCGCCGCTGGCTACCTGGCGCTCTTCCCGTTCGGGGCGACCTGGCCGGGGAACTCCTCGATCAACTGGACCGGTCCCAACCAGACACTGGCCAACGGGGGCACCGTCAGCCTCGGCGGCGATCGCCAGATCAACGTCCTCGACGGAGGCGGCGGCACCGATTTCATCGTCGATGTGACCGGCTACTTCCTCTAACCACCGGTACGACTTCGACGCAGGGGCGGTCAGCGATAGACCGCCCCTGTGTTCGCTCTCAGGGTCGGGAAGCGGCCCGGGCGCCCTCGTACCAATGGATCGTCTTCCGGAGGCCGTCGCGGAAGTCGGTGCTGGAGCGGAAGCCGAATTCCTTCCAGGCCCTCTCAACGTTGAGCTTGCGACGGGGCTGGCCGTCCGGCTTGGTCCGGTCCCAGTCCACCTCGCCTTTGAAACCGGTCAGATCGACGATCAGCTCCACCAGGTCCTTGATCGATATCTCGACCGAGCTGCCGAGGTTCACCGGGTCCGGTTTGTCGTAGCGCTCGGCCGCCTCGACGATGCCGCGGGCGGCGTCGTCGACGTAGAGGAATTCGCGGGTCGGCGTGCCGGTCCCCCAGACCTCGACCGAAGCTGCGCCCGAATCGCGCGCCTCGATGCACTTTCGGATCATGGCCGGGATCACGTGGGAGTTATGGAGGTCGACGTTGTCGCCGGGGCCGTAGAGGTTCACCGGCAGCAGATAGATGGCGTCGAACCCGTACTGCTGGCGGTATGCCTGGGCCTGGACCAGCAGCATCTTCTTGGCCAGCCCGTAGGGCGCGTTGGTCTCCTCTGGGTAGCCGTTCCAGAGGTCGTCCTCGGAGAAGGGGATGGGGGCGAACTTGGGGTAGGCGCAGACGGTCCCGACCTGGACGAACTTGGCGACGCCGTTGAGGCGTGCCTGCTCCATCAGCTCGATGCCCATGACCGCGTTCTCGTAAAAGAACGAGCCCGGGTTGTCCCGGTTGGCACCGATGCCGCCCACCTTCGCTGCCAGGTGGATCACCACCTCGGGTCGCTGGTCCTCGTACATCCGAGCGACATCAGCCTGCCGGGTGAGGTTGTATTCGCGGCTGGCAAAGGTTGCGACCTTGGCGTCCAGGCCCTCCAGTAACCGTACGACCGGCTGCCCTAGAAAGCCCCGCCCACCGGTGACGGTGACGCGCTTGCCGGTCCAGAACTTGGAGTCGAGTTGATCCTCGGACATTCGTTTCGATTCTGACTTTAGCCGGTAAGCCGCGCCCGGGCCTGGCTCAGTCGAAACCGATCCAACGCAGCGCCGCGGGGAGGATCCGCGCCCAGTCGTAGGCGGTGGCTACCTCGAGCGCCGCTCGCCGCCGATGACGCCATTCGGCTGGCGTACCGAGCAGGTGCTCCAGTCCATCGGCGATGGCCGCCGGGCTGAACTCAACCAGCACGGCGGCCCCCGCCCGAGCGAGTTCATGGGCGACCGGCGCCGCGTCGGTGGTGACGATCGGAAGTCCCGCCGCTAGGTACAGCTTGAGCTTGCCCGGGTCGGCGTAGGCGGTGAACGAGGCGGCCTCGCCGGTGGCGTAGGGCGCCGCGCCGACCGACCCGCCGGCGACCATCCGTTCGAGCTCTCGGTGGTCCTCGATGAAGCCAAGGAAGCGGACCCGCCCCTCAAGCTCCAGCGCGTCCGCGCGTTCACGAAGCTCCTGCTCTAGGTTGCCGCGGCCAACGATGTCCAGGGAGACCGGGCGGCCGCGATCCTCGAGCAGACGGACCGCCTCCAACAGCTCGAGCAGGCCCTGCTTGCGGAGCAGGTGGCCGACGAAGACCACCCGCCGCTCGCGGTAGGCGCCGGCGCCGGTCGTCGGCACCAGGCCGGCCCAGCCACCCATGGGCACGATCCGGGTCGGGCGCGGCCTATCGCCCGGTTCCCTGTGGCGGCGGTCGCGCGCGTCGCGCATCGCCTCGGAGAGCTCGAAACGGGCGTCGGAGCGCCGGACACAGAAGCCTTCCAGGCCCTCGTAGGCCGCGGTCAGTGCGTTCCGGCCGAAGCGGTCGTCGCTCACGTCCACGCCCCAGTACACGACCAGGCCGGCCCGCCCGATCGCCCTGGCGGCGATGCCGTGGAGGACGTTGAGCGGGTTGAAGCCGAACCAGCAGTCGACCCGGGGCAGCAGCGGGAAGGCGAGCAGGTCGAGCGGGTAGCTGAGCGGCGGGCGGGAGGGCAGGCGGACGGTCCGGCTGGAAACCTTCTTCCCGGCGACCCACTCGTCGAGCCGGTGGCGATCGCCCTCCTCGGCGCTGAGCGGGTGGTCGAGCATCACCAGCCGGCCCGCTTCGGCTCGCAGCAGGTGGTCCCGCATGGCCTGGGCAGGCCCGTCGGCGAACCCGTTGGTGACCAGCGCGAAGGCGCTCTCGCGGACCGTTCCACGGGTGGGGAAGGGTGGCGGCTCGGCCATGCGCCAACCAGTATCGACGCCGGCCAAGCTACGCTCCAGAGTCGATCGTGTCCCAACCAGCAGACCTCACGGCGGCAGAGCGGCATCCGTGCGCCGGCCGAGTTTCGGTCGTCATCGTGAACTGGAATGGCAGGCGCTACCTTGAGGCCTGTCTCAGGAGTCTCACCGAGCCGGCCAAGACAGCCGAGCTGTTGGAACTGATCGTGGTCGACAACGGCTCGACCGACGGCTCCGCCGAATACCTGAAGAGCCGGCCGGATGTTCGCCTGCTGCCCCAGGAGACCAATCTGGGCTACGCGGAGGCGAACAACGTCGGCATCGCGGCGGCCACGGGCGACTTCGTTCTGCTCCTCAACAACGACACCATCGCCGGGCCCGGCTTCCTGGGGCCGCTGGTGGCGGCGATGGAAGACCCGGCGGTTGGCGCGGCCCAGAGCCTGCTCCTGACCTTCGATGAGCCGAGGCGGATCGACTCCTACGGGAGCTACGTGACTTGGACCGGCTTCCTCTACCACCACCGGTACGACCAGCCTGAGGAGGTGGATGAGAGGTCAAGGGCGCCGTTCGACATCTTTGCGGCCAAGGGCGCCGCGCTCCTCCTGCGGCGCCGGCTGCTTGAGCGCATCGGGGCGTTCGATGCCGGCTTCTTCGCCTACCTGGAGGACTCCGACCTCTGCTGGCGCGTGTGGCTGGCGGGCTCCCGGGTCGTCTGCGTGCCCGGCTCGGTAGTCCTCCACCGCGGTGGCGGCACGGCGGGGACGCTTGCCTCAGAGTTCGTATTCTTCCATTCCTTCAAGAACCGGCTGGCGATGCTCCTGAAGAACCTCTCGGGGCCGAGGTTGGCTGCGATCCTGCCTGTCAACGTGACCCTCAACCTTGCCGCGGCGGGGACCTACCTCGTCCGTGGCCGGCTGGGCCCGGCGAGGGGCATCCTGCGGGGACTGGGCTGGAATGCCGCTCATCTCGGCGAGACGCTGGCCAAGCGGCGGCGGGTACAGGGCTCAATTCGGCAGGTATCCGACCGGGCGCTCTGGCCGGTGATCGCCCGCCGGCCGCGACTCTCCTACTACTACCGGTTGCTGACCGGGTTGCGGGGGTACCGGGAGTGACCGGCGCCCCGCGCTGTCCGCTCTGCGGGTCGGAGTCGGCCCGGGTCGAGCTGGAGACTGCGGGCGCGCGCCTGGTTCGTTGTACCGGCTGCGGCCTGGTGCGCACGGCAGAGGCGCCCCATCCCACCTACGACGCGGATTACTACTCGGCCCACCAGCTGAGTGACGTGCTGAAGGCCGCCGGGAATCCCGGCGGCGGGGGACTGCGGTCGCGGCTCCTCGACCGCGCCTACGACGCCTACTTGGACCGCGGCTCGTCGCTGCTGGTCAGGCTCGGGATGCTGCCGGTTCGCAACCGCGTCGGCGGGCTTCCTCCGCGTTCGCAGATGCCCGGCGACCTGCTCGACGTCGGCAGTGGCGATGGCGAATTCATGTTCCGGGCCCGCGCTCACGGATGGCGGGTGAGCGGGGTGGAGGTAAACTCGGCCGCGGTCGCCTCGGCGCGGGCCGCCGGCCTTGAGGTCCGTGAAGGCGACCTGGCGGCGGCCGGGTTCGCGTCCGGTTCGTTCGACGTCGTCCGCCTCTGGCACGTGCTCGAGCATGTGCCGGACCCGGTGGGACTGCTTCGGGAGGCGGGGCGCCTGCTGCGGCCGGACGGGACGCTGATCGTCGGGGTGCCCGACTACGGCTCGCCGGTGCGCCACCTTGCGGGGGCGCGGTGGAGCGGGCTCCAGCCTGGCTACCACCTGAACCACTTCGACCGCCGGACGCTGCGGGCCACGGCCGACGAGGCCGGATTTGAGGTCCTCCGGCTCCGCCATCGCTCCGTCGGGACCGCCTTCTCCACGCTCGCGGAACGATCGCGCGCCTTCCGCAATCCGCTTGTTTGGGGGGCGCTGTTGGTCGCCGACGATCTCCTCGACCTGGCCCGCGCGGGCGACGCATTCGAGCTCCTCGCGCGGCCCCGCCCCTGATCTGCCCGGGGAGAACCGCCAACTAGAATCCCGCAGAGTGCCGACGGACCACCCCGCGAGCCCGCTCCAGCTGGCCAGGCGCTTCCGCCAGGACCCGCTCTTGCGCAACAGCGCGATCTACCTGACAGGCGGTCTCCTGGCGGGGCTTTTCGGGTACGTCTTCCACTTTGTCACCGGCCGCCTGCTGGGGCCCGCCGGCTACTCGGTGGTCGCGGCGGCGATCGCCGCCCTCTCCCTGGTGACGCTGCCGAGCGTCGTCCTCCAACTGGTCAGCGCCCGCTACACGAGCGTCGCGGCTGCGACCGGCAAGTTGGCCGGCCTTCCGCCGCTGCTGCTCCGGATCAGCGGCGTGACTCTGCTCTTCGGCGTGCCGCTGATGCTGCTGCTGGCGGCCTTTGCGCCCGCCGCCGCGCGCTTCTTCAACATCCCCGACACCCGGGTCGTCTACGTCCTGGCCATGGGCGGGATAGTGAGCTTGCTGGTCACCATCACCCGCGGCGCGCTGCAGGGCCTCCGCCGCTTCTTTGCCCTCTCCGGCAACGCGCTTGTCGACGCCGTCTCCAGGGTGCTTCTGGCGGGCGCTTTCGTGGCCGCCGGCTTCGGCATCCTCGGCGCGGTGGCGGCGCTGATGTTGAGTCCCCTCATCGCCTACCTTCAGAGCCTCTACCTGCTCCGTCACCTCGGTGCAATTGGTGGAAACCGCGAGCGGGCAGACGGCCTCGGCCGATACGCGCTGCTGGCGGCGACGGCGGGCATCGGCGTCACCTACCTCTTCACTGTCGACACCCTATTGGCCAAGCACTACCTGGACGCGACCGAGGCGGGGATCTACGCGGCCGCCTCGGTGCTGGGCCGAGTCGTCTATTTCCTCGGCCTGACCGTGGCCGGCGTGATGTTCCCGGAGGTGGCGACGCTCCACGCTCGCAACGAGGCGCACTTCCACGTCGTCGATCGCTCGTTTCTGCTGGTCTCCGCGATGGGCGTTCTGCTGGTGATCGCCTACGCCGCGATGCCGGGGTTGGTGTTGCTGCCTTACGGCAGCTCCTTCACCCCAGTCAGGCCCTACCTGACCGTATTCGCGGTCGCACTCACGCTGCTCGCGCTCTCCAACCTGGTCATCAATTACTTTCTCTCCGTGGCGCGCTCGGGCTTCGTGGTCCCACTGTTCGCCGCCTGCGTCTTGGAGACCGTCCTGATCGTGCTCTTCCACTCCGGGATCTGGCAGATAATCGCGATGGTCATGGTCAGCCTCGGTGCCCTCCTGGCCGCGACCCTGCTCCTCTACTGCGGCGATCGCCTGGGCTGGAGGCCGGCGCCCGGCTGATGCCCGCCCCGCTCCTGAGCGTGATTGTCCCCGCCTATCGGGAGGGGCCGCGGATCCACGCCAACCTCCTGCATCTGCTCGGCGACCTCGACCGGGCCGGCTTCGAGTACGAGGTGCTGGTCATCTCCGACGGCAACACCGACGACACCGTCGCCGAGGCGGAGAGGGTCGGTTCGGACCGGGTGCGGGTCCTCGCCTACCGGGTCAACGAGGGCAAGGGCTTCGCCGTCATGCACGGGGTCCGCGCGGCGCGCGGCGAGCTGATCGCCTATATCGATGCCGACATGGAGATCCTCCCCGACTCGATTGCCAGTTGCGTTCGCGCGCAGCGGGAGGGCGGCTGGGACATCATCGTCGGCTCTAAGCGCCACCGCGACTCGCAGGTCTCCTACCCGTGGTTCCGGCGCTTCCAGAGCTGGATCTACCAGGTGATCATCGCCATCCTCTTCCAACTCGACGTAAGCGATACACAGACGGGGCTCAAGCTCTTCCGGGGCGAGGTCCTGCGCTCGGCGGTGCCGCTGCTCGCGGTAAAGCGCTTTGCGTTCGACCTCGAGCTGCTGGTGGTGGCACGCAAGCTCGGCTACCGGCGGATCCTAGAGATCCCCGTTCGGATCTCCTACAAGTTCGAGACCACGACCGGTTTGGCCGCCGTCTACAACACGCTCTGGGACACCGCGGCGATCTTCTATCGCCTCCGCTTTTTGCACTACTACGATCGCCGTCGGAGAGCGTCGGCCCATAGTCCGGCCCGCCGCAAGGACGACGTGCAGGAGTTGACCGACCAGGACGCGTCGTGAGGCGTTGGCTGCTGGCTCGGCCGGGACTCCTCGTCACCGTCGCCGCCACCCTCTACTCGTGGGTGCTTACCTTCCCGCTGATCCTCCACCTGAACAGCGCGATCTACGGCTACCCGGGCGACTCGACCGGCACGATCTCAATTTACGACTGGTGGGGCTACGCGCTCCGCCACCACCTCGGGCTCTTCGACAACACGCTCTGGGGAGCCCCGTGGGGCGCCGGCTGGGAGTCGCAACCCTTCGCGGTGTTGCCGGTGCTGGTGCTGGGCCCGATCGCCGCCGTCGCCGGGGGGACTGTGGCCTACAACCTGCAGATGCTCTCGGCGTTCCCGCTGACGGCCTGGGTGACCTACCTCGCGGCCCGGCGGCTCGGGGCGCGTCCACTCGGCGCCGCCTTCGGCGCCCTCGCCTTCACCTTTATCCCGTACCACCTCGAGAAGGCCCAGGGCCACGTGGCCCAGACCCACATGGAGATCTACAGCGGCATCCTGCTCCTTCTGCTCCGCTGGCGGCAGGGCGGCAGCCGCTGGAATTTGGCGGCCGCCGGCGGCGTCGCCGGCCTCGCGGTCTGGAACGACTACTACATGGCCTACATCGCGGCCTTTCTGGTGGCCACCTTCTTCGTCGTCAGCCTCGTCGACCGGCGGCTGTGGAAGGAGCCGGCGAGGTGGGTGTCAAGGCACCTGGTCGGGGGCGTCATCGTCGCGGTCGTCACCGCCCTCTTCCTGCCAGCGGCGCTGCTCTTCGCCGAGCGGCCATCGGCGAACGGCTCGGTATCTGGCGTTCTGCACACCCAGCTGGGCACCCTCCACGAGGGGATCGACCAGGTGCTCATCTACTCCGCGCGCCTGAAGGAGTACTTCCTGCCCTACTACGCCAACCCCCTGCTCCCGCCCTCGCTCCTCCATTACGAGCAGGCGCATCTTCACTTCAGCAACTTCGTCGAGCAGACTCTTTTCCTCGGCTACACCGTGATGGTTCTGGCAGCAGTCGGCGCCCTGGTCGGGCTCCGCCGCTTCGAAACCTGGCTGATCCTTGCCGTGGGCGCGGTCGGCCTCCTGGTCGCGGAGCCGCCGCTCGTCCACAGTTTCGGGCCCCTCAAGATCCCCTCTCCCTCTCTGGTGCTCACCCCGTTGGTGCCGATCTTCAGGGTTTACGCGCGTTTCGGCGTACTGGTGATGCTGGGCGCGGCGCTCCTAGCCGCGGGCGGCTTCAGCTGGATCCAAGCCCGGCTCCCACGCCGGGCCGTCCTGCTGCTCGCCGTGCCCTTCCTACTGACCGCCATTGAGTTCGACAACATCCCGCCGCTCCGCGTCTACACGCTTCTCCCGGCACCCAGCGAGTACCGGTGGCTCCGGTCGCAGCCGGCCGGGATCCTCGTCGAGTACCCGCTCGACGCCGGCACTGACGTAAACCAGCAGCAGATCCAGGCCCACCTCTACACGGTCTACCAGCCGGTGCACGGCCACCCTCTCTTCAACGGCGGGAACCCGGGAAGCCGAGCCGACCAGATTTCGAGCCAACTGGAGCCTTACTACGCGCCGGGCGTCGCCGACCGGCTCCGCTCTATCGGCGTCCGCTATGTCTTCGTCCACCGTGCCGACTACCTGAAGGATGGCCTCCAGGTTCCGACCGAGGTGCCCGGCCTCGCCTACGTCGCGACCATGGACGGTGTCGACATCTACACCGTGGGCTGACGCCGGCGCCCAGTCAGCACACCCAGAGCCGCGGCGCCGAGCTCGAGTCCCTTCAACCCGAAGATGCCTGCGGTCAGGATCGGGTGCTCGGCCAGCCGCCTCCAGTTGCGAAGGTACGCCGGACGGATGATGAGCACGCCCGCCCGCCCCATCGAGGAGCGCTGCTTACCCAGGTACCGCCGGAAGGTGGCCCCGTAGTAGCGTTTCTTGGCGAGGTGGTCGCGGAGGCCGAGGCGCCCTTCGTCGTGGTCGATCATCGCCTTCGTCCGCGGCAGCGAGCGGCCGGCGGCGACGCGCTGGCTCAGGTCCCAATCCTCGGGCCCTGAGAGGGCCTCGTCGTACCCACCACTGGCCTCAAACACCGAGCAGGGGAAGAAGCGGGCAGCTTCGACGCTGTCGTCGCCGACGTAGCAGCTGCGCTCAAGCGCCCGGCAGCGCGCCCAAAAGCCTTCCCCAATGGAGGTTTCGGGAATGATCACTCCCGGCGCGCCGGTCGCGGCGATGGTCGCAACGCAGTCGGCGACGACCTCCGGTCGGAGCCGCATGTCCGAGTCGATGAAGAGCAGGTAGTCGCCGCGCGCTACCGCGGCCCCGTGGTTTCGCTGGGCACTCCGCTCGGGGCCGAACGCCTCGACCCTATCGGCGAGGCCGGCGGCGATCGCCACCGTCGAATCGGAGGAGCCGTTGTCGACGACCACCACCTCGAGCGGGCGGTAGGTCTGGGCGCGGACGCTTTCCAGGCAGGCGGCGATCGTTCGCGCGGAGTTGCGGGTCGGGACTATCACAGAGACGAGCCGGGCTGACACCGAAAGAAGATTCTGAGCGATTACCGGCCAACCCATCCGGCCCAGGTGGGCGCTACGGAAGCCTCGCTTATGATCGCGGCCCTGATGGCTCCCGAGACCCCCGCGTGAGGACTGAACGGCGCCCGCTGTTCAGCGGGGGGTTGACGGGAAATCCTCTTTCGGCCGCCCGGTGGTCTGCTCCTCAACCTGGACCTTGGACAACCAGCGTAGCTCGCTCGACGGCGCCTACTCAACCTCGTCTGGCTCGCGCCGCAGGTCGAAATGCGTCGCTGACGGACCCGCTCGGTAGCTTCAGATCCCGACAGCCGACGGTACGCTTAGCTCCGATGGCAAGGCGCAGCCCCGTCAGGGTGGCATCAATCGAGGAGGCCGGCCCGGCGCCGTCGCAACCGGCGGAGAAGGCGCGCAGCCGCCTCGTCTTCCTGCCTCCCGACTGGCTCCCGCTCGCCCTCATCGCCGGCGACGCGCTGATCGTCGCTGCCTCGATCGTGGCGGCCTACTGGTATTACCGGAACCTCGACCCGCTCCGCCACGCCGAGCACACCGCGCTTCCCTTCGGGCCCTACCTCCCGGCCATCCCGGCGGTCGTCGTCCTCTACCTGGTGGCGCTGGCGATCAACCAGCAGTACCGCTCCTGGCGCGGCCGGACCCTGGTCGACCTTCTCCTCGGCCTCTACAGCGGGACGGTGCTGGCGGGCGTCCTCATCCTGGCCGGGATCGCGGTCGGCAACCTGGGCGTCGACTACTCCCGGTTGACGATCACTTACACGATCGTGCTAACGGTCGTTCTCATGACCTTCGAGCGCTACGCACTACGGCAGTACGAGACCAAGCTTCGCCGGCAGGGCATCGGCACCGAGCGCGTGCTGATGGTCGGGACCGGGCTTGGCAGCGAGATGCTGCTGCGCCGGATGTCGATGTTCCCGCAGTATGGGTACCAGGTCGTGGGCGTGCTCGACGACGGCCGCAAGAGGGGCTCGAGCTTCGCCGGCACCGCCGTTGTGGGCAGCATCGCCGAACTGCCCGAAAAGGCAGCCGAGCTCGGCGTCGACCAGGTGTTCATCGCCCTGGCCGACCGCGGTCAGCTGCCGCACCTGATCAAGCTCTGCGAAAACGAGGAGCTCGAGTTCAAGGTCATCCCGGACCTCCTCGACGTGATGAGCACCCGGGCAGAGGTGAACTCGATCGACGGCCTGCCGTTGATCGGAATCCGCCGGAGCCGTCTGGTCGGCGCCAACGCGGCCGTCAAGCGGGCCTTCGACGTCGCCGCCAGCCTCCTGGCCCTGGTCATCCTTGCGATCCCACTTGTGATTGTTGCCTTGATAATCAAGCTGACGATGCCGGGCGGTCCCGTCATCTTCCGGCAGGAGCGGATCGGGATGAACCGGCGTCCGTTCATCGTCTACAAGTTCCGGACAATGATCCCCAACGCCGAAGCCAAGACGGGCCCCACCGTGGCGCTGCCGGGCGATCCTCGAACGACCGCCTTCGGCCGGGTCATGCGGAAGCTCAGCATCGACGAGTTCCCTCAGCTCGCGAACGTACTGAAGGGCGACATGAGCCTGGTCGGCCCGCGGCCGCAGCCCACCTTCTTCGACGAGCGCTACAGCGTCGATGTGCCTCGCTACCTCGAGCGCCAGCAGGTGCGGCCGGGCTTGACCGGCTGGGCGGAGGTGAACGACCTCCGCGGCGCGGCGCCGATCGAGGACCGCACCATCTACGACATCTACTACATCGAGAACTGGTCCCTCGTGCTGGACCTGAAGATCCTGATCCTCACCGTCATGAGGCTCTTCTTCCAAACGCATGCGTACTAGCCCGGCGGCGGTTGCCGGGTTCCCCTACCGCGCCACCGCCCTGCTCATCACCGTCACCGCTGCCCTCGCACCCGCCTACACCATCCGCTGGCACCTCGGCTTCTACCCGACCACCGTCCTCGAGAACGCCATCGTGCTGACGCTGGTTGTCTTCGTCGTCGAGCACCTGCGTGGCGGGCGGCCCCCACTCACCTGGCGGAGCCCCTTCCTCGTCCCGGCGATCCTCTTCGTGGTCGCCGGCGCCATTGCGGTGATCACAGCGCCCGGACTGACGGCGGCCCTTGGGCTCTTCCGCGCCTACATCCTGGAGCCGATCGCGTTCGGATTCGTGGGGATAAACGTGGTCCGGACCCCGGAGCGCGCCTTCCAGGTGGTCCTCGGGCTCTTCGGCGGCGCGGCAGTGGCCGGTCTGGCCAACTCGGTCTTGGTGGCGCTGGCGCTGGCCCACCACACCTACGACGTCACCCAGACGCCGCCCGTCGTCATCTACCTGACCGCCAACGCGGTCGCCCTCTACGTCGTCCCACTAACCGGCGTGGCGGGGGCGCTGGCCCTCCACGCCTCCGGCGTCGCGCGGGTCGCCGGCGCACTGTTCTTCGTGATCGGGGTGGTGATCACGGTGCTGAGCTTCTCGCGGGGCGGCTACCTCGCGCTGGCGGCGGTGTCGCTGGGGCTGGTGCTGAGCTCCCACCGGCGCCTCCTCCTGCTCGGGCTGGGGGTGGTCGCCGCGGCAGGGCTGGCCCTGATCGGGCCGGTCCGGACGCGGGTCCTTATCGAGACCCACAACGTCTACGGCAACACCATCCAGAGCCGGCTCGACCTCTGGTCGGCAACCGTCAAGCTGATCCGCCAGCGGCCGCTCTTCGGCGCCGGGCTGTCAGGGTTCGCCGACCGGATCGCGCCCTACTTCACGCATCTGCACACCCAGGCCAACTTCATCGACCCCCACAACATCGTCCTCAACTTCTGGGTGGAGACAGGGCTCCTGGGCTTGCTCTCGATGGGCTGGATCCTCGGCGCCGCCCTGGTCGCAGCCCTGCGCGGCTGGCGGTCGGCGGACACAGGCTGGCGCCCCTACGAGCTCGGCACGCTTCTCGCCATGGTGGCCGTCATCGTCCACGGGATGGTCGACGTGCCCTACTTCAAGAACGACCTCAGCATCGAGTTCTGGACGCTGGTCTCGATCCTCTGGGCCGGCCGCCTGTGGTCGGCCGCCGCCGGCAGCGCCCAGGGTCAGGCCGGCGCTCAGCCTCTCGCGGGAGCCTCGATCAGCGCCTCGTAGACGCCCTCGACCCGGGCGACCACCCGGCTCCAGGTGAAGCGCCGATCGATCTCCTCCCGGCCGTTCCGGCCCAGCGTCGCCGCCAGCTCGGGGTCGGTGACAAGCCTCTCCAACGCCCGCGCAAGCTCGGGCACAGAGCCACCCTCGACGAGGAGGCCGGTCTCACCATCGGTTACAACCTCGCTGACGCTCGGGATCCGCACCCCGACCACTGGCTTCGCCTTCGTCCAGGCCTCCAGGTAGACGCGGCCGAAGCTCTCCTGGTGGGACGGCACGCAAAGGACTGTCGCCGCCTCCAGGGCGTCCCACTTGGTCTGGTCGTCGACGCGGCCGAGCACGTGCAGCCAGGGCCGCTTTCGGTTGGCGAAGTAGGACTCCGACCAGGGGGTTGGGGGCCCCAGGTAGGCCAGCTCGAGCTCGCGCCCGCCGGCCCGGAGCGCCTCCGCGGCCTCGAAGAGCTGGGCGACACCCTTGTAGTCGTAGAGCTGGCCGAGGAAGAGCACCAGCGGCCGGTCCTCGGCCCGGATCCGGTCGCGGAAGCGGGCTGGGTCGCCGGGGAGCGGCTGGTCGGCCGCTCCGCCGATCACGTGCAGCCGGTCCGGTGCCACCCCGAGGTCGATCAGCTCCGACCTCTCAGCCCCGGTCAGGGTGAAGACGGCGTCTGCCGCCCGGTAGACCCGGATCCAGCCGGAGTAGCGGTAGCCCTTCCAGCGGGGGTGGTGATAGGGCGTGAGGACGAACGGGATCCCCCGCCGGCGCGCGATCTGCAGGGACGCCTCAGCCAGGAACTCGCGCCCGATCCGGTGGTTGTGGATCAGGCGGTGCTCGGGCTGGACCAGGCGCTCCAGCCCCGGCTCCATGAGGGCTCCGATCCGCCTGGCGGCGACGGGGACAATGCCGTAATAGACGAGAGCCCAGGGAGCCATCCGGAGGCGCGTCGAGGTGCTCCAGCCGAGCGCCCGCACGCCGGGCGCGACCTCGCCCGGCGGAGCCTCGCCGAGGCGGAGCGTGGATCCCAGCAGCCAGTCGGTGCGGTTCCGGAGCCAGAGGGCAACCACGTCGGCGGGGTAGCGCCGGAGCCCGGCGCGGAGATCGGCCAGGTAGCCCTGGACGCCCCCCGTCGAGGGCGGATAGGCGGTGGTCGTCATCAGGACCCGAGGCTCGCTCACCGCCTTGCCGCCGCCTCCAGGATCGCCTCCAGGCGATCGCCGCTGTCCTTCCAGGTCCAGTTGCGGGACACCTCCTCGCGCCCCGCCTCGCCGAGCTGCTCGGCGACCCCCGGGTTGAGCACGATGCGGGCGATGCCGGCGGCCAGGGCCTGGGCCTCGGGCTCGACCAGGAAGCCGTCCAGCCCATCGACGACGGTCTCCCGAAAGCCACCCTCGCGGACCGCGACCACCGGCGTGCCCGCCGCCAGGGATTCGATGGCGGTGAGCCCGAACGGCTCCAGCCGGGCGGCGCAGATCGTCGCTAGCGCGCAGCGGTAGCGCTCGGCCAGCGCCCGCTCGTCGAGGCCGGTCTCGACGGTCAGCTCCACGCCCGCGGCGTGGGCCGCTGTCTCCAGCCGCTCTGCGCCGCCCGGTCGGGGCAGCACCACCCGCAGCGCCGGGCGGGAGGCGGCCGGCAGCCGGCCGAGCGCCTCTATAACCAGCAGGTGGTTCTTGGCGTCGATGGGCGCCCCGATGGAAAGAACTTCGCGGCGCCGCTTCACCGGTCCGGCGGCCGCGAAGGCGGCGGGGTCTACGCCCAGCCGGCAGACCTCCGCATCTCGCCCGTAATAGGAGGTGAAGCGTTCCCGGCTGAACGCAGAGTTGACGGCGACGGCGGTCGGGTGGCGCACGTTCTCGCGGTCCTCCGCGGCCAGCCGATCGAGCACCAACCGATCCTCCAGCAGGCGGGCGCCGCCGACGACGCGGGGCGACCGCGCCAGCTCGGCGCGGTGGGCGTCGCGGATTGCTGGTTCGGTCTGCACCCGCGGCGCCTCCTGGCAGTAGTAGACGCTCGGCAACCCCTCCAGCCAGCGCAGGAGGTAGGGCGAGTAGGTCATGGCGTCAGGGTGAGCCAGGACCGCGTCATAGCCGCCCGATCGGATCTCCGCAGCCAGCCTCCGGTGCAACCGCTTCAGGGGTCCGAAGAGCGTGTAGGAGCGCGGAAAGAGGCGGCCGCGGCGGAGGCGCGTGTCGAGGATCCCGGCCAGCGGCCGGTAGTCGGCCACCTTAACCGAACCGGCGTGCGGGGCGAGGTCGAAGGATCCCTTGTCGGCGTAGGTGCTGAGCCGGTAGAGATCGATCTGGTGGCCGCGTTCGAGCAGCTCGAGGCCGAGGTGAAACGAGCTGCGGAGTGCGCCGCCCGGCGGAAGGTTCTCGTAGACCGCCAGCCTCACCGGGTGGTGGGCCTCAAACCTCGTAGCGGCGCACGCCGAGCCGCTGGAGTGCGATCGACCAGAGGAACCAGGGGTTGTCGATGAGGTAGCGGCGCCAGAGGCGGC
>Ga0307374_10006484_pt1 | contig 18357 bp, 13 predicted proteins | sample OX3MG_FD_202532 | JGI IMG/M metagenome (GOLD analysis project Ga0307374, IMG submission 202532) | Soil microbial communities from Risofladan, Vaasa, Finland - OX-3 | ecosystem: Environmental > Terrestrial > Soil > Coastal area > Acid sulfate soil | place: Finland: Risofladan, Vaasa | collected...
GTCTTTGTGCCGCTTCAAAAAACGCTCCATGACCTTCCTCCGCATGACTTTCCTTACAAACATCATGCCGGAAACCGTCATGGAGTGTCATGACTTTTGGTTGCGGCTCCGCCGCGCTGCGCTACCCGCTTTCCATCCTTTCCCTAATGCCAGAATAACAGAGAGAAAAGGGTTGCTCAACTGCCCGAAGCTGGGTCGCGACGACCGCCTACCTGTCGGTGGACCCTTCGGTGAGGGAGAAACCCGAGGTCAATCAAAAACCGATTAATCGGGGCTACTCTTTCGTGACGGTGGTAGATGCCCGCTTGCACGGGAATGACGGGGAACTCCTCCTCATACCGGCAGCGTCACTATCGCCTGGCTGCCCGGGCCGTCCGTTCGGTTTTCGAGCGTCAACGACCCGCCGTGCGCTTCCACGATCTGGCGGCTCAGGACCAGTCCAATGCCCGCGCCTCCCGGCTTGGTGGTAAAAAACGGCACGAAAAGGTTGGAAGGATTGGAGATGCCCGGTCCTTCGTCCTCCACCACCAATTGCAGAACATTCCCTGTCTTGCTCCATTTCACGGAAGCCTTGCCGCCGGTCTCGATGCATCCATCGGCAGCATTCCGCACCAGATTGATGAGCGCCTGATCCAATTGATCGCCGTCGGCGCGGAGAACGACGGGCGGGCCGGGCGTGATCTGGACGGCGAGGCGGGTTTCGAGGGCCACCACTCGCTCGACCCACGCCGCCACCTCCACCGCGCCCAGCTTCGGTTTGGGCAGCTTGGCAAGGGTGGCGTAAGCCCCCGTGAAGCGGCTGAGGGCTTCGGCGCGCGAGCTGATGATGCGCAGGCTGCGCTCCACGTCCTGCTCCCAGTCGGCGGGGCGGGGTTCGCGCTGAATGAGAGACTCCAGGCTGCCGGCGATCGACTTGATGGGAGCCAGGGAATTGTTGATCTCGTGGCCCAACACGCGCACCAGCTTCTGCCAGGCTTGAAGCTCCTCTTCGCGCAACGCCCGGCTCAGGTCCGCCACCACCAGCAATTGCATGGGCAAGCCGCTTTGCCGGAAGATCGACCGGCTGACGCCCCAGCGGACGTTGCCGCTGGGCGCTCCGGCAAAAGATACCGGCGGGCCGTGCAGAATACGGTGCGGCTCACCTTGCAAGAACTTTCCAAGGCCCAGATCCTGCGCCCCCAGCCCCAGCGACCTTTCCGAAGGCAAGCCCAGCAGCCGTTCTCCGGCACGATTTATCAGGCGCAGGCGCCCTTCGCCATCGAAGGTGAAGATGGCCACGTCGATTTCCTCCATCACCTTGCGAAGCAGCGTGGTGGCTTCGAGGGCGTCCAGCCGCTGCGCTCGCATGATGGAGACCAGGGCGTTGGCCTCACGCATGACGTCGGCCAGGGGATCATCGGACCGGCTCACGCGCAGCCGTAGCGAGTAATCACCCTCGCGCAGCGCCGCCAGGAGGTTGGAAAGGGTTTGAAGCGGAGTGACCACGCGGTTGCGCATCATGGAAGCAAACCCCAGCCAGCACACAATCACCAGAACCGTGACGGTCCACTGAAGGTTTTGGGAGTAGTGCCCGCGCCAGAGGAGCAGCATCGCCACAAAGACTGCGGGTAATCCCGCGAGCAAAGCCAGCCCCAGCAGGCGCTGTTCATAGTTGAGGCGGGGTGGCCGGCTCTGCGGCTTGGCGGTACGGCTCATTTCAATGGCGACGATTGGCATCGGGAGCCTGGGTCCATCGAGTCAATTTGATGAGACGGCCAAATGATAACTCCGAAAAGGGCGAAGAGAAATTTGACCTTCTGCGGGGTAGTGGCGCATTTTCGCTGCTGTAGCGGCGGTCTCTGACCGCCGGATTTTATTTATCAACAACTTCCGGCGGTCAGAGACCGCCGCTACAGCAAACTGACCCACTACCTTCCACGGCTAAAGCCGTTGGGAGTTATGCCAATGCTCTCGGCATGGCTGAAGCCACGCCTTGACGATTGCCCCAGCTCACCCATGCCTGTCCCTTGTCACTGATCACTCATCACTTGTCACTGTTCTTCTCACTGCAGGTTCATCACCAGCAATTTCCGCTCGGTCATTTCTTCAATGGCATAGCGCAAGCCCTCGCGTCCGTGGCCGGAATCCTTCATGCCGCCGTAGGGCATGTGATCGACGCGGAAAGTGGGAACGTCACCAGCAACAATCGTGCCGGCATCCAGGGTATCGTAAGCATCAAAGATCAGCTTGGCGTCGCGGGTGAAAATCCCGGCCTCCAGTCCAAACCGCGAGTCATTCACGGCGCGAACGGCATCCGCAAAATCGCGGTAAGGCTCAACCGTGACGGCCGGAGCGAAGATTTCCTGGCAGTTGACGCGCATTTCCGGGCGCGTGCCGGTCAACACGGACGGTTCCAACATCGGTCCCCGGCGCTTCCCGCCACAAATCAACGTGGCGCCTGCTGCCACCGCTTCGTCGATCCATTCCACGGCCCGCTGGGCATCGCTTTCACGGATCAGGGGGCCAACGTCGGTCGATTCGTCCAGTGGATCTCCGGTTTTCAGGCTCCGGACGCGGGGGATGAACAGGCTGAGGAACTTTATGTGGACACTCTCATGCACCAGAATGCGCTGGACGGAATTGCAGCTCTGACCGGCGTAGGAAAAACCGCCCGCCACGCAACGCTCGGCAGCGTAATCCAGCGGAGCGTCGTGATGGATGATGGCGCCGGCATTGCCGCCCAGCTCCAGGGTCACGCGCTTCTTTCCGGCTTTCTTTTTCAGTTCCCATCCCACCTGTGGGCTGCCCGTGAAGGTGAGCATTTTGATGCGTTCGTCGGTCACCAAAGGTTCGGCGTCCCGGTTGGTAAGCGGGAGCACGTTCAGCGCCCCGGCAGGCAATCCTGCTTCATGGATCAAGGCCGCGAGCTTCAGGGAGGAGATAGGCGTTTGCGGCGCCGGCTTCAGAATCACCGGACAACCCGCAGCAATGGCCGGAGCCAGCTTGTGGGCCACTAAATTCACCGGAAAATTGAACGGAGTGATGGCGGCAACCGGTCCCAAAGGGAAGCGGCGGACAATGGCCCAGCGGCCGGCGCTCGAAGCCTGTAAATCCAGGGGCAACCATTCGCCGTAAATCCTGGCACTCTCCTCGGCGGCGATGGCGAAAGTGAGGGCGGCACGGTCAATTTCCACACGGGCGGTTTTGATGGGTTTGCCTGCTTCGAGCGCCACCGTGCGGGCAAGGTCCTCGCGGCTGCCGTGGATGGCCTCCGAAACGGCGTGGAGGATGCGTTGGCGCTCGTAGACCGGCATCTTGCGAGTCACTTGAAACGCTTTGGAGGAAGCCTCGATGGCCCTCTCAACGTGGGACGGGTCGGCCTGGAAGATGGTGGCGACGACGGCTTGATCGAAGGGAGAACGGATTTCGACGGGCGTACCCTGCTTCAGCCATTCGCCGTTGAGGAAGAATCCGTATACTTTCGGGGTAGCTTGCGCAGCGTGGGACATCACCATGACCTCCAACCGGATTTTGTTTGCATCATAGCACGGCGGCAAGCGCTTGGAAAAAGAGCCGAAATGGGGGCAGTGGTACATTTTCGCTGCTGTTGCGGCGGTCTCTGACCGCCTAACTTTATTCTTCAACGGTTTCCGGCGGTCAGAGACCGCCGCTACAGCAAACTGAACCACTACCGAAATGGGGCATCAACGGCAAGTGTTACATGGGAGCTAAATAACCGATGGTGAATAACTTGACTTCTTTCAGTGCTTGTGGCAAACATAATTGACGCAGTTCTAGCCCTCTTTAGGTTTGGATTCATCAGGAGGCCTTGCAGCTTAGGGTTATCCTTGGGACGATCCCATTGCTAGAAGTGTAAATGGAGGGGAGCAGGGTCTCGGAATTCCCTTGCTGAGGCAGATCCTACTCATTGGCGGCTGTTAAGCCGATGGGCAAGCCTGGCTGAGGGACGAATCCCCCCATGATGATAAGGAGCACTCTTGGACTTTGCGTGGACCGAGGAACAAAACGCTTTCCGGCAGTCGGTGATTAAGTTTGCCCGCCAGGAACTGAATAATAATCTGATCGAGCGCGACCGCCAAGAGGAGTTCTCGCGCGAGGCTTGGAACAAATGCGCTGAATTTGGAATCCACGGATTGCCGATTCCAGCGCAATATGGCGGTGGCGGTTCGGACATTTTGACCACGGTTTGCGCGCTGGAAGCTTTGGGTTACGGGTGCCGGGACAATGGCCTGGTATTTTCGATCAATGCCCACATGTGGAGCGCGGAAATACCCATCCTGAACCACGGAACCGAAACCCAGAAGCAGCATTATCTGCCCAAGCTGGTAAGCGGCGAGTGGATCGGCATCCAGGGCATGACGGAGCCAATGTCGGGTTCCGACGCCTACAGCTTGCGAACCCGGGCAGAAAAGCGGGGTGACCGTTACATCCTGAACGGAAGCAAGACGTTCATCTCCAACGCTCCGGTTGCCGATGTATTTATCATATTCGCCAATCTGGATCCGGAAATGAAGTCGGCGGGGGTGACGGCCTTCCTGGTGGATAAAGGAACGCCCGGGCTTGCCGTGAGCCGGAAGCTGGAGAAAATGGGGCTTAGGACTTCACCCATTGCGGAATTGGCGATTACGGATTGCGAGATACCCGTGGAGAACCTGGTGGGCAAGGAATACGGTGGCCAGGCCGTGTTTACCTCTGCGATGGAATGGGAGCGCATCTGCATCTTGGCGAACCATCTGGGCTTGATGCAACGCCTGCTTGAAACCAGCGCGCGGTACGCTGCCGAGCGGCAGCAATTCGGCCAGCCCATTGGCAAGTTCCCGGCGGTTGCAAACCGCATTGCAGAGATGGATATTCGCCTGGAAACCTCCCGGCTGGTGCTTTACAAGGCGGCATGGCTCAAGAAGATCGGCAAACATCCCTTGCGCGAGGCTTCGATCGCCAAGGCTTATGTGAGCGAGGCCTGCGTTCAGACCTGCCTGGACGCCATCAAGATTCATGGTGGCTACGGATATATGACCGAATATGAGATTGAGCGTGACCTGCGGGATGCCATCGGCAGCACGATTTACTCCGGCACTTCCGATATTCATAAGATGATCATTGCGGCTTTGCAAGGCCTCTAGCCCCATACTGTTCAGACAAGGGGCTATCCTCGTAGGGGCGACCCCTGTGGTCGCCCCCGGGCGGGCACAAGGCCCGCCCCTACAGCGCGTGGGAATCAGGCTCCAATGGGATCGTTGACTAAGGGGCTGTCAGATAACAACCGTTCCATTTCGGACCCAATACATCCCCTCACCCCTGCCCTCTCCCCGCCAGCGGGGAGAGGGTGCCGCGGGGAAGCAGTGCTTCCCGTCGCGGCGGGTGAGGGGTGCCGGTTGGAAAATGGAACAGTTATTTCTGAACGGGCCCTAACGTAAGGCAGGCGGCCACAAAACCATGGGTTTTCTTCTTCAGCACCTTACGGAAAACAGCGCTTCACGGCTCCCCGATCAAGTAGCGGTCTGGGCGCGAGGTGAAAGCCTTACCTATCGCCATCTTGAGGAGCGTTCCAACCAGCTTGCCCGCCTGCTCCATGAGCGCGGCGTGAGAAAAGGCGACCGGGTTGGAATCTACTTTCCAAAGTCCGTGGCCTCGGTTGTGAGCATGATTGGAGTGCTGAAGGCCGGTGGCGTCTATGTGCCGCTGGATTCAACTGCTCCCGCTACGCGAGTCGGCTTGATCATCGACAATTGCAAGATGAAAGCCCTCGTCACGACCGCCGGACTTCTCAAGCGTCTCGATCCCAATGATGTTCGTTCCGTTGAATTCTCAGTTCTGGCCGAGGATAAGGCCGAAGTTACGAACGGCGCCACGGTTTATCCCTGGAGCACGCTCCAATCTCTTCCTACGACCGCTCCTCTTGGGATGGCCCTCACGACCACGGATTTGGCTTACATCCTTTACACTTCGGGATCAACCGGCAAGCCGAAGGGCGTGATGATCTCCCACCAGAACGCTTTGACCTTCGTCGAGTGGTGTGCGGATACTTTCCAGATTCAGCCGGACGATCATCTTTCAAACCACGCGCCTTTACACTTTGACCTCTCGGTGTTTGACATCTATAACGGCTTGAAAGCGGGCGCGACGGTCTACATGATCCCGCCGGAAACCCAACTTTTCCCCGCCAGCTTGGCTGGCTTTATCGAATCAAATGGCATTTCCGTCTGGTATTCAGTGCCGTCGGCGCTCGTACACCTGATCCTCCACGGCGGCTTGAAATCCCGCAACCTCGAAAAACTTCGCCTGATCCTGTTTGCGGGCGAGGTTTTTCCCATGAAGTATTTGCGCCAGCTTGCAGAGGTGCTGCCCAGTGCCGAGCTTTATAACCTCTATGGTCCCACGGAGACCAACGTCTGCACCTACTACCGTGTAGACCGCGCCCAGCTTCCTTTCCAGGAACGGCTGCCCATCGGCAAGGCCTGCGCCAATACCGAAGTCTTTGCGGTTGACGACCAGGATCGTTGGGTTGGGCCCGGCGAAACGGGCGAGCTTTACGTGCGCGGGCCTTCTGTAACCCCTGGCTACTGGGCTGACACGGAAAAGACCCGGAAGATGGTGGTCCCCAATCGCTTCCAGCCGCATTATGAAGAACGCCTGTACCGCACCGGGGATATGGTCAAGCTGCTGGAGGATGGGAACTACGACTTTATGGGCCGCAGGGACAGCCAGATTAAGAGCCGGGGTTATCGCATCGAGTTGGGAGAGATAGAAGCGGCCATGATGAACCACCCGGGGGTGAAGGAGGCGGTCGCCGTGCCCGTCCCGGACGAAGAAGTGGGCAATCGCATCCGGGCGATTGTGGCGCTTCACCAGGAAGGGTCAATTTCCGCCGCTGACTTACAACAGCATTGCGCCATCCGGGTTCCCTCGTATATGGTTCCCGAAGCCATCGAATTCAGGGAAGTGCTCCCCAAGACTTCAACTGGCAAGGTGGACCGGGTGCGATTGGCCTCGGAAGCCGTGACGCCGGCAACCTAGAAATCTTTAGGTTGGGAACTTTGGTGTGAATGATTCAGGTTTTTCGTTGCCTCTCACCCCCAACCCCTCTCCCCCGACCGGGGGAGAGGGTAGACCGCCTAGCGGTCAGGGTGAGGGGGTGTCACAGCTCGCCGGTCTGAGGGAAGCCTCGTTAGGTTTCACGCTTGGCTTTATGGAGAGGTTTTTTGACAAAACGTACCGGAGAATACGAGGATGTGACACTCATGGGCGGGTTCTCTTGAAATCAAGTGAGCCGCACACGGCATGGGGTTCAATTTCAATTCGAGGAGAGGGCACACGGCATGGCAGATTACGATTTTGACGTTGCAGTTATCGGAGGAGGACCAGGAGGTTCGGCGGCGGCTTCCTACCTGGCAAAAGCCGGGCTGAACTGTGCGATCTTTGAGCGGGAGAGCTTTCCGCGCCCCCACGTGGGTGAATCGCTGGTCCCTTCAAGTAACCGCATCTTGAGAGAAATTGGGTTCATCCCGATGATGGACCAAGTGGGCTTTGTCAAGAAATACGGCGCCGTTTGGACCACGGACGCGCGTGGCCCTATCTACGACCTCGACTTTGATGGCCTGGAAGCCGACTGCTACGCGGGAATCACCTTTGAGGAGCGCCCCCAGGAGGGAGTGAACCAGAAATACACCTGGCACGTGGACCGCGGAAAGTTCGATCAACTGCTGCTGGAACACGCCGTGAAGCAGGGCGCTAAACTCCAGCAGCCGGGTCGCGTGAAGTCGGTGGATTTCTCCGATCCCGCCGCGCCCAAGATTCTCTACTCCGCAGATGGCAAGGACGCTTCGGCCACCGTACGCGTGGTGGTGGATGCTTCCGGCCGCCAAACCGTGCTCGGCAACCAACTGAAGCTCAAAGTTCCTGATCCGGTTTTCAACCAATTCGCGCTCCATACGTGGTTTGAGAACTATGACCGCATGGCGATGGCCACCAACAAATCGCAGGATGACTTCATCTTCATCCACTTCCTGCCCATCAACAACACCTGGATCTGGCAAATCCCCATTTCAGCGACCGTGACCAGCATTGGCGTGGTTACCCAGAAGAAGAATTTTGAAAAGACCGCCGAATCCCGCGAGAAGTTCTACTGGGATTGCATCAGCACCCGGCCCGAGCTCTACAACGGGCTGAAAGCCGCCAACCAAATGCGTCCCTTAAAAGAAGAAGGCGACTACAGCTACGGCATGAAGCAGATTTGCGGTGATGGCTTCGTGCTGGTGGGTGATGCGGCGCGCTTTGTCGATCCCATCTTCTCGAGCGGCGTTAGCATCGCCCTGACCAGCGCCAAGCTGGCCAGCGAAGACATTATCAAGGCCGCCAGCAACGGCGGCCAGTTCACCAAGGACCATTTTCAAACGTTTGAAACCACCATGCGGCGGGGCACCAAGAACTGGTATGAATTCATCTCCGTCTATTACCGGTTGAATGTGCTGTTCACGGCATTCATTCAGGACCCGCGCTACCGGCTGGATGTGCTCAAGCTCTTGCAGGGAGACATCTATGACGTCGATAGTCCGGAAGTCCTGCAAGTGATGAGGAAGACGGTGAGCGAAGTCGAACGGCGGGAGAACCACCCCTGGCACAAACTCCTTGGTGATTTAACCACGGAAGCATCCCGGCCGATGTTTTAGGGATGAAACCGTGGGCCGGTTGCAGCTTGATATGAAGCAGTCAAGACGGGCCACGTGCAAGAACATTTAACCTGGATTATTCACGAAGTTTTATTCGAGGACCGGAAGGGCACGGGTTTAACCGCTCCCTTCCGGTCCTCCATGGGAACTTCGTGAATGATCCACGATAAGAAGAGAAAGAAGGCAGGAGGCACTATGGAGCAGACGAGTACAACCAAGGATCAGATCCGGCAATTCATCTTGCAGTCCGCGCAGCGCAAGGGCGTATCGACCCTGGCGGATGATGAGTCCCTGAGCCAAAACGGAGTTATGGATTCGTTGGTGATCTTCAGGCTCGTATCGTTTTTGGAAGACACTTTCAACATCCGTGTGGCGGATGAAGAGATTGTGGACGAAAACTTTCAGAGTATTAATGGGATTGAGAAGTTTGTGGAGGCCAAGCTGGTGAAGAAGGCGAATTGATCTTGGATATTGAACGTCCGCCGCAGGACCGGACGCCACTCATCGATGACCTCAAGGGGTCGAAAGGATATGCAGATGAACGATTACGATTTCGATGTTGGAATTATTGGAGCGGGGCCGGGCGGTTCATCCACCGCCGCCTATCTGGCGAAGGCCGGCTTGAGTTGCGCCGTCTTTGAGCGGGAATTGTTTCCCCGTCCTCACGTTGGCGAATCACTGGTCCCTTCTTCCACGCGTATTCTGCGGGAGATCGGCTTTATCGACCAGATGGACAAGGCCGGTTTCGTTCCCAAGTTTGGCGCCGTGTGGACGGCCACTTCCAACAGTCCGGTTTATGACCACGATTGGGAGGGATTGGAGCCGGACTGCCATGCCGACATTCGCTTCGAAGAGCGCGAGCAGCCCGGGGTGAACTTGAACCACACGTGGCATGTGGATCGCGGCAAGTTCGATCAACTCCTGCTGGAACATGCTGCCAAACTCGGCGCCAAGGTCCACCAAGGAGTGCGGGTGAAGGGTGTTGATTTCTCCGACTCCACGCGGCCCAAGATCCTCTATTCTGCCGATGGCAAAGATCTCTCAACCACGGTCCGCGTCGTGGTGGACGCCTCTGGCCGCCATACCGTGCTCGGCAATCAACTGAAGTTCAAAGTGCCCGATCAAGTGTTCAACCAGTTTGCGCTCCATACCTGGTTCGAGGGCTACAACCGCCAGGCGGCCTCCGCCAAGCATGGTTTTGACGACTACATTTTCATCCACTTCCTGCCCATCAGCAATAGCTGGATCTGGCAAATCCCCATTTCAGCGACCGTGACCAGCATCGGCGTGGTTACCCAGAAGAGGAACTTTGAGAAGACCGCCGAATCCCGCGAGAAGTTCTTCTGGGACTGCATCAGCACCCGGCCCGAACTCTACGACGGGCTGAAAGCCGCCAACCAAATGCGTCCCTTAAAAGAAGAGGGCGACTACAGCTACGGCATGAAGCAGATTTGCGGTGACGGCTTCGTGCTGGTGGGAGATGCGGCGCGCTTTGTCGATCCCATCTTCTCGAGCGGCGTTAGCATTGCCCTGACCAGCGCCAAGCTGGCCAGCGAAGACATTATCAAGGCCGCCAGCAACGGCGGCCAGTTCACCAAAGACAATTTTCAAACGTTTGAGACCACCATGCGGCGGGGGACCAAGAACTGGTATGAGTTCATATCCCTTTATTACCGGTTGAATGTGCTGTTCACGGCGTTCATTCAGGACCCGCGCTACCGGCTGGACGTGCTCAAGCTGTTGCAAGGCGACTTGTACGACACAGACACCCCTGAAGTGCTGGACGTGATGAGGAGAATGGTGAGCGAAGTCGAGCAGCGTCAGAACCACCCCTGGCACAAGCTTCTCGGCGACCTGACCGGCGAGGCCATGAAGCCGCTCTTCTGAGGATCTAAAGTGGAATTGATCCCGAAAACGCGACCGTGTCGGCAATCTACGCCCGCCGATGAAGGACATTTTGACTAGGCAATCCACCCAACACTGCGGCCCTTCGCCCGTTGGACGGATGTGCGTGGCCGCGAGTAAGAGCCTACGGACAGAAAGGCACTGTCTGTGGCTGCTCAGAGAAACCAATCATTCCCGCAATAGCCGCAACCCGTGGGACCGTCATCACCGCAAAATCTGCGACAGTCACTCGCTGTAGCGCCGCTCGGAGCCTGCCCTGACAGGGAGCGGCGAAATCCGCCGGTCACAGACCGGCACTACAGAACCGAGCGCCGCCGACTTACGACCGTGTGTCTAGCGATGAAGAAACAAGATGACTTTTCGAAAGGTGAACGGGGGAAGTTTTTCCGTCCCGACGCCGAATTGAACATCCCCGTTTACCTGGGGCCGCAAGTTGCCGACGCAGTTCGAGAACACGCCAGGAAGAGAAGCACCAACATGGCGACAATCGTCAATGAATGGCTGCGCAAAGACATCCGGTCGGAGAGGCAAAAAGGCAAAGTGAAGACACGCTAATAAGCATTCGAGGGGTGGCGCAGACCTTGCCTTTCTGTTCCGTCACCCCTTCTTTTTCAAGCCCGCCTCAATTGCCTTGAGCGACTCTACGGCCGTGATACAGTTCTTAGTGGAGCCCTCGAAGAAACCTGCTTTGATAAGGCCCCAATCCTCTCCGCGTGCTGAGCCCTCCCGAAGAAACTCCCCAATCGGCTCATAACGCGATTTGTCACCATCAGTCTCATCCCAAATTGTGTACAAGAGATAAACGAAGAGACCATAAGAAAGCACCTCGGAATTCTTGTGTCCCAACCATGCACGGTTGAGTGCAAGCAGGAATTCAAAGATGTCGAACATCTCTCGAAACTTTCTGTCTTCGGGTATGTACGGTTTAAGGCTTGGCCGGATCACGTCGCGAATGTAGCTATAGGCAGGGAGCCGTTCAATGTTGGCATTGGGCCAAGGGACCAGCTTATCACCTCCTTTGGAAATCGAGAACACCAGCGGCACAGTAAGGGCTTCAATGGCGGGCACCCTTTTATCGCCGTTTGGGTCCCTGCGGGTCGGATCTTTAATGGTCGCGGCAAGATTGCGGTATCTCCCGCCAGCCAAAGCACTGATACCGCTTGTATACATGAGCAGGAGCGCCGGGTACCGCAGAAGAGCATCCAGCATTGGATAACTCTCAATTTTTGGTTGCTGTGCGAGCCGTTCTATTGATTGGGTCAACAAATAGGCATTCTCTCCGGTGTCGTGGTAACCCAGCGCTCCGAGCATTGCCGCCAATCTTCCGACAGTCGCTTCATAGTATCGAAGGGCGCGTTGGTAGATATCATCTTTACTTAACGTCTCATCCTTGTGAACAGGCTCAAACTGTCTAATTCTTTCGTAAGCCTCCTCGACTTCGCTTGTAATGAGGTCATACAATCGGATTCGTTGCACATGATCGGGTATGTACCTCTTGACGGTGGCGACTGCTGCGGATGTGGAAAGCGGGCTAGGCTGATTGAGTTCCCGAAGTGTCGTCACCTGTTCGTACAAGCGCTCGAAGGCCGCGTCAGCCCCGCTGATCGGTAAGACAATCGCCCTGCGAGCCTCGACGACATCGCGTGCTGCGTCCGTAAGGGATCCGAGCGATAACCAGTAGGTTGAAAATCTTCGGTTTGGTGCTCGCAGGATTGCCGCCCGGAGAGCAACGTCCCACTCGGCCGACCAACCGCAGACGACCAACCCGAAATCGTCCAGAACGCGATCCAAAAACTCGTTCAGTTCGTCGGAATAATTCGCGAGTTCACTTTCTGTGTTCTTAAGTCTAGTATCCCTGTAATCTCCGTGGAGCTTTACAAGTACGCACTTGAAGTGAACGTATGGAACGGCGCCTTTGAGCGCGTCGTCTGTCGCGACGACGTCTGGGTGTATCCCTTCATCCTGCAGAGCTTGCTCAAGAAGTCGGTCGAAGTTTGTCGTCAATATGAGCCGGATGAGTCCCTCCTTTACAAGTTTGGAGATCGCTTTATGTGCGTCGGTCGGAACCTTCTTGTGTTCGGCGCGCTCTTCGTCAGTGGGCTCGATATATCGCCGTAAAAGGGCTCCGCGGCCGGCAGGGTTGGAGGTCAGAGAATCGAGTAGACCTGAATAGCTCGGAGATGCGCCGAATTTTTGTCTGTACCACGCCTCCATGTCCTTTCCCGGCTTTTCTTTCTCGCGGACCGCGATTCGCCGGATCAGTTCCAGAGTGATCTGCTGTCCGGTGGGGATTCCCGCCGCAGTTGACAGGCCTGAACCGATCAACAGAGCGTACACCCCCGGGCTATCGTGCATGGCCACTGCCAATTTGAACATGCCTTCGTCGTTCACTGAATCCTCATGCGCAGCACCTCGTAGTGCGACCACCCTCGCCCCGATCGGTGTCCCTTGCTGAAATATCGGCAGCCAACCGCGTGGAATTCCCGGCTATCCCTCGTCTGCTCGCCATCACGAACTATGAAACCGCCCACGCGGCCTGCTTGATGGCCTTGCGGTAATCGTCCGATTGCATTTCCACCACCTTGCACATCTCGTAGAGGCGCGAGCGCAGGGTGACGCCATACTGGTTGAGGGACTTGGCGGTGTCGGGAACGGACTCACCGGAGGGAGTTGCCACTTGTTGGCGGGATGAAGACTCACCGAAGGGAAGCGTGGTGGTGATGAGCGTGACTTTCTTCTGGTTATAGCGGGAGTTGATGATGTGGGCCAGCGTCTCCTTCACCCAATCGCTGGGATTGAGCGCCGCCAGTTCGTCGAGCAGGAGAACGTCCACGTCGAGCACCGGTTGCAATACGCGAAACTCGGAAGATTTCGAGACCGGGTTATAGCTGTCCTGAATCTCCTTGAGCAAGTCGCGGAAGTCGTAGAACATGCATTCCACGCCCTTGCGCAGCATGAGCTCCCGGATCGCGGCCACCGCTAAATGGGTTTTTCCCACTCCCGTCGGTCCAATGAAAAGCAGTCCGTAATCTGTGGGGTACTCGTCAACGAGCTGACCGGCTTTGGATTTGGCGTAGGCGAGAGAACGATTGGCCTGGCCGCTGGCGGGGTCCTTGCGAATGTCATAGTTCTCAAAGGCGCAGTGCTCGTAGCGGCGGGGGATGCGCGCTCGCGCCAGGAGTTCATCGGAATGCTGCTCCAGCTTGCATTCGCAGCGCACCACGCTCCTCACGCCGTCCGTCTCCAGCGGCTTCCAGCCCGTTCCCTCGCATTTCTCGCAAATCACTTTCGGCATGGATTACCTGGACTCTCCTTGCGTCTTGGCTCTTGCCGCCGTGGCCGCAGCGCCCTGGCGCACGCGAATCAATTGCGGCGGCTTGACCCGCACCAGCGCCGTGCTCGATCCCGTGCCGAAACCTTCTACCCGGGAGACCAGTTCGGTCTGCACCAGCGTCATAAACTGATGCATCTGCTTTTCCATTTCCCCCAGCCGCTGCCGCATGTTCAGGATGATTTCCACACCGGCCAGATTCACACCCAGGTCCCGGGTGAGACTCAGAATGGATTCGAGCTGGTCCAGGTCCTCCTGCGTGTAGAGGCGCGTGTTGCCCTGGCTGCGCGATGGCGCCAACAAGCCCTCACGCTCATAAAGGCGCAGCGTTTGAGGGTGCAGGTTGTACATCTCCGCCACCGCACTGATCATGTAGCCGGCGTTGCTTCGGGTTTTCCTGCCTCTTCGCATAAACTAAGGATCGATGATAATAGTGATCCTCTTGGTCACTGGATCAGGTTCGAATCGCAATGGTTGCCCACATTTGCCGCAATTGCGTGGACTCGGATGCATCTGAATACGGCCGATCAGTTCATCATCTGCTTACTGCCTTCTGCTCTCTGCCGTCAGATTCCTCCGGGGGTCTTCCGGATTCAGCCGCGCCAATTCGCGCAGAATTTCACGCGACCGTTCGTCCGCCACCTTCGGAACCACCACCTGGACTTCCACGAACTGGTCGCCGCGAACGTTCCCGCGCAAAGAAGGCGCCCCTTTTTCGCGCAGCCGCAATTTTTGCCCGCTCTGTGTGCCCGGCGGAATCTTGATGGTGCTGGGGCCATCGAGGGTCGGAACCTCGACCTTCGCGCCCAAAGCTGCTTCGGTCACCGTCACCGGCACTTTGACGTAAATGTTGTCTCCCTTGCGCTCAAAGAACGGATGCGGTTCAACCTCGGTGACGATGTAGAGATCACCGTGCGGCCCGCCTTTTCTGCCGGCATTGCCTTTTCCCGGCACGCGCACCCGGGACCCCGTATCGACGCCGGAAGGAATGCGGACCTCAAACGTTTCCGGCTTGCGCAGGACGCCTTCACCGTGGCAGGTGGGACAGAGCGGATGCTGCTTGCCGGTACCGCCACATTGCGGACAAGGTCCGGAAAACTTCATCGCCCCAACCTGGCGGCTGGTCTTGCCCGTTCCTTTGCAGAGGGTGCAGGTGGCGGCCGGTCCGCTTCCCGCGCCCGTGCCGTGGCACGTGGGGCACGTCTCAGTCCGCGACAGGGTCAGGCGAAGCTGGGTGCCGCGAATGGCATCCCAAAAACCGAGATGAAGATGGTGCTCCAGGTCGCCGCCGCGTAAAGTCGCCTCTGCTTCCTCATGGGCCGTGCCCCGCGAAAACATTTGCGAGAAGATGTCCCGGAAGGAAGAGCCGAAACCACCCGGCGTTTCTTCAGCGCCCGCGTCCGGGGAGCTGGTGAAGTCGAAGCCAGAGAAGTCAAACCCTGGGCTATTCGCGCCCTTGCTTGCACCGGGCTGGGCGCCGCCGGGCGGCATATTGTCCGAATAAAACCCGTATTGGTCGTAAATCTTGCGCTTCTTTTCGTCGCTCAGGACTTCATAGGCCTCAGTGATCGCCTTGAATTTTTCCTCGGCGGCCTTCTTGTTGCCGGGGTTGAGGTCAGGATGATGCTTGCGGGCCAGATGACGGTAGGCTTTGCGAATGTCATCCGCCTTGGCCTTGCGGTCAACACCCAGGGCGGCGTAATAGTCTTTTTGTGCGGTTGCTGGCATGGGTTACTCAAAGGTTCGTTTGAGGCACACTGGGTCATATCCCGATAAACAAACCACCAGCGGTTGTGCCGGGGCACGTCGGGCGCGCCCCGGCACACAATTCAGTTCTTGCTGAATCTCGAAATGGCGCTCAGGTGGTCCGGGCAATGGGAGGCCATCCACGCTTCCAAATGGCTCCGGATTTCCCGGCCCATCGGTGTATCCTCGACCGGCTGATCGAGGTGAATTTCCACGAACTGCTTCCAATGGCACTGAGGGCATTCGACGCCGATGTGGGCCCGATGCTCGATGTTTTGCTCTTCGGTTTGACTCGGTCCATTGGGCACGGTCATCAGTTTTTCCCCTTTTCATCGGAATCGACGACTTCGGCGTCGATGACCTCGCCGTCGCCGCCTGATTTTGCCGGGCCGCTGCCATCCGCCCCGGCGCTTGCACTGGCGCCCGGTCCGGGCGGAGGCGGAGCTGTGGTGCTCCCGGGCTGTGCCTGCTTGTACATGGCTTCCGCCAGCTTGTGCGAGGCCTGCGTCAGCCGGTCAATCGAGGCCGTGATCTGTGAGGTGTCATTGGACTCCACCGACTTCTTGGCATCCGCGATCGCCTCCTCGATGTTCTTGGCGTCGTCGCCGGAAATCTTGTCGCGGTGCTCCTTCAGCAATTTCTCCGTCGAGTAAATCATCGCATCAGCGCGATTCTTTACTTCTATTTCTTCTTTGCGGCGGCGATCCTCATCGGCGTGAAGATCCGCGTCCTTCGTCATCTTCTCAATCTCGTCCTTGGAAAGGCCGCTCGAAGAAGTGATGGTGATTTTTTGCTCCTTCTGCGTCCCCAGGTCCTTGGCGGAGACGTTCAAGATGCCGTTGGCGTCAATATCGAACGTCACTTCCACTTGGGGCAATCCACGCGGAGCCGGTGGAATTCCCACTAGATGGAATTTCCCAAGCGTACGGTTGTCGCGAGCCATCTGGCGCTCTCCCTGGAGCACATGTACTTCCACGGAAGTCTGGTCATCGGCCGCCGTTGAGAAGATTTCGCTCTTCTTGGTGGGGATGGTGGTGTTGCGCGAGATCAGTTGGGTGAATACGCCACCCAGGGTTTCAATGCCCAGGGTTAATGGCGTCACATCGAGCAGCACCAAATCTTTCACTTCACCACCCAAAACGCCCGCTTGTACTGCCGCTCCTACGGCCACCACCTCATCCGGGTTAACGCCCTTGTGAGGCTCCTTGCCCTGGAACAAATCCTTTACAATCTGCTGGATGCGGGGGATGCGCGTGGAGCCGCCCACCAGCACCACTTCATTAATTTTATCCGGCCCAAAGCCGGCGTCGCTCATGGCTTGCTTCACCGGTCCCACTGACCGCTGGAAGATGTCCTCGCACATCTGCTCAAAGCGGGCGCGAGTCAGCTTCAACGCCAAATGCTTCGGCCCGGAGGCATCCGCCGTGATGAACGGCAGGTTGATCTCCGTTTCCAGAACGGTCGATAGCTCCATTTTGGCCTTTTCCGCTGCTTCCTTCAGCCGCTGCAGGGCCATGCGGTCCTTCGCCAGGTCGATACCCTGATCGCGGCGGAATTCGTCAACGATCCAATCCATGACGCGCTTGTCAATGTCGTCTCCGCCCAGGTGGGTGTCGCCGTTGGTCGATTTCACCTGGACCACGCCGCCGCCCACTTCAAGGATCGAGATGTCAAACGTGCCGCCACCAAAGTCGTAAACGGCAATGTTTTCATCATCTTTCTTATCAAGCCCGTAGGCGAGCGCCGCTGCCGTCGGCTCGTTCACAATGCGCGCAACCTCAAGCCCGGCGATTTTGCCCGCGTCCTTGGTGGCCTGCCGCTGGCTATCATTAAAGTAAGCGGGAACGGTGATCACCGCCTGCGTCACCTTTTCACCCAGATATTGTTCCGCGGCATCCTTCATTTTCTGCAGGATCATGGCCGAAATTTCCGGCGGGGTATATTCCTTCCCCTGCGCCAGCACCTTCACATCACCGCGCTGGCCGGGAACTACTTTGTAGGGGACCGTCTGGATTTCGCTTTGGACTTCGTCAAATCGCCTCCCCATGAAGCGCTTGATGGAATAAACCGTATTCTCCGGGTTCGTAATCGCTTGGCGCTTGGCGGTTTGTCCCACCAGCCGCTCGCCGGATTTGGTGAAAGCTACCACCGATGGGGTGGTCCGGCCACCTTCGGGATTGGCTATAACGGTTGGCTCGCCCCCTTCCATGACGGCCACAACCGAGTTGGTGGTCCCAAGATCAATTCCTATAATTTTTGCCATTTCAAATCTCCTCCACGGACTCCAGCGGAGCCATTTAGTAGTCCTGTCAATCCATTGGATTCATCAGCACGTTAGTCGGTTGCCATAATAATCCATGAGTTTGCTGTTGTCAATGTTTATTGAATGGTAAATATTGATTGCCGCCTATGCGGGTGAGACGGTTTGAGCTGGGATGGCCGAGTAGTCGGGAATAACGGTTAGACTAGGAGCGGCAATGACCGGGACGAGGGCTGGCCTACCCCCCCGCGTTGGATCACCCGAACTGCTAACCGAAGTTCGTCACGAAGAGGGGTAGAACTGGGCTAACCCGGATTTCTCACTAAACAATTGAAAAAGGCTGTCTTTTCTGGCATAAGCATTTTGATGAGAAAAACTTGCGCCAGAGAAGGAGACAGCCTTTGTGACCACAGAGTGTGACGGAAAACCTTTTGAATGTCAGCCGC
>Ga0307374_10006485_pt1 | contig 18357 bp, 13 predicted proteins | sample OX3MG_FD_202532 | JGI IMG/M metagenome (GOLD analysis project Ga0307374, IMG submission 202532) | Soil microbial communities from Risofladan, Vaasa, Finland - OX-3 | ecosystem: Environmental > Terrestrial > Soil > Coastal area > Acid sulfate soil | place: Finland: Risofladan, Vaasa | collected...
ATCGGCGGCGATAGTAGCCGGGGATGACCATTCTGGCTCTAAAAGGCTGAGAGGGAGTGGCGATTCATCCAAGTAAAGATCGCTCGGCCCGTTGGTTGCCGGCAAGCTTGGCTTTGCAGTGAAGGCGACATAAAGATTCTCAGAACATCCAAATTTGGAGATTGCCATGCACGGGTAATCCTGATACTCACCGTAATCATCTACACCGGTGGGAGGCACCATTGCCGGTGTCACCGATCCGGTCACAACAGTATATTTCGTCCAGTCTGCCCCTCCATCGGTCGATTCGGAAATGTAAAAATCTCGGGTATTGGGTGTAACGGTGAAGTGGGTTTCTCTCCATAACACGTATACATTTCCTTCGAAGTCCACCGCGATGTCGCACGCAGAGGCATCCGTTGTGGAACCCGAGGTCGCAGTTGGAATGGTTTGTAAGTTACTCACCGTGGCAGCTCCGGGAGTAATCGCGGCAAAACGCACTTTCTCGCCGGCGTTGTAATCGGTCCATGCAATGTACGTGTTACCATTCGCCGTGCCGGAAGGATTATACGTTGCAATTATTGGCCGAACTGGCACGCCGCCATCGACCTGAGTTTCCGACCCAGACGGTAGCCATGAGCCACCATCGTCGCTCGAAAAATTAACGTAAACGCCTGCAATACTTTGGTCGTCATGCCAACTGGTATAAACGCAAAGCAATTGTGGCGTGTACGTTGTGCCACTTCCATATTGCCGATAGGCAAGCCTCGCGTCTCCGACGCCTTCAGAACTCGATGGAACCGGTATCGTTACCGGGGTTACCGTGCCCCAGGTTTTTCCTCCGTCAGTGCTCTTATTCGTGTACGTTGCTTCATCGTCATCATCGAAATCGTTGCCATCAGTTGCAACCGTCTTTTGCCATGAAGCGACGATTGTTTTCCCGTCGGGATTACCCCACGGCCTGACGGCAATGGAAGGCTCATTCTGAGTCTTATTCTGATGCGTTGTGTTGACGTTAATCGGGGTTTGCGCTCTAACCCCTCCCGCGAAAAATGCCGCGAGCGCGAAAAGAATTATAGCCGTGAGCCGTGAGCCGTGAGCCGTGAGCCGTGAGCCGTGAGCCGTGAGCCGTGAGCCGTGAGCCGTGAGTGTACGAGGCGTTGATTTCGTGTTTCATGGTATCAAAAAGAAATGAAGTTATTTGAAAAACACGCGGGGGCTTTTGCCGGGAGTCCGGGGTGTGGTGACTTAACGGAGGACAATATAATCAATTTTTTCTTACAGTCAAGCTCAGCAGTGCTTTTTTAGCATTAATTCGGATTCATTTTCTATCTGAGTAAAATTATTGAAATTTGGGAACTCGTTTTGGGCACCGTTTTCCAGAAAACGGTGCTTTTTCATTAAATGAAAACGTGAAAAAAACGGGCACCCAATTGCCATAAGAAAGAATGGCGAATTTTTGGCTAAATTCGGCCTTATTAATGAAGCACAAACGCGCGTTTTTCTTTTTAGGCGCGAATGGACGGCGATTGCACGTTTCGAAGAGAAGTCGTTCGAAATGGAAAGCGGCTTAATTCGCTAAATTCACATGCACGCAGCCCGGCTCGCGGGCGATGCTGGCTACGCGGAGCGGCGAAAGCATCGCAAGATGCGAATAGGAAAAGCTCCGGACGAGCGAGGCCAGATGATCGAGCGAGCCGGAGATAAAGTCGATGGCCAGGCCTTTGGTGTGGTTCGAGGCCAGGGCCATGCCGCCGGCGCTGGTCGGGGCATAGACTGGCACGTGCCGGGCGCGGAGATAGTCCCATGCGCGCAGCCAAGTGCTGGGGCGCCGCGCCGTGGCATACCGCAACTCAGGAAATTTGCGCGTCGCGCCGATCGAACGGACTCTGGATTTGATTATGGAAAGTTGCTCCCACGGCGAGCGCGTGCCGGATGTGATGACCGCCGATTCACCTTCCGATTTCAAATATTGCCCGAATTTCTGGGCGAAGATGGCCTGTTTTGCGGTCAGTTGGACGCCGGAGCGTTTTACAATACCTTCTGTGCTCGCGGTTCCATGCTTTCTGCCTACGACGGAAATTCCGTCATGCTTGGAAAGCACAAGCCGATGCGAGTTCCGCGTGGGCCGATGATGATGTCGTGACGTTGCATGTGACACATTCGGAGCTATGAGCGAACCCATGGCGAGCGCCACGACCGCAACACGAACGACGGGTAATTTTTGAATATTTGTAAACGAGAGCTTGACCATTGTTAAGTGCAACCGCACGAAACTCTGGCAAATCCGTTAATTCGACATCATTCGCTATATGTGGCAGCCGACATCACTCTTTCTCCGCTCCGAATTTATTTTCTGGCGCGAGCATAGCATCATCGAGGATGTGGGAGATGCGCTCGTCATCACCACTCCGGAGAATCCGTTCTGGCGATGGGGAAATTTAATTGTGCTGAAAGAATGGCCGCGCCCGGAACAGGCGGAGCGATGGCGAGCGCTTCATGCCGAGAGAATTGCGCCGCATCAACCCGTGCGGAACCGCCTCCTCGTGTGGGAAGGAATTCCGGATGGCCGGGACGTTTTGGAACCATATTTGGCCGGTGGACTTACCTTTAGCACCTTCGATGTTCTACGTTTGCAACAACTTCGTAAACCAGCCAACTACCGACCTGAAATCATAATTCGCGCTATCGCCGATACTGATGAAGTGTGGCGCTCCGTCATTTCCATGAATGTCGAAAGTTTTGGAATACGATATGACGATCCGGACTATCAGCATTTCGCTGAGCAGAGGATTGCTCACCATCGCGCCATGGTTAGAAAAGGGATGGGACATTGGTATGGGGCGTATGTGAATGGTGAACTTGCGGGAAGCCTCGGCATTTTTTGGGGCGATGGCCTTTGCCGGTTTCAGGAGGTAGCGGTTCGCCCGCAGTTCCGGCGGCAGGGGATCGCCGCAACATTGGTGTATGAAGCCGCAAAAAATGCGCTTCGGAATTTCCCGAACTTTCCGCAGGTCATTGCCGCGGATGGCGAGGGCGATGCCATTCGAATCTACCGCGCGCTGGGCTTCGAAACGGACTCGCGTTCCTTTGCATTACGAGAACATCGTTGAACGGCGCCCGATCTTGTGTAATTTTGTAATAATGAGATTAACACTCGCCCTGGTTCTCGCGCTTTTTTGCGGCTGCGCGTCCGAGAATTTTTCGGTGACGCTATTCCGAAGCAATGGGGCATCCGGTATTTCCGAACGCTACGGGGTGGATCAAAATGGGCTCGGAACGAAAACCGTTATCGCACTCGCCGATTCCGATTCCAAACGCCGGACCTGCGCGATCGATCCGGCGCTTGCCGCCGAAGTGCGCCGGTTCGTCACCGATAGCCTTGCTCCGCTTTCGGCCATCCAACTGCATGATACCAGCAGTGCCATAAGCGGGGTGCAGATCGTTGCCGGCGGTGAGCAACGGGAAATCGCCTGGGCGAATGTCGATCCGCCGGAACTTTCGACGCCGGCACTCGATAGCCTCTATCATCTTATGCTTCGTGTCGAAACGCAAATGGCGATACAAGAATGAATAAGGAAAGAATTTGGCTTCGAAACGGATTCGATTTCCTACGCATTACGAGAACATCGTTGAAACACAGTCATTTCTCGAAATCACTTTTTAACCAGGGGTAAGGAATGGAGGAAGAAGCAAGAAAAATGGCATGGGCACGGAGGAGGGGAATCCGGCGCCTTCATCCATCCTCGCTCGTCCTTCATCCGTTGCGGCGGCTTGGGCATGGGAGTCGCCGGTTCCTTTCGGAGTTTGGAGCGTTCTCCACGCTCGCCGGGCGCTCGATCGCTCACATCAAATCCGTCCCGCGCGACCGGCAGCTTCTCTTCGACCAGATGGAGCATATCGGAACGAATTCGCTACCACTTGTCCTCGTCATCGGCCTCTTCACCGGCATGGTAAGCGCCTGGCAGGCGGCCTATCAATTTAAAGGATTGATTCCCTTTAGCTTCCTGGGCGCCGCGGTGAGCCGCGCGATTTTTATCGAACTTGGGCCGGTGCTGACGGCGATTGTTATCGCGGGCCGCGTGGGCGCCTCGATCGCCGCCGAATTGGGAACCATGAAGGTGACCGAACAAATCGACGCGCTCGAAAGCCTTGCGATCAGCCCGATCCGCTATCTCGCGGTGCCTCGGCTACTTGCAGCAACGATCATGATGCCCATCCTCGTTATTTTTGCGAATATTATTGCGTTACTAGGAGCATACCTCGTCAGTAATTTCTTTTTGGGCATCAGCACTAAAATGTTCTTCGATTCCGTCCAGCGGTTTTTTCATGTGAAGGACATTTTCGGCGGCTTGTTCAAAGCGCTGTTCTTCGGATCGTTCACGGCGCTCATCGGTGTGAAGGTCGGCTTCGCGGCAACCGGTGGTGCTGAAGGCGTGGGCAACGCGACCATCCGCGCCTTTGTCCTTTCGGCTACGATGGTGCTCATTCTCGATTATACGCTCTGGATGGTTCTCTTCTGAGACGAGTAATCGCTCGCAGGACCGGCGGGGCATCCCGTCCCGCATTTTTAATCCCGCTCCGCCTGCCCGTTTCGCGATGCGCTTTTTTTCTTCGAGCCCACGAGCTTCGAAATCAATCCTACCACTTTGATTGCGGTGCCGATCACTCCGCTCGATGTTTCGCGTACCAGCGTGACCGGGCCTTCGACCGTAGCGACGACTTCGTTCTTCAGCCGTTCGATGTCATCCAGCGTGCCGCGAATGACATCGAGGGCGTCGTCGATCGTCTCATGAACGCCGATCATTTGGTTACGAACGCCATCGGTGATCGAACTGACATTCCCGGTGATGCTCGTCACGTTGCTCGTAATGTTGGTGACGTTACCGAGAATGGGAAGGATTTTCGATTTCACATCGTCCACGGAGGTGACGATGGTATGCACATCGCCTCGGACATCGGTGAGGAGTTCCCGCACGCCGCTGACCGTTCGAGAGAGAGAAATAAAAAGCCACGCAAGCGCAAGGAGCGCGATGCCGCCGGTGATGTAGAGAATTAATTCCATAGGTCAGAAAATTTCTGATAAATTACGTTTTACGTTATTGCGAGGAGAGCGAATCGACCGAAGGGAGATTCGGTCGACGAAGCAATCCGTTGTTTTTAACAAGGAATTGCTTCGTCACCTTCGACTCCCTTCGGTCATCGAAGGTTCCTCGCAATGACGGAATATGGAACATATTCCGAGGGCAAAAGGATTACGCACCCTCCTCATCCTCTTCCTGCTTCCGCACCCGGCTGGTGGAAGTGGAGCGGCGGCGGGCTTCGGCGATGGCGCGGTCGGCGTCTTCCAGGATATCGTCTACTCGCTCGCGGGTCCGGGCGAGTGGCGATTCCTCTTCCTCGCCTTCTTCCGGGCCGAGGCCTTCGTTAAAAAGTTTTTCGGCGGAAGTCTTTACGTCTTTCACGAGGTCTTTCGCGCCATCAACCAAGTCGTCGAGCGCCTCGCTCATGCCGCGGCGCAGTTCCGATCCTTCTGCCGGCGCATACAGGATCGCGACGCTTGCGCCAATAATCCCGCCGATTACCGCGCCGAGCACGAAGGGCACGAGCGCCGAGCGTTCACGCGGGTAAGAGGCCTGCATGTGCCGGTGCGTCTCGAAATCGTCTTCCGGATGGATTCTGCCATTTGTCCGTTTCATAGAATCGCTTTCTTTTATTTTGAGAGTGTGGAAGTGTAAGTCCGTTTTTTTCGTTTCAGTGGATGCCGTTGCGCGGGCATTAGCACTAACTTCTTAGACCAAAGCACATGCCAGCGAAAAACGGTTTCCGCACCGCAAACATTAAATTTGCGTTGATGGGGGTCGTTATACGTCATAATGCAATATTCAAAATACTACACGCTGATGGCCGATGGGACCATCAAGCAGATCAATCCCTTCACGGATAATGAGGTTTGGAGCGTGCCTGGCCGCGCCGGAAAGCCGGAGGGCAATGGCGCACTCTTGCCCATTACCCCGCTCAAGCCATCGGACTTCACGGCGTTTTGCGCGTTCTGCAGCGACCGGCTCTTTGAAACGCCGCCGGAAAAATCGCGGCTTGTTCACAATCCGGATGGCTCGTTCGCGCGCTTCGACCGCGTTCGCCCGAGCGACATCGAGCGCGGCGTGGCCGACCGGGCGCCCTGGCTTTTCCGCCGCGTTCCCAATCTCTTCGAGATCGTTACGGTCGATTACTGGAAGCAGAATTACAGCTACGCGCTGTCGCCGGCGAATCTGGCGTGGAAGGAAATGTATCTCGCCGATGCCGTAGGGCTCCGTCATGTTCACGACATTCTCTCCTATAAATTGCGCGCCACCGGCATTTCGGAGGAGCGTATTCGGGAAATTCCCGAAGCGCAGCTTCTTACGATGGCCGATGCTTTTTTCGGAGGCGGGCACGAGCTTATCATCGCCGCGCCGCATTTTCTGAGAGGCGCCACCGATGTGAGTGAACTTTTTTCCAGCGGCGACATGACGCCCGAGGAGCATTTCCAATACGTTCGCTTCACCATCGACGCGATGACCGATATTTTGGCCGCCAACCGGTATATCCGCTATATCTCGATCTTTCAAAACTGGCTTCCGCCAGCGGGCGCGAGCTTCGATCATTTGCATAAACAACTTGTCGGCATCGACGATTGGGGCGCGTCGATTCGGCACCAAGTCGATATGCTCCGGCAGGACCCGAACGTCTTCAACGAGCTTGGCGTGAACCTTGCGGGAATGCAAAATCTTATCTTCGCGGAGAACGAACACGCCGTTGCCTTCGCGGGCATCGGCCACCGGCATCCGACGATCGAGATTTATTCGAAAAGTTATTTCTCCCGGCCCTACGAGCAATCGAACGAGGAAATCCACGCTATGAGCGATCTTGTCCATGCCTGCCATGCCGCCACGGGTTCCCACATTTCCTCGAACGAGGAGTGGTACTACACGCCGGTCGATGCGGTCTATGAAATGCCGTGGCACGTGCTGATCAAATGGCGCGTGAATACAGCGGCGGGCTTCGAGGGCGGAACGTCAATTTATATCAATCCCATCGCGCCGCTCGAAGTCCGCGACCGCGTGGTAACCAATCTATATCGCCTGCGGGACGCAGGGCGGGTCGCTTCCAATATCCGCATCGCCGAAGAATGCGAAATTCATCCAAATCCGCTCCGGTATTATTTGGATTAAAAGTTTTCTACTCCTTCACCACGCGTTTGCTCACCACCATGCCACCCGCCGCCGCGCGCACAATATACGTTCCGGCCGGCAGTGCGCCCATCTGCCACTCGTAACTCCCCGCAACGCGGAAGCTCGCCACTTCGCGGCCGAGAACATCAAAGATTTCTACCTTCGCCGACGGCGCACCGAGCGAAATCGTTGCTGCGCCGGAAGCGGGATTGGGCGAGATGGAAAGCGAAAGCGGAAGGTTCGCAGAGCTTGAACGGATGCCTGATTTCACTGACTTGCCAGTGAGCAACGATGTATCCTTGATTGAATGCTGAAACGCGGTTGGATTCAAATTCAGAAAAGTGACGAGCTGTGAAAAGCTTCCCCACGACTGTGGATGAAAGCAACACTCAATGTGGATCGAGGCGCCCGGAGGAATAGTGATCGGAAATAGTTGTCCTGCATCGACCGAAAAATTGGAATCGTTCACGAAGTCCGACGACGTAATAGTAAGCGGTGCTTTGCCTGGGTTTCGTATCGTGAGCGGAAGGCACTTCGTTTGGCCACTATCGACCTCGCCAAAATCGAGATCGGTCGCGTAAATAAGCGGTGTAACACCCGTGCCCGTTACGGGGACTACGAATGTTGCGCACTCAGAAATGAGATACAGGCTATCGATGGAGACCATCCCGGTATCGGCGGGATGGAAACAGATGTCCAGCGATATGGAAGAACTATCCGGGATCGGACGAAGCGTTTGGGGAGTCACCGTGAACGTCCCGCCTTTTGCGATGCCTGCAATGGAGTCCGACTCCGCGTTAAATGCGCCGGCCGATTGGACATTCGTAATCGTGACGTGCTGGCAGCTATCGGCGTCAACCAAGACCGGCCCAAAATTATACGATGCCGATGGGCTAAACGAAATCTTCGGTGCGGAGTAATGATATTGATACACCGTATCATTGCCGGCCAGATCCACAGCATCAATCGCGGCGTAGGCATCCTCGGCGGGGTTGTTGACGGTTAGAGTGGCCGTCATTACTGAATCGCCCGGTATGAAATTCGAATCGGGTGTGAAGGTATAATTATAGGATGGCGTTGGGCAGCGCAAATCTCCGGCAGCGGTGATCATTGAGACGGAGGCAATGCGCGTGTCATCGAACGAAAAACCGTTCGACTTCAAGCGAGGCTCTGCAAAAAGGAGATGGTAGTTGCCGCAACTGCTATTGAGCGTTTGCGAGAGTGGCGGCAGCGTATCGCCAGTCGAAAGAATGCCCTGCGCCATGCCGGCCGGCCAGCCATATCCTTCGAAATTCGAGAAGCCATACTGATACGCATCAAATGGGTCTGGGCCGGTCGCAATGTAACTTTTCGGTTGGGCGGCAATGAGAATACGCTGTGCGCCCATCACAGGGTTCGTTCCAGGAAATGTGGCCGTCCCGACCTGCGAATAAGCACCAATAGGCTGTCCATTAATCACGATTTTTGAAAGAGAATCTTTCAGCCCAATGAAGGTCACATAATTCGTGAACGCGCCCCTCAATGAGGTAGGAGTGCGGAAGAGCACTCCTTTTTCGAACTGTTCTCGCGGCGTAAAGAGGACCAGGAATGGATCGGAATAGCCGGGGTCGCCATACATCCCTTGCGAATAGGAATACATGGCAACGATAAACCGCTTGTGGTTGGTCGATGTGAGTATCAATGGCTCTGTATTCTGAGCAATGTCCTCGTATTGCCCTGAATCCAGCGTTATATTACGCTGCACGCTGAGGCCGGTGTAGGTAATTTGGTTGCCATTCTGGGCGGAAAGGACGCGGAGATAATCTCCTGCAATTAGCTTGCCCGACATCGGCATATCGAAATACTGCGTGCCCCATTTATCGACGGAGGGAATCATTTCGAGGAGATTATCCGCCGAAGTCGGCCCATCGCTTGGAACGGATGTAATTTGATGACCCGTGATAACCGCAACTGGCTTTGTGCTCTGTATGAGCGAGCCGGTAAGATCATTGGCCCCGAAATTCGTACCGGGCGATTGGACGAGGTAGGTCTGCCCCTTCGAGAGCGTGATATTCCATGGCACGCCAGCCGGCCTGCCCGCCTTCGTCTCCGCCGCTGGGGTAATCGTCACGGTATTATTATCGTAAGGCGAAATAATCAGGAATTCGCCGGGCATGTTTCCAAAAACGGAATTATCGGGAAAATTCATGGTATAGTATTCCGTTCCATACGCGGGAAGGGGCAGCCCGAGGTAGCCATCGGGAGAGTCGCCGATGCCTTCAGGATTGGCCCAGGCGGAATAACCATAGACCGTGATCGGATTCGTGCTCGTAACGTGGATCGCATTGGTCGTCGCCGTGTCCGGCTTCCACGTCATATAGTCCGACAGCGCATAATCGTAGACCTGCCCCGCCGTCATCGTAAGGGTACGAGCGCCGTTCCCGGGAATGTCGATCGTTACCTTGTTATCGGTGCCGCTGGCGATGAATAAATCCTCGTAAACGCCGGTATTCCCTGCCCCGGCCCCATTCGGCATGAAGCCGAGCCAGAAATCGGTGCCCGATGAGGTCTGGCCCTGCTGAGCAAAAGTAGATGGAGCAAGCCAAACCGGTGCAAGCAACAGCAGCACGATCAAAACAAGAAATTTGCGAAAAACGAAAGGTAATTTCATGGTTATTGAACTCTAAAGCGTCCATGAGTAAAACGCGCGAGTCGCTCTCGGTTACATGAATTAATTTTGCAACCACTTTTTTAGCGTGCTTTTATTGCTTCAGCATCCGCTTGCTTACGACCGCGCCGCCAACGGAGGCGCGAACGATATACGCTCCCGCCGGCAGCAACCCCGTTTGCCATTCATAATAACCTTCGATGTGGAAATTTGTTACTTCTCTGCCGAGGACATCGAAAATTTCCACATTCGCCGAGGGCGCGCCGTGAAGTGAAATCGTCGCGGTGCCGGAAGCGGGATTGGGGGAAACGAGCAGCATCATATGCTCTGGCGCGGAAGAAGCAACGCCGGATGGCGCAAACGAAAAGCAGGTGTCCGTTTTATTTCCGGCAAGATCGATGGCCTCAACGCATAGAGTTGCACCGGGCAGAAAGTTATCAGCGATACACATTGCGCCAGATGTTTTGCCACGCACGCTACCGGTTGAATCACGAATAATTACTCCTGCCATGCTCTTCACTATGACGGTATCCAGTCCGCGGTCCCAGGGCTGGACTTCGTGAATGAAGATGTTGTGATAACAGATACAGGTATCTCCAAGGCAATCTACCCACTCAATTCGCGGAGCATGTGTATCCGCTATCGTGCAATACGAATACTGCGCGGTATCCCACACGCCGGTGGCATCGAGCGCATGGACGGTGGCGCTGCCATTTTGCATCGAGTCGATCACGGAGACGACATATTTCCAACTCGTCGAATCCTCGATGGCGAAGGTCATATTCTGAAGCTGGGTGGCGCTTACGGATTTGACGAAGCAGGAAGCACACATGCGTGGATCGCTTGCCTCGCCGTGGATCGTGCGCGCGTTGCAGATACTTCCATCGAAGCTGCCGGTGCGGCTAAGAACGGTGAGGATCGGAATGGTGGAAGCAGTGTCCTTCTCCTGGCAATCCACACTGATAGGGCATACGCACGCCTCATTGAGGAAAATTGGCTGCGAAACGCCGGATGCCGATAAGGAGACAGTAATATCATAGCTCGAATTGCAGTTGGGGAGGACACTGGCGAGAACGGTGTCTTCCCAAGTGACGTACCCCATTCCACACTCTGGGACAAGGGAATCGACTTGGGAGCTTCCGCCGCTTCGAACCGGATGCGACTGCGAAAATCCGTCCGCCGAAATTGGCGCCGGCGAAACCACCTGAATCGGTCCGGATCGCTGTCCCGAAATACCGTTGGTTATACCCACGGTCGCGACCGCGCCCGTTGCATTGGCATTGCTGTTCGGGTTCCACACGATGGCCTCGACCGGAAAACGATTCGGCTCATAGGCTGTGCCATTCCACACGATATGGTATGGATGGAGCATCAGCGCATAGAGGTTTCCATAACAAATGGGCTGACAGGGCGGCGTACCGTAGCTCGTACGACCGATCTCCTGCTCTGATTCCGAGGCTACGGCGGAAGCGGGCCATTGAAACAGCATGGCATTGTCGGAATCGGCCATAACAGTTCCCAAGCGTGCAGCCGGATAGCCCCAGAGATAGGTCGTTGCAATGGCCGGCCAATCGACAATCGCCATGTCTGAAGGTTTCATGAGGCCCATCGCTCCCGGCGCGAGATCATCAGCAGTAAATCCTGCTCCTAAATTGTCTGGATTTACAGCAAAATGGTTCGAACTGCAAAGATCATATTCGTTTGTGATGAAATAAGGTGCTGGATCCGGGAAGTCCTGCCACGTATTGGCATTATAGCCTGCCCTTGTCGTGACAGGTGGAATATCGGTAGAATAGTTAGGGTCAGAGCTGGACGTTTGGAGGTCAAAAAGAAATTGCGCCTGCGCAGCGACGGTAACAAGTGAATGATTGAATATCGAAATTTTTATGACAATTTGCCCGCAGGTGTAAAATCCAAGAGGGTAAACATCTTGAATGATGTCGAATGCGTTTGGACCTTGCGGTTGCCAGATCGTTCGGATTGTATCGTTGTAGGGGCTAATTCCCTTGAGGAGCATGGTTTTGCCACTACCCAGGGAGTCCGGTTTCGTTCCCTCCCCGGATGGTTCGATGATCGTGGGGTTGTTGGGATTATTCGTGTAGTAAATTCCGCCGACTTGAAGTGTGAGGTAAGAATGCCCAGGAAAAGTAAGATAGTCTGGCGGGTTGTAACTTGAGAGGATTGTGAGAAGCCCTTGGCCATCGTTCGAGACTTCGGCTTGCACGAAGCCATTATATGCCCTGAAAAAGTTTTGCGCCTCCGCACCCTGTGGCCCGAGGACCGAAGAGAGAAGAATGACCGAAGAGAGGAGAAAGAAAAAAACCGTTAGTTTAGGAAGCGGGATCGTATCCATAATTAAAATTAATTAAAAGTCCACATAATTAGAACCCATTTCCGGCTTAAAGGTTACAGGCCGATTCAGGCAAGGGAAGGCAATTGGGGCCGTCCGTGTTCATAATTCATCATTCCTAATTCATCCTTGCTTTTCGACGCTCACTGCCACCTTCAGGACCCCGCCTTCGATGCGGACCGCGACGCGATGCTCGCCGAAGCACGGGTGGCAGGCGTTTCGCATTTCCTCGTTCCGGCTACGGACACCGCCAGCTTTCCCGCAACGATCGAACTGGCGCGAAGCCGGGAGCATGTTTATTGCGCGCTGGGTATTCATCCGCACAGCGCGAGCGAGTGGAATCGGGAGGTGCGGGAACGGATTCGCGAGGCGGTCGAAGCGAACGAAAAGGTCGTCGCTATTGGGGAGATCGGGCTGGATTATCATTATGATTTCGCCCCGAGGGATGTTCAGCGAAAGGTGTTCGCGGAGCAGATCGAGCTGGCGATCGAACTTCATAAACCAATTGTCATTCACACGCGGGAATCAGAAGAGGATGTTTTTCGGATTATAGAAGAGCATTATGGTGGGATGGAAAGGGGCGCCGCGGAGGGCGCCCACCACGCGGCCCACCAGGCGGGTCAGTTTCACTGCTTCTCGTTAGGTCACGAATTTTTGCATAGGGCCATCTCACTCGGATTTTATATCAGTTATACGGGAAACATTACATTCAAAAATAGCGCGCTGGGAGATTCGGTGCGGGATACCCCACTCGACCGGCTTCTCATCGAGACGGATTCGCCGTACCTTGCGCCCGCGCCGCACCGCGGCCGGCGAAACTCCCCGGCGTATCTTCCGTTCATTGCGCGGAAGGCCGCGGAATTAAAAGGTCAGGATCTTTCCACCATCATGCAACACACGTTCGACAACACTCTGCGGCTTTTCCGGATTGTGCTCCCGGCATCGTCGGCGATGCTATTCGCCATCCTGATGCTGGCGAGCTTCGGGGTATCCAGGAGCTTCGCGCAGGTTCAACAGCCGGCGGGTATTCAACCGCCCGATTCCCTGCTGACGGGTGACCGCCGCAAAGCGGAGGAACTCCGCAAAAAGCAGGAGGAGGAATTAGCCAAAGAGGCCGAGCAACACCGCATTGACAGCCTCAAGGCCGAAGAAAAGGCATTGGAAGAGGCCAAAGCCAAAGCCCGCGAACAAGCCCGGCAAGATTCCATTCAAGCCGAGCGGACCCTCGCCGCGGAAGAGCAGCATGCACTCTTCCTTCAGACGCTTCAACCCTGGAAAGCCATCGGCGTGGGCTTTAGCGGTGGGGTCGCAAATTTGCAAATGGCGCCGCTGGTGCTCACTTCTACTTCGGTTTTTGCCTATACGTTCGATGCCTCCACGCAACTCACGCGGCGCCTGGATTTCGATCTTTCCTATTCCCACATGGCCATTGGCGGCGATTACCTCGTCGATTCGATCTGGAGCAATGGACCTGGCACCGGCGTCTATTCCAAGAACACCAAATATTTTATTCCGGGTCAAACCCGTTGGATCACGAATGAAATTTTCTCCAACGATTGGCTCTCCGCCGATTTCCGCTATGTCATCACGAAGCCGGACGCTCTTATCGATTTTTATCTCGGAGCAGGCTATATGTACATGGTCATGACGAATACCCAGCATTATTTCCAATTTCAGCAAGATTCCGTTCATTATGGAGGCGATCAAATTTACCAGAAATCGTTCGACCGAAGCGCGATTAAAGTAATGTTCGGCATGCGGCACGATTTCGAACTGGGTTCGGGACTAACGCTGGAATCTTTCGCGCAAATTGCCACCATGGCGGCATTTCAGGGACAACAGCCCGAGCAGTCCTTTATGCTTAACCCAGACCCCCAACTGCTCATTATGACCCACTTTAACCTCGGCTTCACGCTCTATTATGGGTGGTGGGGGGTGAAGCGTATGGGCCAATGATGAATTTCGAGTTAGGAAATCGAATCGGAATAGTTTTGAGTTAAGAATGAAGAGTGAGCAGTAAGAATCCATAGGGCCTTTATTGTGGCCTTACGAAGAGGGATTTGAATTATTCTTAACGCGTTACTCTTGATTCTTAACGGAATGGAAGCCACTATAGAACGAACGGTACTAGAGCCAAAGGAATCTCGTCCGGACGGGCGGGATGGATCGTCGACGATGCCCCGCGCGCCCTCGCGCATGATGCTCCGTTGGTCCAACGCTACGAACGATGAAGTCTATGCCGACAAGCTGAACGAACTCCTTGCTGCATGCCGGAAAAACCTCCGGTTTTTAGACGAAGAGATTGTGATTCGCGCGTTTCGGCTCTGCTACGAAGCGCATAAAAACGATCGCCGCGCCTCCGGCGAACCGTATTTCATCCATCCGTTCGAAGTTTCGATGATCGTCGCGCAGGAAATTCCGCTCGACGATATTTCAGTCGTTGCCGCGCTCCTGCATGACGTTGTCGAAGATACGGCGTATCAACTCGAGGAGATCCGAGAGGAATTTGGCGCGGAGATCGCCGATATCGTCGATGGAGCGACGAAGATCACCGATATTTTCAAGTCCCGCGAGATTACGCAGGCTGAAAGTTACCGGAAGATGCTGCTTTCGATGGTCGGCGATGTGCGCGTCATGCTCGTGAAGTTTGCGGACCGGCTGCACAATATGCGGACGATCGAATATCTTCCGCCCGAGCGGCAATTTCGAATGGCGAAAGAGACGCTGGACATCTACGCGCCATTTGCAAACCGGTTCGGGTTGGGTAAAGTCAAGTGGGAACTGGAGGATCTTGCCTTCAAAGTTCTCAACCGTGAGGCCTATACCGACATCAAGAAAGCGCTCGCCGCAAAACGCATCGAGCGGGAGACGTATATCGCCGGCTTCATCGAGCCTATCGTCGAGGCGATGAGGGAACAGCATTTCAAGTTCGAAATCGTCGGGAGGCCCAAGCACATCTTTTCGATCTATAACAAAATGATGCGCTTAGGCAAAGGGCTGGACGAGGTGTATGACCTTTTCGCGATTCGCATTCTACTCGATACGCCGAACGACAACGATTGCTTCGCCGTGTTTGGCCTGGTCTCCTCGATTTATACTCCGGTGCCGGAGCGGTTCAAAAACTATATCTCACTTCCAAAGAAGAATGGCTATCAATCGCTGCATACGACGGTCATCGGGCCGGACGGCAGGATGGTCGAAGTGCAAATCCGCACCCGGGCCATGCACGAGATCGCCGAAAAAGGCGTCGCCGCGCATTGGAAATATAAGGAGCATCTGACCGCATCCGATCCCGATTTGGAAGAGTGGGTCAAGTGGGTGCGCGATGTCTTCGAGCAGCATGGGGAGGACGCTCCCAGCGCGCTCATGGAAAGTTTCAAGTTAAATCTCTATCAGGACGAGATATACATATTCACGCCCAAAGGCGAGCTTCGTATTTTGCCAAAAGGCGCGACCGCCGTCGATTTTGCATTCGATATTCATTCCCAGATTGGGCTGCGCATGATCGGCGCGAAAGTGAATGGCCGGATCGTGCCACTCCATCAAAAGCTCTCGAGCGGCGATCAGGTCGAGATCATTACCTCGAAAAATCAATCGCCGACCGCCGACTGGGAAAAATTTGTCGCCACGCACAAAGCGCGGCAGCATATTCGCAAATATTTAAATGAGGAACAGCGCGCTCGCGTCACGCAAGGACGCGAACTCTGGGAGAAGCGGATTCAAAAGGCCCGGCTGCACGTCAATGAAGACACGCTGGTTCGCTTTGTCGCCTCCACGCCGCTTGGGACGATCGGAAAATTCTATGCCGCCATTGCCGCTGCCGATATCGACATTGACGAATACTTCCAGCGCCTTCGGGAATGGCTGAAACCGGGCGCTCGAACGGCGACGAAACCGGAAGAAGCCGCGCCCGTCACCTATATGGATACCTCCCGCGCGACGACGGGCATTCTCATTCAGGGGCGGCGCGATAATTTTCTTTATAGTTATGCAAAATGCTGCAATCCCGTCCCGGGCGATGACGTGGTGGGAGTAGTGACCGTCGGGCAGGGCGTGAAAATTCACCGCGCCAATTGCAAGAATATTCTGAAGCTGCAAGCCGATTCCGAGGAGCGAATGATCGATGTCTCCTGGCCGAGCACCGATGAAGGCGCCGATTACCTGGTCGGCATCCGCGTCTTTGGCGAGGACCGTCCGGGAATGCTAAGCGACCTCACGCACGTCATTTCCACCTACAACAACACGAATATTCGTTCCGTCAATATCGACTCCCGCGATGCGATGTTCGATGGCAAAATGACGGTCTATGTGAAGAACACCTATCATCTCGCTCGCCTGACGGAGAAGCTCCGCAAAGTCCGCGGCGTCACGAGTGTCGAGCGGTTCGAAGAGTAATACCCATTCACCGGTCCATGGCTTCTACTCGCGCGATTTGCTCCCGGTTCCACTCGCTTTGCGCTTCGCCGGAAGTGGTAGTGGTCGAAAACCAGGCATGGAGAATCTCCTTCATGATGGGAACCGTTGTCGCGCGAAGACTGAGCGCAAGGACATTCGCGTGATTGAAAATTCGTGCGCCGCGGGCCGTCTCCGCATCGCGGACGAGCGCGCACCGAATTCCGGCGATTTTATTTGCGGCAATCGAGACGCCGGTTCCCGTCCAGCAGCAAACGATTCCTTCATCGACGCCACCATCGGCAACGGCCTGGGCAACATCGGCGGCGACGAGCGGCCAATCGCGATCTGCTTCCCCTCTCCTCATCGGACCATAGGTAAAAATTTTATGGCCGCGCTGTTCCAGTTCGGCAATCAATGCTTCCGTAAGTTCGGTAGCCGCGTCACTCCCAATGGCTATTCGCATTTTTGAATGTGGACTTAAAATATAAAAATGTCCTCGACCTTCATGCTAAATCCCGGAAACATCGCCGACTCCAAAATCTCCGAATTGTGAAGCAGCCGCTCGGTTCGATAAATCTCTCCCTGCTTGATCATAACCTCGATGGTTTCGGCTTCGGGGTCGACGATCCAATATTCCTCCACGCCCCGAGTGCAATACATTTCCTTCTCGCGCGTAAAATCATAATAGGCCGTGGAGGGTGAAAGCACTTCGACGACGAGATCAGGAACGATACGGAGTTTATCTTTTCGAAGCCCTTTTGCCCGATCGGCCCGGATAAAAATGAGATCGGGCTGATACACGTCTTCCTCGCTCAAATAAACGTCCAGCGGAGCGGCGAAGATCACCCCTAATTTATTTTGCTTAACGAAGGCCCCCATTTCAAGAGAGAGGTTCATCGAAATGGATTGATGAAATGGCGTCGAACTGGGTGTCAAAATGAGTTCTCCCGCAATTAATTGATAGGGCGCGCCCTCTTCAAGGCGTTCGTAATCCCAAACGGTGGCTTTTTTTTCTATATCTAACAGCATACTACCTCCCGAAGACTAAAGCGGTGGGAAAGAAAATTGGTTCGAGGTTCGAACCGATCAAATTTTATCGATCGCCAACAGGGCGAGGAGCACCGGCAAATAAATAATAGAAGCGAAGAGAAGCTGCCGCGCGATAGTGTTCGTCCGCTGGCTGGCAGCACGAATAGCGGCTATGGCAAATCCTAGGCCGAGCAAGAGCGCTCCGCCGAAATAGATCCCGCCCGTCAGATGGAGGAGCGTCGGCAACAGGCTCACAGGAATGAGCGCGAGCGTGTAATTCAAGATTTGCAGGGCGGAACTATTGCCTTCTGGATCGATGACCGTGAGCAATGGGAACCCGGCGCGCGCGTAATCTTTTCGGTACATCCACGCAATCGCGAGGAAATGCGGAATCTGCCACAGGAACAGAATGGCAAAAAGCGCCCACGCGCCCATACCGAGCGAACCGCGCACGGCCGCCCAGCCAATGAGAATGGGAACCGCGCCGGGAAACGCCCCGACAAGCGTGGCAAGATGCGTCTTTTTCTTGAGCGGAGTATAGACAAATAAATATCCGCCCAACGTAAGAATCGCGAGCAGGCTCGCAAGTCCATTTACGAAAAAAAGCATGTAAACGGTGCCTGCGAGCGATGATAGCACTCCGAATAGCAAGCCCGTCTGCGGAGAAACTCGCCCTGAAGGCAGCGGGCGTTTCTCGGTGCGCCGCATTTGGGAATCGGCTTCGATCTCGATGACCTGATTGA
>Ga0307374_10006486_pt1 | contig 18351 bp, 18 predicted proteins | sample OX3MG_FD_202532 | JGI IMG/M metagenome (GOLD analysis project Ga0307374, IMG submission 202532) | Soil microbial communities from Risofladan, Vaasa, Finland - OX-3 | ecosystem: Environmental > Terrestrial > Soil > Coastal area > Acid sulfate soil | place: Finland: Risofladan, Vaasa | collected...
ACAGCACATTCTCGCTTTGTTGGGCTTCCCCTCCGATCTCTACACCTCCCTCGCTCAGCGAATTCCACAAACTGCTTTCCCTTTACGCGAATGAGGAGTAAATGTGGTAAGTTGGGCCGAGGGCAGGCTGCCTGAAAGTAACAAAACAGCTATTCGATGCGCCAACTCAGTGGCTGATATCTGTATCAGCAAGGATGGGAGGGGAGTAACTCGTGATCACACCACGTAAAGGGACTGAGACTGGTCATCATATGAACGTCGTTCATGTTAGCACCACACTAACCAACCATGTGCAAACAACAATCAATCGACACTGCCAAACCTGTAACAACCGTAGGAAAGTCTCCAAGCACCCTATTGGGTTAAAAGTCTGCTCCCGCTGCGGACAAGCCATTAATCAGATGTTCTTGTCCCATGATATTCAACTGAATGATATCAAGGGATGGAATAAGAAAATGAAGCAACAGTGGATCACAAGGATAGATCAACTCGGTCTCTACGTCCCGGTCAAACCTAAAGTATCAACCATCGCGACCCCCAAAGTGCCATAATACAGGCATGAAAGAACCAGCAACATTGTATCTATTGGTGGGGCTTCCAGGGGCTGGCAAGACCACAAAAGCCAAACAGTTAGAAGTTGAAGCTCCTGCTTTGAGGTTGACCCCTGATGAATGGATGATTCCATTGTTTGGAAGAGACGATCCGGCAGCACGAGATGTCCTGGAAGGTCGTCTGATATGGACAGCTCTGTGTGCGCTGAAGCTTCATACCAACGTCATTCTCGATTTCGGATTTTGGGGCCAAGACGAACGATCATCTTTGAGATGGATGGCAAGGCAAATAGGCGCTAAAAGCCAGGTTATTTATTTGCCCATTGACACGGTGGCGCAACGAGAACGGGTGCAGAACCGCTTTATCGAGACGCCGGACCAGACATGGCAGATAAGCGAAACGGAACTGACGAAATGGCGCACGTTATTTGACGAGCCGGATGAAGCTGAGCTCAGTGACTCATTGCTTCCAGCGCACCCTCCTGAATACAAGACCTGGTCTGCCTGGGCAACGAAACGTTGGCCATCATTACCTGATGAATATGCGTAAGCCAGTTTAGCCTTTGTACGTTCCCTCACTTCCTATGTGAATCATCGTAGAGGCTATACTCTTGCCGACTATAGTTTGATGCTCCGTGAGGGAAGTGACTATGAGTGAACAAGTATCTACGCCGCAACGTCCTAACACCAACGATCCTGATGCGTGGAAAGCCTATTGGAGAGAGCGAGGCTGGCCGTGGCGGACGGAACCAGAGATTCACGACAAAAGACAACAATACCTTGCAGAGCGACGAGCAATCAAGGCAGATATCGAGAAGGGTATTTATCCATTCAAAAACAGCAAACTAGATCGTGCCGACATAGAATGGCTACTGGCAACGTATGAGGAAGGAAAAGGCCCAATAGATTATCATGATCCAACTCAAGTATTGACGTTTAGACTACCCAAATTTTGCCCAAATTAGCGACAGGTTAATTGAAACGCCGTGAGAAGCGGCTTCTACAATACCATTGAGAACCTCTTTCGAGGTAGTTTGCTCTCGTCACTCAAGATTCTGTTCATAGCATGAAGCTTTCGACTGAGCAATCAAGCCATCTGAATAGCTTGTCGTTAATTTGGGTAGTCTAAACGTCAACTTTCTAAGAAGAAACTCGGAACTCGCGGCTACTTTCTCGGATGCCCAAAATACCTGCTACTCTGCCATTAGTGTGTGACTTACGTAACGCTACCCCTAATTACACGTTTTCTGAGAGCAGGGAAAGCATCGCGGTAAAGGGCTAGACGATACATATCCCAATAGCGGTCTCCAAACCAGTGATGCTGCTTAAAACATCCTTCTTTGATAAACCCTCCGTTCAGGCAAGTTTTAAGCGATAAGTGATTATATGCAAGGACATCAACATATATTTTTCGCAAGGGGATCGTCTTAAACAGATAGTCCATAAATAAGACAGTTGCAATTGCGCCTTTCCCTCTCCTAAGCGAGGTCACGAAAGTACAAGCGAAGGTATAGCCATTAATGCGATTCATGTCGTACGAATACACAAAGCCTATTGGGACATCAGCATTATCTGTTTCAACCATCATAAAAGAGTCAAAAAATGTATCAAACATCTGCTCCATTTGTGCAGCGTACTTTTCGAATGTTGGAATGTAGGGATCAAGATGCCATAAATGAAGATATTGAGGATCTGTGCGGAAACGAAAGAGGATTGGAAAATCCTGACTGATAACCACCGGACGAAGTGTCACGCTGTGTGCTGAAAGCGTTAGCGGAAGAACTTCATTTGAAAGAATATTGTCCACATCGAATTTGCTGTTATCTTTATTTGCCACCCTCGTCTCCTTTTGCTAACTGTTTATCAGATCAGAAAGGATCTGAAAAGTGTAATACTCCCACCTGATTTAGGCGGGAGCATTACACTTTTCAGTAAAAGGGGATCTAATCGGCACTAATTTCACTCGCCGATACGATCTCCTTTGCCTGCCTTGCCAGTATGAGGATCTACATAGAAACCGCGCGCCGGTGATTCTTTCGGGTCATGACTTGGCTGATGAGCGTATGTCTCCAGTTTACCGTTGGGCTGAGGTCGCGTGGCGTTCTGGCCGGAGTACTTTTCGCCCCCGAGGGTGCCACTCCACCAGTGTCCACTGCCATCCCGCTTAGTCCCGTAACGCAGATCACCCTGGCTGGTGTGAATAGTGTTACTCTCACGTTTTTCCTGACGACGATCGTGCGATGACCCTTTGCCATGACCGCGATCTGAAGAAGAACTGCCGCTAGACATTGTGTTGCTCCTTATCTTATGCATGCTCGTGTATCTTTAGAGAACCTCCGGAGTCCTCATGTAGGGAAGTATACTTTAAAAACTTTCGCTGTGCCAGTGGAGTATCATCTCCATTGGAGAAAAATCTCCATCCCTGGCATATAAGTAATGTGCTACTATATTAACAGTTACAAGGCGTGAGGTGTAGCATATAGGAGAAGTGTTTCATGAGCGGTTATCTCAGGAGTATTCCTCTCCCCGGTGAGTGGCTCAAACAAACAATCGAAGAACACGGAATTTCCCTTAACGGGTTAGCGCATAAAACTTTTCTAGAAGCCACCCAAATACAAAGATGGGTTAGTAAGCGAGAGAAAATACCACGATATCATCTGGCTGAGATCGCTCAAATAATCTCGCCTCAAAGCCTTGATTACGTGCTTAAGCTAAAGAACTGCGAGGATTTTGCTGTTCAGCTACATAAGCAAACGGTGAAGCTTGCTAAAACATTAGGGGATGTAAACGCAATCCAAATTGAATCATCAATGACGCAAAAGATAGATGAGCTTTTGTCTCAAGAAGTGAATCTATCAAGAAATGAACGTGCTGAGATTTCAGCAAAATACTTAACCAATGCTCATTTCGTTGTAAGAACATGGCTCAAAGTGCCTGACGAAGAAGCACTTGTCTCTCCCATCAATGTAGATCGCCACCTGCAATATCCTAACAATCATTTTGCAGGTTTGCTGCTTAATGTAGACCCAATACGGCAAGCAGGATTGATGAATTTACGCAAAATCATTGGCTACAGTGAACTGAACAATAAACAGGGTAAGGCATCGACTACTCTTGCATATCATCATGCGACTCATCTCTTAGCATTGTACGGTACTCCTGCCGATCGCAGAGACATCGAGGTCTTATTCCAACAAAAGGACACGCTAGCGGATCCGCTTTTAAATTACTTGGGATTAATAGCCCGCGCTATAGGTCTCTCAATGGCTGGAACTGATCCTAGCACTTTGGAACAATTTATAGCAATAGCACGGACTGATAAAGATTTACTCTCTATCTTTTGTATGTTTGATGCCATTCACTATGCCGATGTTGTTATTAATGCTCAAGGTGATATTCCTGCCTTAGGAGCTGCTAAGGGCTTCAAGCAAGCTATACCACAGATCCTGAGGCATTTAGAACACACAAAATATTACCAAAATATCTCAGTCATAGAAATGCTGAAACTTATTCACCTCCTTCACACAGTAGGAGCAAAGCCATTTATGCGCCATAATATACAAAAAAGATTATATGATGCTTGCTTTCAAATTAAAACGCTTGATAACTCACTTGGTGAGTATAATTTCATACAAAGAGAATTTCTCCAACAATTCGATACGATACTAAGAAAGACCGAGCAGTAGGGACACAAATGAAAGTAGCATCAATGTTGGTTCAGTTAATGAAAAAATAGGAAGGATGTTCAGGAATGTTACATTCAGTGGTGTTAACTCCCGAGTTAGAACATCAAATCATCGCTTTTGTTGAACAATGGTCGGTAAATAATCCTAGATTTAACGTGAAAATAGCGAGGGCTCACATCAGTCGTGACGATAACAGCCAGCCAAAATCCAATGGTCTAGGTATTTTTGAAGTCTGTCTTGATATGCCTGGTTGGGAAAATATTCGCAATACATCAGTGATCGTGAATAAGGATGGAAATTTTACAATTGACGAATCACACAGCGGTGATTATGGCTGTGCTATTTGCTTATACGGCAACAAGCGATCTTTTACTATTTAGGACACTGGCTCATATGAGTGGTGACCCATGTTAAAAGTACCCGTTGCAATAAAAAGAGGTTTCATATCAGCTAACCCACATTCCGCACCTGCAGAAGGAGAAGTAGATCTATCTTCAGGCAAAAACATTATTAACAGCGACATCAAAGCCCTTGTTGTGAAGGCAATCTCCCTTTTTTCCAAACACAGGAGTACTCGCTCATGGATCTGGTACCTGTTGTTCTTGAAAGCGAGATAATTGGCCTCCAAAGAAAGAGCATTTTAGAAGCAAAACACTCATTAGACACAACGAAAATAATCTAATCCTCCCAAAAAACAAGTGCGGAATGTGGGAGCTAAAGAAGCTTATAGAGCCAAGTAGCTCACCGAGCTAAGCTGATTTTATCGCAATAAAAGCTGTAAACATAAGTAACCCATCATGTGAGTTGTTGTCATTGGGGGTCTACTTTGCGGCTGAATAGTCTGTAAGCAAATGACAACAACGAATCTGCTCACTGTTGGGGGAAGTAGGAATCACATAGCGGATCTCCACTTCCTCCGCGGTGACCACCACGCGATCAATGAGTAGCTCTACCAATTGCCGTTTCTGCTCAAAGGCTGCTTGTTCCAAACCACAACTCACTCGCTGACAAAACCTGGTAATGGAGCTCGTGAGGCTCGCCAGTTCCATCTGCTGACGCACACTTACTTTGATTTGGCGAGCCTGGTTGTCCAATGCCTCTAGCCGTTGCGCCAGGTCCTGTCGTCGCCGCTTGTACTCCGCCAAAGGCAGTACTGCGGTCATGTAGGCTTCCGTGAGTCGCTCCAATTGTCCACTCAGACTCGTTCCCTGCAATTCTTGGGGAAGCCACTCACCGCTTTGTGCTCGCTGCAATGCCTGCTCAATGATCCCCGGATTGCTGAGTACCTCACAGACGTCCTGCCAGACAAACTCATCTAGTTGATCAGCTGGAATATGGCGGTTGTGGCACGTCTCGTCACGGCTTGATTGGATCGCTCCCAATTTCCCACGGCAGAAGGAATAGGCGCGTGTTTTGGAAGATCGTCCCTTGCACGAGAGGCCGCACAGCCCACAACTGAGCAAGGCTCGCGAGCCTCGTACTCATGCGCAGTGTTGTTACCACTGGCAAACGAGTGGTTGTGCGCCAGCTTCGCTTGCACCATCTCGAACTGCTCCTTCGTGACAATGACGGGAATCTGTCCCACCTCAATCCATTCCTCACAGGCGATCTTCTGTGAGCTGTTGCGATGCCCAAGCGGTTGTAAAGGAGAGAGGCGTTTACGTTTGGGAACCGCACGCTCTCGCCCGGCGTACACCGTTCCGGTGGAGGCGGGGTTGGTCAAAATCCCCCGAACGTTCATCAAACTCCAACGTGACTTGCCACTCGGATTGGGAATGCCCAACCCCATGACATGCTTCACAATCCCAGCCAGGCTCTGCTCTTCTCTCACGTAGCAGGCAAACATTTCCGCCACACAAGCGGCTTCAGCCTCCTCTCCTCGAACTCCTGTCGGATCACGAGGTCGGTCAGGATTGAGCCGATACCCATAGGGTGGGCGACTCCACGGAAGCAGCGTTCCGGCGCGAAACTTTTGCTGCCGACCGCGACGCATCCGATCAGCAATCAAGGTCCGCTCATACTCAGCGACGGCCCCGCGAATTTGCAAGAGCAACTGATCGTGCGGGTCCTGGCTCATCGGGCGATCGACAAACTCGACCCGACAGCCCGCTCGCTCCAGTTCTTCCAGCAAAAGCATGTGATGCACATACTTGCGTGCCAGCCGGTCAGGAGCCGTGATCAGGACGAGATCAAAGGTCGCACGCGCTACCTGATCACGGAGTCGGTCCAATCCAGGACGTTTCAAACTGGCTCCGCTGTATCCATCATCACGAAAAACATGCTCGTCTTGCCACTGCCATCCCTGGCTTTGACTATGAGACTGCAACCGCTCCAGTTGCTGCTCGATCGTTTGTGTCTGCACTTGACGATGCCCTGACACCCGCACATAGAGGGCTATTCTCATGCGATCCCTCCTGTCTGGTGAACTCCTTGATAAGCGATAAAAAGGGTGGCTGCCTTCGAAAATAGAGCCGGAGGAGCCGTTGTGGTGGTGCTGGCGGCAGGATGATCCCACGCAGTCGCCCGTTCCCTGTCCTGGCAACCCCTGCCGGAAAACCTCCCCGCCTCGACTTTGCTATGGACACCCTGGCTCGGGGCGACCTGGGCCCCGCCGTGGATACCGATCGGCTGGAGCGCAGGCTCGACCAGTTTCGCGTGACGCACACGTTCCGCCTGATCTAGAGGCGGGAAGACCTCGAAAAGATCAGCAGGGGTCAGGCGGGCAAGCGTCTGCTCGATCATCTGCCAGGTCTTCTCAAGTCCGGCAACCAGTTCTGCCGCCGGGTGCAATGGATCCACGTCCCCCTCACAGACTCCGAGAGCCCATAATTCGAGGGAAGTCAGATCGGCGCTCCCCTCGCCCATCCGTGCGTGGAACCACCAGGCGCGATTGGCGACAATATGCGTCGCGTACATGCCAATCGACCAGTGTTGCGGCGTGTTGCGCAAGGCAAGCTGCTCTGCTGTAAGGGGCGCGATGGCCGCGACAAGACGCTGATTGTAGATCCCCCAACCCGCGTAGAAGGGGAGGAGTGAAAGCTGATGTTCTGTCATGATAGGTCTTCCTTGCTTTTTGTCTTCGAGAAAAAACAGCACGATCGTATCAACTCGCGCGAGGAAACGATGGGAGAGACCAGAGGGAGGAGAGAGAGCAGGTCATCGCTTGCACAATGATCGAATATGCGGCTGCCACGACAGGGGAAAAGATGGCATCCATCTGCCAATGGTATGGTGGATGGGGAACATCAGCGATGCGTTCGCCGGAGTTCCCTGCCTGACACCTCTTTGCCGCACGCTTCTCCATATCTCTGAGCACCATCAAATGCTTGCGTTCTCACTATCCGCCGTCTCGTTTTGGCAAAACCAGAAAGGCCGTCGAGCAGGAATCATGCCCTGCGGCATTCCAGGCGTAGAACGGCTGGGCGCTCATGCCTGATGAGAGACACGCGATAGATGCAAGCAAGAATGGTAACGTCTGTTTCACTGTTCAAACAGTGAAACAGGATGGAGTTAGCAGCACACTGGCATAGATGTCAAAACCTCCCCAAAAAACGAGTGACTACTTCACGAGTATACAGGGAGAGAGAGGATCCTGTCAAGGATGGGTTGGCGAAGGAACTGTTCAGACTTGACCGAAAGAGCATGTGGAAGGCAAGAAAGCGAGACATTGGTGGAACGGATTGAGCCGCTTCTGTAAACCCTCCGAGGTTTCCCTTTGCCTGCCTCAATTACGCTACTTTCTTGCTCACTTTGTACTGACCACATACGTCAAGCATGTTACGGCGGGGTGTCAGAAGTACTAGTCTGCGACAAGCGTTCTCCGACAAGTTGGGCACAGAGTGAACTCCCATTTCTGGGTGACCTCTGCAGTTTGCAGCTTGTGACGGGATTATGACAGTGACGCAATCTTTTGTGATGACGTTGTGAGATAAATGTTTAATCTACTATTAGCGGGATGATTTCTGGATCTGTGTGTATATAAGGAGAAATGTCATCATGACGGCCATGTTCGTTTCCTATACCAAAGAAGATGCTGACTGTGCAGAGCACATCCGCCAGGGCTTTGAGGCCAAAGGCTATACCACTTGGCGCGAACCAACAACTCCTACTATGGAATCTATCCTCTATCCGCGCACTATTGAAAATGCCATGCTCGGGAGTGCTACTGTCGTCCTCGTGTGGAGCAATAAGGCCACCCAATCAGAATGGGTTGAGCGACACATCCTCTTCGCACAGCAGTTGAAAAAGCCGATTATACCAGTTGTGCTTGATGGTGCCAGCCTTCCCCCTACCTTGATCGTCAGTACGACCATCACTGGGCAGACCCCTTGTAGCGATGCTGCTGCCCAACTGCTGTCTCACCTCCCTCTGGCAGAGAGTACAGATCCACTGATCCTCCTTTCCGAAAAGGCCGCCCACAACCTCATTCGCATCCGCAAAGAGGCCATCGATCAGGCAGCAGAAATGCTCAAGCGAGATGAACACCGCGAAGCCGTCCTAGCAATCCTGGAGTATCTGGCGCACACTGATCTCATGATGGGAGTACGCGAACAGGCGCAGGCAGTGCTGGATGCGAATGCCGAGAAAGCGACTACACTGGCTTTTCGTCTTGGGGACCCACGGTCCATCATTGGCGTGCGCTGTAGAGACGGCCATATCACTTACTTTGACAAACAGCGTATTTGCTCCGATGAGGTGACGATTGTGCGGAGTGTCCAGAGTGCCGGCCTGGAGCTAGATGTACGTAACCTCATCTGTGGCGAGTGCAAGGAAGCGGTCACGATACGCATAGATTGCCGAGGCTATCGTGAGTAACCAGATCCCTATTTTTGATTCTGAGCCTGAGACGCAAGAGCAGATCGAAGAGAAGCAAAGGCTTCAGATGATCTTTACCGACCTGGAAAAGCAGCAACCTGCCTTTCTGGATGAGGCAGGCAAAAGTATTATCGAACGGGTGGCGACTTTCCTGGCCATCTTGTTTGGAGTGACTGCCTTTGGCAGTAGCTTTCCTCCTCCCTACCTCAAGGCAAATGCTTGGAATAAATACCTCGTTATTGCCACTTTGCTCTGTTACCTGGCAGCCCTGGCGCTGGGGATGTTGGCGATCCGTCCTCGCAGTTACACCTGGCACCGCTATCAATCCGCTACTATGGCCCAGATGCTCAAGAAACTGATTGCCTACAAAAAGCGCCTGGTCCAAGGGGCAAGTATTGTATTTGCTATTGGTACCCTTATTCTGACTGTGCTCATTGTTTCTATCATTTGGAATGGGTAGGACAGGAAGGATTGCTGTTTGACTTGCTCCTCCAGTATGAAATTGTGATCATTTTGTGAAAATTATATCCTTCTCTGTGATTACTCTGTGAGAGAAATATGTTAGAGATTATTATGGAAATAACGTACACTACTTATGTAGAGCTTAGTTTGCCATAAACCGTAACACGGCGCTATTGCTTAAACCAAGCTTGAAGGAAGCCATTGAAGAAAAGGAGTCGAAAATGGAACTACTCAACCGACCAGCAGATCTTGAGGTTGTCTCTCGACTAGGTCGAGACGCTGACTACGAGGAATATCTTAAGAAGGAATTTGGCATACATCTCGAGGAGAAACGCTTCGGGTTTGAGGGAGCGGCGATTGATAATACGACAGCTGCTCGGCGCGCGCTGTTAGCTCAACTGAGCAAGCCAGACACGTGCTTTGCTGTCCTCAAAAACCTCCAGGAGGTAAACAATTTCACCGAGGTATGCATTGGACATAATAGAGAAAAAGCAGTGCTCATTTGTAATACGAAACCGGTGCCGACTTGTTTCATCTTAACCGGTCTGAACGAACATCAGGTAGGCTCCATAGCAGCTAGAATAAGCCTGCTAGGAGGGAAAAGCGTTACTGAATATAGATATACGACCGTAATCACGTTGTATTAGCAACAGTGTCATAGTTTACATTCTCCACTGGAAACATTCTCTCACTCAGCTCTCAGTGTCGGTCAGCATCGAGTAGAGATAGTGAAGGCGTGGACTGCACCAAGAGAAGCGGAAAGGTTTTTAGAGAGGTACCCTGTGATCTCGCTTTCTGTCATCATCTTGAGAGAGAGAAAATGTTGAGTTAACAGAGAGGAAGGACTCTATTATGGAACTCATTCTGACACGTCAATTCGGTAGCCGGATTGCAGTTATTTGTAATGGTGATCTTTCCCACACGTTTGATTTGTCCATGTTGCCCCTGACTGGCACAGATCATCTGCCACAATTCCGCAACAATCCAGTGGCATATGGTCAAGCCATTTATCATGCACTCTTTCTACCGGAAACACTGGCTCAGCGCACTCTGGAGAGCACATTCGAACGTATCCTGCTCGTGACCACTGACAATGATCTCGACGCTGTCGCGTGGGAATATGCATATGGCCCCAGTGACTTTATCGTTCTAGATCATCCTTTCGCTCGCGGCTTATCGGCAGATCAGCGCATCGACCCGCCAATAGTTGATAGCGGCTTGCATATCGTAGGGATTCCCTCTAACCCGCTTGATAAGCAGGTGCCACCGCTTAACATCGAGGGCGAATGGGAGCGCCTCAAGGAAATTATCCAGGAGGTACCTTTCGCTGTTACCCTTGAGCGAACTCGTCCCCCAACACTTGAACAGGTACGCCGCCTGGTCGCAAATCAACAGAATCGTTGCATGCATTTCATGGGCCATGGTGGTCAGCACGAAACCGGAGCGATCCTTTACTTTGAGCAGCACAATGGTGGCCTTGATCCAGTAACGGCAAGGGACTTCATCCATTGTGTTCGCGATTCGGCCTTCCTGGTGACGCTCAATGCCTGTGTCAGCGCGGCACCAGAACAAACGACCTTAGCTAATCTGGCTTGGGCATTGGTGCAGCAGAAAATCCCCTATACTGTGGGAATGCGTTTCAGTATCATAGATGAGGATGCTCGCACTTTCTCGCGAGTGTTCTATAGCGACCTGGCGCGTGGTACATCAGTGGAAGAAGCGATGCTCCAGGCAAGGCTTGCCCTGGCCAAGAGTCCGCACCCCTGGGCTATTGGTGTGCCGGTGCTCTATACAGCTCTTAAGAAGCCTGCCAATGGCTTCACCAGCATCAAAGGCCAGCCTTCTATTGATGAACATCAGCCCCGTGTAGAGGGAAGCGCGCTAACCCGGGCAGAAGGTGCCTTCCAGGGGCACGTTGATGAATTGAGAGAGATAGGCGACCTGTTGACCGGAGACAGTCGCCCGCGCCTGGTGACCATTCACGGTGGAGGAGGCCAGGGGAAGACCGCGCTGGCGTGTGAGGTAGTTGAGCGCTTTGCGTATGCCTGGCCAGGTGGGGTGTGGGCAACGACTTTGGAAACCCTGCCGAGTCGAGAAATGTTTGTCAACGACCTGGCAAACTTCCTGGGCATTGCCACGCAGGAAACAGCCGATTTCAGCAAGCTGGAACGCCAAGTAGTGGATCGGCTCAAACAGTGCCGGACACTCATTGTGCTGGACAACGCCGAGACGCTGCTTGAGGCTATCGAAGCAAATAACGAGGCTGCTGTACGCCTGGCGCAGTTCATCCGTGAGCAGTTGCCAAGGCCGCCGGTAAGTCTGCTAGCCACCTCCCGCTCTTTTTTGGGGTGGGAAAGTGAAATCGGCTATGAACTTGAGGGCCTTGCCCCACCTGAAGGCGCCAGATTGTTCTGGCAAAATGCACCCCGTCGAGCAGATGAGATAAATCAAAAGCGAGGATTGGCGCGGGAACTCAGCCAAAAAGTGGAAGGTCATCCCCTGAGTCTGCGCCTGTTGGGTAGCGCGTTCAACGCCAGTGCTCTTTCCTTTCCAGCGTTTATTAAAGACTATGAAGCGCAGTTGCTAGAAGCCGAAAATAAGTACAAACAAGCAGACCATCGCCAGCGCACCCTCTATGCCTGTATGGAGATCAGCATACGTTACCTGGATGCCGAACTGCAAGCTCTGCTCAGCGGGTTGTGGGTATTCCATGCTCCCTTCTTGCCCGAAACAGCTGATGCCATTTTCAGCCTGGGGGCCCGTGATCCTGAGATGCAACACCCTCCAGTCTCCGATCAATTAAATGTCCTCTGGCAGCACGGTTTGCTAACTCGCGAGATAGCGACTATACGTGATGGGAGAGTACTCCTCTACCACCTGCTGCCAGTAGTGCGTACCTATGTGGAGAAATACCTGAAGCAGGCCTACAAGCGAGAGGAACTGCTGAAATGGTTTGGACTCGCATGTGAATTGCAAGTCAATCTGATCTTCTCAGAAATGAACCGTAGTGCTACACAGATTTATCTCGCCCGTCGAGCCCGTGAGGATTTCGAGCGGGGAGCAGCCTATGTTGGAGATAGCGAACGCGGCTATTACCTTTTGCACTTAGGAAGTATCCTGCAGCGACTAGGCGATAACCAGAAGGCATTAGAGTTAGATAAGGAAGCACTGGAAATTGCACGGAGCCAGCAGGAACGGCAAATGGAGGGGCAAGCTCTTGCCAACATAGGCACGGTCTATAATGCTATAGGACAGACACAGCAGGCGCTGAAATCCTTGGAACAGGCTTTACAGGCTTTGCGAGAGATAGGCGACCGTGCCGGGGAAGCTTCCACACTCAACAACATGGCACTGGTGTATTGGACTATCGGGCAACCCCAGCAGGCGCTGGAACGGTATGAACAAGCCCTGTCCATGCGGCAAGTGGTTGGCGACAGGCAGGGAGAGGCTACCATCCTCAATAACATCGCCACGATCTATCAAGGCATAGGACAGCCTCAGAAAGCATTAAAATTGTATGAACAAGCCTTGCCTATCAGGCGAGAAGTGGGTGACCGAGCAGGTGAAGCATCTACGCTTACCAATATCGGATGGACGTTCCAGCAGACGGGGCAAATTGAGAAGGCATTGGAACAGTATGAACAAGCCCTACCTATTTGGCAAGAGATAGGGGATCGATCAGGCGAGGCAAGCGCTCTCAACAATATGGCGCTTCTTTATCAGGAGACCGGACGTCCACAACAGGCACTGGAATTGTATGAACAAGTCCTGCTGATCAATCAGGAGATAGACGATCAGCGAGGCAAAGCCACGACACTCAACAACAAAGCACTGGTGTATCGCGATATTGGGCAGTTTCAGCAGGCGCTGGAACTCTATGAGGAAGCCCTGTTCATGCGGCAAGAGGTAGGCGATCGACAAGGCGAAGCCGAAACACTCAATAACATCGCTACGATCTATCAGGAAACCGGGCAACTTCAGCAGGCACTGGAATTTCTTGAGCTAGCCTTACCTATTGCGCAGGAAGTCGGCCATCGGGCGGATGAGGGATCTTTTCTTACAAATATGGCGGAGATTTATCTAGAGACTGACCGGCCTCAGCGGGCGCTGGAACTCTCGAAGCAGGCTTTGTCCATCCGGAGCGAGGTGGGCGACAAATGGGGCGAAGCGGCTACGCTCAACAAGATGGCACGAGCATATCAAGGTGTGGAACAGCCGCAGCGTGCACTGGAGCTATTTGAACAGGCTTTGCTCATTGAACGAGAGGTTGGGGACCAACAAGGCGAAGCTGAAACACTCACCAATATGGCACTGCTCTATGATGAAACCGGCCAGCCACAACAGGCTCTAGAACTCTTGGAACAAGCTCTACCTATCCGGCGCAAGGTGCGTGGTCAACCAAGGGAAGCAGCTACGCTTACCAGCATGGCAATGACCTATCAGAAGATGGGGCAGCTGCAACGGGCGCTGGAACTGTATGGACAAGTCCTGCCAATTCTACGTGAGACAGGCGACCGGGCAAGCGAAGCTCTGGCACTGGTCAAAATGGCGGAAGCCTATCAGAAGGCCAGGCAACCACAGTGGGCTCTAGAACTGTATGAGCAAGCCCTACCCATCTTGAGAGAGGTGAGCAACCGGAAAGATGAAGCAGCTACGCTCAACAATATGGCCACAGCATATCGGGAAACAGGTCAGCCAACGCGTGCATTGGAACTCCTGGAACAAACCCTGCCTCTTTGCCGAGAGAGAGGGGACCGAGTAGGCGAAGCCGCTGCACTCAACAATATGGCAATGCTCTATTATGATACTGGCCAGCCACAACGGGCTCTAGATTTCATGGGACAAGCTTTGCCGCTCAGTCGAGAGATAGGAAATCGGGTAGCTGAGGATTCCTTACTTACCAGCATGGCAAAGATATATCAGGACTTGAGACAGCCGCAGCAGGCACTGGAGTTGTATGAGCAGGCCCTGCCCATTGAGCAGGAGCTTGGCAATCGGAGAGATGAAGCCCGGCTACTTACCAGCATGGCAAAAATGTATCGGTATATGATGCAGCCCCGGCGAGCACTGGAACTGTATGAACAAGTTTTACCTATTGTGCGAGAGGTTGGCGAACGACAAGGCGAAGCAGCTACGCTCAACGAGATGGCATTGATGTATGAACGGCTGGGGCAACGCCAGCGGGCATTAGAACTGTATGAACAAGCCCTGCCTATTGAGCAGGAAGTTGGCGATCGGAAAGGCGCATCGGCTACGCTCAACAACATAGCATGTATGTATCTAGATAAGGGACAACTCCAGCACGCACGAGACCTATTGGAACAGGCCCTGGCACTCGATCGTCAAGGTGGAGGGCGGGCAAGTGAAGCCACGACGCTCACGAACATGGCTGATGTGTACGCTGATATGGGGCACCCACAGCAGGCAGTAGAATTGGATAAACAAGCGCTAAAGATTGAACAAGAGATGGGTGATCAGACACACGAAGCTACCACACGAGTGAATATGGCTATTATATTGTATCAATCACTCAATCGAGCACAAGAGGCGATCAGACATATAGAGCAAGCCATTGATCTATTGACGGAACTGGGACTGCTTGAAGATGAGGCTGGTCGTTCAATGAATACTTTGCAGCAAGTGTTGCATTCTATGCGCCAGGGTGCTCCACTTGACAAGGAGGCCGATGACTATGATGCTCTCATCGCCACACACATTCCTATGATCATCGTCAACACGATTGCTGTAATGACGGAAGGACAGGAATATCGCGCCGAATGGCGCGAGCATATAGTACAATTGCTCCAGCAAGTACAGAGCCACCATCGACAGCATGTTGCGGAATTCTTCACCGCGATTCTCTCAACTCTCGATGGGCAACCATTCACATTGTCGAAAGGTCATCCCTATGCTAAGGCTCTGGCAGAGATCCAAGAAGGCATTGCTACATAATGTTTGTAGAGAGTCAGAAGCTAAGGAGGCCGCTCAAAATCGAGTGAGTCTAACCAGCTCTGGACATTGAGCGGTCTCCAGTATGGCGCATCTTCAGGGCTGCCAAAAGTAGGCAACGCCAGACTCGGACAGCAGCTCGAGAAGTCCAAACCATGATGTGTTTGACGACGATTTATAGCTAGGCCGAAGCCAGAAAGAGAATGTGTGATATGATTGACAATCAAGGCCACTTATATATAGCTGTTACCACAGTCAATCAGAAATGTGAGATATGTGGGACACCTGGCCCCAATCTGCATCCGCAATGGTTAAATACACCAGGAACGAATTTGCCAAGTGTACTTTGCAGGTCCTGTCTCGATGAAGCTTTAGCGGTGATGAATGCGCAGTTAGCAATCCGACGCGGGAAGTCCGGTCACGCTTGAAGAGACGAGATGAAAGCGCCGATCCTTTCGCAGGGTTCTTCCGGGAACGTGGTCAGTGTGCTTCCGATGCCAAGAAGTCTGTCCCATTCTATGGGGCTGGGGGCGTCACAAGCAACTTCAGAAAATACTAAGGGAGATTTGCATCGAGAGGATTTAAAAGCTGTTATTTGCTCTTTGTCCTATTTAAAAAGTATATTAAGTATGAGAAGAGTAAGCGGTATATCAAGCACCCGAAAATGAATGGTCTCCAGAAGCGATGTGTTGCCCATCTGGTGACCAAACGGCGCTAAGCAATCCTTTGGAAGAACTCTTATAGGTGAGCAGGTCCTCACCTGTAGCGGCTTCCCAGATCTTTACTGTATTACAGGCATAACTACACCTCTGGGATGACCGGTGAAAACACACGACTATCTTCAGCAGACCAGACAAAAACGCAGGTGTTTTTGCCACTCAGCATGAAGGATCATCCTTGCCATTTGACTTCGCCAGTATATCACATCTGTTATGGCGTTTCCCTTGCGATTTCTCATATGGTTTTCCTTGAGGTAGAAGCTATACAAAAAGCACAAATGGCCCAAAAATGCACGGATCGTTGCCTTATCCCTATAGGGCTATGGGTACAGAGAAGAGGGTGGGGAAGAGCGGGAGAGGGCATTGGCTTGGGCATCATCCTGGCAGTGCGGGCAACGATTCACGCGATCCCTTGTAGAGGACTGGATAGTCGAGGAGGATGCGCAGGGCGATGGCGCATAGTTCGCAACGGAAGCGCTGGGTTGTCAGCGTCTGGGGGAGGTGGTCTCCGCAGAGGTCACAGTTGCGTCCCGGCTCCTCGCCGGAGGAGGGCAGTGGTCTGATCGCCTGGAAGTGGATGGTGGACCCGGCAGCCGGGAGTTGGATCTGCAACGCACGTAGGCGCCAGGACACCTCGGGGGCTACAGCCGCTGGTAGCTCCTGGAGGGTGCTCCAGGTCTCCTCGGAAAGCTGCTTCTCACGGATGCGCTCGATGCCGCCGCGCTGCAGCTCCCATTCAGTTGGTTCTTCCGGTAGAGATGTCATGCTGAGCATTGTAGGTCGGGGTCGGGGAGTTGTCAAGCCGTGTTTCCTATAGCCGTAAGGACTACAGCTCCACGCTCATTTTAGGGGAGGAGTGGAGTGGTAGTTCGTTCCGGGCAACACACCACCGTCGCGTACCTTATGTTCTGAGCAGATAGTGATACTATGCTCAGAACGTCTCATTGGGCATTTCCCGCATCGCACCGACCAGGTGGGGGGTTCAGGTGCTTCTCTTGCGCCTGCGGATCGCGAAGAAGCCGCCCATTTTGAAGCGTTCGGGCATCTCGACGGAGGTGTCCGCCAGGCTGACGGCGTAGATCGGCCCTTTGCCCTCGCGCCAGCGGAAGAACGGGTAGGGGCCGTACGAGACCGTCTCGTAGACCTGTGACTCCAGGTGTTTGGGGATTTCTTTGCGTGCCTGGATGACGGCGGCCAGCTCCGGTTCGATCTCGCGCTCCAGCTCTATTGGGACCGGTATGCCATCGTCGCGCTGCTGGTTGAGCGCGATGACGTACTGGACCACGATCGGGCGCACGCGCTCCCGCCGTACATATTGGATGTCAATCCACCCGTTGCCCTGGCCGAGCGCGGCCTGGATCTCGCGCAGACGATCCTTCACCTGGGTGATCTGCTCATCCAGGAGCCGCGGTGAGCCGGTGAGCTGCTCGCGGTCAATCTCGGCGCGAGCGACTTGACCGGGACCCTCCTGGAGCAGTTCGATCAGGTGCGGAATCAGCGGATCGGGGGCAAGCAGCTCCTGTGCCAGGCGCAGCGCGGACTCTGCCGCCTGTAGGCGTGCCAGCGCGCGTTTGCGTCGGAAGATCAGCAGCGTGGCTCGAATGTGGTCAACGTGCTTCCTATCCGAGTAGTGCTCGCGGAGGAACGCCGCCAGGGCTTCGTCCTCCTCAGCCAGGCGCGTCGGTACCTGCTGGAACTCCTCAAGCGCGGCCAGCAGTTCCGGGAGTTGGGCCGCTGTGGTGAGCAGCTGCGCGTTCAGGTTGCGGGCCTCGTCGAGTTGGACATCGAGGGCATGGGGATCGCCCTGCTGGAAGCGTAGCCGTCCCTCGCCACTTTCAGGGATACGCCGCTTTATTTTGCGTTTGCGCGGCTGCCCTGGGCTGGAGCTGCTGGGTCCGTCAGCCATAAGCATGCCTCCTGCATGATTATTCTGTGCATGAAAAGCTATCCTGCTCAGAACACTATATCACATCCTGGTGTTTGCGCAGGTCCTCTCACTGTAAATCCCAACATTATCAGGGTCTTCCGCCAGTTTGGTGAAGGATGGGCTTATCAAGCTGATCCTCTTCCCTGTATTACACTATGGCGAGGTTTCTTCTGATATGATATTTTAAAGTCACCCGCAGACTGACACCAAAAAGGCGAGGCAAGAATGGAGATACAGCGCAT
>Ga0307374_10006488_pt1 | contig 18345 bp, 13 predicted proteins | sample OX3MG_FD_202532 | JGI IMG/M metagenome (GOLD analysis project Ga0307374, IMG submission 202532) | Soil microbial communities from Risofladan, Vaasa, Finland - OX-3 | ecosystem: Environmental > Terrestrial > Soil > Coastal area > Acid sulfate soil | place: Finland: Risofladan, Vaasa | collected...
CGATACAGGAATTCAGGTCAATGGACATGCCCCACCTGATACCCGGGGATTCATAGATCTGGGGATACAGGGTAGCATCAGCCGAATAATCTTTGCCATACCTGGATTCTTCCGCCAGTTCCTCCCATTTCAGTGCTGAAGGGTCCAGGCTGAAGTCATGGAGGGTGGTCTCCCGGATGATGGGCCTCCCCTCATAGCTGTTATGGGTCTGGGTGATCCCGAGGGGATAGGTTTCTGCCGTTTTGACGATTTTAACCCCGGTGGAATAATACTCCCGGGCCTGATTTTGGGCATTATAACTGATAAATGGAAAAATATTCTTTCCCACATCCCCGGCCACCATGCCGGTGGAGTTGCTCCTGCCATACCCCAAGGCCACTGCCATCACTTCCGGATGAAGGCCAGGCAGGACCAGTACGGGCAGCAGGATATCCTTTCCGCCAATAGTCAACCGGGCTACAGGCCGATGATGATACACTTCATTGAATCGGGTGATGGTGGCGCCGATCTGATCGGAAAGTGCCGGAGATATGCATACATAATTATCCCAGGTACATTTGGTGATCGGGTCCGGCATTTCCTGCAACCAGGGATTATTGGCCCATTTACCGCTGCCCATGGCCACATTTTCATAAAACACGATTTCCAGGGATCCCTGCGCTGCCGCCGGGGACAGGCCGGCTGCAGCCCCGGCCATATTGCCGGAGAAATGAGCCGCCACAGCAGCAGGAGTAACCTTGGGTTCCACCACGCCGTTCTGCAGCGACTGATCCCACCAGGTCTGCCAGTCCGCATTACCCAGCTGCGGATAGATATTATTGTAATGGGGATAGATATTCTTTTTCCAGTAATCCTGGATATAAGGCAGCGGGTCCGTCTGGGCTGCTCCGCTCCAGACCAGCAGGCTCTCCAAAAACTGGCGGGTCTTGAACAGGGGGGCAATGCCGGGCTGCTGCAGGCTAAAATACCCTTGGCGGGGGGAACTGTCTCCCCAGCTTTCCAGGTAATGACTGTCCGGGGCGGCGTATTTACACAGGACCGTAGTCTCGTCCTGGCGTTCATTGAAAGATATGGATAGCTTCACCCGGCCCATGTTTACCCGGAAAGCATCGGAACGATAATAATCATAGGCAGGGTTCACCTGATAGACAAGCAGCGCCCCCACCCGGTCCGCAGCCATATCATCCAGTACCTGTTCCATATCCTGATCGATCCCCTGGCGGTAATTCAGGGGGGAACTCCAGTCCAGGGTCCTGCCGCCGGAACCCAGCATTTCATTCAGGCCGTTGACGATCACCTGTACATGGGGATTATTGGATCCGCTCACGACCAGGGCATGGCCTTCCTGGGCCCCCAGGGCCTTGGCTGTTTTCTGAATGCCGGCAGTAAGCCGGCTGTCAGTCAGCGGCTCTCCGGCAAGGGTAGGCTTGCCTTTCAGGTTCGCCACCGCATTATATAATGCCAGGGCAATCGCGGATGACTGGGAAGGTTTATGGACATACCGGTAATCAGCATTGGCACCGGTCAGGCTCATGTTGCTTTCAAACTGGAAATGCTGGCTCATGCGGGGATTATCCTGCCTGATCTTCCGGTTCACTGCATATTGCCGGGCAAATTCCACCGGGGATAGCCAGGTCCCCAGGAAATCACAATCCAGCCCTACAATACACCGGGCCTGGTCAAAATGATAGGCCGGTATGGCCTGCTTTCCGTAGCATTCTTTATTAGCCATCAGCAGTCCGCTGTAGGAAACCGCATCATAGGTGACCTGCCTGGCCTGCGGATATTTTACGATGAAATCACTGATGGCCTGTTGAATGGAAGGACTGATGATACTGGAGGTGAGGATGACAATGGAGCCGGTACCCAGGTCTCCCAGGCCTTGCAGGACCATTTTATCCAGGGTTGCCCAGGTGGTTTCTTCTCCGTTGATCATGGGATACCGGATCCTGGCGGTATCATACAAGCTCAGTACACTGGCCTGGACCCGGGCGGAAGTGCCACCTGCCGTCAGGGAAGACAGGTTATTGCCTTCCACTTTGATCGGGCGTCCATCGATTGTTTTGATCAGTATTGGGCAATAATCTCCGTCCTGGCAATAGTTGGGCACTCCAGGGGTGATCTCCTCGGGCTTGACCAGGTAAGGAATGGCTTTTCTCACCTGGATCTCGCATCCTGCAGCTACCGTAGCCGCGGTGATACTGAATCCCAGGTATTTTAAAAAGTCCCGGCGCGGGGTGGGGGTTTCCAGCAGACTCTGCGGTTCATCAAAGGGAAGCGGCTCCCTGAATTCATCTTCCGCATTTTTCTTGCGCTCAGGGCTGTCCTGCAATTCCTCCAGACCTCTCCAGTATTTCTTCTGATTCATACGGTCGATCAGTTTTAAAACATGCCTGATTGTCCTTCGGCAGCCTCAGCGGACTTATCCCGCAGCAGCTTGCCTGGTGTTAGTAATGACAGCGTTGGCAATTGGTGCCTCCTTCCATTTCCACGGTCACACTGTCAATTTTACCTTCCTTCAGCTCCTGATGGAACCGGGTATAAATGCTGTAATAATTGTTTTCGGTGAACTGCACGGCCGTGGTGCGATGGCAATTGACACACCAGCCCATGGAAAGATCCGTGAACTGGTAAAGCTGGTCTTCCTGGGTTACGGGTCCATGGCAGGTCTGGCACTGTACTTTGCCTACCACGACATGCTGGGAATGATTGAAGTAAACAAACCCTGGCAGGTTGTGGATCTTGATCCATTGGATCGGCTTGCCCGGACGGGTATACCGCTTGGTGCTGGAGTTCCAGCCGACGTAATCATACAGTTTATGGATCTCGGTGGTCCCATTGATCAGCTGATGATCTTCGGTATATAATGGCCCTCCCCGGTAACCGTCAATGGCCTTGTGGCAGTTCATACAGATATTGAGAGAGGGGATCATGGCCTGCCTGCTTTTTTCAGCCCCGGAATGGCAATACAGGCAATTGATCTGGTTAATGCCTGCATGTACCCGGTGGGAGAAGAAAATGGGCTGGGTGGGCTGATAGCCCTTCTGCCTGCCCAGATTGACTGCTGCATTGGTCAGGAAATATCCTGCGGACAAAAACAGCAGCAAGGCAATGACCGCGATATAGGCTTTATTGCGGTAAAATGGGACCGGTTCAGGGACCGGGATCCCTTCCTTTTCACTGGCCAGCTTACTGAGGCTGCTGTTGACCTGCATCAGGATCACTGCCATGACCGCAAGCACTAGGGTGAGGATACCGAATAACAGGCTGTTTCCCCCTGATGGAGCGGGGCTTCCGCTGGTAGAATTAACCGGAGTGCTCTTGCTGGCATTGTCCCCGACCAGCTTGATATAATCCAGGACATCATTGATATCCGAATCCGAGAACTGCGGGAAGGAAGGCATCACAATGGTGAACTTGGCCTGGAGCGCCAGGGCATATTTGTCCCCCGAGGACAGGATGGCCTGGGGATTATGTACCCAGTTATATATCCATTTCCTGCCGCCGGGTGTCTCATTCTCCTTTCCATACAGGGCCGGGCCGGTTCCATCCACCAGGGGACTGTGACAGGAAGCGCAGTTTGCAGCAAAAATGACTTTCCCTTTATTGGTATCCGCCAGGGAAAAAGCAGGATGCAGAAAAAGGGTCAAAAAAACAATGAGGGAGGGAAACAAAAACTTTTTACGGGATGTCAGGTAAATACTATCCACAAGGAAAATAATTTAAAATACCCGGATATTTTTTTTGAAAGCGCCACAAAAGTAAGACAGAATGTTGAAAAAATGTCAACAATTATTAAAAAAAATAAAGCTTATCCAGCTTGGCTTTCGAGGGGAATCCATGGTTCATCTACCGGATTTTTTTCATATATTAAGCCGCTAAGAAAAATCTCCGCTGCGCATTTATTTTTCGTTCCTTTGGACAGCTGATTTCTCTTTCTTTCCCGGTGTGCAGGGAAATCATTATTCCGGCAAAAAATCCGCAAAGTTGAAAAATATAGTGATTTTCGCTTCAGGCGCCGGCAGCAACGCACAGCGGATCATCGATCATTTCCACGGGTCGGAACTGGGCAGGGTCGCGTTGATCGTTTCCAATAACCCGGCTGCCGGGGTACTTAATATCGCGAAGCAGGAGGGCATCCCCAACCTGGTCATTACCCGCAAGCATTTCCTTCAGCCCGGAGGGATGATCAAATTGCTGCAGGAATTGCCAGCCGACCTGATCGTGCTGGCGGGTTTCCTCCGGAAGATACCTGCGGAAATGGTCCAGGCCTTCCCGGAAAAAATAGTGAATATCCATCCGGCCCTTTTGCCTCAATATGGCGGAAGCGGCATGTATGGCCACCACGTACATGATGCGGTGATCGCAGCCGGGGAGATCAAAACAGGCATTACCATTCACTATATCAATGAGCATTATGACGAAGGTCCCCCGATATTCCGCAGGACGGTGGACATTGACCCCTCGGACACCCCGCAATCCCTGGCATGGAAAGTGCAACAATTGGAGCATGATTGGTACCCCCGGATCATCGCGGATTTACTGGAAGGTAAAAGGGGTAAAACAGGGGATATTCAGTAAATTAGCCATCATATACCCGCATGAAATTTATTTTTACTCCGCTGTTTGCCTGTCTTTTTGTCCTGCCGGCCTTTGCCCAGCAACGGGGGGATAAAACCTTTTTTAAGTTCAACCCCAGCACCCTTTCCAATGAAGTGGACATATATCTGGAACATGAATTCGGGCACAATATGAGCATAGAAGCCGGTACCGGTTTTATATTCACCGACTATTGGGATTACCTGCTTAACCAGGTTGATTTCGGACAGATCAATCCCAATATCAGCCGTTTCCAGTACTCCAAAGCCAGGGGGTTTAATGCCAGGCTCGGCCTGCGGTATTACATCGTTTCCAGCTATTCCCGGAAAAGCCGGGCAAAGGGCACTTATTTTGAACCGCTATTGCTTTTCAAAAAGGTGATCTACCCGAATAACCAAACCACCATCCAATCCCAGCAGTACTGGAACCATGCCTCCAAATATGTAATGGGGGCCCAGCTGTTGGTGGGCAGACAAACCCGGAAGGGTAACTTTATATTTGACCGGTATGTTGGCCTTGGGGTGAAGGCCAAAACCTATTATTTTGATCATTACTATTATAATAATACCTGGGGGACTGCCAAGAATGGAAAAATCCGTACCACCAACTGGCTGCCCAGTATTCAGCTGGGAATAAAGATCGGTTTTCAGATCAGGTAATCCCCGATTATCCTTTCTCCCCTATCTTTGCCTGAAAATAGATTTCCATGAAAAAGAAGAGCCTGATCATCCTGGTGGTATCCATCATGGTGGTCATCGGGGGATTTTTTATCTGGATGGGTCCTGCCATCGGCGCCAGCGCATCCCCCCTGCCGGTGCTGGGCAATCCCGGTCATACCATCGGTGATTTCTCCTTCCTGGATCAGGAGGGGAATACCATCACCAGGCAAACTATCCGGGGTAAGGTCTGCGTGGTGGAATATTTCTTCACCACCTGTACTGGAATTTGTCCCAAAATGAATGCCGCCATGGAGAAAGTGTATGATATCTTTCAGCACACTCCGGGTTTTATGATCCTTTCCCATACCGTTGATCCAGGTACGGACAGTGTACCCGTGCTGGAAAAATATGCGGAGCGTTTTCATGCCGATCCCAAGGTCTGGAAGTTCCTCACTGGTCCGAAAAAGGAACTTTATGCCATGGCCAGGAAGGGCTACCTGCTGGATGCCAGCACCGGAGACGGTGGACCGGATGATTTCGTCCATACCCAGATGTGGGCCCTGGTGGACGGACAGGGCAGGATAAGGGGATTCTACGACAGCCTCAATCCGGTGGACGTGAAAAAGCTGGTCACCGATGTCCGCAGCCTGCTTGCCGAACAATAATCCCAGGACTGATCAGATCAGCCGGTCGATCTCTTCCCCGATGAAACGGCTTAATTCCCGGATATTGGCCGGGGAAAAATCAAAGGATATGCCAGCTTCCCGGTACAGGATTTTTAAGGGGCGTGTATTACCCAGGCTGAGTGCCTTCATGTACTGATCCAGGGCCAGCTGCCTGTTTTCCCGGTAATGTTTCCAAAGGGCAATGGCTCCGAGCTGGGCTATGCCGTATTCAATATAATAAAAAGGCACTTCAAACAAGTGCAGCTGCTTTTGCCAGCTGGCAGCACGGAATGTTTCAAAACCGGTCCAGTCCACAGTATGGGGGGAAAATTCATCCAGTATCTGCAGCCATTGCCGGGTTCTTTCAGCGCTGGCATGACCAGGATGGGTATATATCCAGTGCTGGAACCGGTCAATGATGGCAATCCAGGGAAATATGCTGATCACCCGTTCCAGTTGCTGCAACCTGGCTCTTTTGAGGTCCTTCGGATCGGGGAAGAATTCATCCCAATGGTCCATGGAAAGCAGTTCCATGGCCATGCTGGCCACTTCGGCAATCTCCATCGGGTATTCCCGGAAAGCATTCAGCTCCAACGGATGGGTGAGAAATGCCTGTACGGCATGCCCTCCTTCATGAACCATCGTCGTGACGTCCCTCATCTGGCCCGCGGCATTCATGAAAATAAAAGGTACCCCTGATTCCGCCAGGGGACAGTTGTATCCTCCGGGGGCCTTACCCTTGCGGCTGTCCAGGTCAAGCCGTTTCATCTCATTCATCACCCGCAGGCAATCTCCGAAATAGGGATGCAGTGCGTCGAAGCAGCGTACTGTTTTTTCCAGCAGCTCATCACCGGAATGAAAAGGTTCCAGCGGCAGGATGCCTGCTGGTTCCGCTTCCGTATCCCAGGGGCGAAGGGTTTCGAGTCCCAGCCTGCTTTTTTGATGGAGCAATAATTTTTCAGTGAGGGGGACCAGGTGTTCCCGGACTGATTCCTGGAAAAGGAAACAATCCTCGGCCGTATAGTCAAAACGGCCCAGTTCCACAAACCGGTAATCCCGGTAATTGTCAAAACCGGCATTCCGGGCTATTTTTTCCCGCCTGCTCACCAGGTCAGAAAACAGATTGTCCAGGGCATCCCGGTCCTGTAACCTGCGCGCTCCTGTCTTTCGGAATACTTCCTCCCGCAGGTCCCGGTTCTCCCCTTCCATGAACTTTCCGGCTTGTTGCAGGGTATATTCCCGGCCATTCACCTCAATGGTCATCCCCCCTGTGATCACCCCATACTGCTGCTGCATGACACTGAGCTCGGCCATGATGGGTACATTGATTTCCCGGAAAATCTCCACCGCGCTGCGGACACTGCGCAGATAAGGAAAATAATCCCCGGGGTCCAGGGTACCCAGGCTGGGATTGGCGATCAGCTTCTTATTCAGCTCGTTGGCCAGGGGCTGCAATCGGGGCTGGATCTCCATACAGAAATAGGTGAAGGCTTCCGAAGATGCCTGATCTGTCGTATCACAGGTCATCCGGATCTGGCGCCAGCTGGCATCTTCACTGATCACTGATTCCAGTTCACTGATATCCTTCAGCCAGGCCTTTAGCGCCGGGGGAGAATCGACCGGGCGCCCGAGCAGTTCTTCAAAAAAAGGTTGCAGGGCATCCCAGGTCGTCACCCTGAATTCTTCGGGCAGAAAATGCCTGGGAAGTCTTTGCATGATGGCTCTTGCCGGGATCATGATATGGAGGAAGTATTTTCCGGATTTTCCTTTGCAGCTTCATTTTCTTCTTTCGGGGCCGGGGAATCTGCAGTTAACGTTTCAGTTTCCGGGAACTTTAACAGCTCCCTGATGCTGAGTATCCCATACCATTTCAGCATTTTTTTCATGTCACTGAGATGAACACGGTCTTCATCCAGGCCAGCAATGGTCTCCCGGAAATATTTCCGGATCTCCTCAGGGTCTGCATCCGGATCCGCGGGTTTTACCCCGGATTCCTGTTTTCCCATGGCCGTGAATACGGCTGAAAGGCTGATATTGCCTTCTTTAGTGAACACTTCAATGCTTTCCAGTGGAGTGAACTGGTGCAACCGGCCTGAGGCAAAAAAAGTCTTTTCGTCTGCCAGGGAACGGACGATGGCGCCTCCTGTCTTGCTGGATACCAGCTGAAACAAACCCGGCATTCCGCTGACAGCAATAATCTCCTTATACAGCATGAACGGTTGTTTTTAAAGGGAGGACAAATATAGGTATTCCGGATTTTGTGGCAATTGTTGTATTTTTAATCCCTTTCCCTTATGCCATTCCAGCTTATATCCCCATACCTTCCGGCTGGTGACCAGCCCGAGGCGATCCGCGAACTCACTGATGGATTGAATAAACAGGAAAAATCCCAGATCCTGCTCGGGGTAACCGGTTCCGGGAAGACCTTCACCATCGCCAATGTCATCCAGCAGGTTCAGAGACCGGTACTTGTCCTGACCCATAACAAAACCCTGGTAGCCCAGTTATACGGAGAGTTCAGGCAGTTCTTTCCGGAAAGTGCCGTGGAATATTTTGTATCCTATTATGATTATTACCAGCCCGAAGCCTATATGCCGGTATCGGGTACTTATATTGAAAAGGATTTGTCCATCAATGAAGAGCTGGACAAGCTGAGGCTAAGGGCCACCACCAGCCTGTTATCCGGCAGGAGGGACCTCATTGTGGTAGCCAGCGTGAGCTGCATTTACGGCATCGGAAATCCCGCAGAATTTGAGAAAGGCATCATCCGCATCCGGGAATCCCAGACCATCAGCCGCCAATCCTTCCTCAGGTCCCTGGTCGATTCCATGTATTCCCGGTCGGTCCTGGAATTCGACCGGGGTAATTTCCGGGTGAAGGGAGATACGGTGGATATTAACCTGCCATACCTGGATTACGGGTACCGGATCAGCTTTTTCGGGGATACCATTGAAGAAATTGAAAGTTTTGACATCCCTTCCGGCAAAAGGATCACCAGGATGGACAACGCGGCTATATTTCCCGCCAACCTGTACCTGGCTCCCAGGGATATCATGCAGCAGGTCATCTATGAGATCCAGGATGAGCTGATGGCCCAGGTGGAGTATTTCAAGCGGGAGGGAAAGATCATCGAAGCCCAGCGGATCCAGGAGAAAGTGAACTATGACCTGGAAATGATCCGTGAGCTTGGATACTGCAGTGGCATAGAGAATTACTCCCGCTTCTTTGACCGTAGGGATCCCGGATCCCGGCCATTCTGCCTGCTGGATTATTTTCCCAGGGACTTCCTGGTAGTGATTGATGAAAGCCATGTCACCATACCCCAGGTGAGCGGGATGTATGGGGGGGACAGGTCCAGGAAACTGACCCTGGTGGAATACGGGTTCCGGCTGCCTTCCGCACTTGATAACCGGCCCCTGAACTTCCGGGAGTTCGAAGAAATGCTGGGACAGGTCATTTATGTCAGTGCCACTCCCGGCCATTATGAGCTGGAGAAGACGGAAGGCCTGATCATTGACCAGGTAGTCCGCCCAACCGGATTGCTGGATCCTCCTATTGAGGTCCGGCCGAGCCTGCACCAGATCGATGACCTGCTGGAGGAAATCGATATCCGGGTGAAGGGTGGCGACAGGGTGCTGGTCACCACGCTGACCAAGAGGATGGCGGAAGAGCTGGATAAATACCTGCACCGGATCCAGATCAAATCCAGGTATATCCACAGTGAAATTGACACCCTGGACCGGGTGGAGATCCTCCGGGATCTGCGGCTGGGTAAAATCGATGTCCTGGTCGGAGTTAACCTGCTGAGGGAGGGACTGGACCTGCCTGAAGTTTCGCTGGTGGCCATCCTGGATGCCGATAAGGAAGGATTTTTGCGCAATGTGACCTCCCTGACCCAGACCGCAGGCCGGGCGGCACGGAATGTAAAGGGAATGGTTATTTTTTATGCCGATAAAGTCACCATCAGCATGCAGCGGTGCATAGATGAGACCCAGCGAAGGAGAGAAAAGCAAATCAAATATAATGCAGAGCACGGCATCACCCCCACTTCTATCCGCAAGAGCCAATCCGATATCTTCGGACAGACCGCAGTGCTGGATATTAAAAATTACAATGACCAATCTCCGTATGCCATCCGGGATGAACTGGCTCCCCTTGTTACCGATGGAATAATCCCTTACCTGGCCGGCGAGGAAAAAGGCATCACCATCCCCCAATTGGAAAAAAACATTGGCAAGGTGAAAAAGCATATGGAAAAAGCGGCCAGGGATCTGGATTTCCTGGAAGCAGCCCAACTGCGGGATCAGATGTATGGGATGCAAAAGCAGCTGGAAGACATGAAAAAGAACTGAGGGATGACTTGAAAAGAAATGCCGTATGGATCATTCCAACGGTAAACCAGGAAATATTTACAAGCTTACCTAAAATTAAATCCATGCTTGCCAACTACCTACTCAAGGCCTTTGTTCCTACGGTGAAGCCGGCAGAAGCCAAGCTTTTTTATGGGGATGTTTTGGGGTTTAACCTATTGTACGAAGACCAGTATGCCCTGGAATTTGAAGCAAAGGGGGCCTTATTGAGAATAATCATCGTGCAGGATCTGCAGCCACAGGCATTTACCGTGTTGGGTTGGAATGTCCCGGATTTATCATCAACGATCGGGTTATTGAACAAAAAAGGAATAATCTGTGAAAAATATGCCTTTCTTCCCCAGGACGATCAGGGGATATGGATATCTCCTGGTGGTTCCAAGGTCGCCTGGTTTAAGGATCCCGACGGGAATGTCCTATCCCTGACCCAATCATGATGCTATTGGATCATGCCGGATATTCGCCTTTCTAATTATTGAAGATTCAGGTCACAAATACCCCTTATGGCCCTTGACCATGATAAACACATTGATCCTCCTGGGTGGGTACAGGATGCTGGGGCAAACTCCAGCATGTGGAAATCCATCCCTGCACAGTAAGGATCGCCCGGTCCGGGCTCAGCCTTAAAACCCAACAGGACCCCCCTATCAGGGAGTAAATGGATACCAGGGCGTCCAGCATAAGCCCCCGGTCATGATGCTGAGATAATGAGTCAGCCGTTCCGGTATGGGTGGATGAATCCGGTAATTCCATCCTGCCCTGAGTGACCGCCAGGCTGACCGGCACCCGGATATCCGGGACCAGCAAGGGGGTGCGACAGCAAACACCCCGCAGTGATGGCTTCGGTGCGCATTACTTTTATCCGGCCTTGTGATTGTTAGCGGATAAAATGTGGCCCATCCGGGATGTTTTTTGTTAAATTTATCCGGAATTGGTTTAATTTTCTATTCCCTGCTCCGGAAATTTCTTATCCCCATGAAATTCATATTTCTCCGCTTGTTCCGTTTCGGCATATGTATCGGTACCTATTTACTGATCCATGGGTTTCCAGGTTCCTGCCAACCGTTGACTCCCCGTCCCAAGTCAGTTCCGGGAATCACCCTGAACGCCGATGCCAGGACCGGCCGCTATACCATCCGGTTTGCAGACCCTGCCTGGATATTCAGCGGCACCACCGGTTTTCCCTTGCAAAAAGTGGAATCACTTCGGGGCAAAGATGTGATTGGGAGTTATACAGGAATCCGTTTTCAATGGAAGGCAGACCAAACCTATACAGGGGTCATACGTTGCTACGATCAGCTGGCCTTGGTGCTGTTCAGTCTATCCATTCCCGGGAAAATGAATCATATTCAGGCTATCTTCCCTTCCTTTGACCGGTTCCCGCAAAAAATGTACACGTTCAGCCATTACGATGATAATTTCGCACCCCCTCAGTTCAGGCTCAACCAAACCTCGACTCCCTGGTTGTTCTTCAATGACCGGGATGAAAGTTTCCTGATTTCCCCTGCTTCCGATTTCATGGTATCCAGGATGACCGGTGATGGCATTCATGTTATTTCCAGTGGGCTGAACCCGGAACTGCAGTCCTTTCCAGCCGGCTTCACCCACCGGACAATCCTGGTGATCGGAAAAGGAATCGGGCATACCTGGAATATCTGGGGAAAATCCCTGATGTCCCTTTACGGAAAACACCGGCCGGCGGAGGATGCAGATCCCCTCCTGAAATATTTTGGATACTGGACAGATAACGGTGCTGATTATTATTATAATTATGATACATCCCTAGGCTACGCAGGTACCTTGCTGGCGGTCCGGAAACAATACCTGCGGGAAGGAATACCCCTGGGCTATATGCAGCTGGACAGCTGGTGGTATGACAAATCCATCACTGACCCGGAAGGGAAGCCAGATGCCGGATGGAAGAACAAGCACCTGCCCAACGAGGCCTGGAACCGGTATGGGGGCATGATGAAATACCGGGCGGATCAATTTCTTTTCCCCCGAGGTCTCGCCTATTTTCATCAGGAACTCGGATTGCCCCTGGTCGTACATAACCGGTGGATCGATCCGAAAAGTCCTTATCGGAACAAATACCATATTTCAGGTTTTGCTGCTGTGGATCCTGCATACTGGAAACATATTGCTACTTACCTGAAATCCTCCGGAGTGATCATCTATGAACAGGACTGGCTGAACTATATCTATAGAAAAAGCCCCGGGATGGCAGATAATCTGTCCACGGGTAATGAGTTTACGGGGGATATGTCATCCGCTTTACGCAATGAAGGCCTGGATATGCAATATTGTATGGCCATGCCCAGGTATTTCCTGCAGGGCGTCCGGTATCCCAATCTCACCACGATCCGGACCAGCGATGACCGGTTTGAGCCAGGCAAATGGAAAGAATTCATCTATAATTCCCAGTTTGCCTATGTGCTGGGAATCTGGCCCTGGTCTGATGTGTTCAAAAGCCGGGAGAAAGGGAATATGATCCTGGCAGTTTTATCTGCCGGAGCTGTGGGTACCGGGGATGCCCTGGGCCAGGAAAATAAGAAAAATATCCTTTTGGCTGCCCGGCCGGATGGAATCCTGGTCAAACCGGACCGTCCGGCCGAACCCATGGATTCCAGCTTTCTTCAGGCCGCCAGGAAGGAAAACACCCCCATGTTATCCTGGACCCTCACCCGTCACCATGGCCTGACCACCGACTATGTATTTGCCTTCGATCCTCCTGGGATCACCGGTAAAATCATCCGTTTCCTCCCAGCTGCCCTGGGAGACAGGGGGGAGGTCGTGGTGTATTGTCCCGGGTCGGACCGGTTAAGCAGGGTCTCGGCTAATCAGGAATTCCGCGATAGTATCCCGGCAGCAGGATATGCCTATTATATTGTCGCTCCGGTCACTTCCATGGGTATTGCTTTTTTGGGCGATGCCGGGAAGATCGCTTCAACCGGGAAACAACGTATTTCATCCATGGAGCAGGGTCCTGGAGTGCTCAGGGTCAGCGTCCTATATGCTGCCGGCGAAAAAGCAGTCACCCTCATGGGTTATTATGAGCGGTTATTTAAGGCAGACCATGGAACCCTTAAGCTGGACAGTTCCCGGCACCGCTTTACCCTTCTTCTTTCCCCCCTGCCTGGAAAACATGTTGCCCAGGTGATTTTCAGGTTAAATAAGGGGAATCGTTGAGCTAAAAGCTGATTAATTGCCTTTGCTTGGCATGAAACCAAATCAGGGTTTTAGGGTTCAATAATTTTTATTTATATTATTTTTATTACAATATAATATATTTTAGATTATTTTATTGAAATTTTACTATTTATTAGTTAAAAATCAAACATTATTTAGATTTACTATAAAAATATGCGTTGTATATTTGCAAAGTATTACATTAATAATTTAATCATATTAGTTTTTACGATTTTAACATCATCACATGCCTTTTTTAAAACCAAACAGGGTTATTCTTTACAGTCGTATTTAAAAAACCATAAAACCCCCCTTAAAATGCTTTTTAATCTTAAAATTGGATTCCGGAAATCCCATTGTCTCCGGTTTACTGCTGCCTTACTGATCCTGATTATGGCTTCCCTGAAAGGGAAAGCACAGACAGGTAACGATACGGCTAAAACAGCAGCGGCTGCCACACCGGCAGCCCCATCCTCTCCCCTTTCCATGCCTGGAATGGATGGTCCCTTATCCATCAATCCGCAACCTTTAAAGCTAGACGCTGGCATTGCGGGGCATAGTGTATATGTGTCCGGCGCGGTCAGTACCATGGTCCAGGTGCAGAATAATGTGGCTCCCGGGGATCAGTCCTTTCAGTCTGATCTGAGTAATGGCCAGGTATTTATCCAGAAAATAGATGGGGTGATTCAATATTTCATTGAAATTGGCGCATATTCCCTGCCGGATCTCGGTCTGCCCTATACCAGGGCAGGAGTGGCTACCCCTTTATATTTCGGTGTGGTTCCCCAGGGATACCTCAAGATCGCTCCTACAGCTAATTTCTCCATCGAGGCCGGTAAGCTTCCTACCCTTATCGGGGCGGAATATACTTTTTCCTTTGAAAACATGAATATTGAACGGGGAATACTCTGGAACGAGGAAAATGCGGTAAACCGAGGTGTGCAGGCCAATTTTAAAGCGGGGCCAGTAGCATTTGCCATTTCCTGGAATGATGGTTTTTATTCCAACCAGTACACCTGGGCCTGGGGTTCGGTAACCTATACCATTAACGGCAGTAATACCCTGGCTTTTATTGGAGGAGGGAATACCAAAGAGACCAGAGATTCTAGTGCGGTAACCCCCATGGTTTTGAACAACGAACAGATTTACAACCTGATTTATACCCATACTATGGGGCCATGGACCATTGAACCCTACCTGCAATATACCAGTGTCCCTCAGAACCCTGTAATCAAAACCACAGAAAATGCTTCCACTTTTGGAGCTGCCTTATTCGTCAATTATAGTGCACATACCTATGCCAACGGGGCCACCGTAAACCTGCCCGTACGGCTGGAATACCTTTCCTCCACCGGAAATGCGGCGGACGGTGCCCCCAACCTCCTGTATGGTCCGGGAAGTAATGCCTGGTCCATTACCTTCACTCCGACTTATCAGTACAAAAGTTTCTTTATACGGGCAGAGCTCTCCTATGTCCAGGCAGCAAACATGACCAGCGGCCTGGGATTGGGACCCACCGGAACAAATAATTCTCAGGCGCGCTTTTTGTTGGAAACAGGGCTGCTTTTCTGATACCGCATGCCATTTCAGTTTAACCCCGGACAGGTTGATCAGGATTAATTCCGCGTCAACCTGTCTGTTTTTAAGACTTTCTTCATTTCCCGGGGTAAAAATCCCGCCCTCCGGGAATGATCAGGAATTAAAAAGGCGTTGGTTCCCCCGGTAGGTTATATAGTTCAGTTGTTTAGTTAACCGGGGCATCCTTTCTGTCAAACCTTCCATAATCCCTTCCCACAATAGCTATTCTAATCCGGTAGTCAATAAAAATATATTCCCGCCCCTTTAATTCAGCCAACCGGTGCATCTCCAGATCCCTCATTTGTGCAATGCTTTCCTCATTCTTCCAAAATGACAATGACAACACTTTTTCCGGGTCTGCCAGGCTTTGAAACCTTTCCACGGAAATAAACCCTTCCATTTTATCAATCAGGGGTTGCAGGCGGGTGGACATCTCCAGATATTCCTGCTTCCGGGTGTTTTCCACTATCCCTTCAAAAATAACAGCTATCATCCTTATAAGTTATCCCTGGGAAATAAATATATTCCTTGGCAATCTCAAATTTATCAGCGGCTCATATTGAATATCCCTGTTCAGTAACCGGACTTTTTTATACCGATCTAAAAAATAAACCAACCCGTCCACGGTCAGGCTGACTGAAAAATGATTAGCCACACAACTATGGATCCCGGATCCAAAAGTGATATGTTCATGGTTATTTGTCCTCCCTGCATCAAACTTATCCGGCTGATTGAATTTCCCCGGATCCCTGTTTGCTGCTGCCAGCATTATAAATATCGCATCTTTGCTTTTGATTTGCACCTTGTTCACCATAAAATCTTTAACTGCTTTTCGCCTGGTGTTATGCACCGGAGGGTCAAACCTTAATATTTCCATGACCACTTTTCTCAAATGTCCCGGATCAGTAACTGACCAGGATCCATAGTCAGTGTTTTGCAAAATCTGCAGCAATGCATTACTCAACAGACCCCTGGTTGCTTCATACCCCTGAATGAACAATCCTATGATATTGCTTACAAATAAAGAAAGGATTCCACTGACTTCCGCTTTATGCTTTACAGCAAGGTCCCGGATGCAGGATAAATAACTACCGGAATATAGCAAATGCTTTTCCACTATAATATACAGCTCTTTAGAAAATCCGTTTATTCCAAGTACTTGCTTGGTCGGTTTCCCGGGCAATATCAATTCACTTAAAGATTCCATTTTCCCTAAAATAAAATCGCTGTCGGCTTTATTAAAACTAAAACTGCTTAAAATGGTTTTAATCGGAAGATGCCTGCAAATTGAATGAACCCAATCCATGCCATCTGGGACACTGATATCCTTTAAAAGATCTTTCATGATTACACCCACTGAATCCGCATTGATCTTTTGCATCAATTGGGTAACCACCTGTCTGGATATTTCATGGGAAACTCCATTGCTTAACCTGGCAAACTGGCCAGCAATTAATAATGCATATTCATTCAATCCATCTTTGACTTTCGCATCAATTACCGGTACTTGAACTGCATCGCTGCTCAGGATTTCCTTACAGCAGTCATATGAATAAATAGCCCAATGCCGGTTTATTTCATCCCAATAAACCGGTCCCTCATTCCTCATTGTTTCATATAGTGCATATGGGTCCGGGACTTCCGACTGGAGAAATAAAGTGTTTGCCATAACCGGTTGATTTTCCAAAATAAGGTATCTTTATACACAAACACTTCATTTTAAAATGAAATGTGCTTGCATCAAATGGAAAATCAATTTAAACAAATCGCTTCCCTGATTGGGAGCCCGGTAAGAGCAGCCATCCTATGGACAATGATTGAGGGAAAAGCTTTTACCGCTACCGAACTTGCCATTTCGGCAGACACTTCCCCACAAAATATAAGCATGCACCTGGCCAGGCTTGTCCAAGCCGGTCTGCTCCGTGTTGAAAATCATGGACGCCACCGGTATTATACCTATTCCAGGAAGGAAATCGCCTATGCCATCGAAGCAATGGCCACGCTGATGGATCCATCATTGGTCAAAACCAGTCCTATTAACGATAATTATCCGGCAATAAAATATTGCAGAACCTGTTACGACCATCTGGCGGGTAAACTGGCTGTGGCTATAACTGAAAAGATGCTCGATAAAAAAATTATTGTTTACCGAAAGGATGCCATGGAGGTCAGTACTACAGGACGAATCTGGTTCACCAACCTAAATATTGATATCGAGGAGTTAAAACAGCAAAGGAGGTCATTTCTACGGCCTTGCCTTGACTGGAGCGAGAGAGTATATCATATCGCCGGATCCCTTGCAGCGGCATTGCTGGATAAAATGTTATCGGACGACTGGATCAGGAAGACCAGGAATTCAAGAAAGGTCATTATCACGTCAAATGGCCAAAAGAAATTGTACGAGCATTTAAAACTTACCCTGTAAATCCATAGACCCGTTTCCGTCCTGATTTTACCTTTCCATAGGGCGATCCGCTATTCCTGTTTGTAAAAGTAATCAGTAATTTTCCAGGTTGTCTATGAATTAAAATGTACATGATTAAATACCCTGGCTGATATCTCCTTTGTTAAACACTGGCCAATTGATCACCAATAATTTCTGCTAAGCACTTAAAATGGTCCTAATTTTTATACATCCATACTCCTTTATTGTATATTCATGGTTCAATTTCATTTACTCATATGCTGCAGCAGGAAACACTCCGGTTCCTCCGGAATTTAAAGAAGAATAACAATAAACTGTGGTTTGATGCACACCGGGATAGTTATCTGGCAGCCAAAACAGATTTTGAACATTTGGTACAGGAAGTCATCGGGAAATTCGGACGGATAGACCGGTCAGTCACCCCCTTACAGGCAAAAGATTGCGTATTCCGGATATACAAGGATATCCGGTTCTCTAAAGACAAGACTCCCTATAAAACCCATTTTGCGGCTGCCCTTGGCAGGGGCGGAAAGATGGCCCATCTTCCTGGTTATTATTTCCATGTGTCCCCCGGTGGGAAAAGTTATTTCGGAGGGGGTATCTGGATGCCGGAAACTGAAGCCCTGGCCAAGATCCGCCAGGAAATCGATTATAACTTCCCTGAATTCCGGAAAATAATTACCACAAGAAATTTCAGGTCCTATTTGGGCGAAATGGAAGATGGGGATGCCCTGAGCAGACCTCCCAAAGGATATGCAGCAGATAACCCAGCCATTGACTGGTTAAGGAAAAAGAGCTTTTTTGCAGGCTGTGAGCTCAATGACCACATCATATGCACTCCCGGATTGCTGAAACAGATG
>Ga0307374_10006491_pt1 | contig 18339 bp, 20 predicted proteins | sample OX3MG_FD_202532 | JGI IMG/M metagenome (GOLD analysis project Ga0307374, IMG submission 202532) | Soil microbial communities from Risofladan, Vaasa, Finland - OX-3 | ecosystem: Environmental > Terrestrial > Soil > Coastal area > Acid sulfate soil | place: Finland: Risofladan, Vaasa | collected...
AGCGGTCTTTCGCCTGATCCAGCGGACCCGCAAATGACCTTGCGTGTGCTGACGCTCTACACGATGGACGATTTGTTGGCTTATGCAGTTTGATTAGCGCGCCCTTGCGGCCGGGCTCTATTCGCTTTCGCTCACCAAGCCCGCGGGTTGCGGTCTCGGCCTTCGGTGACGAACCCTTCGCCAAGCGAAGCTGCGGCCCACTCCCCAATCCAGACGCGTCATGGGGATAACCGGCGAGGCGTGGAACGAGGCCGGTTATCATAGAGGCATGAAGGACGACCTGTCGCGACCTGTCGCGACAACCCCCGACAGCGAATTCACTCTGACGATCGACGAGGCTTTGGAACGCTATGCACGCGCCGGTCTCCCCCGCACGCCCCGCAGCATCCAACGTTATTGCGCCAAAGGTCACTTGGACAGTCGTCGGATCGAAACCCAGTTCGGCGAGAAATACCTGATCTCGCCGGCCTCGGTGGACAAGCACATCGCGTATATTGAGGAGGTGCGACACGTCGCGACCAGTCGCGACGTGCCGCGACCAGTCGCGACAAGCGTCGTCTTGGAAGAAAGCCACGATGAGCCGCGACAAAGGGGAGCGACAAGCCCCGACCTGTCGCGACCTGTCGCGACAGAGTTGGTCGAACAACTTGAAAAGCGCCTGGACGAAAAGGACGGGGAAATCACGTTCCTTCGCAGCGAAGTCGCGGTGAAAAATGACCAGATCAAAGACCTGACGGAACGGGCCCGCGAGACGAACCACCTGATCGCCGGATTGCAGAAAATGCTCACGCCGCTACTTAGCCGAGCGGAGGACACTCGCGTTGATCCCAATTAGGAAACTTCCGCTCTTGGCCTGAAAGCGGTTATAATGCCGGACGAGCCTTCACTTCCGAGATGGGCCATGAGCGGATAGAATCGCTCCTATGGCGGCCGACAGCAGTGCAGAAACTACGGGCGGCGTTGCTCCCCTAACTTGTTATTGCGCTGGCCGAACGAAAATCGCCACGCATGCAATAGCACCTAAGCCAGCAAGAACAATAACCAGCGGAATGAGCGAGGGTGAGCCGCCGATTGAGTAGTAGCCAAGCCCGACTAGGCCCCCCACAAAAAAGAACATGAATATCTTCAGGGCCCTGATTGGAGTCATCTTGGCTGCTCGAATCCTGGCCCACAAAACGATCGAACGGAAACTCCCATTTCGCCTATGAGTTCGGCCAGCCTCGCACGGCTCGGCGGGCTTTTAAGATATTCGATGATGTGTGGGTGAATGCTCGCTGCTTTGGCGGATCATGACAAGAGTGTTGCGCGACGTACCGCATTCCGGATTGTGATAGATCGTCACCGTCACAGCTGCGCCTCAGGATCGAGCGGGGTAAGGCCGGGCGTTGGCCGTAGCAACCACACCGTCACGACTAGGCCGGCGAGCGCGCCGACCAGCTCGGCCACGATAAAACCCGGCAAGTCGACTGGTCGGATTCCGGAGAAGGTGTTCGTAAACGCCCGCGCTATTGCCACGGCTGGATTGGCGAACGACGTGGACGCCGTGAACCAATAGGCGGCCGTGATGTAAAGGCCGACCAGCCACGGCACCGCGTTGTGCGCAAACCGGATTCCGCCGAGGATCGTCGCGATCAGGCCAAAAGTCGCTACGGCTTCGGCGAACCATTGCGCGCCGCCGGTCCGCGCTTTGAGAGAAGCTTCGATCAGAGGAACGCCGAACATCAGATGTGCGATCAGCGTGCCGGCTATGCCGCCGGCAATCTGCGCTATCGCGTAGAACAACGTGTCGCGCACGGCGAGCTCGCGTTTGAGCGCGAAGACCAACGATACGGCAGGGTTGAAATGCGCTCCGGAAATCGGGCCGAGTATCGTAATCAAGACCACCAGGATTGCGCCGGTCGGCAGCGTGTTGCCAAGCAACGCGAGCGCCACGTCTTTCGTCAATGTCTCCGCCATAATGCCGGACCCGACGACAGTTGCCACCAGAAGCGCAGTCCCAAGAGCTTCAGCAACAAGTCTTCGGGGAAGATTAAAGGCCGGCATCACGATTGATCTTTTGCGCGTTTGGTTGCGCCTTCCATGCGGCCGATATCGCGGAGCTGCGCTTGCAGCGATAGCGCGGCCAGCTTTTTGAGAGGCAGCGCAACAAAAATGCCGATCCGCATTGCGAGCATGCGGTGCGTCTCATTGAAGGCGTGCGCGACCTCGGCATCCGTACCGGTCGCGAGCGACGGATCGGGCAAGCCCCAATGCGCCGTCATCGGCTGGCCCGGCCAGACCGGGCACGTCTCGCCGGCCGCGTTATCGCAGACCGTGAACACGAAATCGAAAACCGGCGCACCAGGCTTGGTAAATTCGTTCCACGATTTCGAGCGAAAGCCGGACATGTCATAGCCGAGCCCACCGAGCATTTGCAGGGCGTGCGGATTGATCCTTCCGCTCGGCTGGCTGCCGGCGCTATAAGCGCGAAAATTGCCGCGTCCGAGCTTATTCAGGATCGCTTCGGCGATCACGGATCGCGCTGAATTGTGCGTGCACAGAAACAGCACATTCAACGGCCGGTCAGACATGGAGCTTCTTCCGTTCCTTCGCCGGCAGACAACAAGTCAACTCCGCCACGAGCGGCGCACAGACTTCCGCGCGACCATGGCAACAATCCTGCAGGAGAAACGCCATCAACTTCTGAAAACCGGCGAGGTTGGCACCGTAGTGCATCATCCGACCTTCTTTGCGAACCGACACAAGGCCGGCCCGCATCAGGACGGCAAGGTGTGTGGACATGGTGTTGTGAGGTGTCTTGCACTGGCGCGCGATTTCGCCAGCGGCAATCTCATCGGGATGACTCTTGATAAGCCGGCGGAACACCTCGATCCGCGTCGGCTGGGCAAGCGCGGTCAGTGCTTCAATGGCGGTCTTTTCATTTATGTGTCGAGACATATCGACGTTATCCACCATCTAGCGGCAGCTCGCAAGGTTAAGAGAATATAGAGTCTTGCATAGGCTCCAGTGGAGAAACTCGGCGAATCAGCCTTTGAACTGTGCTGCCCAGTAACTTTCAATCTGTTGCACCAGGATTGGGGGCAGCTGCACATAGTCGAGGTCGTTCGCTTGTTGCTGACCGTGCTCAAGCGCCCATTTGAAAAAATCGATCATGGTGATAGTTCGGGAGGCATCCTTCGCCTTTTTATAAATGATGATGAACGTGGTCGCGGCGATCGGATAAGCGTCTTCGCCGGACGCGTCGGTCATGATGAGGTAGAAGTCCTTCGCATTTGCCCAATCGGCGCTCGCCGCCGCGGCCTGGAAGCTGGCCGCATCGGGTTTGACGAACTTGCCGGCTCTGTTCTGGACTAATCCGTACGCCATTTTGTTCTGAATGACGTAGGCGTACTCAACGTAGCCGATCGAGTTCTTGGTTTGATTGACATACGCGGCTACGCCTTCGTTGCCCTTGCCACCGATGCCTACCGGCCATTCGACGGATGTGCCTTCACCGACCTGGTCCTTCCACTCGGCACTGACTTTGGAAAGGTAGTTCACCCAGTTGAAGGTCGTCCCGGATCCATCGGAGCGGTGCACGACGCCGATGGCCGCGTTCGGCAGCTTCAGATCCGGGTTGATTTTTGCGATCGCAGGATCGTTCCAGTTCTTGATCTTCCCCAGATAGATGTCGGCAAGGATAGGCCCGGTAAAGCGAACCTGGCCGGCGTGCACGCCGTCAATGCTGACCACAGGCGCGATACCGCCAATCACCAGCGGGAATTGACCCATCCCGAGCTTTTGCAGGTCCGCCGGTTTCATCGGCGAATCGGTGGCTCCAAAATCGACCGTGCCTGCCTTGATCTGGGCGAGCCCGCCGCCGGAGCCGATGGACTGGTAATTGACGTTGATCCCTGCCTTGGCGCTGTAGTCGACCGACCACTTTGAGAGGATCGGGTACACGAAGGTCGAACCTGCGCCGGTTATCTCGGCCGCATGCGCGGGCAGCGCAATGGCCATTGCCCCAGCCACCAATAGCGCAATTTGTGATTTTGTTTTCACGATGCATTCCTGTCAATATGTCGGGACGCATCGACATAAATCCCTTGTATGACAGCCAAATGACGGGGCATTTTGCATGTGGAAAGAATCGGTCGGCACCCTCTGGAAAAAGAAGGACCGAATGAGGACGGAGATGAAGGACAGATGAATTCGACCTCGCTCGCCCTGCCGGTCCTCGCCGGCCTCATAGGTGTCGCACTTATATTCGATTTTCTGAACGGACTTCACGACGCGGCCAATTCGATCGCCACTGTGGTCTCGACGCGCGTGCTTCCGCCACGCTGGGCCGTTGCGTGGGCGTCATTCTTCAATTTCATCGCGTTTCTGTTTTTCGGCCTGCATGTCGCTGGCACGGTCGGCACTGGCATCGTGTCTCCCGAAATAACCGATGCGCGCGTCGTATTCGGCGCCCTAATGGGGGCGATTTGCTGGAATCTCATCACATGGTGGGCGGCGATTCCGTCGAGCAGTTCGCACGCACTGATCGGTGGCCTGGTCGGCAGCGGTGTCGCTAAGGGAGGGATCGGCGCAATTCTTTGGAATGGTTTAGGGCCGACGGCATTGGCGATCGTATTTTCGCCGCTGCTTGGGCTCGTCCTCGCCATGTTGCTAATCCTCATCATGTCGTGGACATTTGTGCGCTCCACGCCGGTTTTTGCCGATCGGGTATTTCGCAGGTGCCAGCTCGTATCGGCAGCGTTCTATTCGCTCGGGCACGGTAGCAACGATGCCCAAAAAACCATGGGAGTCATCGCCGTCCTGCTGTATTCGCAAGGCCTCCTCGGCACTGAGTTTTCGGTGCCCTTGTGGGTTGTTCTATCATGTCAGGCGGCAATGGCGCTCGGTACATTCGCGGGCGGTTGGCGCATCGTGCGGACCATGGGAATGAAGATTACGCATTTGAAGCCAATGCAAGGCTTTTGCGCCGAGACGGGTGGCGGCTGCACCCTTTTCCTAACCGCGTGGCTTGGTATTCCGGTATCGACGACACACACCATCACCGGGGGCATCATTGGCGCGGGAGTAGCCCGACGGCTTTCTGCGGTGCGTTGGGGTGTGGCGCGGGAAATAGTGATCGCATGGGTGCTGACCATGCCGGCGTCAGCTCTGCTCGCTGCGCTATTCTATGCCGCCGGCGGCTTGGTCTTTTAGAACAAGACAATTTTCCCGTCAGCAACTTTCTTAAACCTCCTCACGGAACCCCTTAAGACTTCCATTGTCGTTCCGTTGATATGAACGGGAGCATCGATTCGGGTCATTCGCGTGGCGCACTTCGGGCATGCAGCGGCGACACATGTCCGGTCTACTGCGAAAGCGGACCTCATTCGTGGTCGCGACGTATCGCGACCGGTCCCGACGAACCGCGAACTGATCAAGAATTCAATTCGAGTTCACGCATTCAATTTCACGCACCTCTAAAACGTGGATAAGCAGGGGATAGCGAATTGCGCGCCGCGTATAATGACAGTGATGGAATATCAATCCGAACGGCACATCGGCGACATCCTCAGAGAGCGCAACATCGAAATCGTCGGCGCTGATCTTGCGACGCGTCACGGCTTTACCCAAGTTCCCAATTTCATCCTCACCAAAAGCGATATCTCTGTCGGTGCTAAACTCGCATACGCCATGCTGCTCAAATACGCGTGGAACAACGACGCCTGCTTTCCGGGACAGGCCACCCTCTCGCAGGACATGGGAGCGGCGGAACGCAGTATCCACACCTACCTAAAAGAACTTGAAGCGACAGAGCTGCTCGAAATCAAACAAAGGGGCCTCGGAAAGACCAACCTTTACCGGCTACACCTCACGATCAAGCCCCGACAAGCTCGCCGGTCCTGACCGGCAAATTTTGCCGTTCAAGAACGGCAATCTGAGCCGGTCCAGAGCGGCAGATTTAGCCGCTCACTCAATAGAAGAATACCCATCTAAGAATACTCATATAAATAATACCCAGTACGGAAATGCATTTTCTAAAAATGAAGATCGCTCCGAAGATGCACCTGATAAGGGGCGACCCCTCACGGGATCGACAATCAACAGGCCGCACTGTGGTACAAGAGGGGTACGCCTGACTTGTACCCTCAACAGATCAACACCTACTCGCTACACTTCATAAGCTGCCCCCGCTTTGTCGGGCTCGTCGCCCGACTTCGCGCCGCCACTTTGCCTACAATTGCTGTCCACAATTATGCATCTGGCAAAGCTGGCGGCCGCTGCGCTCCTCGTCTGAATGACTGTGGTGCTCGGGCTGGCGGCACGAAGTCGGCCGGCTGCGCCGTACGGTCGCGCCCGCGCTCCCTCCGACAAAGCGGGGGCGAGAACACCGGCGGAAAACTGCATGCCGTCACCATGCACAAGGTTCGCGTTCTCACCGGGCTCGTCAATTAATCCTCGCCAAATTCTAGCCGATACAGGATATGTCACGCGCCGGATCAGCCGCCCGTCAAGGCGACCTCTTCGAGGCGGCCGTCCGGCCGACCTTGACCTGCGCTGGCGGCGCGTACGCATGACTGCGTCGGCTCCGAGGGGAATGCAGCCGCTGTCTCACCAAGGGGAATACGGCGACGTGCTATTTGCATCTATCCACACCAGATTCCACAATCCCGAAATCTTCATGCACGAAACGCGAGTGTAAACTGAAGTCTCCACGTCTCACGGCGTGGCGCCGGTCTCTTGTAGTTCGCCGACTACACCTCACCACGGGTCGCTCGGCGTGCCGCGCTAGTCCCGATCTCCACGGGTAGGGAAGAGCGCACGACGGCAAGTGCGGCTGCTTTGTTGCAGCTCGCGCTTTCACCGGAGGCTGGCGCGACGTTATGGAGCCAACGCCTTTACCTATTGCGACCACCGCGCACGGCGGTGGCGTCGCGCTATCGCGCGAGGAGCGCGAGCGCCATGTTTGGATTGTCGGCAAGTCAGGCTCGGGGAAAAGCACGCTCCTCTTCAACCTCGCCATGGGCGACATCTATGCCGGCGAGGGCGTTGTCATCATCGATCCGCATGGCGATCTTGCGGAAGATATCCTCGACGCAATCCCACATGCGCGCATCAACGAGGTTTGCTATCTCAACGCGGGCGAAACGGAATACCCGGTCGGATTCAATCCGGCGACCAGGATCGCTCCCGAACGCCAGGCCCTCGCTGCCTCGGGCATCGTCGCGGCATTCAAACACCTCTGGTCCGACAGCTGGGGACCGCGCCTCGAACACTTCCTCTATCACGGCGTTGCTGGGCTGATCTCGCGCGAGCATGCCACCCTGATAGACCTCGCGCGTTTGTATACCGACGATCGCTTCCGCGACCGTATCCTCACGTGCGTAACCGATCCCGAAACGCGGCGCTTTTGGCTGGAGGAATTTCCCAGCTACACGAAGTCGCTTCGCTCCGAAGCAATCGCGCCGATATTGAACAAGGTCGGCCAGATTGCCGCCTCGCCGCAACTGCGGCTCATCCTCGGCCAAGTCGCGCCGCGGCTTGATCTCGGCTTCACGATGAACAACCGAAGGATTTTAATTGCCAACCTCTCGAAAGGGACGATAGGGGAACAGGCGACGAACCTTTTGGGCTCGCTGCTTGTCTCACACCTGCAGCTTATCGCGATGGAGCGCGGCGCACTTTCGCCGCAAGACCGTGTTGCGTTTTTTGCTCATATCGATGAATTCCAGACCTTCAGCTCGGATGCATTCGCGTCTTTGCTTTCGGAAGCGAGAAAGTTCGCATTGCACTTCGCGCTGGCGAACCAATTTGCCGACCAACTATCAAATGCCGTGCGATCCGCAGTGATCGGCAACGCCGGCACGCTGATCGTCTTTCGGGTCGGCAGCCGCGATGCAGAACTGCTGGCGCCGGAATTTCGGCCCATGGATGTTGGGGGACTTGCCGACCAGGAGCCTTTCACCGCCTGGCTTCGGCGCGGGATAGGCCATGACCGTATTTTCGTCGAGCCGCATCTGTACGATCCGCTCGGTACAGCAGCGTTAATCCGCGAGCAGAGCCGGCAGCGGTTCGCTAGGTCACGCGGAGCGATCGAGCGCCAACGTCAAATGCGCTTCTAAAACTCGACAACCTCGTGTCCAATTCAATGTCAGCAACATCGTTGGGATGCTACTATTGAGCAACAGCGCGCGACGAAAAAAATCCGGCAACATCCAGCAAACGCACAATCTCACCCCGCCACACTTTCCTTATTTGTCAAGTCGCCAGTATTCATCCCCCAACGCGACCATACGAGCGTTGACCGCGACGAACACGCTCGCGGTCTGAAGGCAAATCCCTCATCAATTCCGCCCAATGCAATATCTGACCAGACAACACTTTCCTTACCTGTCAACTCTGCATTGCGTCCGCGCCCGCAACGCCGGATGCTAAAATGGTAGAGCGCGATTCTCGCGCTCCATCTGAATTACCAAAAATCTTCCGCAAGCCCAACACGCAGAATCTTCGCTGCGGTATGGCGCCTGCGCGTTCCGATCGCGCTTGTAGCGATTTTCTTTATTTGCGCCGGCATATTCATGTTCGGCACACCGCAAGCGAACGCCAGTCCCGGCTCCGCAGTTATCGTCCTCACTTCCGGCACCACCTGGACCGTCCCTTCGGATTGGAACGTCGTCAACAACAGCATCCTCGTCGTCGCCGGCGGAGGCGGTGGTGGTGGTGCCTGCACATCATCATTGGTCGGCTCCGGTGGCGGAGGCGGCGCGGGCGGCGTTGTTTATCTATCCAATTACGCGACCACTCCCGGCTCTCAAATTTCCTATACGATAGGCTCCGGCGGCGCTGCCGGCGGCGTTGGAACCGGAGCGAGTGCCGGCAACGGCGGTAATTCGGTATTCGGCGCGATTACAGCACTGGGCGGCGGCGCTGGCGGTTCTTACAACTGCTCAGCCTCGGACGCGGGCTTTAACGGCGGCTCCGGCGGCGGTAGCGGTTACGACAGCACGGGCGCTTCCGCTACTCAAGGAAGTTCCGGCGGCGGTACCGGATATGGAAATGCCGGCGGCGCATCTCCGAACACATCTCCTTACACCGGTGGCGGCGGCGGTGGCGCAAATAGTGCAGGTACTATTGGCGGCGCGTCCGGTAACGGCAACGGCGGCAACGGCATAGAAGCGTCCACGCTCAACGCCAACTTCCCAGCGTCGTACTACGGCGGCGGTGGGGGCGGTGGAACACATGGCCCCACCGCGGGCTCGGGCGGCCAAGGCGGCGGCGGAGCTGGCTCAATCAATAGTACATCGGGAACGGCGGGAACTGCCAATACTGGCGGCGGCGGTGGTGGTGGCGGTAATGCCGGCTCGCAGACGAGCAGCGGAGGTGCGGGAGGCTCCGGCATCATCGTCATCACGTACAGCCCGGTCCTTCCGGTCGCGCGGCCGAGTATGGTGGAATTCTGGGGCGGGTTTTTCCGCCAACAGGGTGGACAACTAACTATCGGAAAGGAGGGGACGTACACTTCGACGCAGATCTTCCTAACCTCCGGCACCAGCTGGACAGTGCCGAGCAACTGGACTTCCAACAACACCATCCAAGTCATCGGCGCCGGCGGCGGCGGCGGCGGCGCAACCCCCGAAGACTTCGGTGCTACCGGCGGCGGCGGCGGCGGCTATGCCGAGGCCGTAAACGCGTCGCTGACACCGGGTGCCTCAATTACATACTCTATTGGCGCTGGCGGGTCGGCCGGATCTTCTGGAGCCGGCGGCTCCGGCGGCAATACCTATTTCAGTTCGTCCGGCTTTCTACAAGGCGGCGGCGGCACCGGCGGAGCAAATAATCCTAGTGGTGCTACCCTCTCCGGCGGCGCAGGAGGTTCGGGAAGCGGTTCGGCCGCTTCGCTTACCGCAAGCGGCGGACAAGGCGGGGGCGGGACTGGCTCTAACGCCCGCGCCGGCGGCGGCGGAGGCGGCGCTGCCGGACCTCTTGGCGCTGGTAAGGCAGGTGGCGCACAAAGCTTTAGTGCCGGCGGCGGCGGCGGCGCGGATGCGGGCAGTGCAACCGCCGGCTCCGCCGGCGGCGGTGACCCTTCCAACGGAAGTGCCGGCGGCACCGGCCCCACGGGCACCGCCGGCGGCGCTGGGGCAACGACCGGAGGGACGGCTGCGCAAGCCGGTACCAATGGTTCCGGCGGCGGCGGCGGAGACAGAACTGATTCCGGATCGGCTTTTGCGGGTGCTTCCGGCGGTGCAGGCAGCGAGTGGATCACCGCTGGTTCCGGCGGCGGCGGAGGCGGAGGCGGTAGTGCGTCAGGCGACGGGGCTGGGGTTGGCTATGCGGGCGGCAGCGGAGGTAGTTACGGCGGCGGAGGCGGAGGCGGCGGTGTCGCCGGAGCCGGTGGGGGTGCGGGCGGTGCCGGCGCGCCCGGCGTCATCGTTATCACCTACTGGCATTATTGAAAATTATGCGCCCACGCATCTGGACATACGCAGGATTGCTCATCGTAGGGATTCTTCCGGCAGTCGCACTTCTCTGCATTTTCTTCTTTTATAGAATATGGCCGCAACACTCCGAGACAGCATCCCAGAGCGCAAGTCCTTTTTCCGCAGTTGCCCTTGCGAGTGCCACATCGACTCTTTCTCCTCCTCCAAACACGAAAGCGTACCAAAGCAGCCTCTACCATTTCTCCCTGTATTACCCCGACGATCTTTCAGTGAAAGAGGAGCCGGGCGCCGACGGCTCGATAGTCGTGCTATTTGAAGACCAGGCAACCGTTCAGGGTTTTGATATCTTTATTGTCCCGTACGACCAGCCAAAGATAACGCAGGCGACCTTTCTCATGGACGAGCCCTCGGGCGTGATGGATGACCCGACCGACATCACCGTCGATGGCGCCCCGGCGACAGAATTTATCAGCACCAATCAGGCGATGGGCGCTTCTGCGGAGATGTGGTTTCTCCACGATGGACTTCTTTACGAAGTCACCGCACCCCAGCCGCTCGCGTCGTGGCTTCTACAGATAATGGGGACGTGGCAATTTACGTAGCAGCCGTGCGATTGGCGACGAACTCAGCAGCAGATTAAGCCCAGCCGCAAACCGGTTCACTAAGCCCGCCGATCGTCTGCAAAACATTCAGGCGCGATAACCTCTTTCGACAATTGGACGGCATAACTTCTCCATTCCCGTTACGAAAGCGGAAAGCTTCGCCTTGATACGATCGCCACCTATCGCGCCTGACGCTTCAGCCCAATCTATGTCCTCAAGCTGTTCTCGTTTCAATTTCCGATTATCGTCCGTTAGCGTAAGCCCTCTCTCACTCACAAAGTGCTGGTACAAAAGTCCAGCCGACACCTCGATCTGCCTTCTCGCCTTATGCAACTCCAGAAATATCGATTCTGTGTCCGTTCCGAACAACGCCATCATCCGCGGTTGAATGTTCCACACAGCTTTAAAAAAGTCGCTGTTGCGCTGAACGCGCTCCAACACCGCGAAATACCTACCCCGGGCGCTCCGGCTGTTCTCATCCTCTCCGGCGCGCTCCGGCATCTTTTCGTATTCGTACTCATACGTAATGGGCGCACGGATATTCTCGAACACCCACTTGGCCTGATAGGCGAGTGCAAGCGCATCTACCGCCGCTTCAATTCTCCTTCCCTCAATAGTCTCGCGCCTCCATTTTCCGAACGTCCGCAGACCGAACGCCGAAACGGTCCCCGTAAGCAACAACCCGGCAATTGTCAGCAGTTGCGTCCACCCAAAAGACCACGGATCGCTCATCGCCCAAAATCCTGACTCTACCCCTCGATACGAAACCGGCAGATAGTGAACCTACGAACCACGAAGATCGCAAGGCCTGAGCCAAGATCGACGTACCAATTGAACTGCGAAACCCAGCCCACTTTCATCGCTCAACGACGCCGTCAAACCCCCGCCCCATCTTCCAAAACCCGTGATCTACGCCCGCGCCGATCGCCGTGCGCATCTTTTCCAATTTCCGTGAGCTAGGGCGACGCCCTCCATCTTCGATATTCGTGAGGCAAGGCGACAAGCTAATGCGCCTTCCGATACAGCAGCCGGCCGGCGAATTTGTTGACGGGCCGCGGCCGATCGCTCAACGGCGCATATTGCCGACAGGAGCAACCACGCACGCGGCACTGACCGCGTTTTCTGCGCTGCTTATATCGTTCAATACAAAGAGGGCAGTACGGACTTCGGTTTCGACAATTCGAGCACGGCGCCGACACCCAATTGTGATCCTCTCCCTTGTGATCGCATCGTTTACAGATCGGCATTCATTTATTGTACGCGCGCGCACAAATCGTGCGAGTCCTCATGCCAACCGCCGATCATTTCGCCAATTAGACGAGCCTATGGTACGTTGAATCGGCCTCGCCGCCTATGATCGCAGTCTCTAGCAGCGCCCGCGTACCACTCACGGCCAAGGTGCCGGAGGCCTGCCCGCACTGCGGCGGGCGTTCACTGACGCGCCGCGGCACCCGCAAGAAAAAACTTGAGATCGTGCAATTATGGCGGTGTTCTCATTGCAAGCGCGCGTTCACGCCCGGCCCCGCAGCCCTTCGCAACAAGACCTACCCGCTCCGCATGATCCTCTCGGCCCTTACCGACTATGATACCGGCTTCACGCTCGAACAAACTGCCGGCCGCCTTAAAAAAAAGACCCACCGCAACGTCTCGCCGTCGACGATCACCGCATGGCTGCAAGAGTATAAGTCTCATTGCACCTACCGCCGTTTGCGTGCCAAAGGTCTCTCGCGCTTTCCCGCCCATCAGACCATCCGCTCGATCAAACTCTACCACCGCCAAATCTACAGCTATGCCTACCACCGTCCGAAACTCGAATTCCTGCGCACCGGATCGCTCGACGAAAAGCGCAAAGGTGACAACCGCTTCGCGCCGCTCGCCGATTTTCTCGAACGCGTCCCAACAGAGTGCCCGCACGAACTCTTCACTGGGGAAGGGGACTCGAAAGGTCGCGCGTCGCAGGCTCTAGCGACGTTCGCCGATACGGCGCGCGTGATCGTCAACGTCCGGACGAACGCAGCGACCGACACGGCAGCGCTGATCATTCCCGCTGTCGGCAACAACAAGCTTCGCCACGAGACTCTTCAGCGCTTCATGCTCGCCAACGATTCCGTCACAGTTGCCGTCGAGATTCCGATATGGCTGAGCGAGCCGGATATCGCCGCGATCGAATCGCAGTGGGGGATCACGCTCGCTCCAAAGCTGCCCCGCCAGGAGCGCATCATTACCGGGCACATCGACTTCGTGCAGGTCCGCAACGGCGCCATCCATATCCTCGACTACAAACCGGACGCGACCACCGGAAAGCCGTTTGCGCAACTCACGATCTACGCGCTGGCGCTTTCGCATTTGACTGGCATTCCGCTCTTCGATTTCAAATGCGCGTCGTTCAACGAGCACCAATATTGCGAGTTCTTCCCGCGCACGATCCTCCGTCGCAACGCGCTTGCACTCTCCGAGAAGCGCGCTGCTTGACAGCCAACAAAAGGTGTTGCGCTAGCCTGCCGTCGGCAGGGAATGGCTCTACAGAGCGGCTTTCTGAACTACGCACAATATCTGATTTGCGAACTCGCAACCGCCGTGCCGCTCGCACGTCATATGCTATAATCTCTCCATGACAAAATTGCTTGAGGAAGCGATCCAGCGATTACGCCAATTACCGGCGCCAATGCAGGATAGCGCTGCACGCGCGGTGATCCTGCAGTTAGAAGAAGAACCCGAACCGGGAGATCGCGAAGCTGTTGCTGCGGGCCGTAGTGATTTCCAAAACGGCGATTTTGTTACCCTTCAACAACTACGGCATGAAATGGGGCCTCGTCATCGGTAGTCGGGCAAAGCGGCAATTCCACCGCCTCCCCTCCAAAGACCGCGACGCCATTGATGCCGCATTCTCCGAGATGTGCGCCGACCCGTTCGACGGCGATGTAAAGGCATTGGGCGGCTTGAAAAGCTTCCGACGGAGAGTCGGCGATTGGCGCATCCTTTTCGAACTTATTGAAGCCAAGAAGCTGATTGTCGTAACTGCGATTAAACGTCGAGGTTCGAGTACGTATTAACGCAGGCTGCGCGAACTCAGATATGAACGATTCGAGCATTGCACATCTCAAAGTGGTTCTTGAAGACGTTCAGCCCGCTGTCATGCGAAGCATTGAGGTTCCGCTCTCGACCCGATTGGATAAACTGCATCTGTTGCTGCAAGCAGCGATGGGATGGAGCAATAGTCATCTTTACGAGATTGTCGCTGGTAACCTTTCCTGGGGCTTCGTCGATCCCGACAGTGACACCAGTCGCCTTGACGCACAAAATGCGCAGCTCCGGGACCTTCTCCCCTATTCCAACGTATTCACCTATCTTTACGATTTCGGTGACGGTTGGGAGCACACTATTTCGGTCGAAGACATCTTTGATCCCGCCCCGGATGTTCTCTACCCGCGTCTTGTCAAAGTCGACGGACGTTGTCCTCCGGAAGATGTCGGCGGACCTGGTGGCTATGCGATATTCCGCAAGGCCATCGCAGATCCCTCGCATAAACTACACGCTCAATACAAAGATTGGATCGGACCCGATTTCAACCCCAACATCCTCGATGCCGATCACCTCAGGCGAAATGTTCAGACTCTGGCTAAACGCTGGTCACGTTAGTCAGTTAAACGCACTCGTTCACCCGTCCCCGTCGTCCACAGTACTTCGAGCGGGCTGCTAGCCGCTAAACTTTCCTTGTCAGTGAATAAAAACAGGTTTGAACCGCGTCCGTCAGTAATTTCATTTTGCGCTTCGATCATCTGCGCAACCCGCTGCGGTGTCGTCGTCACCGTCGCCACGCGAAAGTTCGGCATCCCAAGCTCACGAACATGCTCCCCTTCCCTATTCGCCCCGTGATATGCCAATAATTTTTTCGCGAAATACGTTTGCTCCTTGTTCTTGCGTCGATGCACCGGCATCTCACCACGATCACACTCAAACATAAAAAAGGTTGCTTTCTTTGCACCGGACACCCTCAGTCCAAATAGCTCATCGGGATCAACCGTCAGCAATTGCTGCGCACCGTCAATACGAACCTTTGCAGTCAATCGCACACGACGATCGCGTTGCGTCTTTGCAGCGTTCTCTACGATGTCTTTACGCTGGATGAGTTCAATATTGGGTCGAGTACGACAGGCTAGTTCAAGACGCACCAGAAATTCGGTGATTGCCACCCGGTGCTCGATAAACCGCCAACCAGCCCGACGTTGCTTGTCAGTCTCATACAGCAGACGCCGCCGAACATCGTAACCGTGCTTGCGCAGCAACCACGCACCCGGTCGCGTCAGTCCGTAGATCAGCGGGAACGACCCCTTATAGAGTAGCCGCGTCTCCATCTGACCGAGCAACCGTTCGACATAGTCGTTTTCCCATAGCGCCAGTAACGAACGCGATACGTTTTGTTGGCTCCCGCCATCGAGCGCCGCCAGCTGCTCGCCAGATGCCAGCCGCAAGCGCGCGAGATTGGCCAGCAAGCTCAAGTCACGCGCCGTCAGCCGAAAGGCTCGTGGCGCTTCTGGTCGCTGAAACAATCGGCCACGGACTCTGAGCTGCGCATCCATGAACCAATTCTAACTCATCGCCAACACTCGCCTGCTTGTGGACAAGCGCCGCCTGGGTATAATTTCAGCAGCCTTTCCGTCTTTCGCGCCGCCCCCTGAGCTGATCGGGGCCCGGCGGAGCAAGACGGAGAGATTTATGTCCCTTGACACTAGTGCGGGCGCCAAAGCGCCGTCGCAGCTTCCCCTTCAATTCGTCAACATCGAGATCGCGCCGCTCATCGACGGACAATACTCCGTCGTCATGCAAGCGACATTGCTCGACGAGGACGAACTCGAATTCGTTGGCCAAGACCTCGCCAGCGAACGCGTCGCGACGCTTGATGAAGCACTTGCGATCATTCGCGCCAATGTCGGCTCGCTTGCCGCAGCACACGCGGCATGAGGCGACAGTCATGTCTCACGCCGCTATTGACAGCGCCGCCGAGAAAATACGCGTCCTCAACAATAATTTTCGCACCACGTTCATCGGCGGCCGAGTGGTCATGACGCAAGGCGTCAACGAGCTGCCGCTCGACGCCAAGGCGCGCGTGATCCTGGCCGTGCAGTCCTTCGACAAGTTCGACGCGGATAATGACCCACACCAAGAGCACGACTTCGGCAGCTTCGAGATCGAGGGCGAAACGTACTTCTTCAAGATCGATTACTACGCCCTCGACATGGACGGCGGTTCGGAAGATCCCGCCGATCCCGAGAAGACGACGCGCGTACTCACCATCATGCGCGCCGACGAATATTGACCCCCCACCAACGGAAAGGAGACCAGCAATGGCCAACCAGCAACCCGCGTATCGCGCTTACACGGTCGTGAAGCGCGAAGGCCAAGACGACTTTTGGCTCGCTATCGGCGCAGCATTCATGCACCAGGATGGCGACGGTTATAACCTCGTGCTGCAGGCGCTGCCGATCGACGGCAAGGTCGTGCTCCGGCTGCCCAAAGAGGAGAAGGCCGACCAGACACCGAAAGACGCGAACGTAAGCAGCAACAAATCCGGCCCACGACGCCGGTAGCGCCCTCACCGCGAGGGCAGACTCAAAGCCGCCGGCAACCCCGACGGCTTTTATTTTAGCCGCTAAAAGTCGAGTGGCCTATGTCATCCCCACGCAAATGTCTGCTTATGCTCAATTTGCCGACATGCACAGTCGTAAATCAACGCGGTGGGCCACGTTCGACACATTTGGTTGCTGTACGTTTTCGTACATGCCGTATAGGCTCGCACAACCGCCGAGCGGGCCGTGGCTAGTACGGGGTGACTGAAAGCTGACTGGTCCCGCCTTTATAGAGCATCGCAATCTTGGTCAGCGCAAAAGAACTTCGGCTCGATACTGAGAACGCGACCCTGCGACAGCTATTGGCGCAAGCCGGGATCGACGCTGCCGAGCAAAAGGTAATCGAGAGCCTGCAACGCCTTCTTTTGGAAGAGTTACATCATCGAATAAAAAACGTGCTTGCCACCGTTATGGCTATCGCGTCACAGAGCTTAAGAAATGTAGACAGTGTTGAGAAGGGGCGTGAGGCAATCGAGCATCGGTTGCTCGCATTGGGCCGAGTGCACGACTTGTTATTGAAGACAAATTGGGCAAGCGCATCGCTGGAGTCGATCGTACGCACGGCAATCGATCCCTTCAATAAGGGCGCGCGTTTCTTCGTTCAAATTCCGGATATTGACGTTAGTCCCTCCGCCGTTCTTCCACTCGCAATGATCCTGAATGAACTTTGCACTAACGCCGTCAAGTATGGGGCGTTGTCGAATGGCAATGGCTGCGTGGCGATATCGGCGGCTATTAATGCCTCGAATGAGCGTTTTGGCTTTACGTGGGTGGAGACAGGCGGCCCGTCCGTTGAGATACCAACACACCAAAGCTTTGGGACGCGATTGATTGAACAAGGCTTTGTTGGCGAACTAAGCGGGAAAGCCCATCTTGCCTTCGAATCCTCCGGCGTCGTTTGCAATCTTGATATCCCCTTGGCGTCGCTCTTGCCCGCAAAACCGTCGGCCTTAGCGGCGAGAACACCTTGATCCGAAGTACATGTGGACCAATAGACACAACGTCCGTTCCCGATCATTCTCAACCGCTGCTGCCGGCGCAGTGTGTCCATCTGCTTCTGCAGTGTGCCCAAAAGCGGACCTGAGCGCTACAACAAGCTGAAGCGACCTTTTCTTTCCCGTTCATCAACCCATGTCCGGTCGCTTCTGGACCCGCCCTCGTGAGCCCAAGTTTGACGCGCCTGCGAGGCGTGGAACGAGCTCGACGCGCTTCCGCTGGGTGTGGTTTCAGCTGTGCCTACTCCCCTGCCTACCGCTGTGATCACCGTCGGCATATCCAGTAGGCATAGGTACGAGAGGAATTCTTTGCGTATTTCAACGACGTAAGCTCAAGCGTCGCGCATATTTCGTCCGCGACTGGGGTTATGTTTGTTGTTTGTGTTGTTCATTTCCCTCATGTGAGGGACCGACCTGGGGGTTTCGATCTGCGATCATTGGTGCCTCGGGCCCTCGACCTAAAGGTCGGGGCCCTCGTTCGAGTCCGAGGGACGGTTAGGCACGAAAAGTGATCGCCCGAATACCAGCGGTGCATAACGAACACCGGCGTTACGGGCTATCGAACAGCAAAGCCGTCCGATAGTCCGCCGCGGGCGTCCGTTATGCGCAGTCTCACGCCTGCCGCCCAACCCACCCATCAAGGGTGCCCGCCGCCGCGCCGGCTAACGCCGTCGCGACCCCGCGTCGGGCACCGGGC
>Ga0307374_10006493_pt1 | contig 18338 bp, 15 predicted proteins | sample OX3MG_FD_202532 | JGI IMG/M metagenome (GOLD analysis project Ga0307374, IMG submission 202532) | Soil microbial communities from Risofladan, Vaasa, Finland - OX-3 | ecosystem: Environmental > Terrestrial > Soil > Coastal area > Acid sulfate soil | place: Finland: Risofladan, Vaasa | collected...
TATGCCTTGGGACGATTGAGGGTCACGATCCGGACGGTGCCCCGATCGGACGTCTGGACGAACTCGTACATCGCACGCACCTCTCTTGAGTCGCATCAAGCTAGCGGTGCGGAAGACACGGGTGCGACGAATCGCTTCGGATCGCTCGGAGTGCCGCCAGGACACAGGGGCGAGTAGCCGCCACCCGCTCATTCCGCAGTTGGGTCTCAAGAGGTCCCGGAACCATCTGCCTGTATTCGCCCGGCTTGAGGGCCAGACGACAGCAAACCTAACGGAACCGTTCTGCGAAAAGGGGGCACGCCGTTGCTCAAGGAGCAGAACCGCGGCATCCCTTCTCTGGCGAAGTGAAGGTCGTTTCGGCGACTATTGTCGCATTCCTTCCCTCATATTCAGGCGAGCAGGAAAGGGCGCTGAATCCTTAGCCCAGAAGGAGCAACGGCCATGCGAGCGTCCGGCTCCGTGCCACCCTGGCCCCCAACCGGACTAAGCGCCCGACCGGCCGGGGCCGCTAGTGCAAGCGATTGCGTATGACCAGGCCCGGCGATAAGCCACTCTCCCGCAATCCGACCCGGCTCGCGATCTCATTGCGGAGATCCTGCGCGTAGTTTCCGTGTCACACTGGAGCTTCGCGCGCTTCAAGGGCAATGGTCTGCATAACCAATTGCTCTTACCCGGCGGCAACGAGCAAGAACGATCCAACGCATTCACGCAACTCAGGGCGGAGTTCACGCTGCAACGTGGGCAGGTCGCGGTGGGTCCTCGCCTATCGGCCACGCTGCGCCCGCTCGAGGAGCCCTACAGTGCCGGAATCACGTTGGTGTTCTCCGACCAGCGCAGGACGTTCGGGATTCTCATCCTGCTGCGCACGAGCGAGTTAGGACCGTTTACCTCGGCAGAGATTCACGCGCTCGTGCTCGCGCTGGATTCTGCGGCCGACCGCCTATCGGGGCTTGCCATCGCCGAACCACAAAGTGGAAGCCCATCCAAGACAGAACCTGCCGAGACACCCGATGCCCCCTCTTAGAAGGCGCGACTCTTGCCGATATCGCCAAAGAGATGAACATCACCTCATCCACCGTGCAAGATCATATCAAGAGCATGCTCGAAAAGACGAACTCCAGAAATCGCTCCGAGCTAATCGCCAAGCGCCTGGAGTCCCGGCATCCCGGCGTCTAATTCTCACTGACCGCCGTAGTGAATCCTGGGTCAGTATAGCAACCGTTCTGAACCGCGTGCCGAATACCCGCAAGCATGCGCTCTCGTTTTGAGCTCGCCGCGAGGAGGCACGTTGCGCCGGCCAAATGACACTGCGCGGCCCAGCTTCGCCTCAGCGTGGACGACAGCACGGCGATGGTGCACTCCGGCAGAACGAACCTGAGCTGGCGAATCGACTCGATCGGATCGTTCGCCCGCAAGAGATGATCGAAATCGATCAGCAGCAGGTTCGGAGCGTACTTGCTCTGCTCGGTGACAGATAGGTCTTGCGAGTGTTTCGGCTGGTCGTAACCACCTTGGAGCAGCAACTCGGACATGAACTCCGCGGTGCTGGTTTCATGGGCTACGATCGCTGTTCTCGTGTTCATCATGATTGCCCGGGCTAACTAGCAGGCATAGGCCCGCTGTAACTGCCGAACACAACTCTTGTTCAGCGACACCACCCGCCTGGTCTTCGGCGCCAACGTGACACGGCGACAGTTGTCTCGCGAGCAGAGGGGCTGATGCCATCGTAGCATAGCCGGCGACCCCAATCCATCCTGGCACTCAGGGGTTGCCTGCCGCGGGACCAGCGCACCCGTCCCCTCACCCGGGTACCGTTTCGCATTCCCGCCGCAAGCGGAGAGCAACTTGGTGACGCGAGCAGCTCCGTTTCGGGCCACCCCGCCGCGACATCCTCAACGGCGTATCTCACCCATCCAGAGCGCTGGGCTTGCGCGTCGCCGTCCAACACACTCGAGGCCGGCACCCCTCGTTTTCACGATTGGCGGCTGGACGCCCGCCAGGTATGCTGGGAGGCAGGAAGCGCGCGAGCACCTACCGTTGTCTCCGGGTATCTGCTTCGTCGCCAGTATTCCGATCACCGTCAACTTGAACGCGACGAGCCATCCGCGTCGCGAGAAACGATCACACATTATGCTGACCCTAAACTCTGCGCAATACGCGCTCATCAGGTTGCAGGGCGAATATGATATTGCGCGACAGGAGGAACTGCGGTGCCAGCTCGCGCCGGCACACGTCGCGCCGATAGCGCTACTCGACATGCGCGACGTGACCTTCATGGACGCGAGCGCGCTTACGCAACTGATTAGACTGAAAAGGCAGATGCCGGATCCGGCCGTCGTTCGGATGGTCGGTGTGCTCCCGGATATTCGCAGGTTGCTCGATATCACGGGGCTCGCGAAGACCTTTGAGATTCACGATACGCTCGCGGGTGCAAGAGCGTGATTCGCCGGGAGGTTCGCTAGTCTCCGGGCCGGCAATTGAGAGAGGGGAGCACACGACGACCTTGGCACTACGGTCGTCGCAGAGTCCCCCAACCCTGTTGGACCTCAATGCCGCCGTAGCGTGCTTCCCCTTGCATCATTCTATCCGAGACGCCTTCGGCGAGCAATCGTGAACTTGAGGGATACGGCCGGCGCCCCGTGCATGTAAACGATGCAACGAAGCCTCGATCACGCATGGCGCCCTCCTAGCCTGTCTTCGCTTGAGCCGGGGGCGCGACAAACACGCGAACGGCGCGATGATCGAAATGATCCCCGACGTTGCCGGCGATCGGTGCGTAGTCGGACGACTCCCATGTTTCGGTACAATGACGTATGAGATTATCTCCAGTATTCCCACGTCGGCGAACCGCGAAACCGGCGCGCTAGCGCGGCGGCTTCGGCGCGATAGCGCCGGGCCCAGGCAGGCGAACGCCACGGTATCGAGATTGTTTCCAGCGCGTTGGGGTATGTATTTCTCTGCTCAGTTTGGCACTAGCGAGGGTCGCGTGGGGAGGCACGAACATGAGTGGGATTCTGTGGGCACTTATCGTCGTTTTAGTGGTACTCTGGCTACTCGGGTTTCTCGCGTTCCACGTGGGCGGCGGGCTGATCCATCTCTTGATCGTCGTGGCTATCGTTCTCCTTATTTGGAACATCATCAGCGGACGCGGTGCCCGCATCTAGCGCGTCCACGGACCCGTTGCGAACACACAACATGGGAATGGCTCTACTGACGCAACGCGCGGGCGGCGGATCACGTGACGCATCGCGCCACCTGTCGGTCGCGTTCAGCTCGGCATGCGCCATAGTCTGGATGCTCGGGGCGACTCTCGTCCCGGCAGCTGCACAGGAGCCTCCAGGCGCCTTGCAACCCACGCCCGCCGCCTCCGCTATGCCATTGGAACCGACGCCGGTTCCAATAGCCTCCGGCCGGGTTCCGGCGCTCGACGAGTTCGCGCGTGCGTGGGACGCCATCAAGGCCTACAGCGTGACCATCACGGTCTTCGAGCAGCACGGAGATGTGGTCCAGAACGCGGTGTACGACTACACGTTCCGCAAGCCGTCCAGTGCGACACTGCACGTTGTCTCCGGCTCGAACGCGGGCGCTACGATTTCGTGGGATGGAGGGGACACGGTGGTCGCATGGCGCGGCTCGGGGTTCTCAGCGTGGTTCAAAAAGCGGATCCCGCTGCACGACCCGCAGGTGTCGACGATCCGTGGCTCGTCGGTCGATCAACTGAGCTATGGCGCCATGCTCGAGTACGCGCAGCAGGCGTCAGCCGTGCTCTCCGAAGCGGCTGCTGGCACGATCGACGGTGTCGAGGCGAAAGCGGTGACGCTGATCCCCTCCAACTCGGGAAACAACATGGGGCTCACGCGCGAGGTCATTGAGCTTTCGACGGCGACGCACTTGCCGGTGGAGGTACTCGGCTACGTGGGGGAGAGCCTCGTGCGCAAGATCGTCTTCTCGAACGTCAAGCTCGAAGACTAACGTCTCCGGCGGCCTCGGAAGGGCGGCAGACGTTGCTGCTTTCAATCATGCGCACGGGCGTCGGCTAGGGGCTTGGAGGCGGCTGCGCCTGCGCGGCGCGAGCCGCGCCAGCTCCAGCCACGAAGACGGCCAGAGAGAACGCCACGGTAGTACAGACCTTGCGACGATCGTTCTGCATAACGCAGGTAGCGTAACAACGGCTCGTCAGGCGGACCTTAACGGCTAGGCGGCCAGGCAAGCCGATTCTTCATGCTGGGCTGGCTCGTGGCCGGGGGCAGCCCGCACGCAGCAGGACTAGATCAGCCCACCCCTCAATTGCTTCGAGGTGCAGGACGGCTCAGTCACCGTCCGACTCTTGGGCGGCTTCGACGTTCGCGACCCCCTCGGCCGGCCGTTGGACGGTCGGGCGCTTCACCGTGCGAGCCCGCTCCTAAAATATCTGCTCGCGTTGCCGGATCATGCCGCCTCCCGCGCCCGCATCGCCGCCGCACTCTGGCCGGGCTCCGAGCGCGCGGCGGCGGCCACCAATCTCCGCGTCGCCGTGCATTGGCTGAAGATCGCGCTCGCGGGCCTACCCGCCTTGGACGCGCACGGCGGCAGGCTGCGCTTGCTCCCGGAGCGGTGGCATATCGACGCTGACGAGTTCGAGGCGAACGCCGCCGCCGTGCTCTCCGCGAAAAGCAGCGAGCAGTCGGCGCTGTTCGCGCTCGTAAAGCGCTACGACGGGACGTTCTTGGCGGATGACTCCGAGACCGATTGGATCGCGCCGCGCCGCATTCGCCTCGCCTCACTCTATCGCGACGTCTTGTTGCGGTGCCTGCGCACGGGCGACGAACGGCGGCCGGCGCTCCGGAGCGACGCGGAGGCGTATGCGCGATCGTTCCTGGACGAGAACCGTGACGACTGCGAGGTGACGTCGGCCCTCTGCGATCTCCTGCGAGCGAGCGGCAGCTCGAGCGAGGCGATGCGCCTCGCGCTCGCGCACCGCAACGCCAGCGCCGGTTCCCCGTGCTGCTGCGTGCGCGCGCCGGCTGGCCCCTCGGACGGTCCGGCGCCGCCGGCGGCGAGCCCGGACCTCCCGCTGCTCTGGCTTCGCACCGAGGAACCTCGCTTCGTCGGGCGCGCGGCCGAGGTCGCTCGTTTGGGCACCTTGCTCGACGACACGTTCAGCGCCCGGGGTCACACCGCGCTCCTCCTCGGAGCCCCCGGCATCGGCAAGACCCGCCTCGCGGGCGAGACGATGGCCGAGGCGCAGGATCGCGGCGCCCTGACGCTGGCCGTGACCTGCGAACGAAAGCCGGGAACCGCGCTGCATCCCTTCGTTCGCGCGATCGAAGCGGTCACGGCGGCCCTTCCCGACGCCGCCCTCGCGTCGGTCCTGCGCTCGAACGGGCCGGTGCTGGCCCGCGTATCCAGCTCCCTGCGCGCCCGCATCGGCGCGCGTGACCAGGAGGGCGCCGCAGCCGACGTCAGCCGAGTCATCTCCGCGATCGTCGATCTCTTCACGGAGCTCGCTCGCCTTTGGCCGGTCGTCGTGCTCGTCGACGATCTGCACGCGGCCGATCCGGCCTCCGTCGCGGCGCTCTCGGCACTCGCCGTCGCGGCGCCATCGGCGCGCCTGCTGATGATCGGGACCGCACGCGCGGCGGAGTTTCGCGCCTCTCTCGCGGCCGACGTCCTCGATGCCGTGCGCAGCGGGGTCTCGCTCTTGGACCTTGCGCCCCTCACCGACTCCGAGTCTCTCGCGCTCGCTCGCAACTTCTGGGACTCGCCCCTGGAGCCGCGCGTCGTCACGCGCCGCGCGCACGGCAATCCCTTTGCCATCATGGAGTTCTCGAGAGGCGCGCCCGGCGTGCAACTCGAGGCGGCGGTCGTCACGCGCCTGGAACGGCTGCCTGAGGTCGAACGCGCGGTGATCGCCGTGCTCGCGCTTGCCGATCCGATCCCGCTCTGCGAGGCATCGTTGACACGAACCGTCGGCAAGCCGCGGATTGCTCACGCCATCGAGCGCCTGTTGGCCTCGGGATTGCTGCGCCGCCAGCCGGACGGCTATGCCTTGGCCCACGGGATCTTCGTCGACGCCATCGAGCGCACGATCGACCCCTCCGAGCGCGCGGGCATCCACGGGGAGCTCGCCGCGCTCGGAGAGGTCCAGCGCCACCCCGATGCCACCGCGCTGCATCTCCTTCAGGCGGGCGAGCGATGCGCTCAGCAAGCCATCTCCTGGACCGTGCGCGCGCTCAAAGAGGCGATGTCCGTCCGCAACGCGGGAGCCCTGCTCGACCTGCTGCGCGCGGCGTTCGCGATGCCCGGCGGCGACGATGGCGAGCGCTACACCTTGGCGCTCGGGCTGGGACTCGCGGAGACGTTCGACGGCGACGCCGCCCGCGCACGCGCGGCGCTCGAGCAGGCCCTGCGCCTTGCGCGCGATCCGGGCGAGCAAGCGGACGCGTACATCGCCCTGATCGAGCTCGCGGAGACCGAGATGCGCGTGGAGGACGGCCTCCACCTGTGCGACGACGCGGCGGCATGCGCGGCAGGCTTTCCGAGCAAAGACCTGGCGATACGCGCACGGCGCGCGTTCCTGCTGCTCTTGACGGGCCGGTTCGACGAGGCGCTCGCCGCCGCGGCCGCCCTCCTCGATGCAGGCGACGAGCTGGCGGCGGTACGCGCCTGCAACGTGACCGCGATCGCCCATGCCTACCGTGGGAAGCGTACGGAGGCCGTCGCGTGGTTCAACCGGGCCAGCCAGGGTGCGCAGCGCATCGGCGCCGGCAACGAGGCGGCGCTGGTCAAGCTCAATCTCGCGGCGATCTACTTTCACCGAGGCAAGCTGCGCTCCGCGGACGCCGAGTATCGCCGCGCCGCGACCTTCGCGCTGTCGCACGGACGACTCTCGGTGGCCTCGGTCAGCATCCGCAATGCGGGCGAATGCGAGCTCTACCTCGGCAACCTCGCTGAGGCGCTCGCATGCATCGACGTGGCGGAGCGCCGGGCGGCTCGCAGCGGGCGCCCCATGCTCATCGCCGAAGCCCGGCTCTTGCGCGGCGTGGCGCTGCGCGAACAGGGCTCCTTCGCGGAAGCGCTCGACTGGTTCGAGCGGGCCTGCCGGACCTTCTCCGAGAACGCCAACGCAAAGCTCGTGATCGAGGCTGCCGCGCACGCGCTCGTGGCATGCCGCCGAGGCAACGACGCCGCACCCGCGCGCCGGTGGTTGGAGATCGGCAGGGCCGCCGTGGAGAGCTGCGCCGACGTCGATACGCGCGCCTTCTTCTACGCGGGCGCCTCCCTGGGGGGTCTTCTGACCTCCGATCCGCACCGCGCACGCGCCGATCTGCGGCTGGCCCTAAGTGATCTCGATGGCGTCGGAGCCGCAATCCGCCGACTCGAGGTCGCCATCTGCGCCGCCGAGGCCGCACGCGAACTGGACGACGGCATCTCTGTCCAGGCCGTCGCAAGGGTGCTGCGTTCGTCCGGCTCCGAGATCGATCCCACCGTCCCCCTCCTGACGCAACTGACTCGCGCGGTAGCGCTCTGATAACGCCTCCCGGCTGTCCTGGAGCTACGCGCACGCGGCCGGCAGAGTGATGCTGATCGTCGCGCCGTAGTCGTAATAGTCCGTCGTTTGAGAACCTCCGGCCGTCGCTGATCCGCGTTTCGACGACGTCTCCACCGATCGCACCGGGAGGCCCGTCCTCGTGTCCACATAGAAATCGGTGGTTACGATCCAGGTCGGCGACACCGGCACCGTGACCTGATAGTCATGCACGGGGATGCCGCTGATCGCAGTGTCCGGCTTCCGCACGGCGATCGCCCCAGGGGGCGGCACGCCGCCCGGCCCCAGCCGGAGCGCCGCCCCGGCACTGGCCGGATGGCACTCCCAGTCGTGTGCGCCACCTGACACGGTGGATTTGGTGGCCTTCTTGGTGCCAACCGCGATCGATTCGTGATACTCTCGCCCCAGATAGATCGTGTGACGGACTTTGTCGGGCGGGGTCACGTCAAACCGTTCCGTGGTTTTGGGTACGGTCAGTGTCGCGACGACGCCTGACGCGACCGTCGTGCGCTGGGAGCCCGCCGTCTCCAGTATCTTGATCCGATACCCGGCCAGGGTGTTCAGCTTGTGATAGGCGGCCACGATTGCCGCGTAAACGGCCTGCTCGCTCTTGACCGCGGCACTCGACGCCGCGGGGACGCCGAGCAGTATCGCGATCGCCATCGCGACCAGCGCCCGGACGCCGCTGGACTTCAGGGCGTTCAATGCGTGACAATCTGCCAGGCGTTGGAGTACGGGGCCCCCACTTGCGTGAGATCAATCTTTCCGCCTGGGCTGACGTAAACGGGCGGTCCCTCGAAAATGTAATAGAAGTATGTCACGCCAGATTTCGCCGTGGCATCGGTAAACGAGAATATCTCATCCTCGCAATGGTAACGAGATACATGTCCGGGTCTGTGCTGGCACCCGACCCGCCCCGGAAATCCGTACAGTTCGAAATTGAACGTCTTGACGTGCGCGGCGAACGGATTCGCCTTTCCTGAACCGAGCAACGTTCTGGACCGCACGACGTCCAATGCAGCTGGGCCCTTTTCCGATCCTCCGAGGGCCTGCGCCGTAAAGAAGAGCACGTTGTTGGGCGACGACCGAGGTTGTCCCACGAGGTACACTTTATACGGGGCAAATTTCGGCACTTTCATCATGCCCGGGGGGGCGGGGCTTGGCGAGGCCTTAACCATCCCGAGATCGGCACTCGCAACTCCATCCGTAGCCACGCTGACATACACTCCGAGTTGCGGCTGATCCATTTCCTGAAGCTTCGCACGGACTTGAGGCGTCATGTAGGGATTTGCCGCCAGCTTTTCGTACATCTGCTGCGCAGACGGGTTGACCGTCTTGGTCATCAATTGATATCCCGACTTTGCTGCCATAACGACGTAATTTCCTGGAGATACAGGAATGGTAAACTTCCCGTTTGCGTCCGTGCGCACCATGGGCAGTTCGCTGCTGAGAACCTGAACGTGGCCCTTCGGGTGGTGTATCATCATGGCAAACGGATCTTTCATCAGCCACGCGTACGCGTATGGGAGTCCTTTGCCGTCCGGACCGACCACTTGGCCCTGAACGCTGGCGTGGGCGAGGATGAGAACGAATTCCACCGCGCCGATGGCGTTCGTCTTTTGGATTCCGAAGTCGATGACTTTCTGCTGCGGGAGATAACCACGTTTTGAAACCGAGACGTAGTACTTCCCGTTGATCGGATGCTTCTTATCCACGCATAGGTTGTTCTGTCCGACCCCCACCGCGAAATCGCCATTAGCCGCCGACATGGCGAAACCGGTTCCGCAGCCGTCATCCTCCTTCACGCTGTTCTTTTTCACTTTCGCCCCGATGACGTCGACCTTCGCCCCGACAATCGGCTTCCCAGCGCCGTCCATGACGTTTCCCTCGACATAAGCACCGCGAAATCCGCCCGGTAGCGTTTGCGCCATCAGCGCCCGCGGAACGAGCATCAACAAGAGACAGCAGATGAAATATTTCACGAGAGACCTCTCCACTTGTCTTCACAGCGCTGGCGTTGGCTGCGCGAACGCATTCTTTGGCGGCTTCACGTTCACTTGGATCTTCGTAAACGTGTAGTCCGACTTCATTTGCGAATCGAAAAGGCGGACGGTCATGTCCAATGGGAAGCGGACTCCGTTGACGTACTTCCAATCCTTGGGCACAATCACCATCTTGTAGGGATCGTCCCCGATCTGAACCTTGTCCGGTAAAAACGTCTTCCCGTTGAGATATGCTTTGATGGGCGCTCCGCCCTCGGGGTCCAGCTCCAGCAGATAGTCGGGCGCGCCCGCATGGGGCAGATAGTTCACTCTGCCCGCAAGCCCGGCTGACGTGAGATACGCAAAAGTCGTCCAGTACACATGCGAAATTGCGCGCTCCAGGTCCGGCCCTTGCATCTGACCCGTCGAATTTCCGCTTGGAAATCCCTGATCGCCGACGAGGATCCACCCGTTTGGCGGCTTACCCGCCGCCAGCACCTGCAGAACCGGCTCTCCCTGCATAACCGCCGCACGCGATTCAAGGCGATCGCTTCCGCCCGACGTCAGCCACTCTCTTCCCACCTCGTGCGTGCGCACTTGGAAGGTCTGTATACTATCCGAGGGTGCAACGTGTACGGATGACGCCTTCCATTCGAAATAGAACGTGTGGATCTTCTTGATATTCGCAGCCCCGCCGAGGGCATCTCCCAGCGCGCTCAAGAGCGTGGCCGTATCGACCTTGCTCGAATGGGAGCGTGATTGGGCACGGCTCTGAGAAGATACGAGCGGGAAGACACCCAGAACGAATAGCCCTGCAACAGCGACCGTGAGAGCTGAGGGACGAAATGAGCTCCGCTTCTTCATGGCGTGCGATTCTCTAGGTGTTGGTGACGACGTCCTTCGGCTGCAGCAAGAGTCTGAACCAGAAGTGCGGGTAGCCGGATTGGTCCCAGACCTTTAGGAACATTTTTGTAGGCGGCGAGCCCGTCCAATCGCTTATGACCCAGCTGAACTGCACGTGCTGCTTGGGATGGAGGCTCGTTGGCGCCGCCACTTTACTGCCTGGTAGATTCGTCGCGTCCGGCGTACCCTCGTTCATCTGCGAGCCGTCCTTGAGCTCGAAACCGACCTCCATATGCGGAATCGCCGTCTCGTCCGTGCCGCTCGGATTCTGGACCGTCGCCGTGACGACGACAAAGCCTGGGCCGCTCAGGCCCTGTCCTGCGAGGACCGGGACGTTCGTTGTGGAGGATCCTGGATAGGTTTGAATCTTGTCGATGCGCAGCTGAACCGCGCCGGCTGCGAAGTATTTGTGGAGCGGCGCATTTGTAATAGCCGCAAGAACCGGGATGGGAAGGACGAGGGCGATCGCGAGCGCTAGGGCGGCCCGCATGAACGGAGACCTCACGGCGTGCTCCTTTCGGGGGTTTCTCAGCATCGTAAGCGCACCGCGTTATAAAAGCGTTACGGGATCGCCAGTGCCCGCGGGAGCGGCACGCCGGGTCGCTCTTGGCGCGGCCGGCTCGCGCTGTAACGCCGTGACAACGCGGCCCGGATATCATGGCACGAACGGGCTCCTGCGATTGGAGATGGCTATGAGACGTCGGCTCGACCTTGTTGTGCCCTTGGCATCGCTGGTCCTCAGCGGCGTGATCTTGGCAAGCTGCGGCGGCGGAGGCGGCGGGGCCACCGTGCCGCCGTCTCAGCCGCTTCCCATCGCCTCCGCGTCGCCGACGCCCGCGCCCATCCCCATGGCGACGACGGTGCCGCTCTCGCAAGCGGGAGGCCCTGTCCAGCTCACGTCGGCAGGCGGGATCAGCGGCACCTTGAGCATCCCTTCGAACAATGCGCCCGCCGGCGCGACGATGACCGTCACCGAGCTCGCCGGTGCGCCGCAAGGCGGTCCGCTGGCGAGGCTGCGCAGACCGCTGAGCGCCAAAACCGTGTTGTTCTCGCTGGAGCTCCAGCTCTCGCAAACCATCACCTTCAACGGCTTGCCGGGCTTCACGCTGACGCTTCCCGTGTCCGTTGCGACGAGCGGCGAAAGCTTCTACATCGCCGCGTACCAGGGAACCGGATCTTCGGCAACCCTGCTGGCGACGGACGGCCCGGCAACGGTGAGCGGACAGACGCTCGCCTTCGCCCCGACCACGACCCCGGTAACGCTGCAATCCAACGTGACGTATCTCTTCGAACTGTACGAGACCTCCTCAGCGACGCCGTCCCCGAGCCCCTCGCCGAGCGCATCGCCCTCGCCGACGCCGACGCCAGCGGCGACGGCCACGGCCACCGCGCCTCAGGCCGACACGCTCTACGTGCTTGGACACGGGGGCGCCAGCACGCCGTTTACCGTCAACGCGTATGCCCCGGGCGCCGGCGGGAGCGCCGCACCGCTCAGCACATTCGATGCGACGCTCGACCCCAACCCGCTGGGCTTCGCCGTCGACGCAACCGGCCGCGCCTACGTCGTCGACCAACCCGGCGCGGGCGTCATGGACATCCTCTCGTTCCCTTATGGAACGACGGGGGCGGCGACGGCGTCGACCACGCTGACCGGCGATAACCACGCCTACCAGCTCTCGATCGCTCCAAGCGGCGACCTGGCCACGGTCAACAGCACGTCTTTGGGAGATTCGGCAGACTTCTACGCCCCTGCGGCAAGCGGCAACGCCGCACCCGTGACGCAGATCATCGGCCTCAACACCGAGCTGGCTCAACCGATCGGCGTCGCGTTCGACGGCAGCGGCAACGTCTACGTCCTCAACTACGGCATTGCCGGCGGCACGTCTCCCGGATCTGTCTGCATCTTCTCGCAGGGCAGCGGCAACGCGACGCCACTGGAGGTCCTCGGTGGAAGCGCGACGGGGCTCGACAACCCTGGATCGCTCGCCGTCGACTCGAGCGGACGCATCTACGTCGGGAACCAGGGCAACAACACCATCACGGTCTACGCGCCCCAGGGACCATCCTGGAACGCCAACGGCAACGTCGCGCCGATCGCCACGCTGGCAGGCAGCACCTATGGCTTCAACATGGCGCAGGGGCCAAACCAGCTCGCGACCGACTCGTCGGGGAATCTCTACGTGGTCTCCGGTTTTTCGAATAACGCGGTGTACGTCTTCGCGCCGATCACGGCATCGACACCCACGCTGAAGACCACGCTGACCACGACCAGCCCCCGCGCCTTGTCCATCGTGCCATGACCAGCGCCTTCACCGTGAGACGCCTCCTCGCCGGTCTCCGTAGGAATCTCGCACTCACCGTCCTGCTGGCGGCCTGTTGCACCGGCGTGGCCATCGCCTCGCCCAAGACGAACCCGTGCGAGCTGATCACGCGCGCCGACGCCTCCAAGGCCCTCGGCGTTCCGGCTCGGCCGGGGATCGCCTACAGCGCGTCCGCCACTCCCAACGGACCCAAGATCGGCTGCGTCTATTTTTCGCCTGTCGGCGTCGTTCGCGTTGGGTTCCAGACCGGCGGGAGAGCCGCGTACGACGCGAGCCGCAAGAACGCCCAGCCAGGTGAAACGGACCTTTCGGGCATCGGCGACGCCGCATATTTCATCCACTCCTCGATCATCGCCATCAAGGGCACCTTCATGTACGTCGTCACGCTGACGTTCCAGGGTCAAGGCGAACCGCCAAGCGCGGACCACCGATTGACCACGCTGGCGAAGAAAGCCGCGTCACGGCTTTGACACCATGACGTTCAGATGCTCAGTTCAGAAGGTATCAGTCATGAAACGACTCGCGCTTGCGCCGCAGACGCTTTCCGAAGGTGGCCTCTCGCCCTTCCGTGAGGCCCGCGCGCGCGATCACCGCGACGGCCCCAGGTACGCATAGCGCGCCGCCCTCGCGGAGGACGAGACTCGCGAGAGCGAGGCGTCCGAGCGCGTCTTGCGCCTGCGCCTCCTCGATCTCCAGCAGCTTGGCGACCAAGAGCGGCGAGACATCCGCATCGAGAAATGCCGCCGCTCGCACGACGTCGAGATCCAGCTGCGTGAGCGCGTCCATGCGGCGCTCGATCACCGCCGCCAGGGTCTCGGGAACGAGCGAGTCGACTGGAAGCGCCGTGGGAACGGACCACACGCCGCCGTCGGCGGCGCTGAGGGTACGCACGCGCTCCGCGGCGGTGAGCATCACGGCGAGGTCGCCGGGCCAGAGCCGCCCGAGCATCGAGACGAGCTGGGGATCCACCGGTCCCTCGAAGTACTGCTCCAAGATCCTCGTGCAATCGACGCTCGGCAGGGCCGCCAGCTCGAGCTCGTGCCACGGCGCCTCGGCCCGCAGACCGGCAACGGGCGCCGAGCGGCGCACGAAAATCCAGAGCAGCGGCAGCGAGCGCGTCGCCGCCACGAGCGCAACGGCGCGCGGCGAGAAAGCGCGCTCGTCCAAATCGGCATCGTCGACGGCAAGGATCGAGGGTCGCCCGCGAACGATGGCCTCGAGCGTCTGCGTGACGAGGGCATGGAGCTCAGCGGGATTCTGCACTCGCGCGCTTCCCTCGAAGAACTCGCCAGCAGCTGCTTCGAGCGTCCCGCGGCCCGCCGTTTCCGCGCCGCCGCGCTTGGGGTCCTGCGCGAGGATCGATCGCAGGAGGCGCTCGACGGCACTTGCGAGCGGGTCGGCCGCCATCCCGGCGCTCGGCGCGCGAAAGCAGCGCACGGAGCCCGTGGCGATGCCTCGCCCCCGCGCCGCGTGCAAGACCTCCGAGAGCAGACGCGTCTTTCCGACCCCTTGCGACCCCACGACAGTGACGGCGCAGCCGGCACCTCCGGCGGCATCTCTCACGAGCGCCTCGAGGCTCTCGCGTTCCCGAACGCGCCCCACGAACGACCCGGCGCGCGGCGGCGCGAAGCCCTCGACGGCATCAGCATCGCCCACGAGCAGCTCGGAGAGCCGCTCTGACGGCCGTAGCGCGGTGGTGCGAAAGAGCTCTCGCGCATGCGCCGCGTAGGTCTCGTGCGCCTGCTCTCTGCGGCCGAGCAGGGTAAGGCGAACCACGAGCATCTCGGCGATCGCCTCGTCGTACGGGTAGCGCACGAAGGCATCGCGCAGGAGATCGAGTGCGTCGCGGGCGTTGCCGGCGGCGATGAGCGCAGCGGCGAGCCGTGCCAGCACGCTGCGGTGCAAGCGGGCGAGGCGCTCGCGGATCGAGACGGTCTGCTCGTCGTCGTCACCGGGCAAGTAATCGCCGCCGTAGCGCTCCAAGAGCGGTGCCGCGCGGCGCGCGAACGCGGGAGGGGAAAGACTCAGGTCGAGCAGCGCCAGGGCGTCTCGCTCGAATTCGACCGCATCGACCCGCGGACCGTATTCGGGATCGATGAAGAGCATGCCGCGCTCGAGGCGAACCGGGTCGCGCAGGCCGCCGCGCTCGGCACCGATGTGGAACGCGCCGCGCAATTCGTGCAGCCGGACGCGCAGATTCGTGCGCGCGGCCTTGCCCGAGGAGTCCGGCCAGAACTCGTCGGCGAGGGTCTCGGCCGAGCAGCGATAGCCGGGCCTGCGCAAGAGCGCCTTGAAGAGCGCCGTCGACCGGCGATCGGCAGCGGCCGGGCTCAGAACGAGGGTACCCGCCCAACGAACCGAGAAGTCGCCGAGCGTCCGAACCTCGATCACATCGGCCATAGAGCTCATTCTAGCGCGAACTCGTTGCAGAAACGTTATTCCAGGCGCCTCCGGTGCTCGCCTTCAGCCTGGGGCTCGCCGCTTGGAGCTTCCGAGCTGTCCCTGATGCCGCCGGTCCAAGTGTACTTCGTCGTACGACTAACGCGGCGCGCCAATGAAGCCGGTCGAAAGCCAGGGGACTGCCGCGACGACGATCAGCGCGATCAGCAGCGCGAAGAGGTATGGGACGATGCGTCCCATCGACTCGTCCGGCGAGACCTTCCCAACCGCGCACGCCGAGAAGAACCCAATACCAAATGGAGGTCCGAACAAGCCGAGTCCCATGGCGAGGATCGCGACCATCGCATATTGCACTTCACTGATCCCTAACGAATGCGCGATTGGGAAGAGCAGCGGGCCGAAGAGCACGATCGCCGGAATGCCCTCCAACACGCTGCCAAGGATAGCGAACGCGATGATCGAGATCCCGAGAAAGCCGGCACGTCCGCCCGGGACGTGAGCCATCGTATCAGCGAGCTGCTGCGAGAAGCCGGATTGCGCGAGCGCCCATCCCATGGCCGTTGCGGTCCCGATGATGATCAGGATCGCTCCCGACAGCGAAGCCGTCTCGACGAGTATCGGATAGAGCCGTTTCCAGTCGAATTGCCGATACATGACCAGGCCGACGAGCACCGTATAGATGATTCCAACGGTGGAGACCTCGGTGGCGGTCGCGACGCCGCCGAGAACGGCGGCGCGGATCAAGAACGGCAACACCAGGCCGGGAATCGCCGCGACAAAGGTCTTGAAGACAACCGCCGCCGACGGCCGCGCCGCAAGCTCGGTGCGGTCATGGCGCGACCGCAGGAAGACGACAACCACCAGCGCCCCGGCCGCAACCGCGGCTGGGAGCAGGCCGCCCGTGAAGAGAGCGGCTATCGACGTGCCGGTGACCGCGCCGATGATGATCAGCACCAGGCTTGGCGGTATCGTTTCGGCCATCGCTCCCGACGCCGAGAGCATCGCGATGAGTTCTCCCGGCGGGGTGCCGCGGCGCTTCATCTCAGGAAAGAGTACCGGGGCGACGGCCGCCATGTCAGCGGTCTTCGATCCGGAGATCCCCGAGACGAGGTACATCGCGCCGAGCAACGTATACCCGAGGCCGCCGCGAACGTGCCCGACCAAAGCACTCAGGAACTCGACGATGACGCGCGCGATCCCGGTCATCTCCATCAGGTAGCCCAGCAGCACGAAGAGGGGGATCGCCAGCAGCACGAGGCCCGACATCCCCGCGCTCATGCGCCCCACCACGATGGAAAGCGGAACCGTCGTCGTCAGCATGAGATACGAGAGCGTTGCGAGCCCGAAGCTGAAGGCAATGGGAACGCTGACGGCTACGCAGACGGCTACCATGCCCACGAAGAAAACCGCGAGGTTGGTGTTCCCCATCGCCAGCAACGCCGGCTTTGCCGCCCACAAGACGGCAGCGACCACTCCTACCAGGCCCAACGCCCCCAGGAGGTGCTTGCGCTCCGCCTGGCTTGCCAGGCGCGTCACCGATACCACCAGCATCAGGACTGCACCAACCAAGATCGCCGCCACCCGCCATGACGCGTGCATTTGCAGCGCGGGCGTCAGCGTTGAGTTCTGCGCGACCGTAAACCGCTCAGCGGGGGCGACGATCTCCAGGAGAAAGATCGACGCGATCACCTGGGCCAGCGTCTGCAGGAAGCCGCTGATGCGCGGCGGCGCCCGCGATACGAGCGTGCTGAGGCCCATATGCTCCCTCCGGCGCAAAGCGATCACGGATCCCAGCATGCCCAACCAGATGAAGAGCGTCTCCGCCAGCTCGTCGGTCCAGACGAACGGGTGATCGAACACGTATCTCGAGACCACGCCCAGGAGGAGGATGACCACTTCCGCAACGACGATAGCGGCCGCGGGGACCTCCGTGATCCACGCGAGGGTCCGCTCGAGTCGCTGTAGCGCCCCCGTCGCGTCGACGGGAAGCGCCTCTTCGAGAACGCCGTTCAACCGAGCTTGCCGGCGTACTTCTCCAGCAGACTCCACCCCGCCGGCCCAAACTTCTTCTTCAGTTCCGGGTAGAACGACGCCAAGCGCCTCTTGAAGCTCGCCGTATCCGCGACGTTCATGACCATGCCCTGCTGTTGGAGCTTGTTCGCCAAGGACTGGTTGAGGAGATAATTGTCCCGCCGCTCCTCGAGCGCGTACGTCTTGACATGCCGGTCGACGACCTTTTGAATGTCCGGCGGCAACGCCTTCCACGCATCCGCGTTCATAATGATCCAGTACCCGGCCCACATATGGTTCGTGACGCTCAGATACTTCTGAACCTCGTAGAAGCGCTGCAGCTCGATCAGCCCGTACGGATTCTCCTGTCCGTCGACGACGTGCGTTTGCAGCGCCGTATATGCCTCCGCGAGGGTTGTCGAGACCGGCGACGCGCCGAGCGCGTGGAAGGTGTCGATCCACAGCGTGGCATCGGGTGTGCGCAGCTTGACGCCTTCGAGGTCCTTCGCGTTTCGGATCGGATGGGTGCTCATCGTGATCTCGCGGAAGCCGTTCTCCATTACGTGCGCAAACACGTGGACGCCGGCCTTATCCATCATCTCACGACGAACGTACGCACCCAGCTCACCGTCGAGCGCCTCGTAGACCTGCTGTGAGCTCTTCCAGGCGAACGGGACGCTCTCGATCGCCGCCGTCGGCACGACGGCCGACATCAGACCTCCCGTTTCCGCGGTCATCTGCACGGCCCCCGACTGGACCTCCGCGATCATCGCGGGGGCACCTCCGAGGACTGAGCCGGGGAAGACCTGCAAGACGAAGCGTCCCCCCGTGTCCCGCTCGATCGCCTTGGCCATCTCCTTGGCGCGCTCCGTGATCGGATGCCCGATCGGCGTGTCGATGGCATACTTGTAGACGAATTGCGCGGCACGAGCGGGACGGCGCACGACTCCGATCGTGGCACACGTCGCGGCCGCGCCGAACAGGAACTTCGAGCGATTCGACATTCCGGGCCTCCCTTCAGACGATGGCGTCAACGAGTCGTTCCGCTTAGGATGGCTTCTTGCGCGATCGACGGTCGCAACGGCAGGGTGATCGGCTCGTTGCGCTCCGCCGAGAGATCCGCCGCCGTATAGACCTCCATCACGGCACGCGCCTGCTCCGGCGTCACGAGGACGGGGCGGTCGCGCGAGACGG
>Ga0307374_10006495_pt1 | contig 18333 bp, 17 predicted proteins | sample OX3MG_FD_202532 | JGI IMG/M metagenome (GOLD analysis project Ga0307374, IMG submission 202532) | Soil microbial communities from Risofladan, Vaasa, Finland - OX-3 | ecosystem: Environmental > Terrestrial > Soil > Coastal area > Acid sulfate soil | place: Finland: Risofladan, Vaasa | collected...
CACGCGGCGGTGTCGCCGCATCGAGCCCGTCCCGCAACCTCCAGCGCCTGCACAATCGAAATCCAAATCAGCGTCGCCGCCGATGCCACGCACCTCCGTGCACGCGGTTGACACCTTTGGAAGAAGCGGCGGCGTTGACGAAGCTGGTTCACAAGGGCGTCACGTTGGACGATGTAGTTGCGCAGACAGGTTTGAGCGCCACCACCATCAAGCGGCGGTTGGCGCTCAACAGTCTGTGCAGGGAAGCCAAGGCAGCGCTGACCAAGGGAGAAATCACCCTGTCACAGGCTGAGGCCCTGACCTTGGGCAGCGACGAGTCACAGCGGATGATTCTTGAGAGGATCGAGGGCGGGTACAATGACAGCGCCGAGGATATCAAGGCGACGATGATCGACGACCGCCCGACCGTGGCGTTGGCGATCTTTCCCGCCGAGAACTATACCGGGACCATCACCACCGACCTCTTTGCCGCCGACGAGACTTCGTATTTTGACAATGCGGAGCAGTTCCTCACCTTGCAAAAGGAAGCTGTCGCGCAGCTTGTGAAGCATCACGAAGCCAGCGCCGCATGGGTCGAATTGACCGAGTCTCACCACATTCCCGACTGGCAGTACCGCAAGGCATCGAAGCGTCAGAAGGGCGGAGTCCTTATCAACCTCTCCCCCTCGGGCCGGGTCGAGATCAGGGAAGGTCTGGCCAAGCGCAGCATCGACCGGAAGACTGCAGCGGAGACAATGGATCACCCGGCAGCGCCGCCGAAGCGCAAGGCCGCGTATTCATCGGCGTTGTGCGCCCACATCGCGCACCACAAGACCGCCGCCGTGCAGGAAATGCTTCTCGCCAGTCCGCGCAAGGTCCGGGAAGTTTCTGTGGTGGAACGTCTTGTGGGTTTCGAGGCCCACGAGGCGATCCGGTCCTTGGCGAAGGAAAGCGAAGCGCAGAGCGCCTACGCGGTCCTCGCCGGACAGGTCCGGCAGTTCGCAGCCAAACTCGGCTTTGCCATCGCGGAGGATGAATCCTTGTGGATGCAGTTTCCGCCGCAGGATGCCGACGACCTCGCCCTGTACGAAGCGGTGAGAGGTTTGAGCGATCACGACCTTGAACAGCTTGAGACGTTGCTGATTGCGTTGACCTTTGGTCAGCACGATTGTCAGAGGCTCGATGCAAGGGACAGCCTGTTCAATCGCGTGGCGCGTGACCTTTGCGTTGACATGCGCAACCACTGGCGTCCCGACCGCAGCTTCCTTGAGCGGCGCACCCGCGACCAGCTTGTCGCCATCGCCACTGACTGCGGCTATGCCGAAGGGACGGGTCAGGTTTCCTCATACAAGAAGGCCGACCTTGTGAATTGCCTGATCAGGCACTTCCAAAGTGCGCACACCACCGCAACGCCGACCCCGGCCCAGACGAAGGCCCGCGCGTGGCTTCCCGAGGCGATGTTGTTTCCAGCCATCGATGCGGACGCACCCGCCGACGACATCGTCGTCGTCAGCGATGACGACCATGGCGGCGATGATGATGGCGATGGTGGCGGTGATGACGATCATCATCATGACGATGATGGTGAAGGTAACGAATAGCGGGCAACTCCTGCCCGAATCAGGGCGCGGCTGCGAAAGCAGCCGCGCCTCTTTTGTTCTATGCCCCTCGGGAAGCGATACCAGAGGCGGGTTTCATGTTGGAAAATCCGCGTTTTTCGCGGATTTTCCAACATGAAACTATGAGGCGAGGACTGTACCGTCAGGATTCGATCATATAAATCACTTGCACAAAGTATCGATAAATGATACTTTACGCATGTGGAAAATACTCTGTCGCAGCCAAATATCCGGAACTTCGTCTCCGGCCTCGCCGCCGGGGGGCGCTATTTCTTTGCCTCGCGGGACGCTCAGGCCGCGCTGGGCGTGTCGCCCGCCGCCGCCAAGCTTGCCCTCAATCGCATGGCCAAGCAGGGGGCCATCGCAAGCCCGGCGCGGGGATTCTACGTCATCGTCCCGCCGGAATACCACAGCCTCGGCTGCCTGCCCGCCGACCAGTTCATCCCGGCCCTGATGAAGAGCCTTGGCCAGACCTATTACGCCGGTCTCCTTTCGGCTGCCCAGTATCACGGTGCGGCGCATCACCGCCCGCAGGAATTTCAGGTCTTCCTTGCCAAGAACCGCAGGCCGATCCAGTGCGGCAAGGTGAGTGTGGCGTTCATGGCCCGCAAGCGCATCACCGACGTTCCGGTCCAGAGCTTCAACACGCCGCGCGGCACGATCCTTGTCTCAACGCCCGAAGCCACGGCCATTGACCTAGTCGGCTACCAGCATCACGCGGGCGGGCTGGATCAGGTGGCGACGATCCTTGTGGAGCTTGTCGAGAAAATCGATCCGCAAAAACTCGCGGCTGCCGCCGCGACCGCTCCGGTTCCGTGGGCGCAGCGCCTTGGCTTCCTGCTTGAGCATATCGACGCCGGCAAAAAGGCCTCTGCGCTCAAAGCCTATGTGCAAGAGCACGCAAGACTGGCGGCTGTGCTTTCGCCGACCGCGCCGCGCGCGGCTTCCCGGCGTGACGACGACTGGAATCTCTACGTCAATGCGGACGTGGAGGCGGAAACATGATTCCACGCGACTACATCACGGAATGGCGCGCACATGCGCCGTGGGTGCAGGATATTCAGGTCGAACAGGACCTCGTCATCTGCCGGGCGCTGGTCGCCATTTTCTCCGATCCGCACCTGAAAGAGGCGCTTGCGTTCCGTGGCGGCACAGCTTTGTACAAGCTTCATCTCAAACCCGCCGCCCGCTATTCCGAGGATATCGATCTCGTTCAGATCAAGGCCGGGGCCGCAGGCCCGATGATGCAAGCCCTGCGCGCCATTCTCGATCCCTGGCTGGGCGTGCCGCGCTGGAAACAGAGCGAAGGGCGCGTCACCTTCGTCTATCGCTTTGACTCCGAAGATACGCCGCCGATCAAGCTGCGCCTGAAGGTCGAAATAAATTCACGCGAGCATTTTGCTGTCCATGGATTCACCAGCGTTCCCTTCGCAGTTTCGTCACGCTGGTTCGAGGGCGCCTGTCAGATCACGAGCTACGAGCTTGACGAGCTTCTGGCCACGAAATTGCGCGCCCTGTATCAGCGCAGGAAGGGCCGCGACCTGTTAGACCTTGCCATCGCCCTGAAAAATTCTGCGGTTGACCCTGCCCGTATCATCGCCACGTTTTCCGAATACATGGACCAAGGCGGTCATCACATCACACGCGAACTCTTCGAGCAGAATCTGGCCGCAAAGCTTGATGATCCCCGGTTTACCGCCGACATCGGCCCGTTGCTTGCTCCCGGATATAGCTGGGACATCGCCGATGCCGCGCAGGCAGTGTCCTCGCGCCTCATCGCTCTGCTGCCCGGATAGCTCTGAGAAAGAGGGTATCAGGGCCTCCAAGCTTTCAATTACGACAGTGAAAGCAGCGGGCCGTCCTTGCGCCACCCCGATCCGGTAAGGAGCTTCGAGGCAGTGCCGCCGGGCGGGATTTCGCAGAGGATGACCACGAACTGGCTGACCGTGAATTCTTCCTCGGGCCGCCACAGCGCGAGGAATGACGGCAGATCGTTTTCCAGACCGAGCCGGTAGCTCCTGACGTGCCACTTCACCCATTCTGAATTCCCGGCCAGATCGGCAAGGCGCTGTGCGTCCGCGCTATCCAGCGCGATCCCGCTTACATGCAGGTAGAACCCATCCCCGAAGCTTGTCTCGTAGACATCTTCGTTCAGCACCGCCCAGACGGTGAGGATGCCGCCAGCATCCTTGATGCGCTGGCGCACAGTCTCGACCATCGCGGGCGTGATTTCGGTTTCGCCGGGATGCTCTGGCGGACCGGTCCGCAGGACGTTGCGCTTTTCCTCAAACGACATGGGCGACTTCGCTCGGGCGGCAAGATTACCAAAAACCGGGGATTCCTCGCTATATGTCCCGATACCGTCTTGGTTTGGTGCTTTAGCGCCTCGATCGCGTTACCAGGGATGAACGAGAGGCGACCGTGCGGCTGAAGTGATCGCGGCTTTGTTTCCGCACAGTGTGGATATTTTTCTGTCCGCTGCGTTTCAGGACAGGCGCTCCAACGCGAGCGCGATGCCCTGACCGCCGCCGATGCAGAGCGTTACGACGCCGCGCTTGAGCCCATCGCGCTTCATCGAGTGCAGGAGGCGCGTGGTGAGCACCGAGCCCGTTGCGCCGATCGGATGTCCGTGCGCAATCGCGCCGCCCTCCACATTGACGATGTCCTCGGCAAGGCCGAGTTCGCGGTAAACCGCGATGGCGATGGCCGCGAAAGCCTCATTGATCTCGATGCGCTCCACGTCGCCGGTCTTCCATCCCGCCCGCGCGAGCGCCTGCTTCACCGCCGGTACCGGACCGAGGCCGAACATGCCCGGCTCCACGGCCGCGATGCCATAGGAGACGAGGCGGGCCACCGGCGTCAGGCCGTTCTTCTCGGCCCATTCTGCGTCAGAGACAATCATCGCGGCGGCGCCGCTGTTGAGACCTGGCGCGTTGCCGGCGGTGATCGTGCCGTCTTTGCGGAAAGCTGGCCGCAGCTTGGCGAGGCTCTCCAGCGTGGTCTCGGGCCGGTTGTGCTCGTCCTTCTGGAAGAGCCCCGGCTTGTTCCGCTCGCAAAGCTCGACTGGCACGATCTCCTCGGCGAACTTGTCGGCGGCCTGCGCCGCTGCAAAGCGAGTCTGCGAGCGCGCCGCCCAGCGGTCCTGCTCCTCGCGCGTGATCTGGCGTGACTTGACCAAATCCTCGGTGTGCCACCCGGAATGCTGATCCGAGAAGGCGTCGTTCAGACCATCCCGCAGCAAACTGTCATATATTTCGGCGTTGCCCAGACGGTAGCCCCAGCGTCCGCCGCTCATCAGGTAGGGAGCCCGGTCCATGTTCTCCATGCCGCCCGCGATGGCGCAATCGACCATGCCGAGCATGATCTCCTGTGCGGACGAGACGATCGCCTGGGCGCCGGAGCCGCACACACGGTTCACCGTCATGGCCGGCACCTCGACGGGCAGGCCGCCATAAATAGCCGCCTGCCGGGCCGGGTTCATCTTATTGCCGGCCTGGATGACATTGCCCATGACCACCGTCTCGATCTTGGCGTGATCGAGTTTGCTTCGCATCAGGACAGCGCGTATGGCGGTAGCGGCAAGCTCCGTGGCCGGCGTTTCTTTCAGGCCGCCGCCAAATGTGCTGATAGCGGTTCGTACGGGATTACAAATGACGACGTTGCGCGTGCTCATGGTCTTCTCTCCGCATGTCTACATTGTGAATGAGTCGATATGGACTCTGTCCTTGGGAGCGCCCCATCGATAGAGGTCTTGGACCAGCGCCCGCAGCATCACGCTCGGGCCAGCCGCGTAGATGTCCCGATTGGCGATTAGAGGCTGGTTCTTGGCGAGCGCATCCACGGCCGTGCCTTGGATAAAAATCAGGCGCTCGCTCAGTTGAACGGAAGGTTGGCCCAATTCCGCAGCGAGCGTTATTTTCAGGTGCGGGGCCTGTTCGAGCAATGGCAGGAGTTCATCCAGCGCGTAAAAGTCTCGTGCCTGCTTCATCCCCCAGACCAGGGCCATGTCGCGCTTTGCATCGAAGCGGACCTGCTGGCGAAGCAAGGCGAGGATCGGGGCGAAACCCGTGCCTCCGGCCAGGAACAGCAATGGTGTCCCAGGCTGCGAGCGCATGGTGAAGTGTCCCAGCGGACCACGCGCCTGCAGCCGGTCCCCTACCTTCATCTGCGAGAAGGCCCAATTCGTAAATCGTCCCCCCTCGATACGGTGGATGTGCAACTCCACGCTTCCGTCGCCTTCAGGCGCGTTCGCGATTGAATAGGCGCGCGACATGATTGGTGCGTCGGGCTGCCAGAGTTCCAGATATTGACCCGGCGTGAATTCGCAAAAGCACTCACCCAGTTTCGCCGGTGCCAGCCTGATGCGCAGCACGTCGGTGCCAACACGCTCGATCCCGGATACCGTCAAGGTCACGATACGGTCGGGATGCGGGAGGGAGAGCGGAGCGCCGAGTACGTCTTTGCGGGCGAGAAGGTCGTCCTCGACCGCGTGGCGTACCGTTGCCAGCCCTTCTAGGGCGAGAACCGATTCAATCGGCGGGAAGGTGATGGCGTGCGCCGGGCAGGTGTTAGCGCAAGTAGTGCAGCCGACCATGCAATTCAGGGGATCGACCACCACCGGTTTCTTGCGCTCGAAATCGAAACGATAGACCAGACGACTGCAACCGGTGACGCAAGTGCCACAACCGATGCACGCGTCTTCAATGACGGTGGGATTCCATTTTATTTTCTCCCGCGGCACGCCATGCCATGGCTTGGTGAATTGTGGATTGGGCATGGTCGTTTCTCCCTCGGGTTCAATATTGTCGAACAAAGCACGGCACAAAGCCCATTGCCGTCTTCATGCTTGTTCGCCTTCGTTCTTATTCGATTCAATTGCTCTATTTTCATGATCTCAAACAGGTCCGTCGGGGGTCTTGATTTTAGTCAAGAATCAGCATGAAGCCCCCTGTACGGTCGATTGCATTATGCGCAACAATTGTGATCGACACGGCTAGCGCCTTAGACAGAATCCGTCGGGTGCGGCAGTGCATATACTCACGCCATCGCTCCTTGTGGGCTTATCGCCTCTTCGGTCGAAACGGGTCGACCATCCTTTAAGCGGAAAATTCGGTCGAAGCGATCGAAGAGGCTCTCGTCATGGGTTACGACCAGAATGGCCGTCTGCTGGTCGGTGGCAAGTCGGCGCAACAAATCCATCACCACGCCCGCGCGCTGCGAATCCAGCGGAGCGGTCGGCTCGTCCGCTAGGATAATCCTTGGCCCGTTCGCCAAGGCACGCGCGATGGCAACACGCTGCGCTTCGCCGCCCGAAAGTGTGCCGGGCATCGCGTCCTTACGGTGCCCAACTTCAAGGTAGTCGAGCAGATCGGTTGCCCTCGTCCGGGCATCGACGGAGGTTGCGCCGGCGAGTTCCAAGACCTCCATGACGTTCTCGGTGCCGGTGAGAAAGGGCAGAAGATTATGGGTCTGGAAAATAAAGCCGATCTTCTCAAGTCGTAGGCGCCGGAGGTCGCGGCTGAGCCACCGCTGGTCGTAAACAATCTCGCCATCCAGGCTCATCCAGCCGCTGCTCGGCTCGGTCACGCAGCCAACCACGCTGAGCAGCGTACTTTTGCCCGATCCGCTGGCGCCGACCAAACCGACGACTTGGCCCGGAAAGACCGACATCGTCACGTCGACGAGAGCGTTGACGCGTGTGGCACCCTCTCCAAAATGCTTCGAGACGGCGTGCAGTTCGATGAGGGCCTTCGGGTCGGCAGTTTCGTACATCGCGCTAACCCGACACTAATGCCGTGGCTGGGTCCACCTTTACGGCCGCTCGGACGCTGAGGGCGGAGGCCAGCAGACAGATCACGACAACGATAACGAATAGAATCGCGATGTCCCTGGGCTCCATCAGGACCCGGCGCGGGAAATGACCCTTGAAGATCGCGGTCAGCGCCACACCAAGCCCAAAGCCGCTGACACCGAGCATCAGCGCCTGTTGCACGATCAGGCCAACAATCGTGCGGTCCGGCGCGCCGACCAGTTTCAGCGTTGCGATTGACCGTATCTTGTCCATGGTCAACGTGTAGATGATGAGCGCGATAATCACGGCCGAAACGACGATGAGAATCCCCATAAACATGCCCAACTGGGTCTGCATTTTCGAGATTACGAAGACCGTCAGATAATCTTCTTCCTGCTTCTCGGTCACGGCCGACAGGTGCTTCCAGCGACTAATGTCTTGGGCGACATCAGCTTTTGACACGCCCGGCTGAAGCTGTACCAGGACGGCGTTGATGTCTGCGGTCACGAGCGGGCTTCGACCTGCCGCCTTCTCGCGCCGCTGTAGCGGTGCGGCGACGGCAAATTGGATCGCCTGGGCGTCGAGCAACGTGGTCCAGGCGATTGGATCGCCTGCCGAGTTGACCATTCTCTGTGTTAAGCCGACGACAGTGTACGGATCACGATACGGGCCAAGCGGAACCTGGTCGCCGAGCTGGAGCCCGGAGGACGCGTCGACGACGATCTGATAGTGGCTCTCGGTAATGTCGTGCCCCGCGACCAGGGATGGCGGCCCGCCGAGGCGGCCCGGCTCGTAGCCTTGTATGTAGAGCCTCAGAGGCTTGTTATTTGCGGCGGCCTGGACGGTCTGGAAGGTGACCGCGCCAGATGCCGCGACGCCGGGAATGCGCCGCACCAGGTCGCGTGTATCCCTCGGGAGGCGTGAGGGCTCGGCGAAGGGTCCCTTGGTAAGTGGCTGCACTATCCAGAGATCGGGGTTCGACGCCCGCGGCAGGCGGAGCGCATCGTCAAGCGCGCCCTCGTAGATTCCCATCATCACGACCACGATCCCCAGCAACCCTCCAAGGCCAAGCGCCGTCAGCGCAAAGCGAAGCATATTGTGCCGTATGTCACGCAGGGCGAGGTTCATGGCTGCGGAGCCTCCGCAATACGCGCAGCGCGGCCGACACGGAGCCCTGACACCGGCACCGCGACCACCACGGCGCCGGTGTCAGGCAGGCCATCGACAACCGGGAGGCGGCCGTCCAAGAGCGCCGGGCCAAAAGTAACTTCGCGGCGCGCGAGTTCGCCGTTCTCGACAGTCCACACCGTGCCGTGTCCATCCCGAAAATCGGTGACGGCGGCCGGCGGGATCAGGACGGCGCGGGATAACATCCCCGTGGTGATGACCACCTCGGCTTGCTCGGCGAGATGAATGTTCTCGGGCACATGATCGAAAGCGACCTGTACCAGCCGCTCTTCATTCACCGCATCGCTCTCGATCTCGATCCGCTCGACGTGCCCAGGAATATGCTGGGACGGATTCGAGCGAAGGATGATTTCGGCAGGCTGCCCGACGCTCAGCCGACCCGCCAGCCGCTCGTCAACATAGCCGAGCGCCCAAACAGTATGCGCGGCCACCAGTGTGAACACTGATTGGCCGGGAATGGGCATGCTGCCAAGCTCTAGGTTGCGGGAAACGATCCAAGCATCGTAGGGAGCGTAGAGGGAGTAGTTCGCAAGCGTAGCCTGCTCGAACGTCTCCTGTGCCTGAGCGGACTGGAGCGCAGCCTCCGCAACCGTCACACCACTCTGTGCCGACGCCAGGTTTGCGGTTGCAACCCGCGCGGTAGCCTCGTTGGTCTGCGCCTCTTCTTGTGAGGCGAAGCCTTTCTTGGCCAAATCCGTGCGGCGAGCACTGATGGCCTTGGCGTTTGCGAGAGTGGCCGATGCACTTATCACATCCGCCTTGGCCTTCTCAATATTGGCCCGCGCCTGCCCGACGCCCGCTTTGGCCACGGCAAGTTGCGCCTCGATGTCCCGGGCATCGAGCCGGGCGAGCATTTGGCCGGCGAGGATGCGGTCACCCTGGTCAGCTTTCAGCGCGATTAGCACCCCTGCGACCTTGAAGCCCACGTTTGACTGCACACGTGCCCCGACCGTGCCGAGCCCAAAGACTTGCTCGCGCACATTGGACTCGACAGGTGCAGGAGATACCGTCACCGCGCTCAGAAAGCGTGACCAGGACAAGAAGCCGGTGAGTCCGAGCACGGCGACGGCGAGCGCAGCGAATACCAGGTTCCGGCTTAAGCGAGGCGCACCCTGAGCGGTCCCGCGCGGGCTCGCTGGGGTCGCCGCCTTGTCCACCACGGGGGTGTCCGTTCGCAACGCCGTAAAAGCATTTTTCGGCATTGCGCCCATTTGCCCAGCCCATTAAGTGCGAAAATCGAAATTCCTAGCTACTCTCTTACCGAACGAGAGGCTTTGATCTCCCTCAATTGCTCCATTTTAATGATTTCACACGGATCAGCCGGGAGCCTTGATTTTAGTCAAGGATCAGCATGAACCCTCCGTGTACGCAGGTTTGACCGGCTTGTGCGGCAGACAGAGTCCGCCGGGTCCGGCAGCGCATCGGGGTTGGTCGGGTCGATTGCCGTCGGCACAGTGCCGGAGCTTGTGGGTCATTGGCACCGCCAAGGCCCGGAAGCGGTGTCACATCAAACGATATCAGCGGTTGAGTGTCAGGTTGTAGACTGGATAGATATCCAGTGGACAATATGAGAGCTTGGCCTGTCGCAGGCCTGGCTGACCGAGATCCTCTTCCCGGTTGATAAGGTGATATCCCGCGGCAACGATCATGCGTGCCGTCTCGCGGTTGACGATCTGGTAAAGCCCTTTGAACGAGCGCAGGGCCTTCTCAAAATGCACCACTGCGGTGTCAATGTTCTGACGCTCATAGATCGAGAACGCCACCGGCTGGCCATCGACCCGTATCAAAATCCCGCTCAGCTCCAGGGCTTCGAAATGCGCCATGCTAAAGTCGAGCGCCTGTAGTTCAGCCTGCAAAGAGGAATCATCGGCGGCAACGCCGTCGCCATGTGCGATCGCCAGCAGAACATCGCGGCACGGAGGCCCGCATTGCATGTCGAGCGGGGCGGCCTCCCATTTCGGATGCAGTGTCAGGAACTGCGAGATCAGGTTTCGCTTCTTGGCGTAGCGTCCACCGGGCAATTCGGCCAGATCGCGGGCAAGATAGATGTAGTTGGCACCGTCACGGTCCTCTTCCGCCGCGAAGCGCGCGCAAAACTCCGGGTTACGTTCGATATACTCACGGGCGACATAGTGCATCGTCAGGCGGTAGGGCAGATTTTCCGCTTCGGACAGCAGGCCCGCGCAGCAATCGGCGCTCGGCTGCCCGATCGGCTGGAGAAGGTGACGTTCTTTTTGTTCACCCAAAGTCCGCGAGAGGAGAAGACACTCCGGTCCCATGCGCGCCCACATAACGCCGTAGGGCTGGGACCATGCGGCAAGCGTGGCGAAGCTGTAACCGGAGACACGCTGCGGATAACGAAGCAGGTAGTCTCGTAACAGCGCCTTGTCGTCCAGCGTGACCGACGCGAAGCGATGGCCGAGAAATAGGCTCGCATCATGCTGCGTGACATCATTCATGACGGGTGCCGCGATGTTTGCGAGCGAGATGCCGACGTGGACAATCATAAGCGCGCGGCGCCCGGGCGGCATGCAGCGCTATGATGGCGGTCGCGGGCATCAGACGACCCCGGCCGGGGCAAGATGGCACTCGGGGCCGTCACCGATCTCGATCTGAAACGTGGCGTGGGCGATTGCAAACCGCTCGCCCAATTCATGGGCCAGATGATCGAGAGCCGCGTCACCGGGATGACCGCCCGGCATGATCAGGTGCGCCGTCAAGGCTGTCGATGTCGTGCTCAGCGGCCAGACGTGCAGGTCGTGAACCGCCGTCACACCGGGCCGCGCGCGAAGCCACTCTTCCACATTGGCGATGTCGATTTTGTCTGGAACACCGCTCAGGCTCATATGCAAGGCGGATTTGAAGAGGCCGAACGAGGACCAGGCGACGACGGCCCCGATCAGGAGCGCAACGATCGGGTCGATGATCATCCATCCCGTCAAGAGGATGGCGCCCGCCGCAAGGACCACGCCCACCGAGACTGCCGCATCCGACGCCAGGTGCAGAAAAGCCGCACGGGCATTGAGATCGCGATGCTGGGTGCGCACAAATAAGATAGCCGTTCCTGCATTCACGGCGATACCGATCAACGCCACCCAGAGCAGGGTGCCGGCGGGCACGTCTACGACTTCATGAAAGCGATGAATGGCCTCCCAACCGATCGCTCCGACACCGATCAGAAGTGCAATAGCGTTGACAAGCGCCGCCATCATGGTCGCCTGCCCGAGGCCGTAAGTGTGTCGCCGGGTAGGCTGACGCATCGCGAGGATGGCAGCGCCCCATGCGATCATCAGGCCGGCGACATCGGTCAGGTTGTGCGCTGCATCGGCCAGAAGAGCGAGCGAGCCGGTAGCAAAGCCAAAACCCGCTTCGACGGCCACATAGGCAGCGTGCAGGCCGGCGGCCCAACCAAAGGCTGGCAGCGACTGAGGCGAGATATCGTGCGCGTGCTCCGATGCCATCAGCCCTCGCTCGCGGCGCCGCTCTTGGCGGCGCGGACGATGCGCCCTTCGAGCTTTGTCGCTGCCGCCACCGTGTTCGAGATCGTTCCGAATTTTCTGACGTTTGTGTGCAGAAGCTCCAGCCTGTGATCGTCTTCGTCAGTATCGACGATCAGCTCATAGTCGATCGATACCATCATGGGCGGGTTGTCCTGCCTTATGCCGTGAAGCTTCACCTCGACGCCGCGGTGTTTGAATTTCAGCATCGGCGTGACGCGCTCAATCCCCTTGATCATGCAGGCGGCGACAGCGGCGAGAAGCAGCTCCGCCGGGTTGAATGCGTCCCGCCGTCCGCTCACGTCGGTATCGAGCGTGATTTCGGCATCCTTGCAGTGCGCCAGACTGCCGTGCGCATCCGTGCGCTTGGCCGTTACTTTGTATTCGAGCATCGTTCCTCCTTAAGCTGCGGGCTGGACCAGGAACACCGGGTTTTCGTCGTCGGGCTTGGCCGCAAGTTCGGCTTCCGTGAGCCGAGCGTAGATTTCAATGAGATTGCCGTTCGGGTCCTTCAGCCACAGCTCGTGCAGCGGCGTGCCTTTCCATGTCGTGCGGGGCGGCTTTTCGACGGCGGCGTCGAAGGCGCACGCCCGGTGGTAGGCATCGATCACGGCGTTCCGGTCGGCAACCTCGACACCCAGATGATAGAGCGTGTCATGGTGCAGCGCTTTGCCCTCGGCGATCAGCAGAACGAAATTCAGCTTCAGGTCGGCGCGGATGAATGTCGCGTAGCGATGGGTCCACTCCTTGGGCCACGTGTCGAACAGCCATGCATAGAATCGCACGCTCTCAGGAAGGCTGTGGACCCGTATGCTGCTGTGAAACTCCTTTGCCGCGGGCCCCTGAGGAAGATCGAGCAGGCCTTTGAGGACTTCGATACGGGTCTTTATCTGGTCGCGTGCTGTCCGGAATCCGGTGAGCATGTCTTCAGACGTACGTGATCGATCCTTCGCAGACGGATCGGTGATCGGCCAGTGCACGCGGCGCACCCGACCCGGCAGAACCGGGCAAACCTCCTCGGCACAGAGCGTGACAACGAGATCGATGCCTTTAACATCGATGTCGTCTACCGATTTTGAACGGTGACTGGAGATATCGATGCCGATTTCAGCCAGTGCTTCGACGGCATAGGGATTGACGTAGGACGGTAGCGAGCCGGCACTCATGACCTCGACGCCCGTGCCGAGAATTTTCCGCGCAAGACCTTCCGCCATCTGGCTGCGGGCGGAGTTTGCTACACATAGAAATAAAACGCGTTTCATATAGGGTCCTCATCTCACTCGTGTAAAAACCTTACCGCTTCGCTGCACCGCCGCGCCGCTCTCGTACCAGCCCTTGCTGGCGTTCACGATCTTGACGACAGAGAGCATGACGGGAACCTCGATCAGGACGCCGACGACGGTGGCGAGCGCCGCCCCTGAGGAGAATCCAAACAGGCTGATGGCGGCCGCGACGGCGAGCTCAAAGAAATTGCTCGCGCCGATGAGCGCGGACGGGGCGGCGACGCAATGCGCCTCGCCGGTGACGCGGTTCAGCAGATAAGCGAGACCGGAATTGAAATAGACCTGGATCAGAATCGGCACGGCTAGAAGCGCGATGATCAAAGGCTGGGCAATGATCTGTTCGCCCTGGAAACCGAACAGCAGGACAAGGGTGGACAACAGGGCTATCAGCGACACGGGTTGCAGGCGCGCCAGTAGTTTCTTCAGGCCCGCAGGGCCGTCTCTTGAGAGCGACATAGTGCGGACGATCTGGGCGAGGATCACCGGGACGACGATGTAAAGCCCCACGGAAATCAGGAGCGTTTCCCAAGGCACGGTAATGGCCGAGATACCAAGCAGCAGGCCCACGATCGGGGCGAAAGCGAAAACCATAATCGAGTCGTTGAGGGCGACCTGCGTCAGCGTGAAATCCGGCTCGCCGTCCGACAGGTTGCTCCACACGAAGACCATCGCCGTGCAGGGCGCTGCCGCCAACAGAATAAGACCGGCGATATAGCTATTGATCTGGTCAGCCGGCAGATAAGGCTTGAACAAATAACCGATGAAAAGCCATCCGAGGGCCGCCATCGAGAACGGCTTGACCGCCCAGTTGATGAACAGCGTGACACCGATGCCGCGCCAGTGCTCGCGCACCCGTCCCAGGGCGGCGAAATCCACCTTGATGAGCATCGGGATGATCATCAGCCAGATGAGAATCGCCACCGGCAGGTTGACGTGCGCCACTTCTGCCGTGCCAATGCCATGAAAGACGCCGGGGAAAAAATGCCCGAGCGCAATGCCTACGACGATGCAGAGTGCAACCCAAAGGGTCAGGTAGCGTTCAAAAAATGACATCCGGTGATTCTTTCTCCTTTAGGCGGCTCGTTCGATTTTGGGTGCGGCGCAAAGCGCCCGGAGTTTTTCGGCTCCGACGGGGTCGTCCGCCGTCATCGCCACGACGGCGCTGCGCGTCGAAAGTTCATCGCGGACCTTTGCTATGTGAGGCCATTCCGCAGTCGCGCGCTGGCGCAGCAGGGGATGGTTCGTGGTTGCCGCGGCCAGGCTGGCATTGATGATCCAGCCCCAGGGCTCGATTCCAGCGCGGCGCAGATCATCCTGAAGCTGCCCCGCTTCGAGAACGGGGGTTGTTTCCGGCAGCGTCACGATCAGGATTTTCGTCTGGTCAGGGTCCTGCAGCCGCATCATGGGCGTGACCATATGGCCCTGAGCGCTCGGCGTCGCATTACGGAGGATTTCGCGGTGATAGGCGCCAGTCGCATCGAGCAAAAGCAGGGTGTGCCCGGTGGGTGCCGTATCCATCACGACAAAATGCCGGCTGCTCTCGCGGATCACGCGCGAGAAGGCCTGAAACACCGCGATCTCCTCGGTGCAGGGCGAACGGAGGTCTTCTTCGAGCATCGCGCGCCCTTCGGCGCTGAGGTCTTTGCCCTTGCTTTCCAGTACATGCTGCCGATAGCGAGCCGTCTCGGCGGCCGGATCGATGCGGCTCACCGTTAAATGTGCCAGCTCTTCGCCCAGCGTCTCGACAAGGTGCGCCGCAGGATCGGTGGTGGTCAGAAGCACCTCATGGCCACGGGCGGCGAGTTCCGTAGCAACGGCGGCGGCCATCGTCGTCTTGCCAACGCCGCCCTTGCCCATCAGCATGATCAGGCCCTTGCCGGGCCGTTCGATTTCATCGACGAGTTGGCCGAGGGGCGGAAGCTTGTCGGTTGAATGCAGCTCGACCGGTGTGATATCCGCAACGGGGCGCGCGCCTTGGGCAAAACGGCGCAAGGCTTCCATGCCGACCAGATTTTCCGCTCGCAGCAGAAATGTTTTACGTGGCAGCCGCGCGAGATCGGCGTCCATGGCCCCGATGGCCGTCTGATCCTTCCCGATGAGGGCGGACGCGAGCGGGTCGCCCGCGGCATCGGCGGGCATAACGCCGTTGATGGCGAGTTGCTGGTTCGTAATACCGATTGCGGCAAGTTCGCGGGAGGTGCGGGCGGCTTCGGCGAAAGCGGATCGATGCGGGCGCGCCACGAGAATAAGCCGGGTTTCGGCGGGGTCTGCGAGCCGATCGACGGCCGCTTCATAACGCGTGCGCTGCTTTTCAAGGCCCGCGAGCGGGCCGAGGCAGGACGCGTCGCCCTGTCCCGCCTCAAGAAAGCCTGTCCACGCACCGGGCAGTTTGAGCAGCCGGATCGTGTGGCCGGTCGGAGCGGTATCGAAGATGACATGATCATACCGGTCAACGACGCTGTTGTCGGTCAGGAGCGCGGTGAATTCATCGAAGGCTGCGATCTCGGTCGTGCAAGCGCCCGAGAGCTGCTCCTCGATGCTCTTGAGCGCCTTTTCCGGCAATGTGCCGCGCACAGGGCCGACGATACGCTCGCGATACTGCGCAGCCGCGTCCTCCGGGTCGATTTCGAGGGCATCGAGATGATCCAGGCCCGGAATGACGGTGATCCGGTTGCCGATCTTCGTTTCGAACACTTGACCGACATTGGAAGCCGGATCAGTGCTCACCAGCAGCACGCGTTCGCCTTTGTCCGCCAAGGCAAGCGCGGTCGCGCAGGCGAGCGAGGTTTTCCCGACACCGCCCTTGCCGGTGAAGAACACAAATTTGGGTAAATCATTGAACATGGCGATTGTCACTTCGTTTCATCTGTTCGCGCGATATCCCTTTAGCAGCATCCGGATTTCGTTTTGGAACCCCGTGTGCTGGCGCCGCCGCAGCAGCCCGACGACGGCTTCGCCGCCTGTTCAGCACCGACGTTCAGCTCGACATAGACGCGCGGCGCATTCAGGCCGGCCAACGCCGCGAGTTCATCGCGACCGGGGTAGCGACCGCTGGAAACGACCGTGTCGTTCACGACGATCGCAGGCAGCTCATCCCCGCCGGAGCGCTCAAGGATCGCCTTGATGGCGGGGTTTTCAACGAAGCTTGCGGGTTCCTGTGCCAGATTGAACCGCCGCACCTCGATACCTTGAGATTTCAGCCAATCCAGATCGCCGGTGAATTGCGCCAGCTTAGGATCGACCTCCGGGCCGCAGACGCCGGTCGAGCAACACATGGCAGGGTCGTAAACGGTAATACGTGTCATGATCTTTCTCCTGTTCAGGCAAGTCCGGTTTTGGATGTTGGGGTAGGGCAACAGATCGAGCCGCTCAGTTCGCCCCGCGCTTCTTTCTCGAAGATGGCATTAAGCAAGCTGGCCAACGGCAGAAGCCTGTCCGTGTTCAGCGAATAGCAGACGCGCGGGCGCTCGATCTCAGCGGCGATGATTCCGGCCGCCCTGAGAATGCGCAGATGTTCAGAGACCGTGGACTGCGCAAGTCCGATCTCGTCCACGATGTCGCAACCGATGCACGACTGTTTTTCGAGCAGCAAGCGGACGATATGGATGCGCGCCGGGTGACCGAGCGCCTTGGTGATGGCGGCCAGCTCCTCGGCGGTTGCCGCGTTCTTGCGCAGCAATGCCGGGTTATGCGCTCGTTTTTTCGTAGTCGTGGACATTGTCACTCCGTATATCGATATTCGACGATAGACGATATATAGTCTGAATATGGACGGAAAACAACCCGAGGCACGCAAAACCCCGCAGCAAGCGCTTAAACTCGCGGAGGGATGGCGCCTTGCCGGTCCGATGATCGCCGCTGGCCTGGGCGCGCATTTTGTTGTCGTAATGCTAAGCAGATCAGATTCAGCCATCCCCTTGCTGACAGCGCTGCTCGCCACCCTGGTTTTTGCCACGGTGAGCCTCGCCTATGCCTTCCGAGGGCGCGGCGGTATCGCGAGTTCATTTCCGCCGGCAGCGGTGCAGCTTCTGGCAGGTGCGTTCGTACTGGCGGCGGTCAGCGCTGGTGCATGGCTGGCCGGCCGCGTGCTCGGGACGGGTGCAAAGTTTTACTGCGAGCCGCTTGTGCCCTGGCGCATTGAGATCGCGCTCTTCGGGAGTTTTGTCGTCGGCTACCTGACGTTCCTTGCTCACGCGCGCCAGCGCGCATGGGCGGTCTACCCCCTCGTCATGATCGCGTTTTTATGGATCGCTCCCTTCTATGGATTCTTCTCTGGCCCCTTGTTTCTGGGCATAAGCCTCAATAGCCTCTGTTCTGATCGATCCATGACCACGGTGTTTCTCACGGCGCTCGGAATGATCGCGGGGGAGCAGGCCGGGCGGGGCCTCGCGGGGTGGATAAGCACTTCTTCCTGATGATTTTCAGGTTGTGGTTGCGACCTGACTGGCCTGGGGCGTTGGCCCGATCCGCAGGATGTTGCGCTCGCCCCATGGGCGATCTCGCTCCGGCGATCAAGATTACCAAAAGTCGGGGATTCTTGGCTGCTTGCGCCGATGCCGCTTCGTTCGCGTAACTCTCAAAAGGCTCGCCATTGCAATGGGTTAAGCCCTAGAGCCGCAAAGAGTCTATGAAATTGGTTGCAGGCCCCCGCAACCAAAGCTAAACATCTGATATTAAATGCAAAATACAGCCAAACATGGCGGGCTTTTTGCTGAACGCAACTGCCGTGGAAGCAGAAACTCGATCCGACAAGGCACGGTCAATGACGACTCGCGAAACTGCGGATTCGGACGACGAAAAAAGATCGTGCATGCCGTTGCTCCCTCAGAACAAACTCAACTGGTCGCCGGGCTTGGGCGGGCGGCGGAAGCGGGTGGTGTCGAGCTGCCAGGCGCGGCCGCGGGCGAGGCCGAAGCGGCGTTGGGCGCGCTCGAAGCGGATGCGCAGCATCTCGGCATAGGGGCCGGTGCCGCGCA
>Ga0307374_10006497_pt1 | contig 18330 bp, 18 predicted proteins | sample OX3MG_FD_202532 | JGI IMG/M metagenome (GOLD analysis project Ga0307374, IMG submission 202532) | Soil microbial communities from Risofladan, Vaasa, Finland - OX-3 | ecosystem: Environmental > Terrestrial > Soil > Coastal area > Acid sulfate soil | place: Finland: Risofladan, Vaasa | collected...
TAGAGCCACGCCGCGATCACCAATTGCGCGGCGGCCGATGCCACGGCGATCCATTTATACCATCGCACCAGACTCGCGGGGGCGGCGAGAATTAGAATCATCCCAACCAGCGGTATAAAGGTAATCAATGTCAGGGGATGGGCCATGTGAGATTACGTCTTTGCCGCCTCAGTGAATCGCGATCAGACCCGCGCGATCGCGCGCACCAGCAGAATAACCATCACGGCGGCAAGGATGCCGTAAAGGTAGCCGTTGATCGATCCGGTCTGCAGGCGGCGCATACGCCCACCCGCAGCAAGCGTCGCGTTGGAGATAACATTGACGAGTCCATCAACGACGCAGCTATCGAATAATCCCGAAAGCCACGCGCCGACGACGGTCATCGAAGCCACGAGATTCACCACGCCATCAATAATCTGCGCATCGAACCACGCGGCTGCCTTTGCCAGCACGAAATACGGAGCGATGAAGGCGGCGCGGTAGAACTCGTCGACGCGGTATTTCCCGAAAGACAGCCGGTAGAAGACTCCGCCCGCGAATTCGCTCATACGCGCGGCGCTAAGAACGCCTTGCCGATAGGTCAGATCGGCGAGTAGCCATCCCGCGCCGACGGCCAGGAGGGAGAGTCCCGCGAAAACGGTTTCGATACCGCGGTCGTGCAGGCCCGATGCGAACACCGCGCGTGTGGCCTCGGAGCTGAAGACCGGATCGAGAAAGCGCTCGAACGGGGCGAAAGGTGCAATAAATCCGGGGAGCATCGCGAAGCCGCCGATAGTCGAAAGAATAGCCAGTGCGACAAGTACAATAGCCATCGCGGGAGGTGCTTCATGTACGTGATGTTCCTGCTCCGGCGTGCCGCGAAACTCACCGAAGAACGTCATATAGACCTGACGGAACATGTAGAACGCCGTGACAGCGGCGCCTACCCAGAGCAGCGCCCAGATGACAAAGTGGCCGTGGGCGTAAGCGCGCCAGATAATTTCGTCCTTCGACATGAACCCGGCAAATGGTGGCACGCCGCAGATCGCCAGCGTCGCGGCAAGAAACGTGACGAAGGTCACCGGCATCTTGTGGCGCAGCGCGCCCATCTTGCGCATGTCCTGCTCGCCGCCGAGTGCGTGAATCACTGAGCCTGCGCCGAGAAACAGACAGGCCTTGAAAAAGGCATGCGTCATCAGATGGAATACGCCGGCCGCGTATGCGCCGACGCCAACGCCGACGAACATGTAGCCGAGTTGACTAATCGTCGAGTAGGCGAGCACGCGCTTGATATCGGTTTGCGTGACACCGACCGTCGCAGCGAGAAACGCGGTTAGTGCGCCGACCGTCGCGACCACCAGCATCGTCGCCGGCGCCATCGAATATAGAAAGTTGAGCCGGGCCACCATGTAGACACCAGCCGTGACCATCGTGGCGGCGTGGATCAGCGCGCTGACGGGAGTCGGACCGGCCATCGCGTCGGGCAGCCATACATGTAGCGGAATCTGCGCTGACTTGCCGGTCGCGCCAAGGAAGAGCATCAGGGTGACGAAAGTCACAATCGGCAAGCCGAGATAGCCATGCGCGCCAGCCAAAGCGGGGGCGTAGCGGGCGATCTCGCGAATAACCAGTGTGGGATGGCCGATTGCGCCGAGTCCGGCGAACAGTGCGTAGAGTGCGACGACGAACGCAAGATCGCCAATGCGATTGACGATGAAGGCTTTGTTTCCTGCGTTAGTATTGACGAGGTCGGTGTACCAGAAACCGATGAGCGCGAAGGAGCACAGGCCCACGCCCTCCCATCCGACAAACATCAGCCACAGGTTGTCGCCGAGCACCAGCACGAGCATCGCGAACGTAAATAGATTGAGCCAGCCGAAAAAGCGCCAATACGAAGCCTCATCGCTCATATAGTCAGTCGAATAAATATGTATCAGGCCGCCCACGCCGGTGATGATCAGCACCATTACTATCGAGAGGGGATCGAGCCAGAACGCGATATCAAGCCTGAGGCCGCCAACGTCGAGCCAACGCCAGAGGTCGTCGAGCATGAAGCGGCGGTCAGGCGCGAGCGCAAGCATCGCGAACAGTCCGTAGAGCGCAATCGCGAAGGCCGCGAGCACGGCGCCGCATCCGAGGAACGAAATCACGCGCTTGCCGAAGCTCTTCTGAAGCGTTGCGCCAAGCAGAAGATTGATCGCGGCGCCCAGCAGGGGCAGCAGCACGATCCAGCGCACGAGATCGGTGGTGACGGGATGTTCCATCGCGGCTTTGAGCGGTCGTAATCCTCTCAGCGGCCAACCACCGCGTCGCACGCGGGCGGTTGGATATAAGCAGAAAATTGCCGCGGCGCATACCCATAGGCGGCGAGCGTCCACCGACCGCCGCATCGGCAGGCGCGCAGCAGCCTGATGCGCTCAGCCACTGAGGGTCTCGGCCGCGTCGACATCGATGGTCCTCAGGTTCTGGTAGATGGCCAGGATGATCGCGAGACCGACCACTGCCTCCGCCGCCGCCAGCATGATAACGAAGATTGCAAACACCTGTCCGTCGTATTTCGCGCCACCGCCGCCGAAAAAGGAAAACGCGATATAGTTGATGTTGGCAGCATTGAGCATCAACTCGATTCCCATCAGAATGCCGATGGCGTTGCGCCGCGTGAGCACGCAATAGGCGCCGAGCAAAAATACGGCGAGCCCGAGGATAAGGAAATTATTCAGCGTCAGTCCGTTGACCATTTCGGCGCGCCCCTACTCCCGGCTCTCCTGACGCGAGATCACGATCGCGCCGATCAAAGCCGCCAGCAGCACGATTGATGCGAGCTCGAACGGCAGTACGTACGCGCCGAGAAACGCATTGCCGATGCCGTAAGTGGTCGGCGCGGGCGAGTGCGCTTTGACCTCGTACCACGGCGTCTTGAGTATCGCGTAGAGCATCACGGCGCCCACGATCAGAGTCGTCGCCAGGGCGGGAATCCGGCCGACCGCGCGATTCGACACATTGACCCCGGTGAGGCCCTGCGTGAGCATCACGGCGAAGATGGTCAGCACCAGAATACCGCCGATGTAGACGAAGATTTGCACCATCGCGACGAAGTCGGCGGCGAGCAGCACATAGATGCCGGCGACGCCGGCGAATGCGCCGAGCAGGGCGAATGCCGAATGCACGATATTGCGCGAAAAAGCGGTGACGCCGGCCGAGCTAACGATGAGCGCGGCAAACAGCGCGAAGACCATCCGCATCACTATCGCGTCCATGATTATACTGCCCCCGCGTATCGCCGCTCGATGACGAACGCATCGGCGAGGTGCGTGCGGACGCACAAGCGGCAACTCATTTGCCAGGCACCGGGACGGGGACGACTGGCGCCACGGCCGCTTTGGTGGCGGCCGGGACGGCAGGAGGGGCGGACGGCTTGTCACTACCGGGTTGCGCCCACTCGTCAACGTAGGTCATCCCGCGGGTCAACAGATCGGCGACCGCGACGTCGGGTTCGGCAGCCTTCTTGGCTTTGTAGGCGACCACCGGATCGGCAATGAAGCGGCGTATCAGGCTCTCGAGCGAGAAATCCGCGCCCTCGAACTCAGTCGTATGATGAATCGCGCCGGTGGGACATGGCTCGCTGCACAAACCACAATACATACACTTGGCGAGATCGATATCGAACTGCGAAATGACTATTTCGCGCGTGGCGGCGTTTTTCTCGATCGCAATCGCGATGCAATCGATCGGGCAGGCGCGATCACACGCGAGGCATCCGGTGCAGATCTCCAGGTCGACGTCGAGAATGCCCCGGTAGCGGAACGGCAGCGTGTCCTGAACGCGCACCGGCATGCGGTCGGGATACTGGATCGTGTACGGACGGCGTATGAGGTGCGATGCGCTGACCGCCATGCCGTCGAAGATCGAGACGACAGCCTCGCGGAGGTGGCGGAAGTAGGTGGCGGGGGTTCCCATGGCGATTACGCGCATCCGCTCAGATAGTCGGATGAAAGTAGAGTTCCATCCGCGAGCGGCGCGCGAAATGGACCACGCGCCGGACGAAAAAGGCGGCACCCGCGACGCCAATCGCAAGCATCGACCAGGCGGCGAACGGATTGCCGTCGGGCCAGATCGCGACCCACACGGCGGTGCCGATCAGATTGACGAAAGCGATGGGCACGAAATACTTCCAGCACAGCGACATCATCTGATCGATGCGCACGCGCGGCAGCGTGCCGCGAATCCACATCGAGACGAAGACGATGATCAGCACCTTGATATTGAAGGTGGCGAATTCGAGCAGATTCATCGCGATCGGCGACGGCGAGACGCGCGGAAAACGCCATCCGCCGAGATACAGCGTCACGATAATTGCAGCCGAGACGAACATATTGCCCCATTCGGCCATGAAGAAGAACAGGTAGCGCATGCTCGAATACTCAGTCGCGAAGCCGGCGACCAGCTCGGACTCGGCCTCGGGCAGATCGAAGGGTGTGCGATTGTTCTCGGCGAGGCTCGAGACGAACAGGATTATCGCGGCGGCAAAGCAGAAGGGACTGGCGAACAGAAACCAGCGATCGGGCGACCAGCCCTGGGCGCGCGTGATGCCTTGCATCGAGAGCGTGCCGGTCATTAACACGACCGGAAAGATCGACAGGCCGGCCGGAATTTCGTAGCTGACCACCTGGGCGGCCGAGCGGACGCCGCCGATCAGCGACCACTTGTTGTTCGAGGCCCATCCGGCCATCAGAACGCCGACCACGGTCAGCGCAGTGACCGCCGTCATGTAGAGAATACCTACATTGAGGTCGGCGAGAATGAGCGACGACGAGAACGGCATCACCGCCCACGGCAGGATGAACGCCAGCACGACCAGGTAGGGCGCGAGCTTGAACAGCCGCGGATCGGCTTCGGCCGGGATGATGTCCTCCTTGCAGACATGCTTGAGGCCGTCGGCAAGCCATTGCAGGAAGCCGTTGGGGCCAACGCGGTTGGGCCCGACGCGCGACTGGATGCGCGCCCATACGCGGCGCTCGACCCAGGTCACGATTGAGGCAAAGGGCAGCGCAATCGCGAAGAGCACCAGGGCGCAAGCGATCGCGATGCCGCCGGCGTAGACCAGCACGGGTATCGGATGCGCGCCGAACGCGCCGCGCACCATCAGGCGGTTGAGCCACGCTTGCATCGGGGATTAGCGATCGATCTCCGGCGCAATCACGTCGAGGCTCGCGATCAGGACGACCAGGTCGGCGATCATCAGGCCGCGGCTGAGTTTCTGAATCATGCCCATCGCGGCGAACGATCCGGTGCGGACGTGCACGCGCCACGGATACGAAGTGCCGTCGCTGACCACGTACCAGCCCTGATCGCCCCGCGCACTCTCGACCCGCACCTGGCATTCTCCCGCCGCCGGCTTGAAGTTGCGCACGACCTTGGCGAGCACGGGCCCGTCAGGGATTTGCATGAGTGCCTGGCGCAGGATGCGCGCCGATTGCGTCAGCTCGCGAATGCGCATCATGTAGCGATCCATCGCGTCGCCGATCGCGCCCCATTCGCCGCTGCCCAGCGGAATCTCGAAATCGAAATCACGATAGACCGAATACGGGAGGTCGCGGCGCACGTCCCAATTGACGCCCGAGGCGCGCAGGTTGGGCCCGACCAGGTTGTAGTCGATCGCTTCGGCCGGCCCGATCGCGGCGACTTTGGCCAGCCGTTCGATGCAGATTTTGTTGTAGGAAAAGAGCGCGTTGAACTCGTTTACGATCGGCTCGAGGTGCTCGAGGTAGGCGAGCGCCTTGTCGCGCCATCCCGGCGGCAGGTCCCACGCGACGCCGCCGATGCGCATGTAGTTGAAGGTCAGGCGCGCGCCGCACAGCTCCTCGATCAGATCGTTGATCATCTCGCGCTCGCGCAGCGCATGCACGAACGGCGTCATCGCGCCGATATCCATCCCCATCAGGCCGACCGTCAGCAGATGCGACGCGATGCGGTTGAACTCGGCCGCGATCACCCGGCAGTACTCGCCGCGACGCGGCACTTCGACGCCAGCGAGCTTCTCGCAGGCCATGCCCCAGGCCTGGTTGGTGAACATCGCGCAGACGTAGTCGACGCGATCGGTGTAAGGCATGAAGCCGTGATAGCCGACCTTCTCGGCGATTTTTTCGATCGAGCGATGCAGGTAGCCGACGTCGGGAATCGCCTCGCGCATCACTTCGCCGTCGGTGCGAATCACGAAGCGCAGCACGCCGTGGGTCGAGGGATGCTGCGGACCCATGTTCAGGGTCATCTCTTCGGTGCGCAGCGTGCTCATTTCTTTTTCTCGTCGAGCCGGATAATCGGGCTTTCGCGCACGGTCGAGATGCCGTGGTATTCGAGCGGTTCGACGAAGTCCTTGCGCAAAGGCCATCCGGGCCAATCCTCGGGCATCAGGATACGCCGCATGTCGCTATGGCCGTGGAAGGTCACGCCGAGCAGATCGAAGATCTCGCGCTCCATCCAGTTGGCGGAATTCCACACCGGCTCGACGCTCGCAAGCGACGGATTGTCGCGCGGCAGGCGCACTTTGAGCACCGCGCTGTGCCGATGGCTGTACGAGAACAGGTGGTAGACGACCTCGATGCGGTCCTTGTAATCGACGCCGCTTTGATTGTTGAGGCAGTCCATCGCCAGGGCCGCGTCGTCGCGCAGGAAGCCGCAAATCGCGGCGATCGCATGGGGATCGACCACCGCGTACGGGTCCGCCCGCTTCTCGACGATCTCGACCACCTGATCCGGGAACCGCGCCCGCACCAGCGCGTAGATTTCCGCCGCCTCCATCTCAGGCCCGCACCGCGCCGTCGACCCGCGGCGCACGCGCCAGCCAGCGTTCGGCCATGATCTTCTCTTGCAGCTTGAGCAGGCCCTCGGTCAGGGCCTCGGGACGCGGCGGGCATCCGGGCACATAAACATCGACCGGCAGTATCTTATCGACGCCGTCGCAGACCGAGTAGGCAAGCTGGAACAGGCCGCCGCAATTCGCGCAACTGCCCATCGAGATGACGTACTTGGGGTCGGGCATCTGGTCGTATAGCAGGCGCGTGCGCAGCGCCATCTTGAGGGTCAGCGTACCCGCGATGATCATCAGGTCGGACTGGCGGGCCGAGGCGCGCGGCGTCGCCCCGAAGCGTTCGATATCGGCGCGCGGGCCGCCGGTATGCATCAATTCGATTGCGCAGCAGGCGAGGCCGAAGAGCATGTACCAGATGCTCGACTTGCGCATCCAGTTGATCATCTCGTCGGTCCGGGTGGTCAGGACATAGTCGGGGAGCGTGTTCAGCAGCGGCATGAGGAAACCTCAGCGACGACTACTCAGGCACGTTTTTGATCCATTCCAGGTCGCGTTTGGCCCACACGTAGATCAGGCCGATGAACAGTATCAGCAGGAAGATCAGAATCTCGCTGAGCGCGTAGAGCCGGCGGCCGGATCGCACCCAGTCGAGATAGACCGCGGCGATCGGATAGACGAAGGCGACCTCGACCTCGAAAATCACGAAGACCAGCGCGATCAGATAAAAGCGGACGTTGAAATTGATCCAGGCCTGACCGGTCGGCGGCTCGCCGCATTCGTACGGCATCAGCTTGCGCGCGAACGGGTTGCGCGGCGCGAGCAGTTTCTGCAAACCGATCAGCCCCGCCATCATCAGCAGCGCGATGATCGTCAGGGCGAGGGGTACGGCAAAGTTGAAATACATCGGACAGGCTCGTCCCTGATGTAATTTGCGCTAATAGAACTGTCAACCGTAGCTTCTATTGCTCATCGGGGGCCGCGACGCTCCGGCCGGCGCAATTGCGCTCCGCACGCGCTCAAATTCCGTATGCCCGCACGGCACCGGCGTTACTTATGCGCCAGATTATCCATGATTTTCACGACCGTATCCCAATCGAACCACACGCCATGGCGCTCCGGACAGGCCATCCCACCGGGCGCCCCGGCATGGTCGGCAGTCAGCGCCGTGCCGCATTCCGGACAGGCGACGGTCTTGGCGCGCTTCTCGCGCAGTTTCGCCAGTAATTGTTCGTCGTTCCGATGCGCCCATTCGTTCTCGCGCGCCGCTTCGACGTCATGCAGTTTATCGCCGAATTTATCTTTCTCTCCGCTGCTCATAACATTCCTTCCGCCGCGCCTTGCGCCATTCGCGGGCTCCGGCGCGCCGCACGCGCGCGCTCAGATCATGTCCTTGATTAGTTTGCCGGTGCGCGCCTTTTCGACCGTTTCATCGAACTTCGGCCCCAGGTTCACGCCCATTTGCTGGGCGCGCTTTTTGGCCCACATGCCGACGTTGCGCGAATCGCTGTAATACGAGTCGTCACGCGGCGCCGCCGTGTCGAAGTTCGCCAGCCGCGACGCTTCGCTCGCCACCACCGCAAACGACGACATGACGCGCCGCGTACGTCCCGATCCGCACGCCGGGCAGGCCGGCCGCGCCTTGCGCCGAACGCCCAGCATCACATGCGACGCCACCCGGCCGCACGCGGCGCATTCGTATTCGTAGATTGGCATACCTGATTTGAGGATAGTCGAGCGGTCCGGAATCGGCAATTCATTGATCGCGCCGCCCGCGCCCCGTCGCTACGCCTCCCGCGCAGCGATTCGGGCCAACGCCGGTTAACGCTCCGGCTCAGGAAAAGCGCCGGCCGCCGAGCAATGGCGAGACGATCGAACTGCCGGCGAAAAAGACCACGCCAATGGCGAGCACGGCGACTCCGGTGACGATCCACCAGCCCATCGCCCACTTCACGCCGAGCACGATCATCACCAGGCCCCACAGCGGCAGAAGTAGCGAGACCACCAGGCGCAGTACAAAACTGACGCCGCGTTCAATTGGGCTGAAGCCTTCGTTGGCCATTGAATCCTCAAGCCTCGCGTCCCGGCGCGCGCCGCGCGCTTCGAGGTCCGGGATCATCGATGCGATGGGTCTATTTAGCCAACGGCGCGGGCGCGGGCAAACCGTCGAGCGCGGGCGCCGGCGCCGCCAGCGCCGGAATCAGGTAGAGGGTCGGCGCTGCGCCGCCTATCGCGGACGACGAGAACTCGGCAAACGCGGCGCTGCGTACCGGCGGGGCCAGCCGGACCAGTTCGCTCGGCCGCGCAACCAGATAGACCTCGCGACCTGCCGGGGCACCGTGCCGCGCGATCTCGCGGGGCAGCGCGGGCACCCTCGCGCCGTAGTCCCAGGCGAACTCCGGATCGTCATAGGCAACGTACACGGGCGCATCGCCCACGTGCTCCTTGACCGCTTGCGCGAACGGACGGAGGCTCCGCGTCCGCGCCTCGGCCGGGCGCAGCACCGCCGTCCACAGGGTAACGACGGCCAGACACAGCAGCGCGAGGCCGGCCCCCGTCGCGAGCGGACGGCGCCGCGCGAGACCGGCAAACACGACCACCGATCCGGCGACCACCGCGACGACCATCAACGCAAACGGCGGCGCCATCCGGGCCACGCCAGCGGCAAAGAGCGTCGCGAAGGTCGCGTCGCTGGACTGCAAATGTGCCGCGATCGACTTCGGCAGCGCGCCACCGGCACCGATCGCAAAGACCACGGCGACCGCGACGCATGCGCCGGCCGCAATTCCGCCGCTCGCCCAGTCGCGCAGCCGGGCGACCCTCGCGGCGTGCGGGCGTTCGCCATCGATCGCGCCGCAGAATAGCGCCGCGAACAGGATCGCCAGCGGCGGAATCGCCGGCAGAATATAGTCGTCGCGCTTGGCGCTGGCCGCCGAAAACAGCAGCACCACCGCGAGCACCAGCGCCAGTTGATAGACCATCGCGGCGCGTGCGCGGGCCGTAAACGAGCGCCCGGCAAACGCCGTCGCAAGCGCCGGCACCAGCAGGGCGAGCGGCATGATCGCGCCAATCAGTCGTGCCACGATGTAATAGATCGGGCGCGCCGCCTCACCCGTGCCGCCCATGCTGGCGGGCATGAAATGGCCGAAATTTTCGTCCACGAACACGCCGCCGATCGCACTCGCACGGCCCGCGATGAAGGCCGGCACGTACCACGCCGCCGCGATCGCAAGCGCGATCGCGAGGGCGATCCACGGCCACGCGCGCGTCGCCAGCCGGATCGGGTTGACCCCCTCCATCAAGCGGTAGAGGATCGCCGCGAGCGCGATCAGCACGGCGACCACCGGACCCTTGGTCAGCAGGCCAAGACCGATCAGCACACCGGCCAGCAGCGTGCGCCGCCGCGCCGCCGCGCCGTCGAGCAGCGGACGCATCGTCCGCCACGCGCCCATCAGGATCAGCGTCATGAGCATGTCGGTCAGCGCGACCGTCGCGCGCGCGGCGAAGCCGTACAGCCCGAGCAGAATCGCCAGCGCGAGCCATCCGCCGGCCGCGCCGAGATCGGCCGCCGCCCAGTCCATCACGATCGCCGCGACCGCCGCCCCCGCAATCAGCGACGGCGTCCGTGCCCCGATCTCGTCGATCGGTGCGCCGCGCAGCTCCACGCCGATCGCGCCGAGCCAATAAAACAGCGGCGGCTTGCGCTCGACGAAGCCGTAGTAATCGAGCGGCAACAGCCAGTTGCCGTGCTGCACGATATCGACCACCCACTGCGCCGATTGGGTTTCGGCATCTTTCGTAAACGGTGCGGCGATGCCCGGTGCGAGAATCGCAAGCGCGATCGCGAAGGCCGCGGCAAATGCGGCGGCGCGCCGCCCGGCGCTCCGTGCGGCGGGCGCCTTCGCGCCACGGTCAGCCGTCGTCATTGCCGCGGGAGAGGCCATCGCAGAGCGGATACGCGCCGGGCCGCCGGCGCTACTTGCCACGCCGCGCCCCGCTCGCGGCGTCGCCGATAGCGATCGGGTCGGGCAGGCGATGGCGCACGCCGCCGGCCGAATCGAACAGCGCGGTATCCATCGCCGCCGCATTATGCGCATAGCCGAAATGGCCAAAGGCATCGACAATGATCACGCCGGCCTGTGCCCCGGTCGCCACATGGATCTCGGCGATCGCGCGCTCGGCCGCCGCCTGCACCGGTAGCCGCGAAACCGCCGCGACGGCCTCGCGGCACAGCGCCAGACGCATGATCGCCTCGGTCGCCGAGGCTGCGCCGCGGGTCGTCGCAAAGAGCCCCGCGCCGATCAAAGCCGAGTCACCGATCCGCCCCGGCAGCTTGCCGGGATAGCCGCCGGTCGAGGTCGCCGCGGCGATTTCGCCATGCGCGTCGACCGCGACGGCACCGACCGTGCCATGACGATCCGGCGCGCGGCCGGCGCCCGGCGGCGCCTCGTCCGCGGCCGCCGGCGATTGCTCGCGCGTCGCCAGCCAACGCTCGCGCGCCCGCTGGCTGACGAGGCTTTCGGCGCGGCACAGCGGGATTCCCGCCAGCCGCGCCAGACGCTCGGCGCCGGCCCCGCCCATCAGCAGATGCGGCGTGTGTTCCATCACCGCGCGCGCGAGCAGGATCGGATTGCGCACGCGGCTGACCAGCACCACGCCGCCCGCACGCACCTCGCCCGCGGCCATCCGCTCGGCCGCGTCATGCTCCGCCGCGGTCCGCGATCGCGCGCCGTTGGACGCGAACGCAACACCCTTTGCACGCACCGCCGACATCACCGCAGCGTCCATCTCGACGCGCCCGGCGGTGGTCAGCAGCGAGCCGTACCCGGCGTTGAAGAGCGGATCGTCCTCGAGCGCCACGATCGTCGCGACTACCGCGTCGAGCGCCGATCCGCCGCCGCGCAGGATTGCCGCGCCGCGCGCCACCGCCGCGAGCATTCCGCGCCGGCGCGCCACGCGCTCGGCCGCGGGCGCGCGGCCACCCGCTCCGCCATGAGCGATCAGCGCCGGAGAGATCGGAGCGCGCCGCGCCGGATTCATTGCGGAGGGCGGCTCGCCCACAGAAACAGCCGGCGGAAATTAAATGTCAGGGCGCCCCGCGTGCCGTAGGCGGCTTCGAGGCGCGCCGTCAGTTGGGCCACAAACTCGTCCTCATGCGCCGGCCCGACGCGATCGAGATACGGCCGCAACGCCGTCGCGCGGCTCCATTCGACGATCTCGGCCGGACTCGCCATCGGATGGTGAAACGTATGGTAATGGCAATCGACGCCGACGAAGCCAATCTCGCTGAGCATCGCGCTATATCCCTCGGGCGTGCGCACGCGATGCCGCGACGGCGTCTCGATCGCGCCCAGTGCCGCGCGCCAATCCGCTTCGGCAGCCAACGCATGAATCGCTACCTGCGCCGTCTCATTGTCGTTGGCCGGCATCTGGACGACCAGCCGGCCGCCCGGCCGCAGCGCGCGCCAGCACGCCGCGAGCACCCCGCGATGGCCCGCGACCCATTGCAGCGCGGCGTTGGAGAAGACGATCGTGTAGGCGCCGTCGGCCTCGAACGCGCCAATATCGCCAAGCTCGAAACTGACCCGCGCAATCAAATCGGCGGCGAGCGTGGCGCGCAGCTTGATCGCCCGGTCGATCATCGCGCGCGACGAATCCATCCCCACCACCCGGCCGCCCGCGCTCGCCCGGGCCAGATCGACCGTGTTCTCGCCGGTGCCGCAGCCGAGGTCGATCATCCGTTCGTCCGGCCCCGGCGCCAGACGCGCCAGAATCATCGCGAAGGGCTCCGCGCGGTAGCGGCGAAAGCGGTTGTATAGTTCGGGATCCCAGTCAGCCATCGCGTCACTCGGAAGTTCGCGGACCTCTGCGAGCATAGGGCGCGCGTGATGCGCGGACAAGCCGCGCCGGCCATTGATCGCGGCGCGACGCCTCAAGCGCAACGCGCACGGGCCGCGCGACCTTGACAGGGCATGCTCGTTTGGCGGATTTTTTGACTGCACTTTAACCTTTATGCGCGCGGCGCATTTTCACCCGCAGCGCGCCCATCACCCCCGTAGCACGGCGCGATCGGCGCTTTGATGCGCGGCGCGCACGGCGCCGAATTGGAGCATTCATGCAATATACGAAGCTCGGCAAAACCGGAATCACCGTCTCGCGCCTGTGCCTGGGATGCATGACCTATGGGGGCGGCGAGCAGCCGCCGTGGGCGATGCGCCGCGACTGGGCGCTCGGCGCCGACGAGGCGCGCGGCCATTTCGGCGCCGCGCTCGAGGCCGGCGTCAACTTCTTCGACACCGCCGACGTCTATTCGGTCGGCGCGAGCGAAGAGATCACCGGCCGCTGGCTCAACGAGATGGCCTCGCGCGACGATATCGTCGTCGCCACCAAGGTCCACGGCGCGATGGGCAAGGGACCCAACCGCCGCGGACTTAGCCGCAAGCACATTATCGAGGCCTGCGAAAATTCGCTGCGCCGCCTGCGCATGGACTACATCGACCTCTACCAGATCCATCGCTGGGACTTCTCGACCCCGATCGAGGAGACGCTCGAAGCGCTCGACTCGCTGGTGCGCAGCGGCAAGGTCCGCTACCTCGGCGCGAGCAGCATGGCCGCCTGGCAATTCTCCAAGGCCCTGTTCACCGCCCGCGAGCACGGCTGGCAGCGCTTCATTTCGATGCAAAATCACTACAATCTGATCTATCGCGAGGAAGAGCGCGAGATGATCCCGCTGTGCGTCGACCAGGGCGTGGCGCTCATTCCATGGAGTCCGCTGGCGCGCGGCTTCCTTGCCAGCAAGCGCAAGCGCGAAGGCGGCGACGCCGCCACGCTGCGCTCGCGCACCGACGAATTCGGCAAGAGCCTCTATCGCGACGAATCCGACTTCGCCGTCGCCGACGCGCTCGAGCAGGTCGCCCAGGCGCGCGGCGTCTCGCCGACCCAGGTCGCCTGCGCCTGGATCCTGCAGGCGCCCGGCGTGACCTCGCCGATCATCGGCGCGACCAAGCTCGCCCAGCTCGAGGAGTTGTTCGCGTCGGTCGATCTCAAGCTCAGCGCCGAGGAAGTCGCCTTGATGGAAAAGCCCTACCGCCCCCATCCGATACTCGGGCACGAACAGCCCAGGGCCGGACGCATGGCCGGATGAGCGGCGCGCGTCGAGCTGAAACGACCCCCGGAAGAACTTAAAGTAACACTTGATATCGTGACGGGAGGCGGCGGCATGCCGCCGCCTCCCGCGAGACTTGCCCGAGGGCGGCCGCCTAGCCCTTGAGCGCCGCTTGGAGCCCCGCGCCCTCACGCTTGCGAAAGGCCGCCGCCACGCCCAGGCGCTCGAGATGCTGGTCGATCAGCTTGCCGCCCAGGCGCATCTTGTGCCGGGCGAAGAACTCCTCCACTTCGCGCTGCCGATCGAGCAGCCCGTTGATCGCCTCGCACATCCGCGGCAGCGCGCTGTCGGGAAAGCGCGCGATCATAGTCTCCCAGTGAAGCTTCACGAAGTCCCACGCCGCGTAGCGCGAGGTGCTGTTGTAGATCAGCGAATGCATCAGGAAGGGCGCGTTCTGCGTGCGCACTTCGCCGTTGAGCGTCATCTCCATGGTCTGCGCGAGCAGCGCCGGGTCGCGGAAATTGGCCAGCGAAAACAAAAAGCGCTGTTCCTCCTGCGGCGTCCGCGCGGACTTAAAGTTCTGCTTGAACTCGGTATAGCGCGCGGCGTCGCCGCAATGCGCCAGGATACCGACCAGCGCGGGCTGCAAATCGCGATCGGCCGCCGCCGGATCGCGGCTCCACGCCGCGTAAAGTTCACGCGCGCGCGCCTGCACCGCCGGGTCGTCGCCGAGCGTGCCGAGCGCGCCGATCAGCGTCGCGCGCAACTGCCCGCGCAATTCGTCTTCGCCGGCCGCCGCCGTCCATCCCAACTGCGCCGCCGCGCCCGCAATCAGCTCGCGCACGGCCGCCGCCACCGCGGCACGCTGCGTGTCGGTCGCGATCATATCGAGGTAGCTGAACGCGCCGATCAGCGCGCGCCAGACGTTGAGATTGGTTTCGCCGCGCAGCAGCCGGGCCATCCGCAGGAACTCGGCCAGCGGCGTCAGTCCCGCGACGGTCGCCGCCCAGGTATCGCTGACCAGTCCGAAGCGTTCAATCGGTGCGAGCGCGCCCAGATTGGCCGTCAGCGACGCGAGCATCTCGGGCGCGTAGCGCACGCGGTAAAAGCCGTGCCCGCCTTCATTGAGCAGCGCCCATTGCAGGCGCCCCGGCAATTCGAGCGTGGTCTCGGCTTCGGTCAGCAGCAACTTATGCGTGGCGACGCCATGCTCGGTCTGCGCGCGCACCATGATCGGCACGTGCCATAGCTGCGGCGCCGGATTGTCCGGCGGGGCCAGGAAAAATCGCCGCTGGCTCACCTTCAGCCCGCGCCCGTCGGCGGTCGGCGCCGCGCTGACCACCGGAAAGCCCTGCTGGAAAATCCACGTGTCCATCATCTTGCGCACCGGCTGCCCGCTCGATTGTTCGAGCGCGTCCCACAGGTCGCCGGTCTCGGTGTTGGCGTACTGATGCTGCTTCAGGTAGCGCCCGATACCTTTGCGGAACTCCTCGGCGCCCAAAAATTGCTCGAGCATGCGCAGCACCGCCGCGCCCTTTTCGTAGGTCAGGACGTCGAACATCGATCGGCAATCTTCGGGGCTGAGCACCGTGTACTCGATCGATCGCGTGCTCTTGAGCGCATCGATCGCCATCGCCGACCCGCGCGATACGCCGAAACTCTCCCAGCGCTTCCATTGCGGCTTCCACGCATCGACCGCAAGCATCTCCATAAAGGTGGCGAAGGCTTCGTTCAGCCAGATGCCGTTCCACCAGCGCATCGTCACCAGGTCGCCGAACCACATGTGCGCGTTCTCGTGCGAGACCACGTCGGCGATCCGCTCGAGCTCGGCGCGCGAGGCGCTGCGCTCGTCGGCCAGCAGCGCCGTCTCGCGGAACGTGATCGCGCCCAGGTTCTCCATCGCGCCCGCCGCGAAGTCGGGTATCGCGATCAGGTCGAGCTTGTCGCCCGGATACGGGATGCCGTAGTAGCCGGCGAAAAATTTGAGCGAGAACGCCCCGATCTGCTGCGCCCACGGCGTCAGCCCGCGCTTGCCCGGCACATGCACGATACGCAAAGGTGTGCCCGCGTCGACCGCCGCCGTCGCCTCGAACTCGCCCACGATAAAGGCGAGCAGGTAAGTCGACATGCGGATCGTGTCCTTGAACACCATCTCCTTCTTGCCGTCGCCCAGGGTGCGCTCGCCCTTGAGACCGCCGTTGGACAGCGCCGTCAGGTGCTCGTCGATCACCAGCGTCACGCCGAAGACCGCTTTGAGCGCCGGCTCGTCCCAGCACGGGATCGCGCGCCGCGCGTCGGTCGCCTCGAACTGCGTGGTCGCAACCGTATGGCTCTTGCCGGCCGCGTCGGTGTACTGGCTGCGATAGAAGCCGTGGAGCTTGTCATTCAGGATGCCGCGGAATTTGATCCGCAACTTCCACTCGCCCGGCTCGAGCGTTTCGCCAAAACGCAGCCGCGCACGCTCGCGGGCCGCCTCCAGCTCGATCGTCGCGGTGATCGATTTGCCGGCGCGCTCGGCAACCGCGCTGTCGATTTGCAACTCGAGCGCGTTGAGCACGACCTCGGCCGTCGCCTCGTGCACCATAATCGCGACGGTCTCGTCGCCGTCAAACGTAAAGGCGATCAGATCGGGCGTCAGCCGCAGGTCGTATCGTTCGGGCGTGACGCTGGCCGGCAGCCGGTATTCCTGCGCCTGGGCCGCGCTGAGCGACGTCTCCTGATCAAACATCGGTTATCCTTTTTGCGGGCCTGATTTGCTCCGTGCCTGATTGCCCGGGAGCGGCGGGGCGGCATCCCCAAGGGGCTCATTGTAGTCGTAAACCGCCGCCTGAGGCGAGTTCGCCGCATCTGGCGGCGGCGCCCGTCGCGCCGGGCCGCCGCGCGCTCGATTCATCCGCCGCGGGCGAGTTCGGCAAAGCTGGTCAGCCGCGCACCTTGCGCCGAGATCGCCTCGCGCATCCGCCGCCCCGTCAGGATCTCGACCTCGCGCTGCGCCTCGACCGCGGGCGGCGTCGCGCCGATATCGGCCGCCGGATGGAAATAGATCTCGGTCAGCCCGGGCCGCAGCCGCGCAATCACGCCGGTAACGTAATCCTCGCTCAGATGGCCGCTCTGATGCAGTCCGAAGAGCCATTCGCTGCTGCGGATACCACGCGCGTCGAGCCGGCGGCGCGCGCGGTGCGAGAGTATGCGGAAGATCGCCGCCTCGATTAGTTTGCGCGCCGCGTGGTCACGCGCCAGATCGATCGTCGTGAGCACCGGCTCGCGCGGAAGGCGCATCGCCGGCACGCGATATTCCGCGCACAGGTCGATCAGCATGTCGGCAATCGCCGGATGCACGTGAAAATTCAGATGCCCGTCGATATGGTCCAGGCGCCCGACCAGCTTCAGATGCAGTTCGATCTGCGCGCGGATTTCGTCGCGCAAGGCGCCGCGCGCGGCGCGATCGAAGAAGTAGCGCATCCCGGCGCCCACCGGATGGTTGCCAAAATTGCCCGCCGCGTCGACGATTCCGCCCAGCCGCGCGGCGTCGAGCACGCTGCGCCCGCGACAGACCACCAGATGCAGTCCGACGTCGAGCCGCGGATTCTCCCGCGCGAGCGCCGCCGCTTCGTCGCGCGCCGCCGCCGCCACCATCAGGCTGGTCGCCGTCAGCACGCCCTCGCGATATGCCCGGATCACGCCGGCGTTGACCTCGCGCGAGAAGCCGAAGTCGTCGGCCGTCACGATCACTTCGATCGGCTTACTCATCGGGTTCGGCGTGAGCGCGGATCCGCGGGCGAACCGCGTCCGCCGCGTCCTCTGCTTGACGCATCTTGCGCATCCGCGCATTTTTGCTTGGCCGCGCGCGCATACTCAAGCCGCATCCGCCGCATCCGCGAGCCTCAAACGTTCGCGCGGCCCCGCGACCGCCGGCGCGCATGGCGAAGGAAGTCGCTTCGTGATCCTCATATTCTGTGCCTTCGGCGCCGAGCTGGCACCGCTTCGCGCGCGCCTGTCGGCCGAGAAAAAGCTCGACCTCAAGGAAGTCACCGGCTCCCACGGCCGCATGGGCGATACCCCGGTCGCCCTCGTCGCCAGCGGTATCGGGATGCGCCGCGCGCGCGAAACCGCCCGGCGGGTCTTCGACGGTCTGCGCGACATCGACCTCGTGATCATCACCGGCGTGGCCGGCGCGCTGGCCGACCACCTCGGTATCGGCGGCCTGGTCGTCGCCGATCGCCTGCTCACGCGCCCGGGCGACGCCGCGCAGCCCCATCAAGTCGTCGAAATCTCACCCGATTGGCTTGCGGCGGTCTCCGCGGCACTGACCGCCGCGGCACTTCCGTTTACTGTCGGCGCGATCTTAACGGTCAAATTTCCACTCACCACCGCGTCCGACAAGCGCCGCGCCGGCCAAGCTAGCGGCGCGGCCGCGGTTGATATGGAGAGCGCCGTGATC
>Ga0307374_10006498_pt1 | contig 18329 bp, 15 predicted proteins | sample OX3MG_FD_202532 | JGI IMG/M metagenome (GOLD analysis project Ga0307374, IMG submission 202532) | Soil microbial communities from Risofladan, Vaasa, Finland - OX-3 | ecosystem: Environmental > Terrestrial > Soil > Coastal area > Acid sulfate soil | place: Finland: Risofladan, Vaasa | collected...
TTTTGGGCTGGTGGGGCCGTAGTTCGAGCCTCCGGAGTTGCTGGCGTCGTAGCCGTTGCCGGCGGCCGAAGGGCGCGGATGAAAGTATTCGGGACGGGTGAATCCCTGGCCGATCAGGGCAGAACCGACAATGGATCCATCGGTTCGAATCAGGCTGCCATCGGCTTGACGGCGAAAAAAAAGCTGGCACAAACCGGTCACCAGCGGCGGATAGAGCAAACCCGTCAAGACGGTCATGGCGAGCGTCATACGAAGGGCGGGAGCCATCTGTCGCCACATCCGATTCCTCCTCAGGCGAGATGAAGCAGGCCGAGCACCCGGTCGATCAGCCAGATGCCGGGGAACGGCGCGATAATGCCGCCAATGCCGTAAATCAACAGATTGCGCCGCAGCAAACTGGCCGCGTCCTGCGGTTTGCAACGAACGCCGCGCAGGGCGAGCGGCACCAGGGCGATGATGATGAGCGCGTTGAAAATCACCGCCGAAAGTACCGCGCTTTCGGGCGAGTGAAGGTGCATGACGTTCAGCCGGCCGAGCACCGGGTAGGTGGAGACGAACATGGCCGGAATAATGGCGAAGTACTTGGCGATGTCGTTGGCGATCGAGAAGGTGGTGAGCGCGCCGCGCGTGATCAAAAGCTGTTTGCCGATGGAGACGATTTCGAGCAGCTTGGTCGGATTGCTGTCGAGGTCGACCATATTGCCGGCTTCCTTGGCGGCCGTCGTGCCGCTATTCATGGCCACGCCGACGTCGGCTTGCGCCAGCGCGGGCGCGTCGTTGGTCCCGTCGCCGGTCATGGCCACCAGCCGGCCGAGGGATTGTTCTTTCCGGATGTAGGCCAGCTTGTCCTCCGGCGTGGCCTGCGCCAGGAAATCGTCGACGCCGGCCTCCTGGGCGATCGCGGCAGCGGTGAGCGGGTTGTCGCCGGTGATCATGACCGAACGGATTCCCATGGTGCGCAGGTGCTTCAGTCTCTCGCGCATGCCGCCCTTAACGATGTCCTTCAGGTGAACGATGCCCAGGGCGCGGGCGCCATCGGCGACGGCCAGCGGTGTTCCGCCATTGCGGGAAATGCGATCGGAGGCCTCGGTGAGGCTGGACGGCACCCTTCCGCCCTGTTCGGTAACGAATTTGACGACGGCGTCGGTGGCTCCTTTGCGGAGCCGGCGGCCCTGCCAATCCACGCCGCTCATGCGCGTATAGGCCGAGAAGGGAATGAACTCGGCTTCGTGTTCGAGGATATTGCGGCCCCGGAAGCCGAACTTCTCCTTGGCCAGCACGACAATCGAGCGGCCCTCGGGCGTCTCGTCGGCCAGGCTGGAGAGCTGGGCGACGTCGGCGAGCTCGGCTTCGGTGACGCCGTCGGTTGGAATGAACTCGACGGCCTGGCGATTGCCCAGGGTGATGGTGCCCGTCTTATCGAGCAGGAGCGTGGTGACGTCGCCGGAGGCTTCCACGGCCTTGCCGCTCATTGCCAGCACGTTGTGCTGCATCACGCGATCCATGCCGGCGATGCCGATGGCCGATAGCAAACCCCCGATCGTCGTGGGAATCAAGCAAACCAGCAAGGAAACCAGTACGACGATGCTCGGGACGCTCCCGGCCTTTGTGGTGTCCACGGCATAGGCGGCGTAAGGCTGAAGCGTGACCACGGCCAGCAGGAAGATCAAGGTTAATCCGGCGATGAGGATGTTGAGCGCGATTTCATTGGGCGTCTTCTGGCGCTGCGCGCCCTCGACCAGACGGATCATCCGATCGAGGAAGGTTTCGCCGGGATTGGAACTGATCCGGATTTTGATCTGATCGGACAGCACCCGGGTGCCACCGGTGACGGCGCTGCGGTCACCGCCCGATTCACGGATAACCGGCGCGCTTTCCCCGGTGATGACGGACTCATCCACGCTGGCAACGCCCTCGATGACCTCCCCATCGCCGGGGATCACTTCGTCCGCCTCGCAAAGGACAACATCGCCCGCGCGGAGCGCGGAGGAAGGAACGATCTCGATTTCTCCGGAATCGAGCAGGCGCCGCGCCCGGGTTTCCGTTTTCGTCCGGCGCAGGGTGTCGGCTTGGGCCTTGCCGCGGGCTTCGGCCATGGCTTCGGCAAAGTTTGCGAAGAGAACCGTGAACCACAACCAGAGCGTAATCTGGAATTCAAAGCCGATCTGGCCGGCGCCCGCCGCCAAGTTGCGCAGCATCAGGACAGTAGTGAGAGCCGCGCCCACTTCCACGACGAACATGACGGGATTTTTGATGAGTGTGGCTGGATTCAGTTTGAGGAACGACTGCCGTAAGGCACTCTTGACGATCGGCGGGTCAAAGAGCGGCCGGGCGCGCACCCCCCGTTTTGGTGAAAGGAGGGTCTCTTCTTCGGGCGCGGTGACCGGGCGATGCATCGTGGACATAAATCAACTCCCGAACGGAAATACGATTGTTGAAAACAGTTTCCCCTGATGCATCAGAAGTTGCTCGACAATGGGTCCGAGCGAATCGGCAGGGAAAAACGTGAGAGCGCCGATGATGATGATCGTTCCGACGAGCAAGCCGACGAAAAGGAGACCCTGAGTGGGCAGTGTTCCACTGGTCTCCGGGATCTTCTTTTTCTCGGCGAGGCTGCCCGCTACGGCCAGAGTGGGAATGATGAAGAGAAAACGGCCGATGAGCATCGCCAAGCCTAGCATCAGGTTGTACCAGGGCGTGTTCACGTTGATCCCGGCAAAGGCGCTGCCATTGTTCTCCGAAGCGCTGGAAAAGGCGTAGAGCAATTCGCTGAAGCCGTGAGGACCACCGTTATTGAAATTGGCGATGGCGGCCCCGGGCGGGTTCCAATAGCCGTTGGCTTTGAAGTGCATATCCAGCGTGAGGCCCGTGAAAATCAGGATGGAAAAGGCCGTGGCAATGACGGCGATCATCGCCATTTTCACTTCCTTCTGTTCAATTTTTTTTCCCAGATACTCCGGAGTTCGGCCAACCATTAATCCAGCGATGAAGACGCCGACGATGGCGTAAAGGAGAATGCCGTACAGCCCGGAGCCATCGCCTCCGAAAATCACCTCATCGGTTTGGAGATTGAACAGCGGGACAAGACCGCCAATCGGCGTATAGCTGTCATGCATGCTGTTGACAGAGCCGCAGCTGACATCGGTGGTAACGGTAGCCCAGAGAGCCGACGAAGCGATCCCGAACCGGACTTCCTTGCCCTCCATATTCCCGCCGTCTTGCGTTTGCGTATGAGCCGTCTGAACGCCCATGCGCGTCAGAACCGGGTTCCCACTTTGCTCGGCGCTGCAACAGATCAGGAAACCGCCCAACATCATCACAGACATGACGGTAAATAGAGTCCATCCCTGGCGCGTGTCGCCTACCATCTTCCCGAACGTGTAGGTCAGGCCCGCGGGGATCGCCAGCATCGATAAAATCTCGATGAAATTTGTTAGCGGCGTTGGGTTCTCGTATGGGTGAGATGAGTTTGCATTGAAAAAGCCGCCGCCGTTGGTTCCCAGCATCTTGATGGCTTCCTGGGATGCGACAGGCCCGACAGCGATGGTCTGGTGAGCGCCTTGCAGCGTGGTGGCTTGGATGTAATGCGCGAGAGTCTGCGGAACGCCACGGGCGCAAAGGAATAGAGCGAACAGCAAGGACAGCGGCAGAAGGATGTAAACCGTGCCGCGCGTCAGATCGACCCAGAAATTGCCGATGGTTTTGGCTTGCTTCCGGGCAAAGCCTCGTATCAGCGCCATCGCCACGGCCATGCCAGCAGCCGCGGAGACGAAGTTCTGCACGGTCAAGGCGGCCATTTGAACGAAATAGCTAAGCGTGGTTTCGCCGCCATAGGCCTGCCAATTCGTATTGGTCATGAAGCTGACCGCGGTGTTGAATGCCAGGTCGGGCGTCACGGGCGTGGCGCCCGCGGGCGGATGGGCCGTGCCGAATCCCATCGGGTTCAACGGCAGCAAGCCTTGGAGGCGCTGCAGGAAATACACAAAGACAAAACTGACCAGGCTGAAGGCCAGCAGCGAAGCGGCGTACTCGGTCCAGCGCTGCTCCTCCTCCTCGCGCACGCCGCTGGCCCGGTAGATCAGGTTTTCAACCCATCCCAGGACAGGATGAAGAAATGTCCTGCGGCCTTCGTATACATCCGCCATAAACGAGCCCAGAGGCTTGGTGATGGCCAACAGCACGAGGAAGAAAACGATGATGTAGAGAATTCCGCTCGTGGTCATGGCTGTCTAAAATTTCTCCGGTCGCAGCAGGGCGTAACAGAGATATACGAACAGGAATAACGAAACGATACCGCCGATGATGTATTCCATTCCGGCCCCTGCTTTCTACAAGCGGTCGCAGGCCCTTGCGAGGGCCCAGAAAAGAACGAAGATAACGACTCCGACAAACAGGTAGAAAAAGTCCACTGTCCCTCTGCCAGGCACCGTGACCGATCAGCCGGACTTCCGCGGCTGCGGTTGATGCGCGCTTCGGCTCCGGACCGGATGAGCTCAGCCCGCTTTCTGCCTCCGGCCCGAACGGCCATCGGACAGCCTAGCCGGAGACTGAGCCGCAACCTGTCGGCGTGCCCAGGCTATCGGACCGGCCATAAAGAACGCATAAGGAAACAGTCAGGATTCCGTCAATGGCCTGAAGGTGGTTTGCAAAAGTCGTTGGTTGGGACCGATTCACGGCTCAACAGGAAGAATGGCCGATTGCCTCCGGCAAGCTTCATTCGCACATCGAGAGGATCGCCAGGGACAACACGCGGATTGGGGCGGGAGTGGTGAAGCTGGATTTTTCTGTCTTCTCAACAATTACATGAAGAGGATTTCCGATTCCTTCAACCAGGCAAATCCAGTTCGCTCTGCGGATGATCTGTTCAAGCCGCCCGCATTCGTGTTGTCGCTTGGTCCCGAACCCCTTGCCGGCAAATACGCCGGAGCGGAGATCGTAACAAGGGCGACAATGGGCGCGGTGGCGTGATGGGTAACGCCACCGCTGTAGTGCTGAAGGGGGTCAATAGCCGGCGAATTCTTCCGTTCGCAAATCGTCCGGGTCCACCCCGGCGTCGATCAGCATCTGCCGCATGGCCTCCACCATTCCCGGCGGTCCGGCGATGGAATAGATCGCTCCCTGGGGGATTTCGACGTGCCGGCGCATCATCGAGGCGCCGACGAACCCGGTTTCGCGTCGCAATCAGACGAAAACGCGGCTTGGCCTTTTCCATCTCCGCCAGGGTTTCCAGGAAGGAGGCATCCTCGGGCCTGCGGTTCGAATAAAACAGGTGGACCCGGTGGGGCAGGCGCTCATGCGCGGCTTGTTTGGCGATGCTCAGGAAGGGCGTGATGCCGATCCCTCCGGCCAGAGGCACGGCCGCCTTGGAAGCGTTGGAATGGAGGGTGAACGAGCCCATCGGTCCCTCAATCAACGCCTCGGCCCCGAGCGGGAGAGCGGCGAGCGTGCGCTTGAAGACGCTTTGGCGGCGCATGCGCGTGGCGACCATCAGCTCATTTTCGTAGGACGCGCTGGCCAGGGTAAACGTGCGCGTCGAGCCGCTGGGGTCCGTCTCCGGCGGATCGATGAGCGTAAGATCGATGAACTGTCCGGCTCGAAAGTGGAAATTTTGCGGCTTTTCGAATCGAAAGGCTTGCGTCCCTTCGGCGACCTCCTGCTTTTGCAGGAGCTTCGTACGAAATGTTTCCATCGCGATTCCCCTCCCGGAAAAGGCCGGGCCGAGCCAATCGGCTCGCCGCCATGACGCCTGTAAGAAGGCCGAAGTATATCGGTAGCATGCATCAGAAAGGGCCATGCGGAAAGCCTTCTCTGTGCCCGGAACAATGCCTTCGATCGCGGGCGCACCGGCACGATCTGCGCGGGCTCCCAGGCGCCCGATGCTGTATCCCGCAATTTGCGTCCTCCCGGCGGCGTGTGGCATCTGAACGGGGGATGGCGGGCTGCCGGCCGTTTCCCGGAGGAGGACAATAGACTCATGCGACCAGATGCTTCACCACGGATCGAGTTTCGGAAAGTAGCTCCGCAGGCTTTCGAAGCTGTTCGCGGCCTGGAAAAATACATTCATTCGGCTGGCCTTGAAGAAAGGCTCGTCGAGCTGGTCAAGCTGCGCGCGTCCCAGCTGAACGGCTGCGCGTTCTGCGTCGACATGCACGCCCGGCGCTTGCGCGAACTCGGCGAGCCCAACGAGCGAATCGACGCGGTGGCCGCATGGAGCGAAGGGCCGTTTTTCGACGAGCGTGAGCGCGCCGCCCTGGAATGGACCGAGTCGGTTACGCTGCTGAGCCGGGACCACGTTCCCGACCCCGTGTTCGAACGGGTCCGCGGCCGGTTTGGCGAGGCCGAACTGGTCCATTTGACGATGGTCATTGCCACCATCAACGTCTGGAACCGCCTCGCCGTGCCGTTTCGCACCGTGCCCGAGGGGTATCGAAGGGTTCGGGGCGAGGCCGAATGAGGGAAGGGAAGCGCCATGATTCAGGTCAAACGCGTATACGAGCCTGCGGCGCCGGGCGACGGCGCGCGCTTCGTCGTTGAGCGGCTGTGGACGCGCGGGATCAGGAAAGAGGCCTTGTCGATGGAGGGATGGCTGCGCGAGGTCGCGCCCAGCACGGCCCTGCGCCAATGGTTTGCGCACGATCCGGCGAAATGGGAGGAGTTTCAGCGGCGATACCGGCTGGAACTTTCCGCTCGCCGCGAGGACTGCAATCCTTTGCTGGAGGCGGCCCGTCGAGGTCCTCTGACCCTTCTCTACAGCGCCCGCGACAAGGAACACAATAGCGCCGTCGTCTTGAAGTCGTACCTCGAGGAGCATGCGACAAAAAAGGTCCGCGCTCCGGCGACGGGCGGCCGGAAGCCGACGAGAAGGTGACGGTGATGAATGTCGGCCGCGCCGGCGCAATGGAACGTGCTCCGGGAAGGCGGCTGCAAAATTCTCACGGGGGAATTTACGGTAAACCGATTCGATGTATAATGTCGGGCTGCAGCAAGAGCAGCCTTCCTTGCGAGAGGGAGTGAGCAAGCCAGCAGAAATTTCTCCATAGTTCAAACGGCTTGCGCGGGTGTGGCGGGACCGGTGATGGCGATGGCAGGTCATTCGCCTGACGCGGGCAGTAGGTTCCGGCAGGGGTAACGGAAACAGCCATGGTTCTGTGGGCTTTTGCCCTTTACGGGGTTCTGGTGCTGATCATCGCAGGGTCGATGATCGGCCTCTCGGCTATTCTCGGCGAACGCCATAGCGAGCGCTTTACCAATCAACCTTACGAAGGCGGCATCCAGTCGGAAGGAACGGCGCGCGTCCGTTTCTCCATCAAGTTTTATATGATGGCGATGTTTTTTGTCGTGTTCGACCTGGAATCGGTTTTTCTCTACACGTGGGCGGTGAGCGCCCGCGGTCTCGGTTGGCTCGGCTACTGGGAAGCGCTGATCTTTATGGGCGTCCTGATGGCCACGCTGGTTTATCTGTGGCGTCTGGGCGCGCTCGATTGGGGCCCGGACACACGGCGCAAAACGCGGTAAGCAAAAAAGGCGGGGTCTGCGATGCGGTGGTGGACAAGCCAGGGAACCAAAGAACTGCCGGTGGTCCAAAAGGCCCCGAGCGAATACGACGAGTTGCGTCGTCAGATTCTCTTCGCCCGGCTGGAAGATCTGATCTCCTGGGGCCGAAAAAACTCGATGTGGCCGTTTATGTTCGGTCTGTCCTGCTGTTTCGTCGAGATGGCCACCAGCATTACCAGCAAATACGACATTTCCCGCTTCGGCGCCGAAGTGCTGCGCGGCACTCCCCGCGAGGCCGATCTGATGGTCATCGCCGGCACGCCCTTTTTGAAGATGGCGCCCATTATCCGCTGGCTGTACGAGCAGATGATGGCCCCGCGCTGGGTTATTTCGATGGGTTCGTGCGCGAATTCCGGCGGCATGTACGACATCTACAGCGTCGTTCAGGGCGTCGATAAGATCCTGCCCGTCGACGTTTACGTGCCCGGCTGCCCGCCCAGCCCTGTCGCCTTTATGGAAGGCCTCATGCTGCTGCGCGAGGCGGTGGGCAACGAAAATCGCCCGCTGAGCTGGGTGGTTGGCCCGGAAGGGGTCGACCGTGGGTACCGGCCATCGATGCGGGATCTTAAACAGGAAGACCGTGTGAAAGCGACCACTTTGCGGCCCATGGACGAGGTCTGAGAATGGCTTCGTCCTCGACGACCACCGGCTCAATCCTCGACGACCTTAGACAGAAAATCGGCGGCGACGGGTTTGTCTTGCAACCGTCGGCCGACGGCATCCCGACCGCCTGGGTGGGCCGCGACCGCCTGCATGCGGCCATGCGCTACCTGAAGGGAGAGGTGGATCGGCCTTATCGGATGCTCTACGATCTCACCGCCATCGACGAACGCGTCCGCAAGCATCGCGAGGGCCAGCCGCCGGCGGATTTCACGGTCGTCTATCATCTGTTTTCTTTCGATCGCAACGAGTATCTGCGCATCAAAGTGCCGCTGACCGAGGACAGGGCCTCGGTCGATTCCATCTCCGATATCTGGCCCAGCGCCAACTGGTACGAGCGCGAGGCCTGGGATCTTCTCGGTATCCGTTTTGAAAATCATCCGTTCCTCGAGCGGATCATCATGCCGCGCAGTTGGCAGGGACATCCGCTCCGCAAGGACCACCCCGCACGCGCCACGGAAATGGGTCCGTTCCAGCTTCCCGAAGAGAAAACTGGGGAAGAGGAAGCGCGGCTGCGTTTCCACCCCGAGGAATGGGGCCTGAGCCGCTCGGGCGACGACACGGATTTCATTTTCCTGAATATCGGCCCGCAGCACCCGGGGACGCACGGCGTCCTCCGCATCGTGCTCCAGCTCGACGGCGAGGTTATTCTCGACGCGGTTCCGGAGATCGGCTATCACCACCGGGGCGCCGAAAAGATGGGCGAACGCCAGAGCTGGCACACGTTCATCCCCTACACGGACCGGATCGATTATCTCGCCGGCGTGCAGAACAACCTGGCCTATCTGACCGGAGTGGAAAAGCTGGCCGGCATCACGGTGCCGCCGCGCGCCCAGGTGATTCGCGTGATGATGTGCGAGCTGTTCCGCATCATCAGCCACCTGGTCTTCTACGGAACCTTCGCCCAGGATATCGGCCAGATGTCGCCCGTTTTCTACACGTTCAACGACCGGGAGCGCGCCTTCGGCATGGTTGAGGCCATCACGGGCGCGCGCATGCACCCGAGCTGGCTGCGGATCGGCGGAACGGCGCACGACCTGCCCCAGGGCTGGGACAAGATGTTCCGCGAGTTTCTGGACTGGATGCCCAAGCGCATGCGCGAGTACGACAAAATCGTGATGCGCAACAGCATCTTCAAGGCCAGAACGCAGGGCGTGGGCGTCATCGACACCCAGCAGGCGATCGATTGGGGCGCCACCGGCCCGATGCTCCGCTCGACCGGTTTTGAATGGGATTTCCGCAAGAAGCAGCCGTACAGCGGCTACGAGAATTTCGAATTCGATGTCCCCACGGCGACGCACGGCGATTGCTACGACCGCTGCCTGATTCACGTCGAGGAGATCTGGCAGAGCCTGCGCATCATCGAGCAGTGCCTCAAGAATATGCCCGAAGGCCCCTACAAGAGCGATCATCCGCTGGCGCAACCGCCGATCAAGGATCCCTACACGATGCACGACATCGAAACGCTCATCAATCATTTCCTGGGTGTGTCGTGGGGTCCGGTGATCCCGCCGGGAGAGGCGCTGGGCGCGATCGAGGCGCCCAAGGGAAACAACGGCTATTACCTGGTTTCCGACGGCAGCACGATGAGCTACCGCACGCGCATCCGCGCCCCTTCGTTCGCGCACATGCAGATGCTGCCGATGATGACCCGGGATCTGATGATTCCCGATCTGTTGGCGATTCTGGGAAGCATCGATTTCGTGCTGGCCGATATCGACCGTTGAGTGTGGAGAGCATGCTGACACCGGAAGAACAACAAGAGATCGAAGCCGAGGCGGTACACTTCCCCGTCCGCCGTGCCGCCTGTATCGACGCCCTGCGCGTGGTGCAGAAACACCGCGGCTGGGTGTCGGACGAGGCCGTGCGCGACATCGCCGAGTTTTTGCATACGTCGGCCGATGACGTCGACACCGTCGCCACTTTTTACAACCTGATCTTCCGCCAGCCCGTCGGCCGTCACGTCATCATGATCTGCGACAGCGTCAGCTGCTGGCTGACCGGTTACGACCAGATGCGCGACCATCTGAAATCCCGCCTGGGGATCGAAATGGGCCAGACGACCCCCGACAGCCGTTTCACTCTGCTGCCGGTCGTCTGTCTGGGGGCTTGCGATCGAGCCCCGGTGATGATCATCGACGGCCAGCTCCACAAGGATCTGAATTCGCAGAAAATCGACGAAATTCTGGAAGGGTACAAGTAGTCCGCCCATGGAAACGCCGCTCACCGCCAAAATTCGCCCCGACGGGGAAATGGTCGATCTGGCCGCCTACGAGCGCGCCGGGGGTTACCAGACCGCGCGCCAGGCCATGAAGATGGCCCCAGCGGAAATCACCGACGTCGTGAAGAAGTCGAACCTGCGTGGACGCGGCGGCGCCGGATTCCCCACCGGACAGAAGTGGAGTTTCGTTCCCCTCGGCCCCGGCGCCGCTCGCCCGAAGTATCTGGTGGCCAACGGCGACGAGATGGAGCCGGGCACGTTCAAGGACCGGGTTCTGCTCGAAGGCGATCCGCACGAGCTGATCGAGGGAATGATCATCGCCGCCCACGCCATCGAAGCCGAGCGCGGCTATATTTTCCTCCGCGGCGAATATACCGAGGCCGCCCTCCGCATCGAACGCGCCCTGCACGAAGCCAATGAGAAGGGCTACCTGGGCAAGAACATCTTCGGCTCGGGCACCGATTTCAATCTTCGGCTGCACATGAGCGGCGGCCGCTATATGTGCGGCGAGGAAACCGGCCTGCTCAACGCGCTCGAAGGTAAGCGCGCCAATCCCCGCGCCAAGCCACCCTTTCCGCAGGTTTCCGGGCTCTTTGGCAAGCCCACGATCGTGCAGAACATCGAGACGCTGTGCAACCTTCCGCACATCGTCCAGAAGGGCCCGGATTGGTTCAAGTCCTTGAGCCTGACGGGCGACGCCGGCACGAAGCTCTACGGTGCCAGCGGCCGGGTGAAGAAGCCGGGCTGTTGGGAGTTGCCGATGGGCACGCCGATGCGGGAGCTTCTGGAAAAACACGCCGGCGGCATGCAGGACGGGCTTCAGTTCCGCGGCCTGTTGCCGGGCGGCGCCTCAACCGATTTTTTGACGGCCGAGCACCTGGACGTCCCGATGGATTACACCGAAGTGGCCAAGGTCGGCAGCCGCCTTGGCACCGGCACGATGATCGTTTTGGACGACAAATCCTGCCCGGTCGGCATGGTGCATAACCTCGAGCACTTCTTCGCGCAGGAATCCTGCGGTTGGTGCACGCCCTGCTGGAGCGGTTTGCACTGGGCCGAGGAGATCCTCCATGCCATGGAGGAAGGCAAGGGCCTGCCGGAGCATCTCGGCTACCTGTCCGACATTTGCCGCATGACCGGGCCGGGCAACACCTTTTGCGCGTTGGCCCCGGGCGCGGCCGAGCCCCTGCAAAGTGCCATGAAATATTTCAGCGAGGATTTCGAGCGCCACATCCGGGAAAAGCGCTGTCCGTGGAGAGACGGACGATGAGCCAGATACAGGTTGATAAAAAGACTTACGAGGTCGATCCCAAACAGAACCTTCTCGAGGCCTGCCTGGGCCACGGGCTCGACCTGCCCTATTTCTGCTGGCATCCGGCGCTCGGTTCGGTCGGCGCGTGCCGTCAGTGCGCGGTCAAGGTGTACCGCGATGAAAAGGACACGCAGGGCCGCATCCAGATGGCCTGCATGACCCCCATCGCTCCCCATATGATCGTCTCGATCAACGATCCCGAGGTTCGCCAGTTCCGCGCCGGCGTCATCGAGGGGCTGATGATGAGCCATCCGCACGATTGTCCGGTCTGCGACGAAGGCGGCGAATGCCACCTGCAGGACATGACCGTGATGAGCGGCCACAATTACCGCCGCTACTCGTTCCCGAAGCGGACTTTCCAGAATCAATACCTGGGTCCTCTGATCAATCACGAAATGAACCGCTGCATTCAGTGCTATCGCTGCACGCGGTACTACTCGGAATACGCGGGCGGGCAGGATTTCTCCGTGCTCAAGCTGCGGAACCTGGTTTATTTCGGCCGGCGCGAGGAAGGCGTTCTGGAGAGCGAATTCTCCGGGAATCTGGTCGAGGTTTGCCCGACCGGCGTTTTCACCGACAAGACCTTGAAACACCACTACGCGCGCAAATGGGACCTGCAGATGGCGCCGACCGTGTGCGCGCATTGCGCGCTCGGCTGCAACGTGTCGGCCGGCGAGCGTTACGGCAGCCTGCGCCGCATCCTCAATCGTTACAACGGCGAGGTTAACGGCTACTTCATCTGCGATCGCGGCCGCTTCGGCTACGAACACGTCAATAGCGATTCCCGCATCCGCTCCTCGCGTGCCCGGCAGGATGGGCAGACGACGGAGCTTCCGGTGGCCGAAGCGATCGACCGGCTGTCCACTTACGTCTCCGCGGGCAAGGCGATCGGCATCGGCTCGCCCCGCGCCTCCCTGGAAGCCAATTTCGCGCTGCGCTCGCTGGTCGGCCCGGAAAACTTTTATGCCGGCGTTTCGGGTTCCACGCACCGCCTGCTCGGGGAAATGCTGGCCGTGCTGCGCCAGGGTCCCGCCCCGGCGACGCTGCGCCAGATCGAGCATTCCGACGCCGCCCTGGTTCTCGGCGAAGACATCACGAACGTCGCTCCGCGCATGGCTCTGACGTTGCGGCAGACGGTTCGCCAGGTCTGGATCGAGAAGGCGGCCAAGCTCGGCATCCCGGGCTGGCAGGATCACGCCATCCGCGAGCTCGCGCAGAAGGAACACGGCCCGCTCTTCATCGCCAGCCCGTACGTCACGCGGCTCGACGACGTCGCCACCGAAACCTACCATGCCGCCCCGGACGACATCGCCCGGCTCGGATTTGCCGTCGCGCACATCCTGGACGCCTCTTCGCCCGATCCCGCTGGTCTCTCCGAAGCGGTTCGCGCGCAGGCCCAACGCATCGCCGCCACTCTCTCGTCGGCTGAGCGCCCGGCGGTCATCAGCGGCGTGGGCTCGGGAAGCGTTGCTGTGGTGCGCGCCGCGGCCGACATCGCTCGCGCGCTCGCCAAGGCGGGCAAGCCCGTCGCCCTGGCCTATGCCATGGAAGAATCGAATAGCCTCGGTTTGGCTTTGATGGAACCGAAGCCTCTCGACGAAGCGCTCGACGCCGCCCGGCGCGGTGAAGCGCAAACCGTCGTCATCCTTGAAAACGATCTCTATCGGCGTGCCCCGGCGGCTACGGTCGATGCCTTGCTGGGCAGCGCCGCGCACGTCGTCGCGCTCGACGCGCTCGATACGCGCACAACCGAAAAGGCCGATCTGGTCCTTGCGGCGGCGCCTTTCGCCGAAGCCGACGGCACGCGGGTGTCGAGCGAAGGCCGCGCCCAGCGCTTCTTCCGCGTCTATCCCCCGCAGGAAGGCGTGCAGGATAGCTGGCGCTGGCTGCGCGACGCGATGGGCCTGCTCACCCGGCCCGAGGGCCTGAGCTGGAAGAGTCTGGACGACGTCGTCGAAGCCGTCGCCCGCGCCGTGCCCGCGCTCGAACGCATTCGCGACGCCGCGCCGGGGGCGGGTTTCCGCATCGCCGGCGAGAAGATTCCCCGCGAACCCCACCGCTACAGCGGTCGCACCTCGATGCTCGCCAATATCAACGTCAGCGAGCCCAAGCCGCCCGAAGATCCCGATTCGGCGCTTTCTTTCACGATGGAAGGCACCCCGGCCGAACCTCCGGCCGCGCTGCTGCCCTTTTTCTGGACCGGCGGCTGGAATTCGATCCAGGCGGTCAATAAATTTCAGGAAGAGATTGGCGGCCCGCTGCGTGGCGGCGACGCCGGTGTTCGCCTCATCTCGCCCGAGGCTGGTTCGGCCTCCGGTTATCTGAATACGATTCCGGCGGCTTTCGCGCCGCGCCAGGGCCAGTGGCTCGTCGTCGCGCGTTACCACATATTCGGCTCGGAAGCGTTGAGCTCCCGCGCGCCGGCCATTGCTGAGCTTTCGCCCGGCCCGTACATCGCTCTGGGAGCTGAAGACGCCGCTTCCCTGGGCGTCACCGAAGGCGCTCCGCTGGAAGTGACGATCGAGGGTGCGGGTGCCCGGCTGCCGCTTCGTATCGAACCCGGCCTGCCGCGTGGCGTTGCCGCCCTCCCGGCCGGCATGGGGCCGCTCGATGGAATCGCACTTCCCGTCTGGGGAGGCATCGAGATCGCGAAATGAACCTGATCCTGCAGAACCCGATCCTGCTGAAACTCGTCGTCCTTCTTGGCGTGTTGATTGTGATCCTCACGCTCTCTTCGGGGCTGATCTGGCTGGAGCGCCGGTTGCTGGCGCTGTGGCAGGATCGTTACGGCCCGAACCGCGTCGGTCCCTTCGGCCTGCTGCAAGTCGTGGCCGATATGATCAAGATCTTCTTCAAGGAAGACTGGATTCCGCCGTTTGCCGACAAATGGATTTTCATTATTGCGCCGGCCATCATCGTCGTGACCGTGCTGTTGACCTTCGCCGTCATTCCGTTCACGCCGCTCATCCAGATTACCGATACGAATATCGGCCTTCTGTTCTTCCTGGGGATGAGTTCGCTCGGCGTCTACAGCGTGGTTCTGGCCGGATGGGCCTCGAACAACAAGTACGCGCTGCTCGGCGCGATGCGCGCCACGGCCCAGATGCTCAGCTATGAAGTCTTTATGGGCCTTTCGATGATGGGCACCGTCATGCTGGCCGGCTCGTTCAGCATGCGGGACATCGTCCTCGCCCAGCGGCACGTCTGGTTCGTCGTGCCCCAGTTCCTCGGCTTCGTCCTTTTCTTCATCGCCGGCATCGCCGAAACGCGCCGGCTTCCCTTCGATCTTCCCGAAGCGGAAAGCGAGCTGGTCGCCGGTTTCCATTCGGAATATTCCGGCATGAAGTTCGGCATGTTTTTCGTTGGCGAATACATGGGAGTCATCCTGATTTCCGTGCTGATCTCGGTGCTGTTTTTTGGCGGATGGCTCGGACCGGTATTGCCGCCGATCGTCTGGATCGCTTTGAAGACGTTGTTCTTTATCTGCTTCTTCATCCTGCTGCGGGCGGGACTTCCGCGGCCGCGCTTCGATCAACTGATGAACTGGGGCTGGAAGTGGATGTTGCCGCTCAGCCTGGCGAACCTGGCCGTGACCGGCGCGGTGGTTCTGGCGATGCGGAAGTAAGAGGGTAATCGCGATGTGGAGCATTTTACGATCTCTGTGGCTGGTGTTTTTGCATACGTTCCAGCCGCGCGTCACCGTTCAATATCCGGACAAGAAGCCGTACCTCGCCCCGCGCTATCGCGGCCGGATCATCCTCTCCCGCGATCCCGACGGCGAGGAGCGCTGCGTCGCCTGCCACCTGTGCGCCGTCGCCTGCCCGGTCGATTGCATCGCCCTGCAAGCCACCGAGGATGCCCACGGTCGCCGCTACCCGGAATGGTTCCGGATCAATTTTTCGCGCTGCATCTTCTGCGGGCTATGCGAAGAGGCCTGCCCCACTTACGCCATTCAGCTCACCCCGGATATCGAAATGGGCGAGTACAACCGCCAGAATCTGGTCTACGAGAAAGAGAACCTGTTGATCAACGGCACCGGCAAGTATCCCGACTACAACTTCTGGCGCGTGGCCGGTGTTCGCATCAAGGACAAGGACAAGGGCCAATCGGAGAATGAAGCCCCACCGGCCGATCTCCGTACCCTGATGCCCTGAAGGAATCAAGAGAATGGGAATCCTTTTCTACATTGCGGCGATCGTAGCGATTCTGGCGACGGTGCTCATGCTCACCCGCCTGAATCCGGTACACGCCCTTCTCTATCTCACCATCTCCTTGCTTTCCGTCGCGGTCGTCTTTTACTCGATGGGCGCTCCGTACATGGCCGCCCTCGAGGTCGTCATTTATGCCGGCGCCATCATGGTTTTGTTCGTTTTCGTCGTCATGCTGCTGAATTTGGGTCAGCAAACCGTCACGACCGAGCGCAGCTGGGTCTCGCCGGGCATGTTTGTGGGGCCGGCGATTCTGGCGGCGATTCTGGTGGGCGAGATCTCTTACGTGCTGGCGCGGCCGGGTTCGGTGACGCCGCAGGCGGCGGAGATTACACCCCAGCAGGTGGCTTTCTCGCTTTACGGGCCATATCTGCTCGGGGTTGAACTGGCTTCGTTTTTGCTATTGGGCGCCTTGGTGGGCGCCTACCACGTGGGCACGCGCAAGGCCCAAGGGAGGACCGGTGGTAGCGGTTCCGATCGAGCACGGATTGCTTCTGGCGGGGATCTTGTTCGCACTGGGGCTAATCGGCCTTCTGGTGCGGCGTAACCTGCTGTTTATCTTGATGTCGATTGAAGTGATGCTGAACGCATCCGGCTTGGCGTTCGTTTCCGCTGGCGCGCGCTGGGGCCAGGCCGACGGCCAGGTCATGTTTCTGTTCATTCTGACGGTTGCGGCGGCGGAGGTTGCCGTGGGGCTGGCGCTGGTTTTGCGGCTCTACCACCGGTTCCGCTCGCTCGATGCCGATTCGGTTAGTGAGATGAGAGGCTGATGTTCCACCTGCTCTGGCTGGTTCCGACAATTCCTTTTGCCAGTGCGGCCCTGCTGATGATCTTCGGGCCGCGCATGTCGCATCGCGCCGCCGCATGGATCGGCTGCACGTCGATCGGCCTTTCGGCGGTGATCTCCATCCTCATCACCTGGCAATTCCTGGCCAGCCCGCCGGCCGGGGCCAGCTTCACCCAGCATCTGTGGACGTGGATCAACGTCGCCGGCTTTCATCCCGGCATGTCGCTCTATCTCGACGCCCTGTCGCTGATCATGATGCTGGTCGTCACGTTCGTCAGTTTCTTGATTCACGTCTATTCGGTCGAGTACATGGAAGGCGACGAGGGTTTCAGCCGCTTTTTCGCCTACATGAACCTGTTCGTGGCGTCGATGATAGTTCTGCTGCTGGCCGACAACCTCCTGCTCCTGTACCTTGGCTGGGAAGGTGTGGGCCTCTGCAGTTATCTGCTGATCGGTTTCTGGTACACCGACCCGAAAAACGGCACCGCCGCGAAAAAGGCCTTCATCGTCACTCGCGTGGGCGATACCGCCATGGCTCTGGGTCTGTTCCTGCTCTACCACCAGCTTGGCACGCTGACGATTCAGCCCTTGATGCAGGCTGCCCAGGCCCATTGGGCGACCGGCTCGATTTACGCTACCGCCGCCGGCCTGTTGCTGCTCGGCGGCGCTTGCGGCAAGTCGGCGCAGCTTCCGCTGCAGACCTGGCTGCCCGACGCGATGGCCGGTCCCACGCCGACCAGCGCCCTGATCCACGCGGCCACCATGGTGACCGCTGGCGTCTACCTGATCGCGCGCACGCACGTCCTCTTTGCCCTGGCTCCGACCGCGCAGTTTGCCGTCGCCACCGTCGGCGTCGTTACGCTGATCGCCGCGGGCTTCGCCGCGCTGGTGCAGGACGACATCAAGCGCATCCTCGCCTATTCCACCGTCAGCCAGATCGGCTACATGTTCCTGGGCCTGGGCGTTGGCGCCTGGACCGCCGCGATCTTCCACTTCATGACCCACGCCTTTTTCAAGGCCCTGCTCTTCCTTGCTTCCGGCATGGTCATCACCTCGATGCACCACGAGCAGAACATCTTTAAGATGGGCGGCTTGCGGAAGGAATTGCCACTGGCCTACTGGGCCTTCGTGATCGGCGGCTCCTCGCTGGCCGGTTTGCCGCTCATCACCGCCGGCTTTTATAGCAAGGGCCTGATCCTCTGGGGCACGCTCAGCTCGCCGGTCGGTGGAACCACGCTCTGGATTTTCGGCACCATCGGCGTGCTGATGACCTCGCTCTACACCTTCCGCCTGATCTTCATCGTGTTCCACGGGCCGTGCCATCACAAGCCTTCGCAGAAAACGGGCTGGCTGATGGGCGTGCCGGTGATCATACTCAGCACGCTGTCGATCATCGGCGGCTTCGTCGAGTTGCCTTCCTACCTGGGCGACCACCCGTGGTTCAGCAACTTCCTGCAATCGGCGCTGCCGGCCACGGTGGGGGGACACGCCCCGATGAGTGAGATGGCCGCCGAGGGTTTGGTGGTCCTTACCTTCTTCGTGGGATTGTTTGCGGCCTGGTATTTCTTCCTCAAGCGGCGGGATTTG
>Ga0307374_10006499_pt1 | contig 18328 bp, 21 predicted proteins | sample OX3MG_FD_202532 | JGI IMG/M metagenome (GOLD analysis project Ga0307374, IMG submission 202532) | Soil microbial communities from Risofladan, Vaasa, Finland - OX-3 | ecosystem: Environmental > Terrestrial > Soil > Coastal area > Acid sulfate soil | place: Finland: Risofladan, Vaasa | collected...
CACGAGCACTGGCCGCTTCTGGTTGTGGGTGAGCCGCTGGAGGAACGCCAAGAACACCGCGCCGTTGGCCCAGCCGGTGATCACCATGAAGCGCAGTTGCCCGTGCGCCGACACCGCGGACAGCAGGTTGCGGCCGAAGTGAGCGCCGGTCGTCCCCACCACTGGCGTCTGCCTCGGCGCGCCCAGGTTGTGCCGCTGTGGTAGTCGGAGCGGATTCCGGACTCCTCTTGGAAGGTAGATCACCGCCTGCTCCCGGCGGGCCCACGTCACCAGCGCCCGGTACTCCTGCTGCAACCAGCGCTCGACCGCCTCCGGGTCCGGTTGGCGGGCCCGAATGAGCGGTCCTTGGGGGGGGTGTAGGCCAACCGGCGCAACAGCCTCCCCACCGTGCTCTCGTTGAGGCTGACCTGCAACTCCCGCCAGATCAACTCCTGGATCATGGCTCTGGTCCAGAGCTTGTACTGGAAGCCCAGCTGCACCGGGCACTTGCCCACGCTGATGGCGCTGAGCTTGCGCAGTTGCAGTGGTCCCAACTTGGACGGCCGCCCCGGCACGGGTTGGGCTTCCAGGGCCGCCATTCCCCCCTTGCGAAAGCGCCCCGGCCACTGGTAGATCAGCGACCGATGGAAGCCCAGCGCCCGGATCACCACTTCCGGGCTCTCGCCGCCCACGATCACCTGCTGGACAGCTCCCGCTCTGATCTCGGCCAGTGTCCCGTTGGACAGGGCACGACGGTCGCTCTCCGCCACCTCCACGGCCTACCGAATGTCGTCCTACTTCCGCTCGCCTTCGTAGCTACGCGTCCCCCTGTGGCGTTGAGTCCGCGCGGAAATGGCATCGTGATAGACATCCTCCACTCGCTGAACCACCACCTCCTTCGCGAACCGGCCGGCGCTGCGACGGCCAGCCTCACCCATGCGCGCGCAAAGTGCCGGATTATCCAAGAGGCGTTGGAGAGCCGAGCGGAGCTCGCGAACATTCCCAGGCTGCACCAGGAAGCCAGTATTGCCATCCTTCACGATGTCAACGAGCCCTCCAACCGCGGACGCGACAACGGGCCTACCTGCCGCCATAGCCTCCATGGCCACCAGTGGGTGAGGGTCCGGCCAAGTAGACGGGACAATCGCTGCGAGACAGTGTGCCCAAGCGCGGAGCACGTCTGCATGTGGGACATTCTCGGCGACGATTACGCCCCGGGGAAAGCGGTTCGGTGTGTCCGGCCGCCGCAATCCGGCCAACACGAGAGGAACAGTGGGAACAAGCCCGCGCCATGCTTCCATGAGAACACTCAGGCCCTTGTTGTGGGTCAGAGCACCCGCAAAAAGGAAATAGTCTCCGCGCTGTGGGACGAAATCCGGCCTCACTACGCTCGCCGAGGCGAAAGCCGCGTCGGGAAGAAACGGAGGGATTATTTCAATCTGTGGACGGCCTGGTCGGACAATATCTGAGCACCCCTGAGCGACCGCATCGCTGACGGCGATGTAGCGCTCCACGCGCCCTCGCAGCGACCTCATGATGCTAAGCCCGCTGGTCAAGGCCAGCGACCGGACCGGACCGTACTGCTCTTTCGCGCACGCCACACACTTCTCAAACCGTGGCCCCGAGCACAGATTGCCGCTACGGAATACCAGCGTTTTTTTGGGGCAGACTAGCCCATAATCATGCATAGTAGCCACGAGTACAGTCTGTCGAGACGGAAGAATCGGAAGTAAGGAGTAGAGGATCCAGGAGTGCGCATGTACAATCTCGACTCGACGATCGCGGATTATAGCCGCGAGGGCAGCTACTATCCCGGGATCCGGAATGGTCGGGTGAAACGGACGGTTGGGATCAGCGTACAGCGCCCCAAGAACTTTGCTCCATCCTGCGAGCCGGAATACAGTCACACTCCCATCGCGTTGGATCTGCGGGCCGGCGGCGCCCGCAAGAGTAGCTACATCCACCTGGTGCCCACGACGTGCGAGTTCACTCCCTAATTGCTGAACGTGAAGCTCCAGCCCTCCTAGGACTGGTGGGTATGTGTCGCTAGCTAGAAGAATTCTCATCAAGCGAGCCGCGCGGTACGGTGATCGTGAGGCGGTGGTGGAGATGCTAGCTTGCCCCGAAGCAGGTCTACCATGACCACGAAGCACCCGGCTACCTGCATGGCCAGCCAGCCCCATCCGACCGCACTGATGCCCAGTGCGGGTAGCAGAAGCCAGGCGGTGATGACGGTGCCCACTCCCATTCCTAAGTTCAGCCATGCAGCTATCGCAAGACGATGTTGAACTCGTAATATGGCGACGTACACGTTAGTGATAGCATCGGGCACCGCGGCGAGTATGATCAGTTGCATGAGTAGGGTCCCACGCTGCTCATAGGCGGACCCAAACGTCGCGAGAATCGCGGGGCCAATGACAAAAAACAGGATCATGCACGGCACGAGCAGCCCCATTATGACGATGAGAGTTTTCTTCGAGTGATTCCGCATTGAGCCCGGTGCGTGGACGCCCTCGGCGAAGAGTGAGGTCGCAACCGCTGGAGAGATGATGAGGAATACTCCGCACACTAACCATGTCGTATAAAAGTATGCATTACTGCTGGCAGATAGTCTTACCGTCACCACCAGCGGAAGCAGATACCCTGGCATCTGGGCGCCGATGCCAATAATCTGGTTTCCAACGAGCCGCGCGCGCACCCGCCGAGCATTCTGGCCGATTGCGAGGAGGGACGGACGCGATACGCGACCTATTCGGTGGGAGAGCAGCCCTGCCCCGAACGCAGCGCCCGCCATCGCCGCCGCCGTCCATGCACCTAGGAGGGTTAGCACTTCGTGAGCAAACACGAGTGCCGCTAGGGCCACGGCGATCACCTTCCCCGCGGCGGCCAGAGAGTTCCGACCGAGCATGTTGCCGGCCCGTCGTTCGGCGATAAAAGTGGAGTCTAGAATGGAGCCGGCAGTCCATGCCACAGTTCCGATTACAAAGGAAAGCGCATAGGCCGGGCTGTCCAGCACTGTAAATTCCCGCGAGGCAAGCGGGAGTAGTAGAAGGACGATGCAGCCGGCAACCAGGCTGGCTGAAGTTGCGAGAGTCATGCTGGTCCAGAATGTCAGCGACCAGTCGGCCGCTGAGCGCTGGACGGGAAGCGACTGTACCAGAGTCGCGGAGGCTCCCAGACTCGCTAGAAGTGAGAGCAGCGTACTAACTGAGATCAGCGCTGCGGAGAGTCCAACCGTTGAGGGAGGGAAAAGATGGGCCGCCACTAACCAGAATGCATAGCCGAAGGCGGAATTAACCACCGTGGTGAACATTATGAGAATGCCGTTCCTAAGGAGAGAGTCGTCGCGTATTCGAGCGACCGCGACCCGCGGCGAGCGCCAGTCGTGGCTTCGACGCGCTGGCTTCTCTTCCGGGGAAACGACAGGCTGCGTCGCCGGCGCAGTCACTTCGGACATCCCGGAGCACTAGTCCTGAGCCAGAGGTCGAGGGACGACACCTCGGACTGGTTTGATCGGTTGAGAAGAGTGATTACGAGTTGGTGCAGACAACCCGGTTGATCTAGGAATCCGCCGATCGAGCCCGTCCACGTTCTTGACTTTGGGATCGAGATCAGACGGTCGGGAGCGAAAATAGCTCCATCGAGAACCGCCTTGATGACGTAGTCTTCTGTCTTTGTCGACTGGTTGCGGACGGCGACCGGAGCGACGAAGTGACCTCCACCGGAAGTAGTGATCGTTCCACTGAGTCTCGCCGTGACTCCCGTAAAGTAGAACTCCGTGAAGGGAGACGGGGTTTGTTTGGGCAGAAGGAGTAATCCGGCTACGAGCACGATAGCGCAGGCCACTGCGACGCCGGCCAGCCAGCCAGCCCACAGTAGCCCACCCTGGTTGTCAGATTGGAGCGCGGGGAGGAGTGGCGCCGATCGACGATTCTGTCGGACGCCAATCGCTGATCTCAGGCCTAGCATTAGCATCAGGAATATGTCCACCTCGACCGACACGCTGAGTGTCGACAGGCGTATTCCCGCGGCGTTGATCAATAGGCCGGCGAGCGGATAGAATGCGAAACTTGTGATCGCGCAGAGAGCGAGCGTGGGAACGGGATCCCAGCGGCCGCGGAGAAGACCAAGGCCGAGGAGCAGGGAAGCTCCAGGTAGAAGCAGTGCAGGAATCAGGACGATCACTGCGCGTGCGACAGTCTCTGGGACGAATTGCCCACACGTCAACAGTGCGGCGCCAATGAGCAGCCATGTGGCTGGACGGCGGTAGACCATCACTGCTTCGCTCGGCAACCCGGCAGGAGGGAAAGTGTAGGGTTTGTTACTGCAGGGCATGCATCGACCTGGGAGAAATCGAAGCGGTAAATGCGCAGGTGCTGAGTCGAGAAGATTTCGGTAAGCCAGGGAAGTGACGCGAACTTAGCCAGCGCGCTCAGGGACGGTGGATGCGCGCGGGCGAATGCACCGGGCTCATCGGGTTCGACATACACTCCCACTTCCGGGAGGTTATGGTACATCTCTGTGTCTACGACGAGGTACCGGTACCCTTGCCCCCGAAGCGCGCTGAGCAAGTGCTGGCTCGGTAATCCGGATGAGAAGTATAATTGCCAAGTCGGCAGTCCAGCCCACGCTGTCGCCAAGTTTTGCTGCCCGAAAGTTCCCAAGGCAACACCGGTGTCGCGGTCCGTGACCACGTTTTGGTTAGGTCCGACATATTCGCGCAGCCAATTCGCCGCCGATTGCAGTTCAGGAGTGAGACTGCGAGTATCGGAGTCGTACACGTACGGGCCCGGGAAACGATACGCAGCATTCACGTCAAGGCTCACGTTACCAACTAGCATCACTACAAGCACGCCCAACGTTGCAGCGAGGGCCGCAATCCGCCGGAAAAACGTGAGGTCAAACCTTCGCAGTACTACCACGGCGAACGGAGCTAAAATCACTGAAAGTCCCAGATAGCTGAAGGCCCACGACCGAGTGGCACCCTGGCTCTCGCCTGTCAGCATGACCGGCAGGGACGCAAAGTAGAACAGACCAAATGCGGCTAGCCCGAGCACGCTGGCCCTCTGAGACCTGTGATTCCTGACCATCCGCCAGAGCGACAGACCCACCAGCCCGGCCAAGAGGGGGGGGGTCAAGAAGGCAGCGACGCGTTCGTACGCCGGAACTGAGCTGCCCCTAAAGAGTTGCCGAGGGCTGCTGTGGTGGCTTAGAAGCGCGAGCACTTCAGTGATGGCGTGACTGGGGTAAGGCGACAAATAGCCGATCGTCCCCGGTGCTACTAGAACCACCCAGGCTCCAGCGATAGCAGCGCTAACCAAGGTAAACGCCCATGTGAGTCGAGCGCGCCGACGCGCGTCCAGAGTGCGACGCCTGCGCCACATCGCGCCGAGGCTGAGGCACGCAAGAGCAGCGACCAGTGCGTAGGAACTCAGATGATGGGTGACTACGCACGCGCAGGCCATCACGAGGCCGAGCAGCGCCCATCTCCACCTGGAGCCGTTAGTCTGAGCTGCGGTCTGAGCGCCGACGACACAGACAAGTGCCCATATAAAGAAGACGATTGCGAGAGATTCGTAAGAGAACTGCGAGTTGAAAAACATGAAGGAGGGGTTTGCCGCGTAGATTAGTGCGCCCAAGCCGCCCGCTCGTGCGGACCTAGTAAGACGTTCGATTAGGACGAACACCCCGATTAGCGCTATCACGTGTAGCAGCCATAGAAGCATCTCGCCCACTTGGAATGTGGAGAGCCCGGTTACATTCCGCAGACTGGCGGTGAGCAGCTCCAATCCCGGGAAGTACGTGATAATGTGAATAAGTGCGTTTGGAAGGAATGCGTGACCGGCGTGGAAGACGGCATCGGCTTGTCGCCAGTGGCCCAGTTCATCGTGGTAAAGTGGAGAAGTAGGATCGCGTAGGAACTTCGGGACGAAGGCGAACAATCCGGCGGCGGTAACGAGGGCGAGGCGCTCCGACCTCGCAGCGGATGGGCCAGCCAGGCGCAACATGAGCGGGACGAGTGCGACGAGCTCCCCAAACCAGAAGATCGCGAACTCCAGCTGACCGGGTTTCTGGGTGGCCGCCACGCTGTAGCTAAGGCACAGAAGGCCGGAACCGATGACGAGGCCGAGGGCCGACGATGCAAAACTTGTTCGGAATACGCGGCGTTGCCAGGTCACTTGTTGCCCCTGCGACAACGGTGGGTGAGCGCGGAGAATGGCGTAAACTCATTCTCGTGCGGCGTCGCGTGGCCGACGACGTTTGCATAAAGCTCAAGTGTAGCCGCCACGCTCTCGTTCCACGTCGTAGCGAGGACGCGCCCGTCGCGGGGCATGGCTGCCGCCCGTCGAATGGCGGCCGCCAGAACCTGGGGCGTCGCCCCAAGTGGCACCAGGGAGACCGCCCCGGGCTCAGCCATGGCGGCAACTTCGCGATGGGCCGGAATGTCAGACGCTACCGCGGGAGTTCCGGAAACTAATGCCTCTAGCAGCGTCAACCCGAAGGATTCGCGAGCGGACATTGTCACGAACACGCTCGCAGTTCTATACCAGCGGTACATATCATCCTGAGGCACGCCGGCGATCAGATGCAATCTGTTCGCGACGGCAGTCCGCCGTGCGATTGTCGCTATTCGCTTCCGTTCAGGTCCGTCTCCTACTACAACCAAGTGAAACTCGCGGTTAAGGGATGCGAGCGAACGGACCACCGCGACTCGGTTTTTATACGGTTCGAGGCGCCCCGCGCATAGCACAGTCAATCCGTCCGCGTGAAATGGGATGGCACTCGCTAGGGCTTCGCGATCGATGCCATTTGAGATGATGTGAATTCGGTCGGCGGCGAGTGGAAACTGCCGGCTCAGCACGGCAGCCTCGGAATTGGTGGTGCAGATGATGCGGGCCGATCTACCTACGATGAAGCGACCTATCGGTCGGTAGGGGATGTGGGTGATGCGTCCCGCCAGCGTTGCACCGCCGCCAAGGTAGTGCGGAGTAAAAATCAGCCGGTCGGGCGGGCTAGTGAGCGCAGCTGCGAGCGCTGGAGTCGCGTGGTAACTGTGCGCGTGGACCACGTCGAAGTCGGCTGCGCACTTCGTCAGGTAGTGCCAGAGTGCAGGTGCTTGGGGGTAACGCTCGGCATGGCCGAGAATAGGGAATCGCCGGACTAGGACTCCGGTCACCACCTCGACCTGGGGTAGGCCGCGGTCCGAGTGCTCTTGAGTCAGGACCTCGACAGAATGCCCCGCACGAGCTATGCCGGCCGCAAGCTTGGACACGTGAATCTCAACGCCGCCAACGTGCGGTGCGTAGCGAGCACATACCATGGCCACCCTCATGGCGTTGTGGCTGGCTTGGGGCACTCCTCGCCGGAGACCTCGGCGAAGAGCGAGCAGTACGCTTGGGCGGCGGCAGTCCAGTTAGCCGTCGGCACGAATCGCCGGGCTCGCATTTTATACGCGCTGCGTATCCCTGCCAGCAGTGATACAGGGTCGGAAGGGTCGACAAGCACAGCACCCGGGTAGCTACCCGCTGCCTCGACCAATCCCCCCACCCTCGTGGTCACTACCGGAAGCCCGTAGCCCATCGCGAGATGTAGGGGCCCACTCTGCGAAGAGCGGCGGTAAGGCAATACTACGACGTCCGCATCTCGAAACAGGTTATGAGTCTCGGTGTCGGTGACATAGCGATTGACGAACAGAATTCGGTCCCGGTGGGGGTGCCCCGCTATCTTCCGAGCGGGAAGGTTCCAGCCCTCCCACGTCTCTCCCACCACCGTCAGCCGGTAGTGTGAGATTTCGTTCGGAGGAACCAACGCTAGTGCGTCGAGAAGGACCTCGACCCCCTTGAAGGGTCGGATCACGCCGAAGTATAGAAGATGGCACTCGTCCACCAGCGTGGTCGGCCGTGCCCGGATCGGGAGAGACCGTTCGGCCAAGGCATAAGCGGGGTGGGGTATGACGTGCATTTTGATAGACGGAATGCCGTAGGCGTGGTTCAGCAGGGTCTTGTCGAATTCAGAGTGTACGACGTACCGCGTGGCTAAGTGAAATAGGAGTGGAGCCACAGCCCCGACGTAGCGTGAAACCCATGGATGTCGAACCTCACCGGTGTCCAGAACTTCGTGGAATTCCACGATCACTTGCGCCCCCGAGACGCGTGCGATGGCGGCCAAGATTAGGTACGAGTGAAGCACTGTGCCGCTCCACCACTGAAAAACGACAATCGTTGGACGGCGCCCCCACAGGAACAGTAGGGCGCGAAACAGGCTTGGGACCCAATACCAGTCCACTCCGTCAAAGACGCGGACGGACGGAGGCAGCCGGATGTCGGTCAGCACTTTGCCGACTCTCGTGCGTCCCGGATAGAGGAAAGCAGGCAAAAGCCGACGCATAAGGATCGAAGAGACCTCGCAACGCGAGGAGAGGGCGTTGACGAGGCTAAATGTATAGTAGGTGATACCGCTCAGGAACCGCGGACTCGGTCCCACGACACAGACCCATGGCGGCCGTCGATGATTATGGCTCGTCGGAGTCAAGAGTTCCATGGCGACCACGTTGGATCGGGTTTCAACTTGCCGGGATCTCAAGGAGTTGCGAGCATCTGGGAAGTCGTGCCTCACTGCGCTGCATCGCGCTGGGAGCGTTGGTGACGCCGGCGTCGAAGCAGTCCAAGCACCAAGCTCTTTCGCTGTCGGTGATCCGCAACCGACGTTCGGTCTCCCTGACGACGGCGACTGATCCACCCTTCACTCGGAAAGCGTCTGGCTGTGGGAGGCCGATGCTCGTACGGTTTAGGGACGGTACCTTGCTCTTCCAGGATGCGGAGAAGTCCTCGACCCGCGCGTCGCCATGGTTCAGCGTGAGGGAGTGTCGCTCGTCGGTCCGGAGGAAGCAATGAGCGAATGAGACAGTCGGGAGGGAATTCGGGATGGACACAATATCCACACCAACCTAAGCGGCCGCCGCGATGTGGAATACCCCGATTTCCACCGCGGCCGACGTGCAGAACTGCACGCCAGAGACGCAGAGCCAAGACAGTTTGGGCCTCCCCGAGGGAAGCGATCTGAAACGCGCATCACAGGGCGGTAGACTAGTGTGAACCGCTTGGGGGTACTGCAGACGCGCCAAACGGGAGAAGAAGCGTATACGGTCTGTTGCGCTGCGGTAGGGGACGGATGGAGCGCAGTCCTCTCCGGATAGCCATGAGAACAGCAGGGGCGAAGCCTCAGGGGAAAGGCTAGTTTGTGCCCCTCTACAGGCACTTCTACAAAGAGGGGAGTAGTGTTCGCGGCAATCGTCAGCCGCGCACAGCGCGGGGCGGATTCCGTCTTTCAATCGAACGTGCGTCTCAGTGACCGGTGCGAGGTGGCCACCAGGGGATAAGTGTGCCGTGCTCCTCAGTCGCTGAATTGCCCCCCTTCCCAGTGTTCGACTGCCGAACGTGTGGCTGGCCTCAGAACTGACGGCCGGGTCCCTAGGGATGTCGTGGCCGTGGAAGCGATAGCGTGCTTCGAGCTGTAATGCGCCCCTCCGGCTGAGGTCCTCTTTCCGCAGCGACGGCCGCCAGTGCAGCCCGGCCGCAGGGGCTCGTAGCCCACGAAGCGCCAGTCCTACAGCCCGCCGCATAATTCGGGTCCGTCGCGGTTCCATCGGGCGCCCCTTGAACCCCCTAGCTGACCTCCGCGTGAGCAGTCGCCGCGATGAGTCCGGTGTGCCGAAGTCGAGGGTGCTGAGCAGCGGGACATAGGCACTCGACTTCTTCAGCTGGCCGGCGAACTCGTACGCTGACCACCCTCCTAGTGAGAATCCCGCTAGGGCATTTGGCCTTTCTGGCTGAGCTGGCCGGATGGCCTCCATCATCGGTTCGGCTAGGTCACTGACCGTCGGAGAGAGGTCGAATCGCAGACTAACCTGCTCCGGAAGTGGGGTCATCAAAGGCTGTTCTGCGCGCATAACTCTCGCGAAGTGCGTGTGGGTGACCATCGCCGAGTCGCCCGGATACACGAACAAGATGGTCGAGGCCGATCTCTCCGAGGGCACAGATATCAGCGGCCTTCGACCTGGGTCCTTTTCGTCTCGGCCCTCGATCCGCCCGGCGATTCCGGCGACTGAGACTCCTTCGAAAAAAAACGAGGCCAGGGGTACCTGGCTGGCGAGCTCGGTTGTGACATCGCTCAGTAATTGCTGGGCCGACCGCGAGTGGGCGGCCAACTCGAAGCAGTTGTCAGGAGCCACGACCCAGTCCCGCTTCAGCACATTGGCCAAGAGCTCTGTCAGCAGCATCGCCAGTTTACTCCGTCGCGAGCCGCAGTTGCCTACTCGGCTCTCACTTCTTGGAAGCGTTTCGTGGTCCATATTGCCGTTGGGAGTATGGGGGAGCCCGTCCATCGCTATGAAGGCGGAGGGTACTCTGTAGGTCGGTAGTCTGGTGTTTGGGGGAGCGCGAAGAACAACGGCGGTCGGCACGTTCCCGCTGTGCTGGGCCACCACGGATGCGACCCAAAATGGCTTGCTGTGGGCGTCCTTCCACGGTACGAACAGCCCCTGCCGAACGTCGGGGTGCGCCACTTTCGCTGCTTCCACCTCGCCGGGCTCGATGCGGAGGCCACGAACCTTGATCTGAGAATCCAGCCGTCCGAGGAACTCGATCCGTCCGTCTGGGAGGAAGTGGGCGGGGTCCGCGGTCCGGTAGATGCGGTCGCCGCTGGCACTCAGGTTGGGCCGGAATTGTTCGGCAGGGAGCGCGGGCCGATTGAAGTACTCGCGAGCGCACCCAGCGCCGCCGATGCGAAGCTCGCCAGCGACGATCACCTGGACCGGCAATAGGTGCGGGTTCAGTATGTAGGCCTTGGTCTTGCAGATGGGTGGGCCGATGGTGCTAGGAACGTGGCGCCGGACGCGCTCACACGTTGACGACGCGGTGCCCTCTGTGGGGCCGTACCTGTTCCAGTGGACGGCTGTGCGGTCAAGGAGAATCCTGTCCCGTCCTGAAGTCACACCCTCACCGCCGCACAGCGTCACCGGGCCAGGTCAGCCGACGCGGAGCAGCATCTCCTGGATGGTGGGTGTCGCCTGCATGATCGTGATGCCAGACATGGTGATCAGTCGTCTGCGGCATCCTCGGGCGAGGCCAGCGCCAGCTCCGCCCCCAACCAAGGGTCGGCCCCACGTCACCTACGGTCACATCGAACGAATAGGGCACGACCGCCAAGACGATGCCATCAGGGCCGAGGCTGGTTGGATCGACCAGGGCCGTCATCAGGTTGAACACACCGGCGTGACACCGCGCAACACCCGTGAGGGCTCCGGTGGCATAAAAGAGTTACGGGGGAGGTCGTCAGGGGACGTGGTTGTCATCGGCGCGGCATCACGCAGCGGCCCATCCGTCTGCAGTTGTTGGTCGATACGGATGGCGTTTGCCCCCTCGGCGGGAAGGGTGTCCACCAGCCTGTCCGGCTTGCGCAGGTCAGCCGCCCCTGAGTCGATGTGGGGGAAGCTTATATGGCTGTACGGTAGAGGGGGTCGAACGGCAGCTGGGATGTCCCTGATTTTAGGCTGCTGAGCACCTCCACGACCAGGCCCAGAGAGCGCTCGACACACCTCGCCACGATAGTTCAAGGGTCTGCTCCAGCGTTTAGCAACCGCTGGCCACCGGGTGGGCGTTTCGCTCGAGCTCACCATAGGTTAAGTCGTCATTGGCAAACGCGGCCGCGGCACTGAACGGACTGAGCCTGGCCTGCGCGGTGACCGGCGCGTGGATGCAGGGGCCGGCGACGAAATCGGCCTGGGCGCATACCACTGTAAAAGCTGTTGGTGACGTTCTGCCCCAGTTGGCGAGGCCATTATCGGAAATAGGCCGACGCTCTTCCTCGGCGATCCCTGGTAGCCTCGTGCTCCAGTGTCCAACCATGCGGCGTGGGGTGTCCCCTTCGAAGATATCGCCGTTGTACTCTACACGGACAGGGACGTCCCCCTGTGGCCGTCGGTGGAGCTCGATGTGAAGGTCGACTTTGGAATTCCCTATCATATAGCCGCCCTCGGCCTCCGCGCGGTGCAGTCTCCATGCGGGATCAACTACAGCCCCGGCCGGTTGTAGCACCTCCATCGTCTGAAATATCGGATGTGCACGTGGATCGCGATGGGGGCCGAGTTCGCTAATCAGCTGCGGGAAAGGCACCTCGTGATCAAGTACATCGAGCACTAGCTTTCGGACCTGGCACATCACCTCCATGAATGTGGGTTCGCTATGCATGTCAATTCGGATAAACACGTAGGTCAGGCAGCAGCCCACGATCAACTCGAAGAACGGTCATTGCCGCAGATCCATAACTGTTCGCAAGACGACGTCCGCCGGGCCGGAGTAGAGCTGATGGAGTGCCGCTTAGGCAGCCTCCCCAAGTTGAATGAACATGGTATACGACGCCTCGCGGACCAGCGATCAACCAGATCCTTTGAGGAACGACAGGGTTACACCCCGCCCCGGAAGCGCTAAATGTGGACCAGGGTGGTCGGGGCGTGGATAGAACTCGGGCATCGCGCCGAGCTGATCCCGCCAAAAGTCCAGTGAGCGAGTGAAGACCTGCCCGCGTCTCCGCTGTCCTCTGCCAGGGCACAGAGTGCTCGTACCGAGTTGGGGGGTTGAGTAAGGGTGAAGGAAGACCAGTGGAGTGGGTCTTGTAGACGGCGATCGACTCTGGGAGAACGACACGGGAAAGACTGCCCACGCCGAAGATCAGGTGGTGCATCGCCAGGTCTAAGCGGTGGCAACCTTTGGCGAGGCGCACAAGCAGGGTCCGGAGCAGTGAGCCTTGCTGAAGATCGCAGAGACATTTCGCCGCCTGGGCCGCCGAGTTGGTGACCTCACCTTCCGCCTCTACTCCGGACCGCCTGCTGAGATCCAGCAGCGAGATCTCGTACCTGGAGGGCGGTTGCTGGCCCGCCCGGAGGGTCACCTTCGATCTCCTCGAACGTCGTGCCCCCAGATCTGACGGTGCGGTATCAGTTCGTCGACGGCGGCCCAGAACGCGTAGAGGTCGAGCGGGCTGGGCGTGCGGCTGGTGGCCAAGGCGTTGCACGCCGGATTTCCAGGGGCCAGCTGGCTGAAGTACGACAGCGACCCTAGCGTAAGGTTCTCCCGCCAATGAGCGCCGATCCTCGGAGTGGCGACTGACAGCCGACACTGAACAGATCCGCGCCCCTCTCCTCGGGATGCATCCAAAGATAGGCCTCCAAACGCCCTGCTGATTCGGAATCCAGCCGATCACTATCTGACGTGCCAGCACGCAGACGCCTTTACAATGCCAATCAAACCACTTCAGCCAGCCTCAGTGAGGAGGCACCCGTAAGGTCTCCCGCGGAGCGTAGTCGTTCGTTATCTGGACGTCATCTCACGCGACCTGGTCCATTGCCCGGCGGGTAGCCCGGATGGGCCACGCCGATAGCGACTACCCTAATACCTTGCGAGCCCTCCTCCCAGGCGGGGTTCCGATCTCGGACCCAAGCATTTCGGCATGCTTGGGTGCGGAGATCCCAGGGAGAGCGCATTGACGTAACTCCACAGGCTGGCAAGTTACGTCAGGACCTTTGGGAGTCACCCCCGATGGGTCGCTATTAGGGCAGTCAACTCCTCCACTCTACGATATCAAGTTGTGACAAAAAAGTCAATCACCTTGACAGCTCCGCGACACTTCGTCACAATTTGATACGGGCGGGAGCGGCCGACGGGGGCAGCCAGCGCGGGAACTATGAGAGGTCGTGCCTTCGGCCGGACTACTGCCACAGTCGCCAGCCGAGGGTCGAGTTATACACATGTTCAAAGCGGAACGTCAGGCAGAGGAGAGCGCCGTCTCCGCCTTTCTGGAAGCATTGTTGCCGCGCGCTTTGGTGCGCCCGACGGCTCGCGACCGTGGCCACAAGACAGACGTGTCAACTCCGTCTCTGGGCTGGCCAGCGACCAATTCGCTTTTTTCCCAGTTGAGTGTCGCGCACCCGTGACCGGGTTCTTCTCGCTTGGTTGGAGGTCGCGAGCCCCGTCAGGGGCCGTTGCCGAAGGCCGGGCGACCCCTGCGCGAACCCGGGCGGTCCGGGATCCGCAGACGGCACGGGTCCAACGTACCGAGGTCGCGCGATGTGCTGGACCCTCTGTCGGCACCGTGCAGCTTGTGGGTCGCATCGGAGCCCCACGGGTGAGCGTCGTGATCCCCGCCCTTAACGAAGCTCAGAATCTGCGCCATGTTTTGCCGCGGCTGCCTGGTACGCTTTATGAAGTGATACTCGTGGACGGTGGCTCCTCAGACGACACCGTTGAGGTGACGCGCAGTCTCTGCCCGGGAGCGACGATAGTCACACAGCGAGGGCGCGGGAAAGGCAATGCTCTGTCGGAGGGCTTCGCCGCGGCCCGGGGGGACATCATCGTCATGTTGGACGCGGATGGCTCGGCTGATCCTGGAGAGATCCCTAAGTTCGTAACCGCCCTCCAGAGTGGAACGGACTTCGCTAAAGGCACCCGATTCTCCGACGGCGGAGGCAGCGCCGACATCACGTGGCACCGTCGCCTCGGCCACACTGGCCTGCTGGCTCTGGCGAACTGGCTTTACGGCACCCGTTACACGGACCTCTGTTACGGGCTGAATGCGTTCTGGATCCACTGCCTGCCCCACATGGCTATCGACTGCGACGGGTTTGAGGTAGAGACCCTTATTCATCTCCGCCTTGCCAAGTCGCACCTCTCAGTCCAAGAAGTCGGCAGCTTTGAAGCCCGGCGAATCTTCGGCAGCAGCAATCTGCGAACTGTCCGCGACGGCTTCCGGGTGCTTGGCGTCATCTTGTCCGAGCGTCGAAGCAAGGACAACCGAATCGCCCGAAGAATGCCCGAGGCCCTCCCCAGGGAGCTCAGAGGAGTCTGACCGGACTGTGACCAGGGTCCGGTTCCCAGCTGGGAAGAGAGGAGATTACAAGCATCCAGTAACTCCGGCGGGTAGCAATTCGAACCCCACCTACTCCCCGAACGAAAGTCGCCACTGGGGCGATTGCTACCTCATCGGGCGCTCACACCAAGGGGCCCTCACCTTTGCGAGAAGGTCGAGGTTGGGCAGATCCGGAGAAGCCAGGGAAGCTGGTCCGAAGGTCGCAAAACTGTAACCTCACGCAATACGTCCGCCGGTGCTGGCCCGTGACGTGGGAACTATCCGTGAGTCGTGCGCGCCGGTGGTCGGATACAAGGACGACCGCGCGGCTAGGAAGTGGGGCAGCGGCGACCTTCATACGGCCTCGGAGCCGTCTCAGTGCCCGGTTTCCCAGAACCGCCGACGTCCTCTGGGCTCGGCCGGCTCTGTGTCGCCGCCCAGGTCCAGTGCCGCTGCCGCCATCAGGACGTCGCAGCTGCCGGTCGGTGCAGACGCGCAACTTCACGTGGCAGGAGATGTTCAGCGGGCGGTCGAGATCACTCTCGGCCCGCCCCGGATTGGGAATGAGGGCGGCCAGTGCTGAGCGGAAACCGGAGTCTGCTACCTCGAGGAAGGGCTTCAGCGGCCAACAGACCGACCTGAGCTCTGGATGTGTGGACGGTGGTGCGGATCTTGGGAACTGAATACGTTTGTTCGTGGGGTGAGTTCGCCAGGAGCCCCAACGAAAGCGTCTCTCGTCCCGACGTCTATACTCTCTCCTCGTGAGTTGGATACCTGAATGGAACGCTAGGAAAGGCGACTCTCTCCCTAATCTGCGCAAATCGGCACTATTTTCTTGATCTCAAGCTGAGATCACACCCAGCACGCGGGAGTGGCTCAGTGGTAGAGCGTCTCCTTGCCAAGGAGAAGGTCGCGGGTTCGACCCCCGTCTCCCGCTCCACTGATCTCAGCTAGAGCTGATAAGTGGACAATTGGCGGACACTGAAAACGGGCACCCGCGACCGGGTTCTCACGCGGTTCCGCCGGCCCCGAATGCGTCCAGGAACTTCCTAACCACGGCGACCGCATCGCGGCGCAGTCGGGCGGCGGCCTCGGCATCGTCAGGCAGAGCAAGGAAGGTGGCGTACGAGGCTGGCCCGTCACGGTCGGCGTCAGCGAAGCGCTCACCGAGCAGACGGAGCGCGTCGGCCACCTGCGAGTGTGAGGCGACGGGACTGTTCGCGGTGGCGGTACCGGCTGACTCTGGACCGTCGCCGAAGTTGAGCAGGCAGAACACCAAGTCGTACGCGTCCTTGTTCTAGTGGCGATCCTGGAACGCCAGGGTCTTCAGCACGACGTACGGCAGCAGGCCGCACACCCGTACCGCGATGGTCGACAGCCCACCGTCGTCGAGGCGCTCCGCCACGACCTCGTGCTCGGTGAAGTCGGAGGCTGCGAGCCGTGCGCCGCGCACGTTGAACGCTCCGAAGCCCGAGCCTAGCGACTCGCCATGTGGCTTGAAGATCCGGCCCGCGTCGACTTCGGTGGTCTCGCAGAGGAACTCGACTTGGACGCTGATCCCATCGACCAGACGAGTCCACCGGAAGCTGTTCTCGGCTCTGAAGCCTGAGCGCTTGAGATTGACCTCCAGCGTCCGGTATGTCTCCGGAGTGTCATCGCCGAGAGCAAGCCCGATGACGAGGTCAACGTCCGTTGTCCCGATGTGCGCCGGTACTCCCCCGGGGAGCTGGCCGACGATATAGCGGGGAGCGAGCCCACCGACGAGGAAGATGCGTTCGCGCCACGGGCCGAGATCGCCGAGCAGGGTCACGAGGGCGCGCTCGCAGCGGGCGGTGGTGATGCTGTCGTAGTCCGATGCGTGCTCCCGGCTCAAAATCCGATCACCTCTTGGCGGAGACGGTCCGCCTGCTCTCGACCGCGGCGCGGATCCTGCCTGAGGTCGTAGTACAGCCGCATCGGATTGACCAGCCACGTCCCCTCGTGCTCCCGACGGAAGGCCAGGGGCACGTCACCGGGCGTCTGGCTCAACAGCAGATTGGCGCCGGTGTCGACCACCTCCGCATCGAGGGCTTGGGCGACAGCTTTGGGATTAGTCGCGCTGTCGATCCACACGTCAACCGTGGGGACAGACGTGACGAATGGGGCAAGCGCCATTGCAGCCGCCGCCCGCGTCACGGCGTAGGTGATATCCGCGTTTCCGAGCCTCTCGACGACCGTCGTAATCAACTCCTTAGGCGTCCGCGCCAGCCGGAAGGCCGTGGTCCGCGCGACAGCCCGGTCGACGTTCTCCTCGGCCCACAGGTCCAGAAGTGCGGTAGGGTTGGCGACCCGGCGCACACGCGCGGGTCCGGCGCCCTCGGAGGTGACTAGACCCTCTACCTCCAGCCGGGCGAGGACCCGGTGGGCCAAGCCTTCGGAGACGCCGGCCTCCCGAGCGAGATCGTGGATCTGCCAGACGCGATCGGGCGCGAGCAGTAGCGCCTGGGCGACGAGCCCGGCTTTGGCGCTGAGCCGGATGGCCCCGTGCTGCCGCGGCTTCCTGGCGCGTCGCCGACCCTCGATGTGGAGCAACAGCCCGGGTAGCTCCATGTGGGCGTTGCCGCCGCCGTCCACGATGCCGATGCCGTGACGCTCGAGGATGCCCCGAGCTTCGTCCGTCGCCTGGTCGGTGACGACGAGCAGATACCGGTCGCGCGCCCCCTCGACTTGGCGAACGAGCTGCCAGGCCGTCGCCGCGTTGAGGTACTGCTTCAGCTCAACGTCGACCGGCTGGGCCATCCCGGCGAAACGAACCGTGGCGTCGCTGCGCTTGGTCCGCGGTTCCCGGATGGCCACTTCGATACCATCCACCTCGCGCAGGAGCCGAGCCGCCTCGGACTCTACGGCGCCCTCGATCTTCACGAGTGGGTGGTTCTTCACCATGACAGTGAAGGTACCAGAAAAAGTAAATATGTGCCACCGCTCGTGGGGTGTCGGCTCCGGTCATCTTCACCAGACGCCCTTCTCCACCACGGGCCAAGTACCGGGCGCTCAAGGGTGCCTCGGAGAGCATATAAGTGGACAGCCTATGCTCGCCCTCGTGATCTGGGGCGCACAGCGCTCGAACTCAGATACTTGCCAAGGAGAAGGTCGCGGGTTCGACCCCCGTCTCCCGCTCCACTGGTCCCAGCGAGAGCTGAGATGTAGACACTCGCAGCGTCAGCGAGGGCGTCGGCAAGTGGGGCGAAGCCAGCAAGTCGGGAGGCCACGTGGCGGGTCAGATGGTGCCGCCTAGCGACTTGTCTCGAACGTAGACCTGTCTCTCTCCGGAACCTGCCCCGGGCGAAAATACGGTGCTTACCATTCCCCTGTCGGCAGGAGTAACGATCAGCAACGGCACTCCTAATCGTCATCGTCGCGCGAGGGCCTCCTTCGTCTCCATCTGACTTCGGTAAGCCGGATGAGCCAG
>Ga0307374_10006500_pt1 | contig 18328 bp, 9 predicted proteins | sample OX3MG_FD_202532 | JGI IMG/M metagenome (GOLD analysis project Ga0307374, IMG submission 202532) | Soil microbial communities from Risofladan, Vaasa, Finland - OX-3 | ecosystem: Environmental > Terrestrial > Soil > Coastal area > Acid sulfate soil | place: Finland: Risofladan, Vaasa | collected...
TGCAGCGGCTCGACAATGAGTGGATGATGCGCAGCTCGGAAGTGCCGCTGTTGAAGCGCCGGCCCAGCGACTACATGCGCGAGATGTATTACTCGACGCAGCCGATGGAGATGGTGCACAACCGCGAGGCGCTGGAGCTGACCTTCAAGATGATCAACGCCGAGACGCAGCTCATGTATGCCTCGGACTATCCCCATTGGGATACGGATTTGCCGAGCACGATCTACGACCTGCCGTTCCTCGGCGAGACCGCGAAGCGCAACATTCTCGGCGGCAATGCGCGCCGCGTCTTCAACCTCGATCCGGTGATCGCGGAGGCGAAGCAGCGGCGCTTGGCGGCGCGGGTCGGCTAAGCTCGCGCCCCGTTAATTGCGCGCCATAGCCGCTCGGGCGTCGCCGGCATCGGCACATCGTCGATGCCGAGCACCGACAGCGCATCGACCAGCGCGTTGGCGACCGCCGGGAGCGCGCCGACGCTGCCGGCCTCGCCCGCGCCCTTGACGCCCAGCGGATTGGTCTTGGTTGGCACCGGATGGGTGCCGATGTCGATCGCCGAGAGATCGCTCGCGCGCGGCATCGCGTAATCCATGAACGAGCCGGTGAGAAGCTGGCCCGATGCCGGATCGAACCGGATATCCTCCATCAGTATCTGGCCGATCCCTTGCACGATGCCGCCGCTGACCTGGCCTTCGAGCAGCAGCGGGTTCATCACCGTGCCGACATCATCGACGACGCTGTAGCGCATGATGTCGACGTGCCCGGTTTCCTCGTCGATCTCGAGCTCGCAGACGTGGCAGCCATTGGGAAAGTTCTCGACCGTGGCGGTGTACATCGCGCTGGCGACGAGGCCGGGCTCCAGCCCCTCCGGCAGACTGCGCGGATTGAGCGATTCCTTGGCGATCTCGCCGATTGTCAGCGTGCGGTTCGAGCGCGTTGACGAGAACACGCCCTCGGCGAAATTGATGTCCACCGCCTCGACGCCGAGCACGCGTGCCGCGATCGCCTTGCCCTTGGCGACGATCTTGTCGCTCGCCGCGAGCACAGCCGAGCCGCCCAAGGTCGCCGAGCGCGAGCCGCCGGTGCCCTGGCCGATCGCGACCTTGTCGGTGTCGCCTTGCACGTAATGCACCTGATCGGGCTTGAGGCCGAGCCGGTCGCAGAGAATCTGCTTGAAGATCGTCTCGTGGCCCTGGCCCTGCGTAACGGAGCCCGAGAGCAGGGTCGCTGTGCCGCTGCTGTCGAAGCGCACCTCGGCCGCCTCGAAGCCGGGCGCCGCGGCGCGCTCGATCGTGTTGGAGAGGCCGATCCCGCGCAGCTTGCCGCGACGGCGTGCCTCGGTTCGTCGTGCCGGAAAGCCGGCGATATCGGCGAGGCGCTGCGCTTCCGACAAGGTCTTGGCGAATTCGCCGCAATCATAGGTGAAGGTGAGGCCGGATTTGAACGGCATCGCCTCGGGCGGAATGACGTTGCGCCGGCGCAACTCGACTGGATCGATGCCGAGCTCCTTGGCGGCGCAATCGACAATGCGCTCGATGACATAAGCGGCCTCCGGCCGGCCGTTGCCGCGATAGGGGCGGACCGGGTTGGTGTGGGTGAATACTGCGGTGACGTCGGCGTGAATCGCCGGCGTGCGATAAACGCCCGCGAGCGTGCCGAGATTGCCGACGAAGACGTTCGAATTCATCTGTAGATAGGCGCCGAGATTCGCGATCGTCTTGACCCGAAGGCCGAGAAACTGGCCGTTCTTGTCGAGCGCCAGCTCGGCGTCCGTGACGTTGTCGCGCGCCTGCGCGTCGCTCAAGAACGCTTCCGACCGCGTGCTGGTCCATTTGACCGGGCGGCCGATGAGCTTCGAGCCGAGCAGAACCAGCGCGACCTCGTTATAGACCGCCGATTTCATCCCGAAGCTGCCGCCGATGTCGCCGGCGACGACGCGGATTTTGCTCTCGGGCACCTTCAGCACGTAATTCGCCAGCTCGGCGCGATAGGGGTGCGTCCGCTGCAACGTCGTGTAGATGGTGTAGCGATCCTCGGCGGCGTTGTAATCGCCGAGCGCGCCGCGCGGCTCCATCGTCGCCGCCGTCACGCGATTGATGACGAAGCGGCGCTGCACGATCCGGTCGGCGCGTGCGAAGGCTTCGTCGGTCGCCGCTTTGTTGCCCTCGAGATGGACGAAGCAGATGTTGTTCGGGCAATCGTCCCATACTGTGACCGCGCCGGGCTTGACCGCGTCCTCGCCGGCAACGACCGACGGCAACGGCTCGTAATCGACCGCGATCAACTCAGCCGCGTCGGCTGCCTGATGCGCGGTCTCGGCGACGACGAAGGCGACGTAATCGCCGACCCAGCGCACGCGATCCTTCACCAGCGCCGGGAAGCGCGGCTTGTAGGATGGCGTGCCGCCACGCCGCTTCATGCCGGTCGGGACCGGCAGGTCGCCCCAGCCGGACGCTTCCCAATCGGCACCCGTCAGCACGGCGAGCACGCCGGTCGCCGCTTTCGCCGCCTTCGTGTCGATTGCGCGAATCATCGCATGCGCGTGCGGCGAGCGCAGGACATAGCCATAAGCCATGCGCGGCAAGACCATGTCGTCGACATAGCGCCCGCCGCCGCGCAGCAGCCGCGGATCCTCGAAGCGCGAGACCGGCTGGCCGAGTGCGAATTCTCCCATCGCTTTCCCCTTGTCCTGCGGCGTCAGTCGCCGATGATATGAAGCACGATTTCGCGCTCTTGCGCGATGCGCCGGTGCTCGAAGAGATAGATGCCTTGCCAGGTGCCGAGCACCGGCTTGCCGCCGGCGATCGGAATCGAAAGTTGCGTTTGCGTCAGCGCCGCGCGCAGATGCGCGGGCATGTCGTCGGGGCCTTCGGTGGCGTGGCGATAGCGCGCCGGGTCTTCCGGTGCAATCCGCTCGAAGAAAGCCTCGAGATCGGCGCGAACGTCGGGATCGGCATTTTCCTGGATCACGAGCGACGCCGAGGTATGCCGGCAGAATAGCGTCAGCAAGCCGGCTGCGATCCGCTGCGCGCCGGCCCAGTCGGTCACCGGCGCGGTGACCTCGACGAGGCCGCGGCCGCGTGTCGCGACGCGAAGATGATGGAGCGCTTGGCGCATGGCCGCGATTATAGCGCGGATCGGGGGAGCGCGATCCGGGAACCCCGATGCCGCTAGCGTCGTTAATTTTCTATCTCGGATCGTATCGGGCGGCGTCGTCTCCGCTTGCTTAGGCGGACGCGGTCGCCGCTCATTTTCCGGCGCTATGCCGGGCAAAGGAGGCCAGCCATGCGCAATCTCGCGAGCGCGCTCATGATCGTCGTCGGCGCCGGAATCCTGTCGCTTCCGACCGTTCGGGCGCAGGATGAGAGCGACCGTCCCGTCACGCCGCAAACTCAGCCGCAGCAGCATCAGGAGGCGACACCGTCGCCGGGCGATACGACGACTCGCCGCGACCAGGCCGCCCAAGCGCCGCTTTCTTCCCCGGTGGTGCGGCCGCCCGCCACCGGCGACCGCAATGTCATCGTTCCGCCGGCGACGGGCGATGCGAAAACCCCGGTGATTCCGCCGCCTGGAACGCCCGGCAGCAACGGGAACGTCCACCCGAATTGACCGGACGGGGAAAACGCATCACCGCGCTTTCGGACGCGACCGATCCGCCTTAAGAAATGTGCGAGGGCTCCGCGCCCGGCAGCGTAGGCGCGGGGTCCGCGCCCCCGCCCGCTCATTTATCTGCCGATCGAACAAAGATAGGGAAGGGGGGCGGATGGGCGAGGCCGATTGGTGGCGGGGCGCGGTCGTCTACGAGGTCTATCTCCAAAGCTTTAGCGACAGCAACGACGACGGCATCGGCGATCTGCCGGGGCTGCTGTTGCGGCTCGATTACATCGCCGCGCTCGGCGTCGACGCGATCTGGATCACGCCGTTCTATCGCTCGCCGATGGCCGATTCCGGCTACGACGTCGCCGATTATCGCGCGGTCGATCCGCGCTACGGCACGCTCGCCGATTTCGATGCGGTGGTCGCGCGCGCCAAGGCGCTCGATCTCAAAGTGGTGATCGATCAGGTCTGGAGCCACACCGCCGACGCGCATGCGTGGTTCGAGGAGAGCCGCTCGAGCCGCGACAACGACAAGGCCGATTGGTATGTCTGGGCCGACCCGCGGCCCGATGGCGGCCCGCCCAACAATTGGCTCTCGGCGTTCGGCGGTCCCGCGTGGAAATGGGAGCCGGCGCGGCGGCAATATTATCTGCATCATTTTCTGCCGAGCCAGCCCAAGCTCGATCTCACCCACGAGCGCGTGCTCGCGGCGCATTTCGCCAACGCCGAATTCTGGCTCGCGCGCGGCGTCGAGGGTTTTCGCTTCGATGCGGTCGATTTCATGCTGCATGACGACGCGCTGCGCGACAATCCGCCCAATCCCGCGGCGGCGGCGGCGCACGCCTGGAATCCGTTCCGGCTGCAGCGCCATATCCACGACATGTGCCAGCCGACCAGCCAGGCGTTGATGAGCCGCATCCGCGCGTTCATCAATCGCTTTCCCGGCGCCGTCACCATCGGCGAAATGTCGAGCGAGGTCGGCGCGCTCGGCCGGATCGCGAATCTGACCGGCAATACCAAGCTGCATATGGCCTATACGCTCGGCGTCATGAAATCGGCTTTCGGTCCGGCCATGATTCGCGAAGCGATTTCGGAAGCCGCCGTCCTCAACCGCACCGGCTGGCTGTGCTGGGCGTTCAACAATCACGATGTCGATCGCGTCGCGACGCGGTGGAACCCGACCGGCAAGGAAGCGGCGCGGTTCGCGCGGCTCGTGCTTGCGCTGCTCGCCTGCCTGCCGGGCAGCGTCTGCCTCTACCAGGGCGAGGAGCTCGGCTTGCCGAACGCGCAGTTGCCGGTCGAGGCGATCCGCGATCCGTTCGGGCTGACGTTCTTTCCCGCTTATCTCGGGCGCGACGGCGCGCGAACGCCCATGCCCTGGCTCGCCGCGACGCCGCAAGCGGGTTGCTCGCGCGCGGTGCCGAGCTGGCTGCCGGTGCCCGATGGTCATCGCAGGCTGGCCGTCGATCGCCAGGAGCAGGACGCGGAGTCGGTGCTCGCCTGCTATCGCCGGATGTTGCGCTGGCGCAAGCAGCATCCGGCGCTGCGGCGCGGCGAGCTCGAGCTGATCGCGCTGCCCGATCCGTTTGTCGCGTGGCGGCGCCGTCACGGGCGGGATTGCGTGACCGCGTTTTTCAACATCTCCGATCGGCCCGCGAGCCTGCGCGCGCATGATTTCGCGAGCTTCGAGCCGGCGCTCGAGCTGGGCTTCGTCACGGCGCCGGTCGAAGGCGCCTTGCATCTGCCGCCCTACGGCGTGTCACTCGGCACGGAGAACCGCGACCGGAAGCGCCGCTAGCGCCATCGGGGCCTCGATCCCTTGCGCGCTGCCGGCGATGCGTGCGCCGCTGAACTGGTCGATCCAGGCACCGTCGCCTGTGCCGCGGATCGTGGTGGCGCCGAAACACTCGCCACCCGGCCAAAATGTGCCGAGATCGCCGCGGACGGTATCGGCAAGCAGCCGCGAGACGATAACCAGGATCGCCGCGTCGCCGGTGCGGCGCTGGAAGGCGATGAGCTGGTTCTGCGCCGGCCCTTCGATCGTCAAACTCTCGTAGCTGCCGCTGCGGAAGAGGTTCGGCAGCCGGTTGCGCAGCGCCAATAAGCGCTCGGTCAGCCACAATTTTAGCCAGCCATCGCGCCAGCGCGCCACGGCGCTCGCGAAATCGAGCCGCGTCAGCGCTTCGCGTCGCGCGCGATAATCGACCGGCCGCCGGTTGTCGGGATCGACGAGGCTCAGATCCCAGAACTCGCAGCCCTGATAGAAATCGGGCACGCCGGGCAGGGTCGATTTGAGCACGAGCTGCGACAGCGAATTGAACGCGCCGAGGCGCAAGATCGGCGGCACGAACCGCGTGAGGCTCTCGGTGAACGGATTGTGCGGCGGCTCGAAAATCCGCTCGATGAAATTCTCGAACGCGGTCTCATAGGCCGGGTCGGGCGCCGTCCACGAGGTGGACAGCTTGGCTTCGCGCGCAGCCTTGATCGCATAGGCTTTCAGCCGCGCGACATAGCCGTCGCGTCGCGCGGCCGAGCGCAGGAGGCTGCCCGGCTGCATCGGCCAAGTCCCGACGATGCTTTGGTAGAGCAGATATTCGTCGTTGGCGCTGGGAGCGGGGCGGCCCGCGCTGTCGTCGCGGTGTGGTCGATTGTAGGTCTGCCAGCGCGCCACGCGCCGCGTCCATTCGTCTGGCATTTCGCTCAAGACATCGAGCCGGACGCGCATATCTTCGCCGCGCTTGGTGTCGTGGGTGGCCGAGGCCAGCATGCCAAGCGGCCACGCCGCCGCGCGCTCCGCCATACGCGCATGAAACGCCGCAGGCGACGTCGTCGGGCGATAGGGCGTGGCGCCGACCTCGTTGGCCGAAGCCAAGGGGATATGGCGATAGAAAAACGTGTCCTCGACCGCCTTGGCGGCGATCGCGCCGGTGTATTGCTGGAAGCGCGCGACGAAGCGCAGGATGGCGGCGCGCTTGTCGCGGTAATGCCCGGGATTGCGCTCGCGAATATCGAGGGTCAGCAGCGCGGCGATGAAATCGAGGATTTCGCCGTCGGCTCCGTCCCAGCGTCGCTGCGCCTTGGCGACGGCGCTTGCAATCTCGCGCCGGTCTTCAGCGGTGATGCCGCGCTCGGTGACATAGGTGCGATAAACGCCAAACGCCGCGACGATCTCGGTCAGCGCGTCGCGCAGGCGCTTGTGCGTAAAGTCGCGCGTGACCCAATCGGCCTCGGCGATCTCGAGCAGCCAGCTAACGAGATAGGTCATCTCGCTGGCGAGACTGCGGTCGATGACCCGAAGGCGGCAGCGATAGATCTCTTCCTCGATATCGCTCGAATGCCCGGTGAGTCGGCTCCATTGCCACTGCAGCTTGGCGAGGCCGGCCGGATCGATGAACAGTCCGTTGACCAGCGCCAGATAGTCGTATCCGGTGGTGCCGGCAACCGGCCAGCTTTGCGGCAGGGTTTCCGCGCCGGTCAGAATTTTCTCGACCAGGATGTAGGGCCGCAGCCGTTTGCCCGCGGCATCGCGCGGCACGATCGCGGCGGCGAACGCATTGAGCCGTCGGCAGTAGCGCTGCGGATCGGCGAGCCCGTCGACATGATCGATCCGCAGGCCTTGCAGCACGCCCTCGGCGAGCAGCCGGCCGATGAACTCATGCGTGTCGCGGAAAACCACGATCCGCTCCATGCGCATGCCCACCAAGCCTTCGATGTCGAAGAAGCGGCGGTAGTTCACCTCGTCCGACGCCGTCCGCCAATGCGCCAGGCGAAAGGACTGGCGTTGCAACAGCTCGTGCAGCCGCGTCCAGCTTGCCGCGTTGCCCGGGCGGCCGTGCCAGGCCGCGACGGCGTCGTCGATCGCCTGTGCCGTTGCCGGATCGCGCGCGGCCTCGACCAGCGCCTCCTTTGCTGCCGCTGCCGCCTGGCGCAGATCGCTCGGCGCGGCCTCGGCGAGAAAGCCCTCGCGAAGCAGGTCGAGCGCGCGGACCAGCGCCGGCGATTTCGCGAGCGTGCCGAGGACGGTCGGATAATCGCGCGGGCTCACCGGCAGCCGATGATCGGCGTACCATAGATCGAAGCAACCCGCGACCGGCTCGAAGCGCAGAGCGATCTCGCCGTCGCCGAGCGTGGCGCCGTAGCTCTTGCCGAGGATCGGCAGCAGCAGCTTGCCGACCAGCTCGCGCCGCGGCGCCGACCAGTCGATATCGAAATAGCGGCTGTAGAGCGATTGCTGCCCCCATTCGAGGACGTCGAGCCACCACGCATTGTCGGCGTGGCCGATGCCCATATGATTGGGCACGAAATCGAGAATGAGCCCCAGCCCGTGCTCGCCGAGGTTGGCGCAGAACCGCGCGAAGCTGGGCTCGTCGCCGAGCTCGGGATTGATGCGGGTGTAATCGACGATGTCGTAGCCATGCGTGCTGCCGGCGCGCGCCTTGAGAAAGGGCGAGCAATAGACGTGGCTGGTCCCGAGGCGCGCGAGATAGGGCAGGATCGCCGTCGCCTGCGCGAAGGTGAACTCGCGATGAAGCTGCAAGCGATAGGTCGCCAGCGGCGCGTCGAAAGGCGAGCGCTGGCTCATGGGCGCTCGCCGCGCGGCCGCTCCTTGCGGATCGCGCCGAGGATCGCGTCGGTGGCGGGCGCGGCGAAGATCGTCTCGAGGTCGCGCGACAATTTGCGCCGCCAATTCGGGTGGCCGTCGCCGGTGCCCGGCATATTGGCCTGCTCGTGCTCCATCGCCAGGTCTTCCATCTGCACGAGGAAGAGCGCGCACGGCGTCCGCGCCAGAAAGCCGTGACACCCGGCGAGGATGCCGGCGACATCGTCGCCGATCGCAAAGCCGGCGGCGTTGACCGCCGCGCGCAAGCGTTGCCGCTCGAGCGCGCGCTCGTCCTGCGCCTGCCGATGGCTCGCGTCGTCGGGATAGAATCCCAGCCGCGCGCGTGCCTCGATGTCGGTGCCCTCGATGAAGCCGAGCAGCGGCGGCAGATCGTGGGTCGCGACCGACACCAGCGCGTTGCGCGGATATTCCTCGGGCGCCAGGAAACGGTCGCCGTCGCGGGCGAAGATAAGCAGCCGGCAGGAAAGGATGTTGTGCGTGGCGAGCAGCGCCGGAAAATCCTCCGGCACCGTGCCGAGGTCCTCGCCGATGACGAGGCAGCGCTCCGCGTCGCTTTCCTCCGCGATCATGTTGCAGAGGCCGGACGCGGGCAGGCGTAAATAGACGCCGTCCCCCGGCTGTGCGCCCGCAGCGACGAGGTAGAGGCGATAGAATCCGAGCACATGATCGATGCGGAGCGCCGCCGCGTGCCGCATCAACGCGCGCAGGATGCGACGGAAGACTTGATACGACGAGCGCCGCAGCGCGTAAGGATCGAAAACCGCCAGGCCCCAATCCTGGCCCGCCGGGTTCCAGAGATCGGGCGGGGCGCCGATGTGAAAGCCGGGAACGATATTCGTCTGCTCGCTCCAGCCCTCGGTGCTCTCCGGTCCGGCGCCGACCGCGATATCGAGATAGAGACCGATCGACATGCCGGCGTCACGCGCGGCGACCGCGCAGGCGGCGAGCTGCGCATCTGCTTCCCATTGCAGGAATTCGTGATAGGCAACGGCGAGCGGATCGGCGGCGGCGAAACCTTGCGCGGCCGCGCCGGCGGGATCGCAGTATGGCTCGGGCCAGGTCTTCCAGTTGTCGCCGAATCCCGCGCGGCGCGAGAGCGCCTGGTAGATCGCGAAACGCCGTAGCGCCTCGCCGCGCTCCTTGGCGAAGCGCGCAAAGCCGGTGACCAGAGGATGACGCGGCTGGCGCGCGCATAGCGCCGCGAAATCGGCGAAGATCAGGCGGAAGGCTTCGTCCTTGATGCGCGCGACCTCGACGTAATCGACCAGGGGCGTCTCGCGTAGCGCTGCAAGCCGGGCTTGGAATTCGACTGTGCCCACGCGATGCCGCGCCGCGGGCGAGGTCGCGTAGCTCGGCATCGCTTCGGGATCGAGATAGAGCACGTTGAGGAATTCGCGGCTCGATGGCGAATAGGGGCTGAAGCGCCGCGGCTCGGCGGCGTAAAGCGCATGCAGCGGATTGACGCCGACGAAATCGGCGCCTTGCTGCGCCGCGAGCTGCGCCAACGCCTTGAGATCGGTGAAATCGCCGATCCCCCAATTGCGCGGCGAGCGAATGCCGTAAAGCTGCGCCGCGATGCCCCACCGCCGCTCATGCCGCGCCATCCAATCGGGCTCGAAGCAGCGGTGAATTTCGGCGGTTTCCGGCTGCTGCCGGTCGTCGCTCGCGACATGTTGCATCGCATGCTCGAGGCGCTCGACCGTCCAGCCAGGTGCCTCGCGTTGATGGCCCCAGGCGTCGCGATAGCTCCGCTCGATCCGGATATCGTCGCGCGCGGTCATCGCTCGGCCCGCGCATCGATCGCCCACAGCACGGCCCAGGGCGGCAGCGATGGATCTTCCGGCGGCGTGCCCCAAAGCATCCGGCCGCGCGGCGTCGCGACCAGGGCGCGCGCGTCGCGCGACAGATTGGCGACGAGCGTCAGCCGGCTACCGTCGGGCAGATCCCACCGCACCGTAAGGACGGAATTGCCGACCTCGTAGCCCGCGGCGAAGCTATGCGTGCCAGTCAGGCGCGGGACGATCTCGCGTCGGCGCAGATCGAGCAAATCGCGATAGAGCGCGGCAATCTCCGCATCCGGATTTGCGACGGCGGGGGCGATATTGCTGCGCGCGAAAGTCTCGGGGGATAGCGGATCGGGAATGCGCGCGCGCGCCTCGGGCGAGGCAAACGCGGGAAAGCGCGCGAATTCCCGCCGTCGCCCGTCGCGCACGGCGTCAGCCAGCTCGCCCGCGAAATCGCAGAAGAAAAAGAATGGCGTGGTCGCGCCGACTTCCTCGCCCATGAATAAGAGAGGCGGCGACGGCGCGAGAAGCTGGATGGCAATCCCGGCGGCCAGCGTCGCGCGCGGCGCGAGCGTCCTCAGCCGCTCGCCGAACGCGCGGTTGCCGATTTGGTCGTGGTTCTGGAGAAAATTGACGAAGGCCAGCGGCGGCAGATGCGCGCTCGGCTCGCCGCGAGTCGCGTCGCGATAGGGCGAGCGCTCGCCCTGATAGGCGAAGCCTTGCGCCAGGCATCGGCCGACGCTTTCGATCGGCGCGGCCGCGTAATCGGCGTAATAGCCGTCGCTCTCGCCGGTGAGAATCACATGCAAGGCGTGATGAAAATCATCGTTCCATTGCGCATCATAGAAGCGCGGCGTTCCATCTGCTTTACGCTCGAGATAGCACGCCTGGTTCTTGTCGTTTTCGAGCATCAGATGGATATGGCGGCCGCGACAGGCCGCGCGCACCGCTTGCGCGAGCTCTTCCAGAAAATGCGGGCGGCTCGCGTCCTCGATCGCGTGGACGGCATCGAACCGAAGTCCGTCGGCGCGATAGTCGGTCAGCCAGTAAAGCGCGTTCTCGATGAAGAACTGTCGCGCGATGCCGCCGAAATCGATCGCTTGGCCCCAGTCGGTCTCGCTCTTGGCAAAGAACGAAGACGCATAGAGCGGCAGGCTGTTCCCTTCCGGGCCGAAATGGTTGTAGACGACGTCGATGAAGACCATGAGGCCGAGGCGGTGCGCTGCGCAGATCAGCGCCTTCAGGTCCTCCGGCCGGCCATAGCTCGCATCGGGGGCGAAGGGCAGCACGCCGTCATAGCCCCAATTGCGCGCGCCGACGAAATCGGCGAGCGGCATCAGCTCGATCGCGGTGATGCCGAGCGCGCGCAAGCGCTCGAGCTCGCCGATCGCGGCGCGATAAGTGCCGTCGCGGGTAAAGGTGCCGAGGTGAAGCTCGTAAATCACAGCTTCGCGCCACGGTCGGCCGCGCCAATCTTCATCGCTCCACGCGAATGCATCTGCCGCGACGATCTCGCTCGGTCCGGCGGCGTCGCGCGGCTGAAAGCGCGATGCCGGATCGGGAACCGCCTGCTTGCCGTCGATGACGAAACGATAGGTCATGCCGGCTTGCGCTTGGGCGAGCGCAAGCTCGAACCAGCCATTGCCGTCGCCGCGCATCGGCCAGTCGCGATCGTCGCCGTCGAGCCGCACGGCGACGTGGCGCGCTTGGGCGGCAAACAGCCTGAAGAGCGCACCGTCTTTGCGCAGCGTGACGCCGAAACTCATGCGACGCACGCCCGCCATCACGCCTATCCCGATGCCGGTCCCGGCGTGCCGAGCAGCATCGCCAACGCCCGTGCCGGCACGTCGAGTGCTTCGCCGGGGGTCCGCGTGCCGGTGCCGGTGCCGTTCGCCTCCGCCGTGTTGATCTCGATCCGCCACACGGCGATGCCCGCGACCGACGGTATGGTCGCGGTCAGCGGCTCGAAATGGGCGTTGAGCAGGATCAGCGTCGGCGTGGCGCCGTCGACTGCCACGGCGAGAAAGCGTGCATCGGGAAAATGCCAGTCGTCCTCGGTCATCTCCTGGCCGTCGGCGCGAAACCACGCGATGTCCTTGCGTCCGCTCGGGCTGCAAACCGTCCCGGCGAGGAAGTGCTCGTGCGATAAGCCGCAATCGCGGCGCAATGCGATTAGGCGCGCGACGAAGTCGGTCAGGTCCTGTCCCTGGTTGTTTCTGCCCGACCAATCGATCCAGCCGGTCTCATTGTCCTGGCAATAGGCGTTGTTGTTGCCGCCTTGGCCGTTCGCGATCTCGTCGCCGGCCAGGATCATCGGCACGCCTTGCGAAAGAAGAAGGGTGGCGAGCAGGTTGCGGCGCTGCTGCTGACGCAGCCGGATCACGGCCTCGTCGTCGGTCGGTCCTTCGACGCCGCAATTCCACGCGGCATTGTCGTTGGTGCCGTCCTTGTTGTCCTCGCCATTGGCCTCGTTGTGCTTATCGTTGTAGCTGACGAGGTCCTGCAGCGTGAAGCCGTCATGGGCGGTGATGTAGTTGACGCTCGCGCTCGGGCGCCGCTGGTCGTGGCGATAGATATCGGCCGAGGCGGCAAAGCGCCCAGCCACCTCGCCGATGATGCCGCCGTCGCCGCGCCAATAGCGCCGCATCGTGTCGCGATAGCGATCGTTCCATTCCGACCAGCCGGGTGGAAATCCGCCGACGCGGTAGCCGCCCTCGCCGACATCCCAGGGCTCGGCGATCAGCTTCACCTGGGCGAGAACGGGATCCTGCGCGAGGACGTCGAGAAACGGCGCATTGCTGTCGAAGCCCGCCGGTCCGCGCGCCAGGGTCGAGGCGAGGTCGAAGCGGAAGCCGTCGACATGCACGATTTCGGCCCAGTAGCGCAGCGAGTCGACGACCATTTGCAAGACGCGCGGATGGGTGAGGCGCAGCGAATTGCCGCAGCCGGTGAAATCCATGCAATGGCGCGCGCTTTCGGGACTCTGCCAGTAATAGGAGGCGTTGTCGATGCCGCGAAAGCACAGCGTCGGCCCCAACTCGTTGCCCTCGGCCGTATGGTTGTAGACCACGTCGAGAATGACCTCGATGCCGACCGCGTGTAAGGCGGCGACGGTGTGCTTGAGCTCGGCGTGGCTGCTGGCGCCGACGTGGCGCGGATCGGGCGCGAAAAAGCCGATCGAATTGTAGCCCCAATAATTGCGCAGGTTCCGCTCGACCAGGTGGCGGTCGTCGACCCAGGCGTGAACCGGCAGGAACTCGACCGCGGTCACGCCCAACCGGCGCAAATGGTCGATCGCCGCGGGCTCGCGCAGCGCTGCGAACGAGCCGCGCAGGTGATCGGGAATCTCGGGATGCATGCGGGTGAAGCCGCCGACATGCATCTCGTAGATCACGGTATCGCGCAGCGGATGCCGCAGCGGCCGATCGTCGCCCCAGGAAAAGCTTTCGTCGACGAGACGGCATTTCGGCATCACCCGCGCGTTGTCGCGGCGATCGATCGCAAGATCGCCGCGCGGACTGCCGATGCGATAGCCGAAATGGAGGTCGCCGATGTGAAACGGGCCGTCGAGCTCGCGCGCGTAAGGATCGATCAGCAATTTTTGCGGATTGAAGCGGTGGCCTTCCTGCGGCGCATAGGGCCCATGCACGCGGTAGCCGTAGAGCAGCCCGGGATAGGCGCCCGGCAGATAGCCGTGCCAGATGCCTTCGGTGTTTTCGGGCAGCGCGATGCGCTCCAGCTCGCGTCTCCCGTGCTCGTCGAAGAGGCAAAGCTCGACCTTCTCGGCATGCGCGGAGAACAGCGCGAAATTCGCGCCGCGCGCGTCGGCTTGAGGGCCGATCGGGTAGGGACGGCCCGTGCGCATTCTTGACGTCATCGCAAGCTCATCCGTCGACCGGCGCGAGGTAGATCGCGCCCAGGGGTGGGAGGGAGAGAGGCAGCGAGTACCCGCGGCCGTGCCAGCTCAACGCTTGCGGCACAAGCGTGCCCGGATTGCCGATGCCGCTGCCGCCATAGCTCCGGTCGTCGGAATTGAAGATTTCGCGATAAGGTCCCGCCGACGGCATGCCGATGCGGTAATCGGTGCGCACGACCGGGGTGAAATTGACGATCACCACCACATGGTCGCCGCTTCGGCGGCCGCAGCGCTGGAACGACACGATGCTCGAGCTGCGGTCGGACGCGTCGATCCATTGGAAGCCGGCATGCTCGTGATCGAGCTCGTAGAGCGCCGGGGTCTGGCGCACCAGGTGGTTGAGATCGCGCACCAGGCTCATCACGCCTTGATGGAGCTCGTCGCTGAGGAGATGCCAATCGAGGCTGCGATCGTGATTCCATTCGCGCTCCTGCGCGAATTCGTCGCCCATGAAAAGCAGCTTCTTGCCGGGATGGCCGTACATGAACGCGTAATAGGCGCGCAGATTGGCGAAGCGCTGCCAACGATCGCCCGGCATGCGGCCGAGGATCGAGCGCTTGCCGTGGACCACCTCGTCGTGGCTCAAGGGCAGGATGAAATTCTCGGTGAAGGCGTAGAGCAGCCCGAAAGTCAGCTTCTCGTGATGGAACGAGCGGTTGATCGGGTCTTGCGACATGTAGCTGAGCGTGTCGTGCATCCAGCCCATGTTCCATTTGAAGCCGAAGCCGAGTCCGCCCTCGAAGGTCGGCCGCGACACCATCGGCCATGCGGTCGATTCCTCGGCCACGGTCATGATGCCGGCGAAGCGCCCATAGCAGTTTTCGTTGAGGCGCTTGAGGAAGGCGACGGCTTCGAGATTCTCGTTGCCGCCGAAGCGGTTCGGGACCCACTCGCCCGGCTTGCGGCTGTAGTCGAGATAGAGCATCGACGCGACGGCATCGACCCGCAGCCCGTCGATGTGAAAGCGCTCGAACCAGAACAGCGCGCTGCTGAGCAGAAACTCGGCGACCTCCGCGCGGCTGTAATTATAGATCAGCGTGTTCCAATCCTTGTGCAATCCCTGGCGCGGATCGGCATGTTCGTAAAGCTTGGTGCCGTCGAATCCGGCGAGCCCGTGCGGATCGTTGGGGAAATGTCCCGGCACCCAATCGAGGATGACGCCGATATCGGCGCGATGGCAGGCTTCGACGAAGAATTGGAAGTCGCTCGCCGAGCCGAACCGGCTGGTGGGCGCGAACAGCGCGGTCGGCTGGTAGCCCCACGAGCCGTCGAACGGAAATTCGGCGATCGGCATCAGCTCGAGATGGGTGAAGCCCATATCCCGGGCGTAGGGCACCAGCGTCTCGGCGAGCTCGCGATAGGTCAGCCAGCGATCGCCATCTTCCGGTCGTCGCCGCCACGAGCCGAGATGAACTTCGTAGATGTTCATGGGCCGCGAATATTGCTCGCGCCGCGGCCGCTCTTCGATCCAGGTCCCATCCTGCCATTCGTGCTGCTCGGTCCGGCAGATGATCGAGGCCGTGTTGGGAGGCCGCTCGGCGCCGAAAGCGTAAGGATCGGCCTTCAGCAGCGGCACGGTGCCGTCGCGCGGCTTGATCTCATATTTGTAGCGCTCGCCTTCCTTCAATCCGGGAATGAATACTTCCCAGATGCCGGCGCCGGCGTGGAAGCGCATGGGATGGCGCCTGCCATCCCATTGGTTGAAATCGCCGACCACGCTGACCCGCTTGGCGTTGGGCGCCCAGACCGCAAAGGCGACGCCGTCGATCTGGTCGAGGGCGACGACATGCGCGCCGAGCCGGTCGAAAGCGGCAAGATGCGTGCCTTCGCGCAACAGGTAGATGTCGGTCTCGCCGAGCCAGGGGCCGAATTGATACGGATCGACGACATCTTCCTCGCCGCCGGCGCGCGTTACGCGCAGCCGATAGGGACGGCTCGGGTCCTTGGCAATGGTGATTTCGAACAGGCCGCGATGGTCGCAGGATTGGGCGGCGATCGTCTTGCCGGAATCGTCGATCAGCGCGACGCGGCTCGCCTCGGGCTGGTAGCTGCGCACCACCACGCGCCCGTCGCCCAGCGGATGCGGCCCGAGAAAGGCGAACGGATCGCCGTGGTCGCCGGTCTCGATCGCTGCGGCTTGGCTGTCAATTGTCATCGGATTTGTCGGGTAATTGTCGATCGTGCAAGAGAGAGCGAAGCCCCGCTAGAGGAACTCCGGCCCAGGCGGGGCGGTTCCCGAGCTCGTAGTCGATCTCGAGCGCCGCCTTCTCGATCAGGAACAGCGAGAGCAGCTTGCCGCCGACGGCCGCGTTGCGCGGCCAGAGCGGGCAATCGCCGATCGCGGCGACATAGGCGTCGAGATAGTGGCGATTGACCTGAGCGCGCCATTGCAAGATCGACTCGCGCAATTCATTGCGGCGATCCGGCGTATTGGCGGTCGCGTTGTCGAGCGACGTCCAGGCCGCGTAATCGAACGAGCGCAGCATGCAGGCGACGTCGCGAACGATCGAATGCTTGGCGCGCCGCTCCTCGAGCGAAAGCTGTGGCGGTCCCTCGAAATCGACCAGGAACACGTCGTTCTGAACGATGAGCGTCTGGCCGAGGTGATAATCGCCGTGATAGCGCGAGATGAGGATATCCTCGTCGATCTGCGCGAAGCGACGGATCCGCTCGCTCCGTCCGGCCGCATCGGCCTGCAGCTCGTCGAGCGCCACGGTGTCGTCCGGCGACAACCGGCTCCGCGCTTCGGCCAAGCCGGCAAGGGCGGCATCGACCAGCCGGACAACGGCCTCGCCCCAATTCTTGACCTGGGCCGGCGCGACCTTCTCGGCCTCGAACGCCGGGTCGCCGGTTTCGACGTAGAGCGCGCGGTGGAATTCCGCGGTGCGTCGCGCCAGTTGCTCGATCCGGACCAGGAATGCGGCATGGGCTTCTTCGGGCGAAGCGGGTTGCTGGTCGGCGCTCGCGACCCGTCGCTCCTGCAGGAAGCGATCGAGATAGGCGAGGGTGTTGGTCCACCCGTCGCTCTGATTGCGGACCCAGGCATGGACCACGCCGAGAGCAGTTTCCCGGCCCGAATCGTCGACCAGATGGATGCTGCCGTAGAGCGTCGGCGCGTTCGCGAAATGCGCCTTGTTGGTGAGGAACGCGCCCATCTCGATCTCGGGATGCGGCCCGGCTGCGATCTTGCGGTAGAACTTGACGATCAGCCATTCCCCGATGATGGCCGAGCTGTTCGATTGCTCTTGGTTGCCCACGCGAATGACCGGCTTGTCGGGCGCGGCCGTCGCAAGGAATGCCGGCGTCGGACGGAAGCACAGCTTTCCGGCGACGGTCGCGACCGTATGGTTCTGGTGGATCGCCTCGACCGTTGCGCGGACGAACTCGTCGCCGAACAGCGCGTCGAGCAGGAAGCCCTCGCGATAGCCGTGACGGAGTTTGGCCAAAATCGATTGCGACGCCGGGGGCGTGGCGGGCTGATAGTCGTCCACCAGCGGCAAGGAATAGGCGACCGTGGTCTTGCCGCGCGCTTCGGCGACGATCCAGCACCGCTCGCGCCCGCCCAGCGAGAAGCACAAGGCCGAAACGATCGCGATCTGCACGCGCAGCTCGCCTTTTTGCGCGAACCAGCGGCGCGCACGCAGATAGCCAGGCAGAACGTCGCGCTCCAACAGGCCGCGGTTGCGGCCGTCGATGACCGAGGCCAGGCTGCCGACCTGCACCAGCGTGACGAGCTCGGGCATGATCTGCGCCGCGGGCCGCAAATCCTGCGACGGCTTGGTCAGCTCGAACCAGAAGAACCCGTACCCTTGCAGCGTGATCGAGTAGCTGCCGTCGCCGATCGCGGGGAATGTCGCGCGGCCCAGCATCTCGACCGGCACGCGGCCGGCCAGCCCCGGCAGTTCAAGCTCGACCGCCTGCGCCGAGCGCGACAGGTTCATGACGCACAGAACCGTCACCTCTTCGTGCTGGCGCAGATAGGCGATCACGGCGCGGTTCGACGGGTAGAGGAACGTCAGCGTGCCGCGGCCGAAGACGTTGAGCGTCTGCCGCACGTTGATCAGCCGCTTCATCCAGTTGAGCAGCGACGACAGGCTATGCGATTGCGCCTCGACATTGAGCGCTTGATAGCCGTAGACCGCATCCATGATCGGCGGCAGGTAAAGCCGCGCCGGGTCGGTGCGCGAGAAGCCGGCGTTGCGGTCGGGCGTCCACTGCATCGGCGTGCGGACGCCGTCGCGGTCGCCGAGATAGATGTTGTCGCCCATGCCGATCTCGTCGCCGTAATAGATGATCGGCGTTCCCGGCATCGACAGCAGCAGCCCGTTCATCAACTCGATCTTGCGGCGATCGTTCAGCATCAGCGGCGCCAGCCGGCGGCGGATGCCGAGATTGATGCGCGCGCGGCGATCG